>Ga0255117_1000408_pt1 | contig 13514 bp, 21 predicted proteins | sample Law_Atlam_RepA_8_2_FD_188583 | JGI IMG/M metagenome (GOLD analysis project Ga0255117, IMG submission 188583) | Freshwater microbial communities from St. Lawrence River, New York, United States - Law_Atlam_RepA_8h | ecosystem: Environmental > Aquatic > Freshwater > River | place: USA: New York...
AAGTTGATTGATCAGATAGATGTTTCTACGCAGGAGATGATTTGGATGTGGTACCAGGAAGGTATGACTCGTCGTCAAATGAGTGCTACCTTGATTGAGCTTGGTGTACCTGGCCCACCAATGACTGTGCCTTGGGGAGACAACGCTATACGCGTTGTAATAGAGAAATACAAAAAATTAAACATTGAATTACACGTGTCTAATGTAAAATAAACACGCCACCGCAAGGTGAGTTTTACAAAGAAAGCCCTGTACTGGATTAGGCAAAAACCACCCATCTGCGGTGGTTTTTGTTTGTATACTTAGATATGGAAAAAAAGTACACATCACCCGGTAGGGTCATGGATGCTGCAGTCAGTGCTTATTACGCACATGAGGATCCAATGCAAGGCGGCCTGGTTACTCGGCGTGGTAATCCAGTAGGTCGTGGACGTATTGCTGTAGATCCATCAGTCATCCCATTCCGCAGTGTTGTATTTATACCTGGTTACGGATGGGCTACTGCCGACGATACGGGTGGGCGGATTAAAGGTAACAGGATTGACTTAGGTCACGGAGTTAACGAAGGTGATATTGCACGTGCGTACGGCAATCAAAACCAAAAGGTACATATCTATCCACCCGATACTCCATACAAAGGCATGAAGGATCCAGCTGCGCTTGAGGCGTTTCTACGCAGTAGATATGAATCTAAGTTTGGATCCGGACGTCAGCGTACATCTATTGATCCAAGTGGTAGCAGAATGATCGACATGATGATGCAGGATCAGCTAGATGGATATATGCCGCCGCAGCCCCAGCCTAGCATGCAGCAAATGCTTATGGGGTAATGATATAGTTTATTGCACTTGTTTCTTGGACCCGTAAATCCGGATGAAGTCCAAGCTCTTCAGGTGTAGTATGATTTTAACGATAAGTTAATAGCCACTTGCTATCTTATAACGGTGGCTATTTTTTTGTATACTGTCATTGATTACTGATATTTTGAGGTGACTAATGACAGTTATTGACTATTGCGTCGACACGCCAGACGTGTTGTTATGCTTGATGAGCGACCTCCATATTGGTGGTCTACACATTGATTACGCTTTAATTGAAAAGGAACTTGCGACCGCTAAGAAACGCGGAGCTAAGATCCTTATCAATGGTGATGTTTTTGACGCTATTATGCCCGGTGATCGTAAAAGATACCGGGCTAATAATTTGCATCCCCGCATGTTCTCCGCTGGAGACGACATGCTTGGTGAAAGTATTAGATGGGCCTACGAAATACTGGAGCCATACAAGGACGACATTATTATGATTGGTGATGGGAACCATGATGATGCTGTCGCTAGGTACCATCATATAGAACCAGTAAAACAACTAGTTGTAATGCTCAATGGTGGCACTGGAAAGATCCAGTATGGCGGCTATCATGGATTCATTCATATACAGATGCGCCCATATAAAGAACCTGCTCGTGTTGGGCATTATATTATCCATTACCATCACGGTGCGGGTGGTGCTGCTCCTGTAACGAAGGGCGCCATTACGTTCTCACGAGCTGCTATGTGGATCGAAGGTGCTGATGCTATCTGGCGTGGGCATACTCACCACCGTCAAGCGGGACGTGACAGTAAAGTAGTCTTCCATAAGAGTGTTCTTAAGGCAGAAAACAGAGTACAAACCAGAGATGTCCTTACTCTAAGGACCGGGTCTTATGTTGACACTTATGCTGGGACAACGAGCGAAAATCTCATTAAGCATGGACGTAAAGATTCTTACGCTGCCCTGTGGGATGCCCCAAATTTACCTAAAGGTGGACTTATGTTAAATTTACAAACATCAAAACCGGGGTCAGTAAGAGGAAATGGTGCTAGTGTAGTTGTGACAGACACATTGGAAATTTAAAGAGGTGAGCAATTGAGCTGGTTACAAGCATTTATCACAGGAGTTGCAATTACATCTTTAGTCTTTTATATCTATGATTACATAGCTGGATACTTTGAGTACTCTAAGTTTAAGAAGTGGTTAGTCGTCATTGATGTAGATATACACTCAATCGATGAAGCAGCGTTTGATGAGTACTTTGCGTTATGGGAATTGAGTAAGTTGCCAGGTGTAGAAATATCTGGCATGACAGGCGGGAGTAACAACGATGTCATCAGCGAAGAAGACTGATCCGGGTAAGTGGAAATCCATTGTCGCTAGTGTAAAAGCTGGTACTAAAGGTGGAGATCCAGGTGAGTGGTCTGCGCGTAAAGCGCAGCTCGCTACGCAGAAGTACAAAGGATCTGGTGGTGGATACGTTGGCCCTAAGTCTAGTGATAACAGTCTATCTAAATGGACAGATCAGAAATGGAAGACTAGTGACGGTACACCAAGCGAAGGTAAGAAGCGTTATCTTCCAGCCAAAGCTTGGAGTGGTTTATCTCCTGGGGAGAAAGCTGCTACAAATAAAGCTAAGGCTGCTGGAAACAAAGCTGGCAAACAGTTTGTTGCACAGCCAAAATCAATAGCAGTTAAGACATCTAAGTATCGATGAAAGGGTAGTAATATTGACACACGTTATAACGTACACACGAATGAGTGATCGTTCTCGAGCACAGAAATTGGCTAGGCAAACAAATGGATCTGCTGGTTATGATCTTGCAAATGGTACTGCGGAACGCATACCAATCCATCCAGGAAAACATTGCATTGTTAGAACGGGCATTAGAATTAATGTACCCACAGGTTTTGAAGCCCAGATCCGAAGCCGAAGTGGACTAGCCGCTAAGAATGGCGTAATGGTTTTAAACAGCCCAGGGACCATTGATAGTGACTATCAAGGGGAAGTATGCGTCATCCTGTACAACGCTGGTTCTGACCTATTCTGGGTTGAGCCAGGTGCTCGCATTGCGCAGTTGGTCATCAACAAGCTGCCAGACGTAGAGCTCGTTGAAGTTGTTACCGGTGATCTATTCGCGGAGGAAACAGAACGTGGGTCAAAAGGATTTGGAAGCACAGGATCTTAACAGCCATTATGTTGTTGCACGTGATGTGCAACCAGTAGATGTAGCTGATGCATGGGAACTCAACAGATATGAGTTCAGCGCACTCAAGTATCTCTACCGCAGAGGAAACAAGGAAGGCAACACTCGTCAGTCAGACCTTTTAAAGGCTATCTGGTATCTGGTGTATGCAATATCTCAAAACAAGAGCCTTTGTGGGATGGTAGTAGAGTTGGTGAAACTGCATAACAAGTATAAGGATGTAGACAATGGAACGAGCAACGAAGAGACCGATCGCTCTCAAAGCGATCCAAAATTCCCGTTTGAACATTGGAGTAACTGAAGAAGGTGGAGAGAACCGTGGCAAAGCAGTGGAGTCTTATCTTTCTAGCTGCGTTCCAGCTCTCCCACCCGGCGCTCCTTGGTGTGTGGCTGTTGTCAGGTTCAGGCTCCGACAAGCAGCCCGAGATCTAGGGTTTACCTACGATACGACTATGCCGCGTACTGGATACACACCAGATTACGTAGCCTGGGCATACCGTACCAAGAAGTGGATCAGCGTAGCGCAAGCAAAAGCTGACCCTTCCTTGGTGAAAGAAGGAGACCTAGTGTGCTTCTACTTTACACAAATGGGTCGACACGCACACATGGGAGTAGTAGACAAAGTAGGTGACTGGGGCGTACACACCATTGAAGGTAATACTTCTCCAGAAACAGACGATGCTGAATACGTAGATAGAGACGGAGACGGATACTACCCAAAGGTTAGAAACTGGAGTGAACTTGGTTCTAAGGGTGGTTTCATTGCTCTTGATTTTTAGGTATACTGTTTACGTTTGATATTAACTAACAACTAACCAAATGAAAAGCCTAGCTCTGTCACTGCTAGGCTTTTTTAGTTTCAAAATACAAGATGATATAATTAGTACGTTAATTATTTTGACCGAGGGGGTAAAATGGAACGTACCTACGAACCAAAGACTTTGATCCATAACCTACTTGATAAGCAACGCTTGTCACAGCGAAGGTTTTCTGACTACATGGGAGTCGATGCACCAACCGTTTCAACGTGGTGCTCTGGCAAGCGAATGCCAACAGATCCGTTTATTGACAAGATGGCGGAAGTACTCCAGGTAGATCGTGACTACCTACGTGGTTACTTGGTTGCACTTAGCGTCGTTCGCAATCAGACGCCAGTTGTAGCAAGCCATGTATCTGACCACATCAAGAAAGAGCTTGAGAGTCGTTTTTTAGACAATCTCAACAAGGAGTTGTAAGTGCTAAATAAAGTTATTCTAACCGGACGAATGGTCGCGGATCCTGAACCTGTTCAGACGGCTGGCAGTACGTCGATCACTAAAGTACGTGTAGCAGTAGATCGCAAGGGCCGTGAGAAAGAGACGGACTTCTTTGACTGTACGGCGTTTGGTAAGACTGCGGAGTTTGTTGAGACGTACTTGAACAAGGGACGCATGGTGGCACTCGTCGGTCAACTCCGTGTACGCACGTACGACGCCAAGGATGGATCCAAGCGGAAGGTCTGGGAGATCGTTATCGATGAGATTCACCCTCTTGACTCACGCAAAGTCGAGCAAGGCGAACAATCCATGCCAGCTCAAAAGCCAGTTGTTGTAGACGACATTGAGGATCCATTTGCATGACACGCGAGAAGATAGAAGAGATCTGCGAAGCCGTAGGCGGTGAAGCAGAAGCTGGCACACTACTAGCTGACGGGCTAGACGCTGGGTTTCTTGGTGTCACTGATGATGGAGTTGCTGTTTACAGTAAAGAAAAATGTGTTCGTGCAATCATGGAACAAGATGGCTTGTCTGATGAAGAAGCCATTGAATTCCTCGAGTTTAATACATTTAGTACTTACGTGGGCGAGATGACGCCAATGTTCATCAATACAGGATGGGACTAGCAGTCCCAGGCTCTGAGTGACTTATTGATGCGGCTATTCGGATCGCTTGCTGTCTTACTCGATGTGTTCTTGGCTTTCATGCCTGACATACGAGCACAGAAAGATTTTCGTCTAGCTGCATCTTTAGGTGTCTTTGGATCCGGAGCAGGTGGTTTGAGGTTGGCGCCAGTTGTTTTCTTGAAATATGCGCGACCTGCTGAATTGAGACCACCTGCTGGGTTTTGATGTTTCTTGGTTACGCCCATAGGACATTGTACTCCCACTGCTGGGATCGAACCAGCGACCGTCCGGTTAACAGCCGGATGCTCTACCGCTGAGCTAAGTAGGATTGTTGGCTACTTGATGTAGCCGAGCTTACGGGCCTTCTGTACGGCCTGTACACGGGCGCCACGGCCACTACAACCCATCTTCCAGTACATTGCATCCATGTGGAATTGCACGGTCCTGTGACTGATTAAGAGCGACTGTGCCATCTGCTTTGCCGTCATGCCGCCAGACATCATCTTAACGATTTCCTTCTCGCGTGGGCTGAGTTCGTATGATCCATCTTTAGGTTTTGTGTCGTCTGGTACGGATTCTTCACCGACCTTCTTCCACTCAAAACCATCAAAATATTCGCCTTCACGTCGGCCTGGCGTTTCTTCTTCCATATGAATATTCCTTGATGTACAATCTGGTTATGTAATACATGCAGTATTAGCAAGTAAGTATAACACACAGGAATCATAGACATGCCACAAGGTATAACTGAAAAAACACCAGACGCAGTGGTTAAGCGATACGAAGAAACCGGTGACAAAGGTATTCGTCGTGATAGGTCATACGCACAGCGTGAAAACCTTAAAGAAGCTGGTGTAAAACCTTTGACACGATCTGCCACTGGGTTAGTGGATAAACCTTCCAAAGTAACTGGTAATGTCAGGACTACGTCACCTACTGGTCGACAAGTTGAATCGCGGCTGTTGACTAAAGCAGGAAAAGAAGCAGGGCTCAAAGTTGGCACTGGATTAAAATCAGCTAAAACCCGGTTGCCAAAACCAGTAGTTGCTAAAATTGAATCAACTGCTAGTAAAACATCTGAAAAAACAGTCACTACCAGAGATGCAGGAAACGCAAAGTACTTACGTGGAAAGCTATCTACACAAGCTAAAGCTGCAGCAAGTGCACCTGCACCAATAAAACAATCAACTCCATTGTCTCGTGCAGGAGCTGAAGCTGGAAAGATGGTTAAAAACACTGCAACCGCTATGACTGCGGTAGCACAAAATAATCCAGCTGTTACAGCTGCTTATAATATTGCGGAATTAGATAAGGCTACTGGTTATAAAAGAACTAAATTTAGTGGGAATTTTGGTGGTCCGTCATTTAGTTCTAATCCATATGCTAAAACAAATTTATCAGCACCTTCAATGAGGAGCATGCTTGGCATGCCAAAGGGGAAGTAATGGCTATTGGGCAGATGAATAAGCATATCAATCACTTGAGCATGCGCAAACTACTTGGGATTGAACAGAAAGAGCATGGCTTGAAATCAAAACCAGGTATGCAAGATCTTCCAGCTATGGAACAACGCGAGCATGGACTTAAAAGAAAGCCAACTATGGAGCAAATTCATAGAATGGAAGAAAAAGAACATGTTAAAAAGAATGGTGACATTGTGATTGGTCGGGGTTATGAAAAGGGGAAAAAGAAATGAAGTGCAAGGGATGCGGTAAAGGGATGGTCGGCGGCAAGTGTCCAGGTTGCGAAGGCAAGTCTATGGGGCAGATGATGGGCATGAAGCAGGGTATGGAAAGCGGCATGAAAAAGGGAATGTCGAAATCCAAGGCTTCTGGGAAGAAGTCTATGCCTATGGGCTTTATGCGTGGCAAGTAAGAAGCAAGTACCTACCGAAGAAGAGGTGAAGGTGGTACTGCCTAATCAGCCTCAAAACACCCGGCAATCACCGTTGCAGGGTAATCGTCGTCTCAACATGGCAAGGGCTCAGAATGGACTCACAGGGATCCAGGGGCGTATGTCTATGAACAATCTCATGGGGCTTGCTGCACGTAAGTCTCCATACGGACCAGGAAACTAAAAATGGCAAAGCAGCAAGGCTTGAATCCTCAAGAAAAAGAAGACAAAAAAGTATCTGATACAGCAGGTGCTATTGGCGGTACAAGTCTTGCTGCCTTGCTTGGCATTATTGGTGGAGATTTTATTAAAACCCAAAAAACGGGTAACCGAATCCTTGACATGATGGAGTCTAACAGAGTCGGTAGAGGCCTTCTTAAGACTGAAGGCGCCAAAGGTGTTCAGGGCGTAAAAACTAAAAACGAAGGATATAACACTTCTAGCCGTTCTGAAGGTAAGGCAGTTGGTACAGAAGTAGATCTACCTCGTGTAAATGGGAAAGTGCCTAAGCCTGAACCTCCAGTACAGGGTCCAGGCGTAAATACAAAAGGTGGAGGCTTGCCGTCAGGTGTGAAAGGCGGAACGACCACGCTTGATACTGACCCATCAAAAGTTACTGTTACTGCACCAACACCGGCGCCATCACCAGCACCTGAACCAAAGAAAAAAATATTTGGTAAACCAACGCCAGCACCAAAACCTGTTACACCAACTAGTCCAAAGTCACGAGCAGTAACTACTAAGCAAATTCGAGAATCTGCAAGTAATCCAGCGTTAGCTAAACTAATTCAAGAAACTGTCGCTAAAGAAATTGAACGATTACAGGAAGTTGCAGGAAGGATTACAAGACCTGTTCAGACAGCAATTAATCCAGATGCAGTAAATAAAAGTATTAATAGGCAGCAAATTAAATCAGAAGAAGCTACTGGTCGTGCTGGAGTTACGCAAGCGCGGGAAAAACAAAAAGAAACTGTTGCGGCAGCTAAAGAAAAAGTCGCAACCGTAGCAGCTCAAGTTGCTCCAAAAGTAGAACCGTTGCAAGCAAAAGCGGCTGCGGCTAGGCCAGCAGTAGCACAATCCGTTGAGGATTTAACACTTGCTAAACTTAACGCAGGTGTTCCAAAGACTCCAAATGAAGCTGCAAAAGATGTACAACAAGCATTTACAGGCAGGATAGAAGCCGCTGTACCAGAACGGCGACGCCTTGTTAAAGAACGAAATAAATTACAAACAGAAATATCTAGCGCAGTACCTCCGGGACTAGTAGATGTTGCTACTCTAGGAGATCGCCCTAAAGGTAGAACTAATGTTATTAAAGCAGCACAAGCTAAATGGGATGCAGATAAATCTGCTATTGAAGCTAAAAACGCACGTTTGACGTCTGAGTTTGAAAGTGGTCGTGCTGCTAGACAAAAACAGTTTGATGCATTAGAAAAACAAATTGGTGCACTAGATGTACTTATTACTCCAGGTGGTAAGCCACAGCCAGGTAAGGGTTCTGGATTTGCTGATTACACGCCAGGAATGGATGACTTGTTTGGCATTGGTCGTACGGGTGGACGATCTTTGCTACCACCTTCTAGTGTGGCAGATGCTGCAAGTGAATTTTTTAAACCAGGCGTAGGCATTAGGCCTCCTGAATATTCGCCAGAAACGCGATATCCAAATGGTTATGATCCAGTTAGCGGCAAGCCATTTGCGCCAGCTCAAAATACATTTACCGGCGCAGGTAGAGATCCTGGTGTAGCAGCAGCTGAAGGAGCTCTTGGTCAAAACATAGGTGAATATGGTGCGCTTGGTCGTCAAATTAATCAAGCTACATACCCATTACAAAACGCTAACCAGCAACTTTACGCTGCTCAAAACCCGATACCTCCGTATAGGCAACCTATGGGGGAAGGTACATCGCCAGTTTTCAGGATGACACAAGATCCTTCTGATCCATCACACTTTATTTCTAGTTATGACCCAATGCCTGTTAAGGTTGCGTCTGGTGTATTTGAGCCCGGTCGCGATCCGTATAGTGCTTTAGCACTTGGGAATCCAGGAATAGAAGGGCCATCTCCTGGAACTGGACGCCCAGTAAGCGCTAGAGGACCACTGCCTAACGCCGGTCCTAGTAGAGTAAGGATTGAAGATGTAATTGATCCCGGTGGGCTTCAACGTACTCTTGATCAGTTTGGTGCAGGTATAGAGCAATTTAGGCCAAATAATACGCTTGAAGGCAGACAAGCTAATCTTGCTGAACTGCTTAAAGCAGCGGCGGTCAAAAAGGCAAAAAACGCAGCATCTGAAACTAATCCAAAAAAATCAGTAGTAGCAAGGGTTCTTGATCTTTTGCAAGGTGGCGCTGTCGATCCAATGACAACTAACTCACTATTGCAAAAAACAAATCTAGATCTAAAAAACACAGCTGCTGTTGAAGCATTTACACAAACAAATCAACGTGCACCAAATCCTGGTGACCCTGATGATATTACGAGACTGTCTGAATTTGGATATCAAGATCCACTAAGTGTTCAAAGGGCTAGTGCTGTAACAAATGCCGCAAATCAATTGTCAGCTACAGGCTCTGTAAATTTACCTGGCACTCGCGTCGGGCAGAATGCTGCCGCTATGCAAGCTGGCCGTGATCTTAATTTTAGAGGCACAGGTACTTTAAATCCTGATTTGACAGGAGGTAGGACAAATCTAAGTAAGATTGCCAGAGGTACATCTATTGGCAGTGGGGTGCTTGGACTTGGCATGGCAGGATACGGCTTGTACAGAGGCGTTAAAGATGAACAAGATGCTAAAGAAGCATTAGCAAAAATGAACGCAGGAGAAAAATCTCCTTTAGTAGAAGAACGAAATAAACAGCTTGAATTAGACGTTAGAGATCATTTTGCGTCAATGATAAATAAAAACAGAAACAATACTGTTGATGAAATAAAAGCCGCCCTAGAAGCTGATTATGCTGGAAGAGTTACAAAAGGTAAATGGAAAGAACCAAAGCGTAAAATGTCTAGCATTATATTGGAAGACTTAGTAAAACAGTACAAAGCGCAAGAGGCTAAAAATAACGCCAAGGCCAATAAAAAATGAACGAGAAATCATTTATAGGTCAACAGATTATGGGTCTGTTGAAAAATGCGAGTAATCCAGTAGCAAAAAGCATTGCAGGAATTGTAGGTCCGCATGTATATGACAACATAGCTAATTACATAGATATGAATTTTGACCCTCAAAAAGCGGCAATGGAGTATTACGCTAAAGAATTTAATCCGTCATCAAAACAGATTGAATCACTACAAGACGTTAAAGATTTTATTGGTGGTTTTAGCGGTGTTCCAATGGCTCCTCCATTTTTAGGTAGAGGGGAAATGGATAGAGGATATTTGCCAGTACAAAATCTAGCCCTTGGAACACAGGGTATGTCCATGGCATACGATCCATATCCTGAATATGCTATGAAGCATAACGCTGGAATGAGAGCTTACGAACAATCTGAAAACGAAGCAGCTAAACGGCCATTCGATGACTGGGCGAAATTGCACGAATCTGTACAAAAAAGGCATGCTAGAACAATTGAATTACAAGCTGCTCTCAGAAAAGATCCAAAGATAATTGCTGCAGCTAAAGGTGATCCTAAAATAATGGCAAAGTTAATTCAACAAAGAACAGCAGCTGCAAATAAAGATGGATTTAATGCTGGTGATTACTTACGTTTCACTTTGATGAATGAACAAAATCCAAATTTTGGATCAATGAAAATAGGTACTACTCAAGCACATAGTTTGGAGTTACCTGACATGACTGGTCGTAGGCCGTACATCATCCGCTAGTAAGTTGGTATTATGAATGTATGTCAGAAATAGTAACAATCGACGGTAAACGGTACAGAGTTACAGACAACAGAAAAGTATTGTTGTGCAATGGAACAACAGTTGATGAAAATGGACCACGTCCGTGTAATGCAATGGCTCTTAAAGGTCGCGATTATTGCGGCTATCATGGCGGCAGGTCTCTCATAGGACCAGCTCATCCGAACTTTATTACTGGGCTAGAATCAAAAAACTACAAAAGATTTAGCAATGTAGGCAAAGATCTACTTAAGAAGATTGAAACACTGCGTGAAGATCCAGACCTTTTTAGCTTAAAAGATGATGCAGCATTTATTACAGCTATCATGGACTCCAGGGCTGAAGCAGCTGCCGAGGGCGTTGGTCTTGACCAATACAAAAAAGTACAAGCGGCTTACTCATTGGCTCATAGCAAATTGGGGTCTCCGGACTTTATAGACTCGTTTGAGCAAATCGGCGACGTCTTGACTGAAACCCTAGATCAGTACGCAGCATCTAGGGATGTCATTGAATTAATTGAGAAACGTGTAGGCATTGTAGAAGCTGAACACAAGATGATGCACCAGAAAGCTTATACACTTGAAGTAGATCAAGCTTTTAGCCTTGCTATGCAAATGCTCGACATTGTTCGCGAGAATGTGCATAACGCTGAAGAACTCATTGCTATTCGAGCCGGGGTACAGAGACTGCTAAAGGTATACAAGAGTGAAGATGAAGAAGTCATCGATGCGGAGGTTGTAGATGAATCTGCGTGATCTGGAAAAGATGACTCCTAAAAAGTTCAAGCAATTTGCGCGTCCTGATAAACCATTGACGCATGCGTTGCTTGAAGCCATGGATGCTCGATTGAAAGAAGTCATTGACACAGGTGATTACGACAGTGGAAAGGCATTTAAGATTAACGGATCAGAACTGGATTACCTTACTTGGCTTAAAACGTTTGCTCCACACGCTGCGTCTTCAGAACTAGCACCTCATCACAAACGCGCATGGGAATGGGCTGAAGGCCTTGAGCAGGGAGTAACGCCACCTGCGTTGATTGAGTGTTGGTTTAGAGGTGGTGGCAAGTCTACTACTATGGAGCTTATATCAGCTCGTATTGCCGTAAAAGGTACAAGGCGTTTCCTACTTTATGTATGCAGTACTCAGGAAGCAGCTGACAGACACGTAACGGACATAGCTAACGCAATGGAACGCTGCGGCATTGAAAGGGCTATGAACAAATATGGCTTTTCTAAAGGCTGGAATGCATCTAAGCTTAGGACTGCTAATGGTTTTAATGTTCTTGCTTTTGGGCTCGATACTGGTGCTCGTGGTGTTAAGTTGGACCATCTGCGTCCAGATTTCATTATCTTGGACGACATTGATGAACTGGATGATTCCGTTAACCGGGTTGAGAAAAAGATAGGGACAATCACGCAAACTATTTTGCCAGCTAAGTCTAATGACTGTGCGGTTGTTTTTGTACAAAACAGAATCCATGCAAATAGTGTAATGTCTCAGGTTCTGTCTGGTGAGCTAGACATGCTCCAAAATCGTGTACAAAGTCCAATTGTCCCTGCTGTCAATGATCTTCGTTATGAGCCAGTTGAAAAAGAAGATGGACGTATGGGTTATCGCATTACCAGCGGCACTCCATCATGGGAACATAAAAACCTAGAAACCTGCCAGCAAGAGATTGACACGTATGGTCTCATTTCGTTCCTGCGTGAGTGCCAGCATGACGTTGGCGTTGGTGGCCGGTTCTTCCCTGAATTCAAACAGTATGACGACAAGGGCAACCCATGGCACGTAGTTGACACTGTAGACTTTAAACCGTGGTGGAGGTACTGGGCATCTCACGACTTTGGTACTAACGCTCCCTGTGCGTTTTACTTATACTGCAGTGATGATCACGAAAACGTTTACGTTATTGGCGAGATCTATAAGGCCGGTATGGTGTCCAGTCAACAGGCTGAAGCAGCGCTTGAATTGCTTGAAACGTTTAAGATGGCTGAGCCAGTTGATCCAGATCGTAGAACAAGTGAATGGAAGACAAAGCTTGAGGCTATTGCGTTTGACTGGGGTAACACATTCCCACCGGATAACCCTGCACAACGCATTGGTGAGTATCCTGTCGAGGTGTGGTGGCGAAAGGGGTTACCAGCTGTAAGAGCTGTCAAAGACCGTAAGGCGGGATGGCGCCGCGTTAAAGAATGGCTTGCTGCTACGCGCATGACAGACGGTGCGGTCACACCGAAGTTTAGGATTCTTCGTAATGGATGCCCTAACTTGATTCGTGAACTAGAAGCTGCTATGGCTGACCCACGAGATCCAGAAGATCTCGACAATGGAACAAAGTCAGACCACGCATTAGACTCATGTCGTTATGGTGTTATGTGGCGCGAATATCCTGTGTCGTGTGATTCAGTACAATCTCAAGGTAAGTTTAAACCAACTTGGCTTGTGAAAAAATCACCGGAGGACTTTGTATGATCTACGTCGTTGCACTTGTAACAATAGTTAACTTGTACATTGGTGTTATCGTATACTTGCAATTGAAGCGTATTACAGGGATGGGAATTGAACTGCCATTCTTTCATCACGGGGATAAGTACATCTAATGGCATTACAAGATATGTTGCAAAACCTGATGCCAGGTAAGCAAAAAGTCATGGCTATGAAGAAGCCTGACAACAGTGGAACTCCTGGTAGTTTTGATGTCGACAAGTTATTGCTGACAGATCCGAACAAGCTTGGCATTGATCACGACAAGGCTGATTGGAAAGTTTCTCCGGACGAAGATACCGAAGAAGCGATGAAGATTTCAAAGCATGTTCGAGATCAGTTTGAAAAAGCATATCGAACCCGCCATGAAATGGAGCTTGAATGGATGCAAGC
>Ga0255117_1000422_pt1 | contig 13328 bp, 16 predicted proteins | sample Law_Atlam_RepA_8_2_FD_188583 | JGI IMG/M metagenome (GOLD analysis project Ga0255117, IMG submission 188583) | Freshwater microbial communities from St. Lawrence River, New York, United States - Law_Atlam_RepA_8h | ecosystem: Environmental > Aquatic > Freshwater > River | place: USA: New York...
AAAATCGCATACCCCCAGGCGAGTTTCTTGCGCTTGAGGGAGTCGACAATAACCCAGATGGTGAAGGCGGTCGCGACAAGCGCGTTGAGGACCAATGGGTTGATGAGGGGGGCGGAGGTTGCCATAGGGCTTTTGTGGTCAGTCCTATTTTTATATCAAGTTTTATAAGCATTGCGTCCGGATGAGCCTACTTGGGCCGAACATTTGGTCAGGCCGCACCCAGCGCGGCGGAGCCGCGAGGTGGAAGCGGTTAGTGGTTGGCGGTTGGGAATGCAGAGAGGCAGCGGCGGGCTCGGAGAGCCACGCCCTACCCATGTGACCTGGTGGCGTTTAAATACTTTCGTTTATTTCGTTTACGGAGATGCAGTCTTCTCTCAATCTTGAGCCATGCCCACCAAGCCATACCGCTATCGTCAATCCGCGCCGCTTAATCTGTCGGTCGAGGAGCGTGTCGCCGTCGAGAGCCTCGCTGCACTCGCCAAAGGCGCCAGTTTGGTCCGCATCCAGGTAGGGAAGGGCAGCCCCATTCTTGTCCCCAAGGCGCTGCATGCGCAGATCTTCGCCGTTCTGCGTCTGGCGGCTGAAGGTAAGCCCGCCTCTGTGGGCGGCGTGGCGCTGACGCTGACGACCCAGCAGGTCGCAGCACGCCTCGGGGTGTCTCGCCCGCATGTCGTCAGTCTCATCGAGTCAGGGAAGCTGGTCGGCACCAAGGTGGGGAAGCATCGGCGGGTGCTGCTTAAGGACCTCGAGGTCTATCAGTCGCGTGAGACGGCGAGCCGATCCATAGCCCTCACGGCCCTCATGCGTCGATCTCGTCAGCTTGGTCTCGGATATTGATTCCGGTACCAGCCATGTCCGTCCGACCGGATACTCTATTCTTGGATGCCAACGTCCTCTACTCGGCATGCTGCCGGGATCTTCTCCTCGAAGCCACCTTGGATGGGATATGTCATTGCCGATGGTCAGACCAGGTCCTCTCCGAGGTGAGGGTGGCATTGCTGCGGCAACGTCCTGAACTTCGCCCGCCTCAAATTAACCGTCTCTTCGACCTGTTGGGGCTGGCCTGTCCCGAGGCACTGAACGAAGTCAGGCCGAGACGCTCTCTCCGCTTACCTAAGCTGGTCGACGAGTCCGATGCCCATGTCATCTCTGCTGCCTATGCCGCCGGCGCTGATGTCATCGTCACCTTCAATCTCCGGCACTTCCCCTCGCATGTCCTCAAGCCTTTGGGAATAAAAGCCCTTTCGCCGGACCGCTGGCTGCTTGCCCAAGCGGAGCAACACCCGGATCGCCTCCGTACTTTGGTCGAAAGATGCCGCCAGCGGCTTCGCTATCCTCCGCTCAGCCGGAACACCCATAATAAGGCGCTTCGAAGGGCCGGGCTGCCTCTCCTCGTCGATTATCTTGAGCGTTGAGCCTGATGAAAGGTGGACGCGTTGGGTAATCCCATCGTCCACCTCGCGGTGATCGGTGAAGGTTGACCTCCTCGGCTATCCTGACGGAAGAGCTCCCGAGAGCTCTTGTCACCGAGGAGTGACCTTTCTCATCGGCCTCTCGACCGATGACTGAAGAGTGTATGATGTCCGCTTACCCTCAAGCCGGAAAAGCCTCTAGGACAGCACGTGGTGCTGTCCCTACCTCGAGACATTATTCCCGCCACCCGCTACCTGGGGCTGCCACCTGTCACCAGCAACGATGCATCACTCAAAGGGAGACCGGAGACCCGGATGTATGCTGTGGTCATGATTCATTCCAGGTGACGGGTGACGGCCACGGTAGTCAGCCTCTCGGGAGTCAGCAGTTCAGCATTCAGCCGCCGGCATCCTGGTTCCAGCTCCCGATGGCCGAACGGCCGATTCATGAACTCCCGATGCCCGTGCCCGTCACCCGTCACTTGTCTCGTTGCCTCTCCCTATACTCAATACTCTCGCATCCCACCTTTGCACTTTTGCACAGGCCGCAGGCCGATTTGCACCTTTGCACGGTATGTTTGTATCCCTTGTCCCCGTGTCACCGTGCCCACGTGTCCCCTGTTGGGGTTCACCCCAACCAATACTTCCACACCATCACCATCGCCGCGGTATCGAGTTCACAATAGCGCATAAGCTGGCGGCGCATGGACTTGCGCACGGCCTGGTCTGAGGCGGCGAGGCCATAACGGATGTGCTCGTAGGCGAGCATGGCACCGGGGCCGTTTTTGACGACGTCGAGTTCGTCGAGTTTGGAGAGATCGAGGGCGTGATCCTTGGAGTCCTGAAGCGTGAGGGCGGGCAGGGCGTCGTAAGGGTTCTTCACGGGCTGACCATGCTGATCGACGGCATACTTGGGGAAGAGTTTCTGGATGGCGGGGTTCTTCCAGACGACGGGGAGGACCTTCTTGATGGAATGGCTGCCCATCATGGCCGGGTCGTAGAAATGCCCGCGGGAGATCTCGAGGAGGTCGAGGCAGCGCTCGCTCTTGATGGCGATCTTCTTGGCTTTGGCGTTCGTCCCCCAATTGCGATCCACCCACGAGACGAGGTCGGCCTTGGATTCGTCGCTGCGGAACTCATTCGCGAGTTCCTGGGTGACGACGACCTCGTATTCAGCCCAATGGTAGATGGTGCCTTGCTCGCCGAGGAGCTTACGCAGGGACTCGAGGAAGCCGAGGTTGGGATTATCGTTCTCGGTATCGAGCCACTCGACATGCCGAGGCGAAGCGCCGGGGTTATCGATGACGTGGCAGCTCCACTGGAAGGCGACCTGGCCATACGGACGACTTTTCGGCGCAGAGGGAAGGGCACAACGCGTGCCTTCGTAATCCAGGAAGAAGAGCGGATAGTTCTCCGGCTTACAGCGCATCAGGGTCGCCGCATCCCGTACGATTTCGGGTGAGATGAACGGACGTCCGGTACGCACGGCCATGATCTGTCGCTTCCACCCGCGCTGGAGCGGAGCGTCACCGGCGACGTCTTCGTCCTGGAGGTCGGTAATGCGCGGCGCCCGCGGAGCGGTCTGTTCGACGATGCGACGGACGGTCCCCGGCTGGCGGTATTCCATGCTGCCGAGATATCCTAGCGTGAAGAGGTGATGCTCTGCGCGGGCTTGGGTGCCCCAGCAGAGATCATAGCCTGAGGTCTGACGGGGGACGTTGAACTCGCAGGACTTGCACTTCATGCCGACTTCGACGGCCGGCCAGTTGCCGCTGCTGACATAACCCGACAGGCGGGCTGAGGCCTCCGCGATGGATTCCTCGCTGGGGTAGGCCTGGGCGACGGCTTCCGTGGCCTCCAGGATGGCGATCAGGGACGTTTCGTCGCCCGGCTTGGCCTTTCCCCGGTATTCGACCGTCGGACGGCCTCCTGGGCCATTCTCGGTGAGGGTAAAGAGCCCGCGGACCTCCTCAGGGGAGGCAGTTCCCAGTTTGTTGGGGAGGTAGAACCAGGCCCGGATGGTCTTGTTGATGTCGGCGGCCTGCAGGGCCTTTCGGGCCACATGCACCTGGTAGGCCAGATCGACCACGTAAGGCTCCCAGCTCTTCTTCAGGAGTTCCTTCGGGTCGGCCTGGAGTTTGGACTCCACTTCGGCCGAGGCCGACTTGATCTCGATCAGGTCGAGGGTGTCACCGGTCACGCGGACGATGTCGGAACGGGCCATCAGGCTGCCGGCCGCGAAGGTGGCCTCGTGCAGGGTGCAGTCGCCGGCCTTGATCTTGCCGAGCGTCCGCGCGGAGGCGTCGGCATGGCTCTCCTTCGGGACGAACATGTCGTCGCCGGGATAATAGACCTTCACCAGCTTCTCGAACATGTACCCGCCCCGCGCCAGCTGCTGCATGTACTCGTTCCCGTCCGCCTGCCGCGGCAACGCCGGCTGAGCCAGCGCATGCTTCAACTTGATCGGACACGTCAGCCCCAGTTTGAAGAGGGATTTGGAGAGGGCGGCGGCGGACATGGGGAGTGGTATGGGTAGTCGAGCCCTAGGTGCAAGGCTCGCCGTTAGAGGCTCGGAGGCACAGAGGCTCGGTTGACCAGAAAGCTGCAGCGATTCAGGTGACGGGTGACGGGCACAGGCATCGGGAGTTCAGGAATAGGATCGGGAGCTGGGACCAGGATGCCGACGGCTGAAGGCTGAACGGCCGACTCCCGAGAGGCTGACTGCCGTGGCCGTCACCCGTCACCAGGAATGAATCTCGCCCGAGGCATTGATCCCGGTCTCCGTTTTCCCATTGAGTGAATGCATCGCTTCGGCTGGCGGGTGACGGGGACCAAACATGCACTGACCCGTCAACGAGCGGGAGCCCCATACTTGAAGACACCCCTTCGGCCAGCCGGCCTGTCCGTCGGTCTACTTAGGGATCGAGCTGAGAATCTTGCCATGCGCCAGACGGACGGCGTCGATGACTGGGGCGGCCGTGTAGGAGTAGGGCTGAATAGATCCTTCGCTGGAGATTTCCCAAAGCATGGCACCGGTCTTGGCGTTGATCGCGCCATAGCGGACGTTGACACGTGTCATGGGGTAATCGAAACCGTTGGAATCCTTCTGGCTGACGCTCAGCACGGAGCCTTGGATGATCGCATCCACGCCAAGGACAGCCCCGATACGCTTGACGATGTTGGTGTTGGGAATGCCGCTGGTGTTGTAATTTCGAAGAAAGACTGCCCATTCGTCTGCGAGATTGGCGGCGTTGATCTTATCGATGGCTTCACCTGCACCCATGATTTCAAGGTTAGGGTTGGTGCGAAGCATGCCCTGTGCGAAGGAGCGACTAAGTTCCTGAGCCTGTCCCGGGGTGATGCCGGCATTCGTCATCGGCAGGACGACCACCCTGCGGATGTCCTTGGCTGAGTAGGAAGGGTCTACATAACTGTCTAAGCTGGCCGTCTCGCAACCGACGAGCAGTAGGCCGATAACGAAGGCGGTGAGAGAGCGGAGAAGGCTTAACATGTGAATTTTTTATATTAGCAGGTATGCTCAAGCAATTGTTTTCAGGCTGAGTTATGACAGGCGGCGGGATTGTGGGGCGGGGAGAGAAGGGCACAGGTGGCGTTATGAGCACTTCTACCGTCCATCATCTGTTCCGGCTTTGGAATCTCGCGGCTGCCGAAGAACTCGACGTCCGCATCCACGGGCCTCTCCTGTCGTTTCCGTTCGGTGTCCACTACCGGATCGTTTACATCGACCAACCCTACGATTGTGGTCTGCCTTGCCGGGGTAATCCTCCGAAGCCGATCGACCCGGCGCATACCTATCCGGGGCCCTTGGATTTGCCGACTGATCCGCGGGAGCGCGTCTACGATAAGTACCTGCAGTGCGAATCTCGACAGCTGGGGCTGAAGCCGGCTTGGCATGGTCACAAAGACATTCCGACCGAGGTACGGACCTTCATGAACAGTCCGCACAGGGCTCCCGGCCTGGCATGGGAGAGCATCTGGGCCCAGTATTGGTTCAACCAGCACCACCATCTGAAGCCACGCGAGATCCTGCGCTGGCATCCGCGGACCTGGCCGATTGGCGCCAGACCTTTCAAGAAGCTTAAGATCAAAGACTGCACCGACCGGCCGTACTTCGGCCTGCACCCGGACATCGTCGAGCTGTTCCTGGACTTGACCGGCAGGGTTAAGGGCCTGCTCGAGCACGACGGCTTGTTCCATCCCTCGACTCCCCTAGAGTTGGACCAGCTGATCCGTGATGCTGACAGGGTGACGGGATTCCGCCCGTAAGTTGGCGTGGTGAGTAGGGGCGCAACCGTGTCGCGGCCGCGGATGACCGGGCCGGTCATCCCTACCTGGGTCAGCGGAGGACGAAGGCGAAGAAGGCGATGGCCAGGACGATGATGATCACGAGGCAACTGCAGTATGGTCCGCAGCCGTCGATGCGGCTTTGCCACTTATCCCGGAATTCTCGTTCGGAGCTCATTTCGTCTTCTGCCGATTATGTTCGAGGCTGGGCTGAGGAAAGTTACTTAGGGTGATTGAAATCGTTTGGCAAAGGGTCCGATGAACTTCTTATCTGGCGAGGTGTCGACGATCGCGAAGGTGACTTCCTTGAAGGCACCTTTGAAATCCTCCGCCAAGGCCCACTTGAAAAGCGCCGCGACTTGGTTGCCATCATTGCCAAAAGCTCCGCAACCCCAGGCGCCGAGGACGAGCGAGTCGTGATCATGCGCCTGCGCGACGGTCAGGATTTTCCAGATGCGTTTACGCAGAATATCCGCGACCAGAGTAAGCTCTTCCGGATGGAGATGCTTGGTGAGCGGAGCCGCCGAGGTGACGAACGAGGCCAGATAGGGTGCCGCTAGCAGTCTGTGCTCGTCGTCCCGGAAGACGGGCACGTCGGGCGAGTAGATCATGGCGTCGCTGTAGCGGTTATGTCCTTCCCGACGATGATAGGCATACATCGGCGAGTCTTTGATCGCCAGATAGAGGGCGCTGGAGCGGCAGAGGTACTCCTCCTGGGCGCGGGCGCCGCCGAGGAAGCCGCCGCCGGGTTGGGTCGCCGAGGCGAAGTTCAGCGAGACGGCGTTATGACCTTTGGCGAGGTGGCGTTGGTGGGCGGAGAGGGTGGTCTCGTTCGTCACTTCGTAGACGGTCGTGTGCGGACCCGTGACCGGGGCAGGGTGGACGTGATCGGCGGCGTAGTGGATGGTCGCCTGCATGGAGGCCTTCACTGCGGTCGAGATACCGACCAAGCCAGCCGGACCGACGTACTGGCCGGCTTTGGAAATCGCGACGGCCTCTTCGCCGAGCTGGACGGCGAGGTCACGGTCAATGCGGGGATCGAATAGGGTCATGGGCGAGTTCTTGGGCGAGGCTTCGTTCAGGCGCGGTTCCGCACGAAGGCATCGAAGCGGCGGCTGATCTCGGCTTCGGTAGGCATGGGGATGGCTTTTTCGAGGGCATCACGCAGGTGGAGATGGGCGATGTCGATCAGCGATGGGATGAGGCGGACGAGCCGGGAGACCTGCTTCTCGGTGGGCTGGCCGTCCTCGAGCGGGAAGTCGGCGCCGAAGCGGATTTCGCCGTCCTCGAGGTCCATCTCGACCTGGAGGATCTTGGATTCCCAGTTGAGCTGATTGATGGTGCGAAGTACGGCGGCCTGCGTCTCAGGCGAGGCGTCCTTGGGCATGCGATAGGCCATGGGGGCCTGGACGCGCAGGAGTTCTCCGTCCTCATCGAGCCGGATCATGATGTTGACGCTATTGTCGCCGTCTTCGTCCGTATAGACATCGGTGACGAAGCTGGTGCGGATGACTTCATCCTTCAGGCGATGTCTGATGTCGGCGGAGTCGAGGAGGGTGGAGATGGAGGAGAGGGTGGAGGGCATGGTGATTAGAGGATGGAAGATGAAGGATGGATGATGACAGAAGTAGTTGATCAGTTGATCGGTTGGCCGGTTGGCCAGAGGTAAGACGAGAGTCTCGGAGGCTTAGCTGAAGAGAAATTGAATTCGTTGCAGGTGGTGGGATTTCTGGATAGTCTGGCGTGAGATCTGGCCAACGGGTCAACTGGCCAACAGATCAACTCGTTTGGTTTTCGAGTTCGGCGAGGGCGCCGCGGATGAATTCGGCGACGGGGTGATCTTTCGAGAAGTGTTCCTCGAAGAGCGGCAGGGCTTTGCGGTACTCGCGGATGGCTTCAGCGGAGTAGCCCATCTTCTGGTACATGAGCCCGAGATTCTTGATGACGTAGCAGCCGTGGTCCTCGCCGGCGGAGAGGAGCGCGCGGCGGAGATTGGCTTCGGCCTTGGGGAATTCCTCGAGGTGCACCTGGACGAAGCCTAGGTTATTAAGGTAACGTTCCTTGGCGCGATCGTCGTTGAACTCGGGGTGCTCGGTGGCGGCGGCCATCTCCTCGAGGACGGCCTCGGCCTTGGCGTACTGCTTGGCGGGGATGTAGATGTTCACGAGGTCCTGCTTGACCGAAAGGACGTCGGGATGGTGCTCTTGCTGCTGCGATCTGAGCAGCATGCGGACGGCCTGCTGGAGGCGACCCTCGGAGCGGCCGGGCTTCTGCATCTTGAGGTCGTTGGAGGCCGCGGCCTGCTGGATGTAGGCGAGGTTGCGGAAGCTGATGCTGCGGGCGCTATGCGTCTGGAGGATGGCCAGATCGTAAGCGCGTTCGGCTTCGGCGAAGCGTTCTTCGCGCTGATGGTAGTTGCCGAGGTAGTAGAGGGTCTTGCCGAAGGCCGTGCTGGGCGCCTGCCCGCGATGCGTCACGACCGGCGTGGCGGCGTCGATGAGCACCCGGGCTTCTTCGTGGCGTTTGACCTGCAGGAGCGATTCGCCGAGATGCATCGCCGTGCGCGCGGCGGTGAACGTCGGCGGGTCTTTGTCGAGCTTGCATGCCTTGAGGCCGCGTTCGAAGACCGGGATGGCGTCGTCGTAGCGCTCGCGGTCGTTCAGGAAGATCCCGAAGTACAGCAAGGTCATGCGCAGGGGAGGGAGGTGCACTTCGATCGTCTCATCGAGGAGATCGAGGGCTTCCTGGTAGGTCGTCTCGGCGATGTCGGGGTGGTCCTGCTGATTGTGGCACTCGGCGAGGTCTTGGAGCGCGTCGACGATCTGAGGGATGCCAGCCTCCGCCTTCCGGATGCGGACGCGGCGCTCGAGCATGGCCAGCTCGGAGGCGGATTCCTTCGTCTCGGAGTAGAACAAGGCTAGGTCGAGGCAGACCGTATCGACCTGGGTGCTGTCGGGTCCGAAGTGCTCCTCGGCGAACGCGAGGGCCTGGGTATACTCCGCCCTGGCCAACTCCATGCGGTCGGCGAAGCGGTGTTCCTTGGCGGTGGCGATACGGTCTTTAAATTCTGCCAATTCGGCGTCTTTATTGGGCTTCGACATGTTTTTAAGGGAATATCGATACATTAACACCAACTGTTAGCATTGCAAGGGGATTGATTTGAAATTACCTATCTGAGGTAATCTGACCTCAGCCCTTCCACCCATGTCCCTCGATCGGTTCCTCCAAGCCCAAGAAAAGGACGGATCCTATGCGCGCGCTTTGGCCGAGTTGAAGGCCGGTCAGAAGACGGGCCATTGGATCTGGTGGGTCTTCCCGCAGTTGAAGGGTCTGGGGACGTCCGAGAACTCGGTCTTCTATGGCCTGGATGATGACGCTGAGGCCAAGGCGTATCTTCAGCATCCGGTCTTGGGGCAGCGTTACTGCGATTGCGTGCATGAAGTCTACATGCAGCTCTATCGTCATGGTAAAATACCGTTGGTACTCATGGGGAGCGACGTCGACGTCATGAAGCTACGCAGCTCTTTGGAGCTTTTCCTGCGCAACGGTTTCGCCGGAAAAGAGATCCGCGGGCGCATCATGATGATGGTGCAGATGGAAAAGATCCTACTCGAGAAGCTCGATTGGACTCACCCTCCAAGGAAACCTAGGTCATGATCGCGATTCTGTCCGACATCCATGGCAACCGTCCGGCGCTGGAGGCGGTGTTCGCGGAGATGGCGAAGATGGGCGTCCGGCGGATGGTGGTGCTGGGGGACGTGATCGGCTATGGGCCGTTTCCGAATGACTGTCTGCGGATGGTCGCCAGTGCGGAGGTCTGTCTGCAGGGGAATCACGAGGCGGGGGTCGTCGGGGCGCTGGGCGAGGAATGGTTCAACGACGCGGCTTGGGGTGCGCTGGAATGGACCCGGAAGAAGCTGACCCACGCCGATCGCGAGCAGATCGCCCAGTGGCGGCCAACCGGAGCCCACGAAGGCGTACAATTTGCGCATGCTTCCCTGAATCCGGAGGCGGTCTTTGACTACTTGCTGACACCTCGGGCGCTGAAGGCCCACTTCGCCGCCCAGTCAGCCCCGCTTTGCTTCGTGGGCCATACTCACGTCCCCGAAATCTGGACCGAAGGCCGGGAGGACCCCGTAGCATGGCCTAAATCAGGGGTGTATGCCCTCGAGCCGGGCCGTAAGACGGTCATCAACGTCGGTAGTGTGGGTTTACCCCGTGGTGGCGACAAGCGTGCTACCTGGGCGACCTACGACGCAGGGAAGGGTGAGGTGACCTTGCGCCGTAACACCTACGATGTCCAAGAGGTCATCAGGACGGTTAAGCACCTGCGGCATGATCCAATCATCGAGAGCAAACTTCTCCGGGACCTGGGAGCATAGGGTGAGGCGCGACTGCGTCGCGACCGGCGGCAGGGCGAACGCGTGCGCCGATGCGTCCCTACCTCGATACAGGCTATGTCGTGACGCGGTCCCGACCCTACCACAAGAAGCCGATACCATCGGCCAAAGGCGGCTTCTTTGTCCGCGGCCGGAGGGTGGGGTGGGCTTAGAAGTCTGGTCATGGTGTTTATACGATTGTTATACGATAGATATTATATTTAGTTACTGTAGAAAAACAGGCTTGGCGGCGGGGCGGGCGAGGGCATGCTTGCAGACGATATGAAGAATACCCTACTGACCGTCTCCCTCCTGTCCGCCGCCGCTGCGCTTTCCGCGCAGAGCGCCGGTTCCCCCAAGATGTCCTATGATTTCATCCGCGCCGGCTACGTCCAGGGCGAAGAGATCAAGGGTATCGCCGTCTCCGGCACCGCCCTGCTCGGCGAGCACGTCCTCATCGGCGGCTCCTACCAGGACCTCACCGCCCGTAATCTCGACGACGTCGACGGCGAAGCCAGCACCTTCAACCTCGGCGCCCGTTTCGGCGTGGGTTCCGGTGACATCATCATCGGCGCCTCCTACGGCCAGCTCCAGGGTGCCGGCTTCGACGGCGCCACGGCCGTCGCCGTCGCCGCGAACGTCACGTCCCTCGGCATCGCCTACCGTCATTCCTTCAATGAGACCTGGGAAGCCTTCGTGAGCTACGACCGCGTCCGCACCGAATACGCCGCCGGCTCCTACGACCTCTCGACCGGTCTCGCCCTGGTCGGCGCCGACAGCCAGTCCGACAACCAGTTCGGCGTGGCCGTCCGTTGCAACGTCTCCAAGGAGATCGACGTCACCGTCGGTTATGCCTGGATCGACGGCGACGGCGCCTTCTCGATCTCGGCCGGCTACAACTTCTAAGCGGACTTCATAGCACGCTTACGGGCCCGGCATGTGCCGGGCCCTTTTTGTGGGCGGACGGTGCCGATGAACTATTATATTATAATAACAGTAAATTAAATCGCTTGCGGGCGGTGAAGGCCCGATGCAGATTCCTGTCCTCATGCGTATCCCCGCTCTGCTTCTCGTCTGTACGGCCGCCACGATGGTCGGCTGTCTCAACCCTCAGGACGTCCATAACTCCGTCAACTCGGACGACAAGGCGACCATCTCCGTCGCCAACGCCCAGCGGAGCATCAAGGTCGGCATGACCGGCGCCGCCGTCGCCGAGGCCCTCGGCTCGCCCAACATCCTTTCGACCGATGAAGAGGGCCGTGAGGTCTGGATCTACGACCGCGTCACTTCCTCGGTCCGGGCCACCGCTGCCAACGGTCCGCTCACGCTGTTCGTCGGAGGTTCCGCCGCGGCTGCCGAGCGTTCGCAGCGCACCCTGACCATCATCGTGAAGTTCGACAAACTGGGTAAGGTCCGCGACCTGGCCTATCACACTTCTAAGTTCTAAGACATGCGCCTACTCTTCTTGCTCCTCGCGGCGGTTGCCGTCGTGGGCTGCCAGACCGGTATCCCTGCCGATGCCCTCGACCTTAAGCCCGACTCTCTTGAGCGTCGCCAGCTGGAGTCCCGCCGCTTCGACGGCGGTAAGGAGGCTGATATCCTTGCCGCGTGCTCCGGCGTCGCGCAAGACCTCGGCTTTACGATCGACGAGGCTGAGACCAAACTGGGCGTGATGGTCGCTTCGAAGACGCGCGAGGCGAGTGATACGGGTTCTCGCGTGGCCATGGCGGTTCTTTTCGGCGCTAACGCGGCCAACTCGATGGACCGCTCTCAGAAGATCCGACTGTGTATCGTCGTGAAGCCCGTCGAGACGAAGTCGGGCTCCCCGACTCAGTATTTCGTGCGTGCCACCTTCCAGCGCCAGGTCTGGAACAGCTACGGCCAGCTCACCCGTCTTGAGGGTCTTCGCGAAGTGGAACTCTATCAGCAGTTCTTCGAGAAGCTTTCGAAGTCTGTCTTCCTCGAAGCCCACAAAATCTGAACATGCGTCTCCTCATCCTCCTCCTCGCAACGTCGGCCATCACCGGCTGCGTCAATAATTCCACGAATTCGGCACTGGATGTCGGTTCTGACCAGGTCCAGCTCCGCCAGATCCAGAGTCGGGCTTTCGATACGACCGACAAGGCCAAGACCCTTCGCACGGTCATCGCTGTCCTGCAGGATCTCGGTTTTGTGATCGATAAGGCGGACCTGGAACTCGGTACGGTCACCGCGACGAAGCTCGACGGCTACGCCCTGCGTATGTCGGTCAGCGTGCGTCCTCGTGGCGCCAAGCAACTCCTGGTGCGCGCCAACGGGCAGTATCAGGAAGAGGCCGTCACCGACCCTGCTCCTTACCAGTCGTTCTTCAACTCGCTGGCCAAGGGCATGTTCCTGACCGCTCAGAACGTCGACTAACCTGAATCCAAGGTTGGTGTTCAAGACCCGGCAATCTGCCGGGTCTTTTTATTGCGAGGAGGATGACCGGGCCGGTCATCCCTACCTATATCAGGTATTAGCGGTTAGCGGTTGGCGGTTGGGAACACAGGGAGGCATGGTTAACTAGGGCAGCACGCGGTGCTGCCCCTGCCTTATGCGTTCGCGCTGGCGGGTGGTCGGGGAGTGGGCAGAGTAGGGTGCAGTGTTCAAAGGCATCGCAGATTATCTGGCGGGAGTTGGCTTGGCCATCAAGGTCCGGGCGGGGCAGGGACGTGCCCAGGCGGAGAGGCTGAAGGCTTACGGGGAACTACGGCGGATCGAGCAGGTCCTGCCGGTAGCCCGGGCGGAGGTCATCGCGGCGGCGGAGGCTATCGTGGCGGAATCTGCCCTGGCCGAGATGAACGCGACGGACATCGACGAACTGAAGGATTTCGGCGCCCCGGTCGGAACTTTGCAGTCCGCCGGCTTCCGGAAGGTCGCCCAGCTGGCCGGACAGACCGAACTGTCCCTGCAACGTTACCGCGGAATCGGCGAGGTGACAGCGGCGGCCACGATACAGGCTTACCGGACTTTCGAGGAATCGGCCCGAGCACGCGTGCGTCTGCTCCCTGATCCGGATCACCGTCGTCCGGCGGATACCCGCTTGCTGGTGGCCTTGGTGAAGTATGAGACCTTGGTCCGTGACCTAGGGACACGCCCGCAGGAAGCGCAGATCCGCTTCGACGATGCCGACGAACGTCTACGTATCTTCCGGGGCCAGACGAAGGTCCGGGATCATCTCTTCTCTGTCTCTGCCCAGCAGGAGTTGGCCCGG
>Ga0255117_1000424_pt1 | contig 13283 bp, 6 predicted proteins | sample Law_Atlam_RepA_8_2_FD_188583 | JGI IMG/M metagenome (GOLD analysis project Ga0255117, IMG submission 188583) | Freshwater microbial communities from St. Lawrence River, New York, United States - Law_Atlam_RepA_8h | ecosystem: Environmental > Aquatic > Freshwater > River | place: USA: New York...
GGATGCCCGTACCGAGGAGCGCACCCGCGATGCCCGCGCGGTCGGCGCCCGCCAGGTCGTGCTCGGGGCTGTCGCCGATCGCGAGCACCTGCGAGCGGTCGGGGTCGCCGGCGGCCGCCAGCGCGACGCGGTAGATGTCCGCGTGGGGTTTGCCGAACCAGATCAGGCGGGCCCCGAGTTTCTCCAGTTCGCGCGCCACGGCGCCGGCCGAAGCGCGGACGCCCGCGGGGGTCAGCATCTCGAGGTCGGGGTTGGCGACCAGCACGGGCACGCCGCGGCGGGCGGCGTCCGCGAGCGCGGCGACCTGTTCCGTCCAGGGTCGGTCGGGTTCCACGCTTGCGGTCAGGATGATCGCCTCGCACGCGTCGGGTCCGACCAGCCGCAGGCCGAGGGCGCCGAAGCCGTAATCATCGCCGGGCTTGCCGGAGAGGTGCACGCGGGCGCCCGTCTTGAACGCGCGGCCGAGTCGGCCTTCGCGGATGGCGGCCTGGGCCGCGTCGCCGGACGTGACGACGGCATCGAGGTGCTTTGCGCCGAAGCCGAACTTCGCGAGCCGCGCGCGGTTGTCCGCCCCGTTCTTCGCCGAGTTGGAAAGCACCACGACCTTGCCGCCTTCCTCGCGGAAGCGCCGTAACGCCTCGGCCGCGCCTGGATAGGCTTTCTGGCCGTCGTGCAGGGTGCCGAACTGGTCGACGAGCAGGACGTCGTAGGACTTGGCCAAGGGGGCGAGGCCGGGATGCGAACGGAGCGATCCGACGTGCCCGCCCACGGTCTGGCCGAGCGCCTGCCAGGCGAGACGCGCGACGCCGGCGGCCGCCTCCTCGCTGGTGGCTTCGCTCAACGGGAGGCCGAGCGCCTGGGCGCGGAGTTTCATCCATGCGGGGTTGCGGGCGCCGCCGCCCGCGTGCCGCACCGAGCGCAAGACGGGGCCGCCGAGTTCCCGCAGCCTCGCATAGCCGAGACGTTCGACCGCGGCGAGTCCTTCGAGGATCCCTTGCAGGAAGCGCGCGTCCTCCGGCGGGCGCGGGGTCATCCGCGGGGCGAGCGTCGCATCGGCGATCGGGAAACGCTCGCCGGTCGCGGGCAACGGGTAGTAGTCCAGCCCGGTCGGGGTTTCCGGATTCGTCCGGGCGTTGAGGGCGGTTAGTTCCTCCGGTGACCAGAAGCTGGCCAGCGTGCGGCCGCCGCAGTTGGAGGCCCCGCCCGCCAGCCAGCGATCGCCGAGCCGGTGGCTGTAGATGCCGTACTCGGGGGCGAAGATCGGCCGGTCGCAGAGCAACTTGATCACGAGCGTCGAGCCGAGCGCAGTGGCGCCTTCGCCGACTTCCTGGGCGCCGCTGGCGAGGAAGGTCGCGCACCCGTCGGTCGTGCCGGCCGCGAGCGGGATGCCGACCGGGAGTCCGAGCGCATTGGCCGGCGCCGAGGCCAAAGTGCCGATGGGGGTGCCGACGGGTACCACCGCGGGGAGCCAGACCGGGTCGAGGCCGAATTCCTTCAACCACGCGGGCCAGACGCGCGCCACGGGGTCATAGCCCGTCTTCAGGGCGTTGTTTTCGTCGGTGACGTAATCGGTCGCCCCGAGTTGACGATTTAACCAATCGGCTTGGTGGATGATGCGATGCAGGCCGGGTAGGTCGACCCAGTCCAGCGCGCGCGCCGCCGGCGAGGTCGCCCCGTGCGCCGCGCTCTCCCGCGGGGCCAGCGCCCGGATCCGGGCCGCACGATCGCCCGTGTCGGCATCGTCGTAAAGGCGGGCGGCCGCCAGCGGTTGGTTGCTGGCGTCGACCGGCACGATCGTGCCCGAGGTCCCGTCGACCGCGAGGGCGCGGGCCCGGGAGAGGTCGACCTGCTGGCCGAGCTCGCGCAACGCGACCTTCACGCCGACCCACCAGTCATCCGGGTGTTGCTCGCGGCGGGCGCCGAGCGCCAACGTCGGCGGTAGTTTCGCGGTGCCAAGCCCGAGGACCTTCCCGTTCACGTCGACCGCCGCGGCACGCACGCCGCTGGTCCCGAGGTCGATGCCGATGACGAAGCCACGCATGCGGCTTTATTGAGGGGGCAGGCGGGCGGGGGCAAGGACTGAGGAAGGTGTCGGCGGTAAGCGGCTGGCGGTTGGAAAAGCAAGCAGGGCGACGGGAAGCCTCCCATGTCATGGGCTTTCGTAGCTATGCTTTCTTCCTAACCGCCAACCGCTAACCGCTTACCGCTCGTCACTTGGGATTCAGTTCATCCCAGCTCTTCAGGCCGCAGGTCTTCAGGTAAGGTTCGGCGGCGGCTTTCCACTCCGGCGTATTGGCGGCTTTGAGTAGATGCCAGATGGGGCGCTTCTGGTCGGGTTCGGCGATCGTTCCCGGCTTGTTGCTCCAAAGGCCGAAACGTAGGCCGTTTTCAAGGGAGTGATCGACGTGCCGATGGTAGTGGAAGGCGTCGACGGAATCGCCGAGGCGCACGACTTTTTCCCAGGCATAGGCATAGGCCGCGGCCTGTTCGGCGAGCCCTTCGGGGCGCCGGGGTAGGTCGAAGCCCTGTTCGGTGAAGCTGAGGCGTCGGGTTTTGCCGGCGTAGAGCATCTCGGTCGACGCCAGTTTTTTGGTGAGCACCTCGAGGTTCTTGAAAGTCACTTTCGGCGTATTGTCGTCGAACGTCACCTTATCGAGCCAGGTACGTGGGTCGCGCAGATTTGAAGGGTAGGGGTGGAAGGCCAGGTGCCAGTCGAAGTCGCCGCGCTCACGCGCACGCTGCGCGAACAGTTCGAGGAGGGTGCGACCCGGGCAGGCTTGGAGCGGATCCTTGTGACCCTTGGCCGTCCAGCTGTGCGTCATCGAGATGTATACGCGGGCGTTGGACGAATGGCGACGCAGGGATTCCCAAGCGAGGCGGACCTGGTCTTCGTATTGAATGGCGACCTCCTCGGCTGTCGCCGGCCCCATCTGATGCCACTCGTTATGGGCGTTTACTTCATTACTGACGATCCAGCCCCAGACGCGTCCGTGCTTGGCGTCGGCCGACGACCAGCGTCGGGCGATGAACTCGGTGAGGGCCTTGTAGCAGGCGCGTCCTTCGGGGGTCACCGTATTGGCGGCCATCGTCGTGCCTTTGACCGGGTCTGCCTTCGGGTGGATGGTCAGCTTCCGGATGCGTTCGTCGGGCGAGCGCGAGGTGGTGACGATGAGCGAGACGACCACGCCCTTGTCGCTCATAGGTTTGATCTGACGATCCAAGGACCCGACGTAATTCTGGTTGATCGCGAACGTGAAGCCGTCGGCCGAGGCGGTGAGCTGGCCGGGCTTGGCTTCCTTTTCGGGCGCAAGCAGGGCGTTGAGCCTGATATTCAGGTTGGCGTGATGGATTCCTAGTTCCAGGGCGTCGGGCACCATCTGGACCTGCAAGCCCTTGGCTGAAGGGGTGGTCGGGTAAGGGGTGCGGTCCGGTTCGGCCAGCAGCACGCCGCCTAGGGCAAGGAACAGGAGGGCGGTCGTGCGCATTTCTGACCGACACCGACGGGCCGCTCGGGTTCCCGGGTCGGAGGGTCGGTTTTCTGTTTACGCCCCCCTGGTTTCGGGGATGAATGAACCATGCCCCGTTTCCTTGCCCTGCTCATGCTTTGCGTCGCGGCCTTCGCCGCCGACCGCCCCCGCCCGAACATCGTCTTCATCTATTCCGACGACCATGCCTACCAGGCGATCAGCGCCTACGGCGACGACCGGAAACTCATCCAGACCCCGAACATCGACCGGATCGCCCGGGAGGGCATGCGGTTCGACCGGGCGCTCGTGACCAATTCGATCTGTGGCCCGTGCCGCGCGGTGATCCTGACTGGCAAGTATTCCCACCGGAATGGTTTCTACAACAACACGAACTCCGTCTTCAACGGTGCCCAGACGACGTTCCCGAAGCTGCTGAAGGCCGCCGGCTACCAGACCGCCATGATCGGCAAGTGGCACCTCAACAGCGACCCGACCGGGTTCGACTTCTGGCAGATCCTCCAAGGCCAGGGCATCTACTACAACCCTCCGATGAAGACCGCCGGAGGCATCGTGAAGACTTCGGGCTACGTGACCGACATCACGACCGACGTGTCGCTCGGTTGGCTGGCCAAGCGCGACAAGACCAAGCCCTTCCTGCTCATGTGCCAGCATAAGGCGCCGCACCGCGAGTGGTCGCCCAACCTGACCGACCTGGGTTGGGACAAGGGCCGCGTCTATCCCGAGCCGGCCACCTTGTTTGACGACTACAAGGGCCGCGCGGAGGTGGTCGCCGACCAGGACATGACCTTGGCGAAGACCATCAGCCTGCTCGACATGAAACTGGTTCACCCGCCCGGCATCACCCCTGAGCAGGCCAAGGTCTGGGATGCCTACTACGGCCCGATCAACGAGGCCTACCGTCAGGCCAAGCCCCAGGGCCGCGACCTCGTCAAGTGGCGCTACCAGCGCTACATGCACGACTACCTGGGTTGCGTGAAGTCGGTCGACGACAATGTCGGCCGCGTCCTGAAGTACCTCGAGGCCGAGGGCCTGCTGGAGAACACCATCGTCGTCTACTCGGCCGACCAAGGCTTCTACCTCGGCGAACATGGCTGGTTCGACAAGCGCTGGATCTTCGAGGAATCCGTCCGCACCCCGCTGCTGGTCCGCTGGCCCGGCGTGACCAAGGCCGGTTCCGTCGACAAGTCCCTTGTCGCCAACGTCGACCTGGCGCAGACCTTCCTCGACATGGCGGGCGTCCCGGCCCCGGCCGACATGCAGGGTCGCAGCCTGCGGCCCGTGCTCGCGGGGCAGGTGCCCGCCGACTGGCGCAAGGAGTTCTACTACCATTACTACGAGTACCCTGAGCCGCACCACGTCTCCCCGCACTACGGCGTGATCACCGCCGACCATAAGCTGGTGCGCTACTACGGCGTCGGGAAGGATGCGGTCGACCTCTTTGACACCGCCAAGGATCCCCTCGAGCTTAAGAGCGTCGCGGGCCAGCCGGACTACGCCGCCATCCAGGCCGACCTCGAAGCGCGGCTGAAGCGTCTGCGCGCCGAGCTGCAGGTGCCCGACGTCGACGACCCGGACGCCACCGGCGAGCGCACGCACCGCGAGCGGCAGGCTAAGGCGGCGAAGAACGCCCCCAAGAAGAAGGCCGAAGGCGCGAAGTAGGCCCGAGGTTTCGGGTTGGCGAGGCTCGCGGGCGGGGTAGAACGACCCCATGACCCTGCGCATCGTCCTGCTCGGACTGCTGTCCCTCTCCTCGCTCCTCGCCTCCGTCCAGGAGACCGAGGCCCTGCGCCTGGCCGAAGGGCGGCGGATGGCCGTGGGCCGCGAGATGCGCACCTGGTCCTTCGCGGCGTTCCCGGCGCCGATGGCGGACTGGCCGAAGGAAGTGAAGGGCGCGTTCGTCGAACTCCGTTGCGAAGACCATGAATTCTCCTCCGCGGCGCTGATCCTGCTCCGGGACGACTACCGCCTGCGCAGTTATCCGGCCAAGTTGCTTTCCCCGGCCGACCGGGCCCTCGCCGAACAGCTCGAGGTGAAGCGCCGCCAGCAGATTTCCCCGAAGCCCCGCACCGAGTACCCGCTGGTGATGAAGGGGTACACGAAGGAGACGGCGGACGTCACGGTGAGCCCGCATTTCGCCTTCTACACCGGCTCCGACAAGGCCGGTTCGGGGAAGAAGGCCTTCGCGCCCGGTTTCCTGGAGCGCCAGAAGGTCTGGTTCGAGACGGTCTGGACCCACCTGGATGAACTCGGCGCCCCGCTGCCGATGGCCGGCGACCGGTCCCCCCACAAGCTGAACGTCTTCATCACCGGCACGGGGCTCGCCAAGCACAAGGAAGGTTTCGCTTTCGGTGGAGCCGACGTGATCATGCACCCGGGCGCCCTCGGCGACGGCAGCAGCGTGGTCATCCACGAGTTCACCCATTCGGTGCAGTATTACTCCAAGGGCTTCCGCGATTCGCCCCTGGTCGGTTGGTTCTGGGAGTGCCACGCGAATTGGAGCACCCAGCAGTTCATGCCGGCCTACCCGCCGGTGCTCGGGCACTACGCCGAACGCGCCCATTACGAGCTCAACTCCAGCCGCCATAATTACGGTTCCTGGCCGTTCCTGCAGGTGCTTGCGGAGGATCCGCGCTTCGGCTGGTCCTTTCCCTACGATATCTGGCCCGCCTGCCGGCGCAATGAACGCGACGGCGCGTTGGAGGATCCGTTCCAGGCCATCATGCGCGTCGGCGTCGAGCGCAAGGTCTGGAAAGACGGCGTCGAAGGTTTTGGCGACACCATCGGCGAGCTCGCCGCCCGCATGGTCGGCTGGGACTTCCAAAACCAATATTTCCACCTCAAGGAAATCCGTGGCCTCGAGTCCCAAGTGGGTCGAGTGTCCAGCTTAGGCGCCGTGTTGGAGAAAGGCGCGGATGGCCGGTGGGCTCCGCTCTATTCGCAGGCGCCCAAGCAGTATGGCGTGAACATCGTCTGGCTGGATCCGCATGTAGGGGCTAAGTCCGTCGAGGCCGACTTCGAGGGCTTCCGTGATCCGACGGAGTTCGCCGACTGGCGGGTGACCATGGTGGCGGTGGACCCGCAAGGACGTTGTCGCTATAGCCCGACGGTGCGCTCGGGCCGCGTGTCGTTGGAGGTGCGTCCCCAGGAGCGCCTCGCCTTGGCCATCGCGGCGACCCCGACGAAATACGTCCCGCAGGAGTTTCGACCCGGCTTCGCCGTGAAGCGTCGCTACCCGTATGCGGTGGCCCTGACGGGAGCCGAGTGCGATGATTTTCCCATGCTTCGCGACTTCCCGAAGGTCGCAGGAGCGCCGCATCCCAATGGTGGCGGCTTTGTGGCGAAATCCGCCCATGTGGACACCACCGCTTATGTCGCCAAGAATGCCATGGTCCTGGACGCCGCCAAGGTCACTGGACGGGCGCAGGTGCATGGCCATGCCGTCATCCGTCAGTCCGCTCGGGTCGGCGACGATGCCGTCGTCAGCGGTTATGCCCGCGTCGGGGATCGCGCCCAGCTCGGCGGGCATGCGCATGTCGGCGGTTATGCGAAGTTGTCGGGCAAGGCGCGCTTGGGCGGCAATGCGCGGCTGCAGGAATTCGCGACCCTCGATGGCGATGGCGCGGTCTCGGGCGACGTGATGATCCGTGGCTTCGGGGAGGTCCATCTCTCGCCCACCACCGAAATCGCCGGCACGGCGATGTTCGCCGAGGACCTTGAAGTCCATTTCACCGGCTGCAAGTCGGAGCGCTTCGACCGCGGCCTCTTCTATGGCTACCTCAACGCCGACTTGCTGAGGAAGCCCAAGGAAGTCGCCGACAACCGCGGCCTCTACGCTCATTGGAAGTTCGACGGCTCGCATGCCCCTATCGTGCGCGACCTCGTGGGTGATGCGGATGGGGTACTGCTCCCGGGGGCCGACAAGTGGCGCGGTGCTATGCTGGCGCCGCCGGCCGGTATCCGCGTCGACGGCCATGTCGTTGATGCCCGCAACCTGGCGGTCGACGCGAAGGTGTTCCTTCCGGCAGGGAGCCTGAGGGACCAATCCTGGGTGCTCTCCGCCGATAACACGGAAGAGCAATTCAGCGTGGGCGTGTCCAAGCAGGGCGCCCCATGCTTCTTCCTCGGGAATGCGAGGGAATTCGTCTACCTCGCGGCTCCCGCCAAGATGCCGACGGACCGATGGGTGTGGCTCTCCTTGACCCTCAAGGACGACATCGCCGCCTTGTACCTCGATGGTCAGAAGGTCGGCGAGAAGCCCTTGGGCCAGCGTAGCGTCGTCGAGCTTTGGGCGCGGACGACCAAACTCAATCCCGCCTCAGGCCCGGTGACGACCATCGGTCGAGGCTTCCCCGGGCGCATCGCCGAGATCAAGGTCACCCACACGGGCGAACTGCCTGGGTTCGACGAAGCGCCGAAGGGCGTGAAGTAACCTTTACTTCGCCGCCTTCTTCTTGCCCTCGCCGCCCTTGGCCTTGCCCGCGTTCGGGTCATGGTCGGGGTTGGGCGTGGGCAACTGCGCGTCGACGGACTTCAGCCAGGCGTCGAGCTGCTCGCGCATCGCCTTTGCGCGGGTCGCCTGGGTCGCCGCGAGGTCCTGCTTCTCGCCGATGTCCTGCGACAGGTCGTAGAGCTCGTCGCGGTTATCCTCGTAGAAGTGGACCAGCCGGAAGTCTCCCTTGCGGATCGCGCTGTAGGGGGTCGCGCCACCCGGGTGGTAGTGCGGGTAATGCCAGTAGATCGCGTCGCGGTCGAGTTTGCCGCCGCGCAGCAGCGGGGCGAGGCTCCGGCCGTCGACGACGGAGGCCAGCGGCTTGACGCCGGCCATCTCGAGGACGGTGGGGTAGAGGTCTAGGGTGATGGCGGGGGTGGCCTCCACGGCGCCCGGCTTGTTCACGCCCGGCCACAAGGCGATCAGCGGGACGCGCACGCCGCCCTCGTAGGCCGAGCCTTTGCCCGCGCGGTAGGGACTGTTCTCGGTGATCGGCAGCAGACCGCCGTTGTCGCCCGTAAAGATGATGACCGTGTTTTCGTCGAGCTTCAGGCGCTTCAGGTTGGCGCGGATGGTGCCGAGGGCGTCATCGACGCTGCTGACCAGCGCCGCGTAGGTCGCGTTGCGCTGCTTGAGCGTCGCGTCGGCCTGGACCTTCGCCTTGAATTTCTCGACGACCTCGGGCTTGCCGGCGATCGGGGTGTGGACGGCGTAATGGGGTAGATAGAGGAAGAACGGCTTGTCCTTGTTGGCTTCGATGAACTTCACGGCCTCGGCCGCTTCGCGGTCCGTCAGGAACTCTCCCTTCGGCCCTTCGGGTAGGGTGGGGATGTTGTAGGGCGCCACGTAGGCGGGCGGCTGGCCGCGGTGGTAGCCGCCGACGTTGAGGTCGAAGCCGTGCTTCTCGGGGTAGTAGGCCTGGTCGCCCTCCTTGAGCCCCGGCGTGAGGTGCCACTTGCCGATGCTGGCCGTGGCGTAGCCGGCGGCCTTAAGCTGTTCCGCCAAGGTGATCTCCTCGAGCGGGAGGAATTTCTGCCACGCCGGAATCTTCAGCTTCGCCTTGGGCTTGTCGTGACCCGCGATCCAGTCGGTCAGGTGCAGGCGGGCCGGGTACTTGCCCGTCAGGAGCGCCGCGCGGGTGGGGGAGCAGACCGTGCAGGCCGAGTAGCCGTCGGTGAAGCGGACCCCGTCCTTGGCGAGCTGGTCGATGTGGGGCGTGGCGTAGAGGCGGCTCCCGTAGCAGGCGGCGTCGGTCTGGCCCATGTCGTCGACCAGGATGACGATGACGTTCGGGGGGCGGGAGGGGGTGCTTTCCGCGGCGACAAGGCTGCCTGTCGAGAAACTCAACCATAGGCTCAGTAGGTAGCTTTTAAGCAGGGCGGGGCGCATGCCTCCGGCCTAGGGGCGGGCGGCCCGGGGCTCAAGTGAAACCGCCAAAATGGGGTTGTCGGTCGGTCCGAATGCAATAGTTTACACCTCATGTACCCCCGCTTGCTTTCAGCTTTGGTCGCCGCCGGTTTGGCCCTCTCTCTTGCGGACGCCCAGCCCGCCCCGGCCGGTGCTGCGACGACGACGAACCCGAACGTCTCCTCGACCAATAACGGCACGAACGCTTCCCGGCGTACCGCCGACAAGACGACGCGCGTCGAACGCGATCGCGCGGCCGACGAGTCGGGGGTCGAGCGGGTTGGTTTCGACCGCGCCTGCGGCAACCACAAGCACCTTTACTTCGACCGCTCCAACCGCGCCCACTTCATCTGCCTCGGCGCCCAGTCGCAGGTCGGTCCGGACACCACCCCCTACACCGCGACCGCTAACCAGCCGCTCGCCAATACCTTCCTGCTGCACTCCCGCCCCGGCGCGGCCAAGGTCATCTTCTTGGACTTCAACGGTCATACCACGACGGGGACCTCTTGGAACAATGCCTACGCCGCGGGAGCCCCGATCGTCACCCCCGCCTTCGACTCGGATGGCGCTCCGGCGACCTTCTCCGATGCCGAGCGTGCGGTCATCCAGGACATCTGGCGCCGCGTCGCGGAGGACTTCGCGTCTTGGGATGTGGACGTCACGACGGAGGACCCCGGCATCGAGAAGCTCCGGCGGACCACCTCCTCGGACATCGCCCACGGCGTGCGCTGCGTCATCGGCGGTTCCAGCACGCAGTGGCTAGGGGCCTCCGCCGGCGGCGTGGCCTACGTCGGATCCTTCGGCGGCCTCGTCTCGGCGACCACCACCGTCAACGACGTCCCCTGCTTCGTCTTCCCCCAGCAGTTGAGCAATAGCGGGCGCTTCATCGCCGAGGCCGCCTCCCACGAAGTCGGCCATACCCTTGGCCTGTACCACTCCGGCCAGACCACCGGCGTCGAGTATTACACCGGCCATGCCGATTGGGCTCCGATCATGGGCGTCGGTTACTACAAGAACGTCGTCCAGTGGACTCGCGGCGACTACCCCCTCTCCAACAATACCCAGGACCAAGTCGCGTTGATTTCCGGCCGCATCCCCCGCGTCCCCGATGAGCATGGCTCGACCGCCACCACCGCGGCCGTGGTCTCCGGGGCCAATTTCACCGCCGGTGGCATCATCGCCGATCGCGCCGATCAGGACTGGTTCCGCATCACCGCCGGCGCCGGCACCGTGAACATCTCCGGTCTCGTCGCCCAGCCCTCGCCCAATCTCAACCTCTCGCTCTCGCTGGTCGACGCCAATGGCCTCGTCCTGGCGCAAGGCACCGCGGCCGGCCTGGGCGCCAACCTCTCCGTCCCCGTGGTCGGTGGCACCTACTACATCGTCGTGGACGGCAAGGGCAGCACCAACGATCCCCTCACCGGTTACACCGACTATTCTTCCCTGGGTCGCTTCAGCCTCTCGGGCAGCTGGCCGTCCGCCGTCGTCGTGAACCAGCCCCCGGTGGCCTCCACCGCCGGCACCAGCCCCGCGCTCTCCGCCAACGGTACGATTTCCGGCACCGCGCCTTTTACGGTCAACTTCGTCGGCAATAATTCCAGCGACCCGGATGGGCTCATCGCGGGCTACCTCTGGGACTTCGGCGATGGCACCACCTCGATCCTGTCCAACGTCACTAAGACCTACCAGGCCGCCGGCAACTACACCGCCCGCCTGACCGTCACCGATAACGCCGGCGCCACCGCGACCGCGACCTTGCTGATCGCCGTGGCCGCCACGCCTCCGTCGACCATGCGTTACGTCAACGTCGCGGCCATCACGATGTCCTGGGTGAAGAGCAGCAGCACCTCGGGTTACATCACCGGCACCGTCACGATCCTCGACCACGCAGGCAAGCCGGCGCCCAACGCGAACGTGACCATCGCCGCCAGCGGCCTTGTCTCCGGTACGGTCACGGCACGGACCAACTCACGCGGTCAGGTCACGCTCAACACCCCTCGGCTCTCCACCGCCGTGAAAGGTACCCAGACCTATACCGTTACCAACGTCGTCCTGACCGGTTACATCTACGATCCCACCAAGAATAAGGTCACCAGCGCGACGTTGACGAGGTAAGGGGCGGTATTGGTTGACCCGTTAATTGGTTGAACGGTTGCCCAGAGGGGGTACCTGTGTCCTCTGAGGCATTCCTCATGCCTTCCCCTGGCCCTGGTCCTGACCCTGGCCCTAATGGCTCTAGACGCATGGCCGACCGGGGACGGTCAGCCCTACCGCCTCAAGCCAACACTCCCTTGACGACGTGGGCTTCCTCGACGCCGGTGAGCTTCACGTTCAGTCCGCGGAACTTGAAGGTGAAGCGCTCGTGGTCGATGCCCAGGCAATGCAGGATGGTGGCGTGCAGGTCGCGGAGATGCACCGGGTCCTTGGCGATGTTGTAGCCGAATTCATCCGTGGCGCCGTGTTCGTGGCCGGCCTTCACGCCGCCGCCGGCGAGCCAGACGGTGAAGGAGCGGCCGTGGTGGTCGCGCCCCGCGCCCGGGTTGCCGAAGCCACCCTGGCTGAAGGCCGTGCGGCCGAACTCGGTCGCGAAGATCACCAGCGTATCCTCGAGCATGCCGCGAGCCTTCAGGTCCTTGATCAGCGCGGCCGTCGGCTGGTCGATGTCGTGGCACTGGTTGGGCAGCTGACGCGAGAGGGCGATGTGCTGGTCCCAACCGCGGTGGAAGAGCTGGACGAAGCGGACGTCGCGTTCGAGCAGGCGGCGGGCCAGCAGGCAGTTGGCTGCATACGATCCCGGGCGGGTGACCTCGGGGCCGTAGGCCGCCAGGGTCTCGCGGGACTCCTGGGAGATGTCGGTCAGGTCCGGCACCGAGGTCTGCATGCGGAAGGCCATCTCGTAGGCCTTGATGCGCGTGATCGTCTCAGGGTCGCCGATTTCCTTGGCCCGCTCTTCGTTGAGGGCGGCCAGATCGTCCAGCAGGGCGCGGCGCTGCTCGCCATCGACCGTGGGCGGGTTTTGCAGGTAGAGAACGGGGTTCGCCCCCGGACGCAGGCCGACGCCTTGGTGGCTAGAGGGGAGGAAGCCGCTGCCCCAGAGGCGCGAGAAGACCGGCTGGCCCGGGTTCTTGCCGGTGCCCTGCGAGACCATCGCGACGAACGCGGGGAGGTTGGCGTTCTCGGTGCCGAGGCCATAGCTGGCCCAGGCGCCCATGCTGGCGTAACCCGGCTGCTGGTTGCCCGTATTCATGAACGTGATCGCCGGGTCGTGGTTGATCGCCTCGGTGTGGAGGCTCTTGATGAAGCACAACTCGTCGGCGACCGTCTGCAGGTGCGGGAGCAGGTCGCTGATCCAGAGGCCGTTCTTGCCGCAAAGTTTGCCGTCCTTGAGGGCGGGCGTGCACGGGTAGCTGCCTTGGCCGCTGGTCATGCCGGTCAGGCGCTGCGTGCCTTTCACGGAGGGCGGCAGGTCCTTGCCGGCCATCTGCTTCAGCATCGGCTTGTGGTCGAAGAGGTCGACGTGCGAAAGGCCGCCGGACTGGAAGAGACAGAGCACGCGCTTGGCCTTGGGGGCGAAGTGCGTCAGGCCGGGCAGGCCGGCCACGCGACCGCCGCCGGCCTTGGTGGCCCCAAGGAGCTCGGGCATGAGCATGGTGCCCAAGGCGAGGCCGCCGACGCCGCGGGCGGTCTGCCCGAGGAAGGTCCGGCGGGTCAGGTGGTTGGTGAATTCAGCGCGGGGATCCATGGGATTAGTTACGGGTGACGGTTTCGCTGAGGTTGAGGAGAAGGACGCCGACCTGCATCCAGGCGGCTTGCTCGGGCACGGGCAGGTTCGCGGCCGGGGCCTCGCCGACCTGCAAGGCCGCGGTGGCGCGGGCGGGGTCGGCGGCGTAGCGTTGGCG
>Ga0255117_1000427_pt1 | contig 13246 bp, 9 predicted proteins | sample Law_Atlam_RepA_8_2_FD_188583 | JGI IMG/M metagenome (GOLD analysis project Ga0255117, IMG submission 188583) | Freshwater microbial communities from St. Lawrence River, New York, United States - Law_Atlam_RepA_8h | ecosystem: Environmental > Aquatic > Freshwater > River | place: USA: New York...
CACACCACCCCCATCCCACCCCCTCGGGAATAAGCCAAATAGTGCCGCAACCTGCTCAAAAGTATGCCTTTACAGGGGGGAGGGGGTGTGAATAACTAGGTGAACGGCATGAAACAGCGCACCCTCGGACGTGAAGCCTCGGTTAAAGGCAAAGCCCTGCACACGGGTCAGGAGGTCACCTTGACCCTGAAGCCCGGCGCCCCCGACACTGGCCTGGTCTTCCGCCGCATCGACCTTTTCGGCAAACCCGAGGTCCGCCCCGTCTCCGAGATGGTGACCGACCTTGAGCGCAAGACGACGGTCTCTTCCGACGCCGTAAAGCTCCACACGATCGAGCACGTGCTCTCCGCACTCAGCGGCATGGGCGTCGACAACGCGGTCATCGAGATGGACGCCTCCGAGCCGCCGATCGTCGACGGTTCGGCGCGTCCGTTCACCACGTTGATCCACCAATGTGGCATCGTCGAACAGGACGCCACCCGCGAGGTCTTCACGCTCACGCAGCCGATCACCATCAACGAAGGCAGCCGCTCGATCATCGCCCTGCCCTTCGACGGCCTCCGCATCACCTGTACCTCCGCCGACGACCGCGGCATCCACACGCAGCACCTGACGACCGACATCGACCCGGAAGGCTACGTCGCGCAGATCGCCCCGGCCCGCACGTTCACCATCTACGAAGACATCGAGGCGCTCCTGAAGAAAGGCCTCATCCAAGGCGGCTCGCTCGACTCGGCCATCATCCTCAAGGGCGACAAGATCGTCAGCAAGGAGCCGCTACGCTTCAAGGACGAGCTCGTCCGCCACAAGATCCTCGATATCGTCGGCGACATCGTGCTGGCCGGCATCCGCGTCAAGGCCCACATCATCGCGGTGCGACCGGGCCACGCGCTCAATGCCCGTCTGGCCGCCGCGATCCGCAAGCAGTGGCAGGAATCCAAGGAGCCCAAGGCCAAAGTCGAGCCCGCCCGCAAGGTCAAGGCCCCGACCGCCCCGGTCGGCACCGCCTTGGACATCCGCCAGATCCTTAACGCCCTGCCCCACCGCTACCCGTTCGTGATGGTCGACCGTGTGGTCGAGCTCACCGACGACTCCCTGGTCGCGATCAAGAACGTCACGATCAACGAACCCTTCTTCCAGGGCCACTTCCCGGGCCAGCCGGTCATGCCGGGCGTCCTGCAGGTCGAGGCCATGGCCCAGGCCGCCGGCCTCATCATGCTGCGCCGCGGCGCGGCCGACGAGGCCCCGAAGGTCGTGTTCTTCATGAGCGCCGACAAGGTGAAGTTCCGCAAGGCGGTCACCCCGGGCGACACCCTCGAGATCCGCGCCAAGCTCACCAAGGTGCGCGGACGCATCGCCGCCGCCGAGTGCGAGTGCCTCGTGAACGGCGAGGTCGTCTCGTCGGCCGAGCTCCTCTTCACCATCGCCGACTCCCCCGCGGGCTGAACCATGGCCACGGTCCACCCCACCGCCATCGTCGAGCCCGGCGTCCAGCTCGGGGCCAACGTCACCATCGGCGCCTACGCCTACGTCGGGGCCGATGTCACCCTCGGCGCGGGCTGCATCCTGCACCACCACGCCACCGTCGAAGGCTACACGCAGCTCGGAGCGGACTGCGAAGTCTTCCCTTACGCCGTGATCGGCGGCCGCACGCAGGACCTCAAGGCGCGCCCCGGCAAGCCCGGCCTCAAGGTCGGCGCCCGCAACACCTTCCGCGAGTACGTCAGCGTCCACCTCGGCACCCAGGAAGGCGAATGGACCATCCTCGGCGACGACAACACCCTGCTCGCCTATTCGCACATCGCGCACGACTGCGTCATCGGCAGCCACCTCGTCATCTCCAGCCACTCCGCCATCGCTGGCCATGTGCACGTCGGCGATCACGTGAACATCGGCTGGAACGCCGGCATCCACCAGTTCTGCCGCATCGGCGACCACGCCATGGTCGCCGCCTGCTCCAAGTGCGTCCAGGACGTCCCGCCCTTCGTCATCGCCGACGGCAACCCGTGCGAGACCAAGATGATCAACGTCGTCGGCCTGACCCGCGCGGGCTTCACGCCCGACGAGGTCGCGACCGCCAAGACGCTGCACCGCCTCTTCTACCGCGAGGGCCGCAACGCCTCGCAGGCGATCGAAAAAGCCCGCGACCTCCCCGAGGCCTCCGGGCGCGTCGTCCAAGCTTTCGTCGGCTTCGCGGCGGCGACCAAGCGCGGCCTGGCCTGAGACCGTCGGCGCTTGCGCCGTCGGACCGCCTGCCTAGTTTCGCAGGCATGAAAGCGCTCCTACCCGCCATCTTTGCCGTCGTCAGCACCCTCGCTGCGGCCGTCGTGGAAAAGCCCGTCGAATACAAGGCCGGCGACGTCCTGTGCGAGGGCTGGCAGGCCTATGACGACGCCGTGACCGGCCCGCGCCCGGGCGTGCTCGTCGTCCACCAGTGGACCGGCATCAGCGACCACGAGAAGGAAGCCGCGCGCAAGCTGGCTAGTTTGGGCTACAACGTCCTCGTCGCCGATATCTACGGCAAAGGCATCCGCCCGCAGCCCCCGGCCGCGGGCAAAGAAGCCGGCAAGTACAAGGGCAACCGCCCGTTGCTCCGCGCCCGCGTCAACGCCGCGCTTGACGTGCTAAGTCGCGATGCCCGCACCGATGCCTCCAAACTCGCCGCAACCGGCTACTGCTTCGGCGGCACGGCCGTGATCGAACTCGCCCGGAGCGGCGCCGCGGTCAAAGGCGTCGTCAGCTTCCACGGCGGCCTCGACTCCCCCACGCCGGCCGACGGCAAGAACATCAAGGCCCAAGTCCTCGCGCTGCACGGCGCCGACGACCCCTTCGTGCCCGCCAAGGACGTAGCGGCCTTCGAAGCCGAGATGAAGACCGCAGGCGTGGACTACAAACTCGTGAAGTATCCGGGCGCCGTCCACAGCTTCACACATAAGGCGGCCGGCAACGACAACCGCAAGGGCGCCGCCTACAACGCGGACGCCGACCGCGACTCCTGGTTCCAGATGGAGCAATTCCTGAAGACGATGCGAGGGCGCTGAGCGCCAAATCGTCGCAGCTACGAAGCCATTTTCCCGCCATGTTCGTAAAGTGCTCCCCCTTCGTCCACGCGCTGGCCGTCCTCGGATGGATGACTGCAGGCGCCATGGCCGAACCGATGAAGATCGAGGTGCGGCGCCTACCCGACGCCACGGCAGCCACGACCAAGTTCCTGAATCCCGAGTATGTGATCGCCACCCCGGCCGCAGCCAAAGCGACCGACAAGACCCCGTTGATCATCTTCCTCCACGGCGCCGGCGAACGAGGTACGGACCTGACCCAACTGAAGTCAGCCCCGCCCATCAGGTATTTCAACCAACAGACCGAACAGCCTTTCCTCATCGTCGTACCCCAGTGCGCCCCCGATAAGTCAGGCAAGAAAGACGAGTGGCGCACCGAAGACCTGGAAGTCCTCTTCAAGCAACTGGTGAAAGCACAGCCCTTCGACCAAAGCCGGGTGTATCTCATCGGTCATAGTATGGGCGGCTTCGGCACCTGGCTCTGGGGCTCCACCCACCCCGAGCGCTTCGCCGGTCTGGCCCCGCACGCCGGCGGCCTCGGCTTCGGCGGCCCCCGGGCCGTATCGCCTGATCTCACCGACTGGGCCAAGCGCCTCGCGCCGCTGCCAATCTGGATCTTCCACGGCGACCGGGATGACGTCGTCCCAACCGAACGCTCCGAGCGCATGCACAACCTGCTCAAGTCCGCCGGGGCCAAGCAAGTCCGGCTAACGCTATTGGCGGGCAAGGGCCATGGTATCGCCGACAACCTCCGTACCCCCGAGCTCTACGCGTGGCTGCTACGCTACCGACGCGAAGGCAACCAGGTCGTCGAAGCCCCGCTGACCTTGAAATGAACGACGCGCGCCTCGGTGCCGACAGCACGCCGCAGGCGAAGGCTAAAATAAAAGAGCCGCGAATTCTCCGCGGCTCTTTGCTTCTCTAATCGACCTGACTTAGGCCACGCGCTCGACGACGAGCGGCGGCATGTTCGGGCGCTTCGGCGCGAGGCGGTAGGCGTCGCGGAAGTACGGCAAAGCGACGTCGACCTTGGCCTCGTCGTTATAATGGATCATGATCAGCGGCTCACCCTGCTTGACCTGCGTGCCGACCTTGCGGATCTCGGTGACGCCGACCGCGGGATCGAGCGTGCCATCCTTGAGCGTGGCGAGGAGGCGGACGCCCTGGGCAATCTTGCCGGCGTCGATGGTGTGGACGTAGCCGCGCTTCGGGGCGGGCAGCTTGCGGATGAACTTGGCCTTCGGGAACTTCGAAGGGTCGTCGATCCAGTCGGTCTTGCCGCCCTGGGCGCGGACCATGGCCTTGAACTTCTCGAGGGCGGAACCGTCCTTGAGGTGCTTCTCGACGGTCTGCTTGGCGGAAAGGGTCGAACCGGCGACGCCGGCGAGACGCACGACTTCCATGCCCAGCTTGAGCACGAGGTCCTGCAGGTCCTCGGGGCCTTCGCCTTTAAGGAGGCGGACAGCTTCGAGGACTTCCAGACCGGTGCCGACAGAGTCGCCGAGGGGCTGGTTGATGTCGGTCACGAGGGCCACGCACTTGCGGTTGAGCGAGCGGGCGACGCGGGTGATGATGCGGGCGAGCTGCTTGGCCTGCTCGAGGTCGCGGATGAAGGAGCCATTCCCCCACTTCACGTCGATCACGAGCCCTTCGCAGCCTTCGGCGAGCTTCTTGGAGAGGATGCTGCCGGTAATAAGCGGGAGGGACGGGATCGTGCCGGTCTTCTGGCGCAGGGCGTAGAGGATATCGTCGGCCGGGGCGATCTCCTTGCACTGCTCGGTCACGGCGCAACCCACGCGCTCGAGCTGCTGGCGGAACTGGTCCATCGTGGCCTTGCCCTTGAAGCCCGGAATCGAACTGAGTTTCTCGACGGTCGAGAGGCAGAACTCCTCGTCCTTGCCGTTCATGCCCGGCATGATGACGCCGGCGGCCGCACCGAGCGGGCCGAGCACCATCGAAGTCTTGTCGCCCACGCCGCCGGTCGAGACCTTGGCGATTTTGGGCTGGGTCAGGCGGTCGAGGTCGATGACGTCGCCGGAGAGACGGAGCTCCTCGGCGAGCAGCGCGGTCTCCTGGGCGGACATCTGCTTGAAGAAAATCGCCATCGCCAGGGCGGCCTGCTGGGCCTCCGGCATCTCGGCGTCCATGATCGAATCCACGATCTGACGGATTTCATCTGCGGAGAACTCGCCGCCATCCCGTTTCTTCTCGATGAGAGACGTGAAGGACGGCTTTTCCTTCCTCCGATGTTCGACGATTTTGTCAGTCATAAGGTGTTCGAGTTTAGAAGGTTAGAGCCGTCCTGTTGGGCAGGGGGAGGCGAACTCGCTGATATGTAAGATTTTCTTGAAAAGTCGAGCCAAAAGCGACAAGCGGCCTCCCCGCCCCACCAGGGGACAACCGAAAAGCCGATTGGCCGCCCTTTTCGGGCCTAGGAGCCTTCCGCCGCCCCAAGGCTGCCCCTACCCTAGATACCCCCGGAAAAGGGCGTCCTGGCCGAAAAGCGTGGTCGTACCGGCCATCAAGGGGAAGTCCACCCCCTCGAACCAGCTCGGGCTCTCGGGGTCGCCGCCCAATCGGGGTGCGACATAGGCGAACAGATAGTCGGCCGCCCCTTCGCGGAGCAAGGCGGACGCGAACCGCGGGCCAGCCTCGATCAGCACACCGTTGAGACCCTCGGTAGCGCAGCGCTCGGCCCAAGCATCCAGGAAGTCGACCTCCTCGCCGGGCAAAGCCCAGACCTTGACGCCCTCGGCCTCATACCAAGCGAGGTCCGCGGCGCGGGCGCGGGCGGCCAGACCGACGACGATGGTGCGGCCACGGAACGCGTCCGTGAATAGGTTCAGGCCGACCCGGCCGGCGGAACGGAAGCGACGGTCAAGCACGAAGCGGACAGGCGCGTGCTCGCCCTCGGCGTCGCGAGCGGTGAGCCGCGGGTTGTCGGCCAGCAACGTATCGGCGGTCACCGCGATCGCCGGGAATAATCGGCGCCAACGATGCACGTCGGCGCGCGCCGCGGGGCCAGTGATGTCGCGTGGTTCCCCCGGGGCGGGCACGAGTTTGCCATCCAAGGTCGCCGCGACTTTCAACGCGAGCAAGGGGCGACCGACCGCGATCCAGTGGTTGAAGAGAAAGTTGAGCTCCGCGCATTCCTCGCCGAGGACGCCCTCGACGACCGCGACGCCGGCCGCGCGGAGCAGCTGGACGCCCTTCCCCGCATGCGCGGGATTCGGGTCCGTCGCGCCGACCACCACGGTGCGCAGGCCCGCGCGCAGGATGGCGTCGACGCACGGCGGCGTCCGTCCGTGCGTGCAGCAGGGTTCCAACGTGACATGCAAGATGGCATCAGCCTGGGGCGCGCGACCCAGGGCCCGCAGGGCCATGACCTCCGCATGCGGCTGGCCAGCCGCGGCATGGAAGCCTTCGGCGACGATGACCCCGCCCTCGGTGATCACGGCCCCGACCATCGGGTTGGGGTGCGTCCGGCCCCACGCCCGTCGCGCGAGCTCCAAGGCTCGGCGCATCGGGGGCTCGGCGGACGCGGACAACACGCTCAGCGGTTACGCTTACGCGAGACCGCGGCGGCCTTGGCGTTGCCGGGAGTCAACTGCGGTTCAGAATAGTAACGGAAATCTTCGAGCTTACGGCGCTCGATGGCGCGACCGAGGAGTTGCTCGATCTGCTGCAGGTGGTGCATCTCGTCCGGCGAGTAGAGCGTGAAGGCTTCGCCCTCGGCGGAGGCGCGGCCGGTGCGGCCGATGCGGTGGACGTAGTCCTCGGCGTGCTCGGGGACGTTGTAGTTGATGACGTGGGTCACGCCGCGGATGTCGAGGCCGCGGGAGGCGATGTCTGTCGCCACCATGATGCTGAACTTACCCGACTTGAAACCGGCGAGGGCGGCGGCGCGCTCCGACTGGGTGCGGTCGGCGTGCATCGTGGCGACCGGGGTGCCATGGCCTTCGATCCACTCGGCGATGCGGTCGGCGTCGCGCTTGGTGCGCGTGAAGACGATGACGGACTTGTAGCCGCTCTTGTTCAGCAGCGAGAGGAGCAGGTCGTACTTTTGGAAGACGTCGACCGGGTAGATCGCGTGTTCGACGGTGTCGGCGGCGCCGAGGCCAGTGCGCACGTCGATGGTGACCGGGTCCTTCAGGGCCCAGCCGGCGATGCGGCCGATGGCGTCGGAGATCGTGGCGGAGAACAGCAGCGTCTGCCGGTCCTTCGGGCAATAGTTGACGATGCGGGTGACGTCCTCGATGAAGCCCATGTCGAGCATGCGGTCCACCTCGTCCATGATCAGCATCTGGATGGACTTCAGGTCGAGGATCTTCTGCTCATGCAGGTCGAGCAAGCGACCCGGGGTTGCGATGACGACGTCGACGCCCTCCTCGAGCGCCTTGACCTGAACGCCGTAACCGACGCCGCCGTAGAGGAGTGCGGTCTTGGTGCCGAGATACTTGCCGTATTTCTGGAAATTCTCGTCGACCTGCACGGCGAGTTCGCGGGTCGGCACGAGGACGAGGCAGCGGGGCTTGCCAGCGGCGGGCCCGAGACGGGCAAGGGTCGGCAGGGCGAAGGCGGCGGTCTTGCCGGTGCCCGTCTGGGCGGCGCCGATGATGTCGCGGCCGGCGAGGACGGCGGGAATGGCCTTCTCCTGGATCGGGGTCGGGTTGACGTAGCCGCACTCGCCGAGGACGCGGAGCACCGACTCGGGTAGGTTCAGTTCTGAAAAGGTAGGCATGTGAGGCTTGGAGAAAGCGGGAGGCAGGGGGAAAGGGAAAGGATAAAGGAAGAAATCCCGAGGGAAGGGCAAGTTCTGGGAGGGCCGGAGGCGAAAGGCGGCGATTTGTCTGGGTTTGACAATCCTTCCAGGATGCCCTGCATTGCACTCCCTTTCCACAAGGAAGGGGCGAACGGTGGTTGTAGCTCAGTTGGTTAGAGCACTGGTTTGTGGTACCAGGGGTCGGGGGTTCAAGTCCCCTCAATCACCCCACCTTTCCAAGGCCCGGAGCAATCCGGGCCTTGTCGTTGGCTAGCTTAGCCGCCGGGCGCGGGGGACTTCACCGCGCCACCCGCGCAACTCCTACCGACGGCTGCGCTTACTGCGCGCCCTTCGACTTGAAATACTTCTCGAGGGCGCCGCGGATGGCCTTCTCGAGCTCCTCGTCCTTCGCCTTGACCTCGCGGTCCAGCTCGGCGTCGCCGACCTGCGCGCCACGACGGAACAGTTTGCCCTCGCCGCCGATGTTGAGGCGCTGGGCGTAGTAGGTGACGTAGCGGACCGCGAACTTGTAGCCCGAGGCGTAGTTCTCGAGCTTCACGGTGACGCGCTCGACCGGGTAGTCCGGCTTCACGGTCTGGAGGGCCGCCTGCACCTCGCGCAGCGCCTCATTGGACTCGCATTTAAGGCGGTTGTCCATGAAGCGGGCATCCTCGAAGCCGGCTTCCATGTCGAAATGCACGCCGGCGCGCAGGCCATGGAAACCCGTACCGGGAATCCCAAGATACAGCACCAGGATTGTCACCGTGGTGACGGCGGCGAGCAGGGCGATGGTGGCGAGCGGGGAGGTCTCTTTCTGGAGTTTGACGGCCATGCGGGAGGGATAGCCGCCGGCGGACCGGAGGCAACCCTATTGGCGGGCCGCGCGCGCCCGGTTATTTAAGAGTCTGAAGGAACGCTTTCACGTCCTCGAGTTCCTGCGGCTTGAGGATCAGGCCCATCGGGGGCATCGGCGAGACGCCCAGCTTCTCGAAGCCCTTCGCCAGGACCTTGTTCGGCTCGACGAGGGACTCGGCGATGTAGGCGGACGTGGCGCGCATGGCGAGGCCGTCCAAGGCCGGGCCGATGGCGCTCCCCTTCCCCTTCACCATGTGGCAGTTCACGCAGCCCGCAACCGGGTGCTTCCAAAAGATCTCCTCGCCGCGCTTGGCGTCGCCGGCCACGAGGGCCGCCTCGCCCGCCACGGTCAGCTCGCAGAGCTTCACGTCGTCGAAGAGGATGTCGCCCTTACCCACATGCAGGAGGTTGATGGAAGACCTCGGACGCTTGCCGGAGTTGAACACCACCTCGACCTCGGTCCAATCCGCGTCGCGGGTCACCGTGCTGGTCTCCGCGCGACCGATGTGGTCATTGAGGCTGGCCTTTCCGCGGAACGCGTGGGTCTTGATCCAAGCGCTCAGGCGGTACTCGGTGTCCGGCTTAAGGGCGACCTCGGCGAAGAAACTCGTGTCGCCATTGTCGCGGGTGATGCCGCGCATGGCGGCGTTCCCGGAGTGGACGAGCTTGGGGTCGGTCACGACCTCCCAGCGGACGTCCTTGTTGCCGGGCGGGTTGCCGTAGTCGCGGCGCTTCCAGCCGACCGGCAGCTTGGCTGCGACTTCCTCGAAGCCAGGGTTGGGCAGGAGGTTCGGGCCTTCGACGTAGACCTGGGTCTGGTGCTTCTTGGCGAGCAGCTTGGAGGCTTCCTTGAGCCACTCGTCGGCCAGGACGGCGGGATCGCCGGCGAGACCGCGGACCAAGGTCTTGATCTCCGGGCTGGTCGGGAACTCGAGCAGCTTGACCAGCGCGGCGAGGCGGGTGGCCGGATCCTTGTCGGCGACGACGCCGGAACCGAAGAAGCGCTTCTGTGCGGCGGCGTCGACGCCGAGGGCGCGGATGGCGTTGCGGCGCAGCGGGGCGGACGAGGTGAGCAGGGCTTTCTGATGCGTCGCATCGTCGAGGGCACCGAGGCCTTGGAGCGCCCAGAGGGCATGGATCGCGCCCACCTCGTCGGACTTCTGGGTGAGGAGCTGGATCAAGGCGGGCACGGCGGCCGTCACCTTACCCTCGACCAACAGACGCTGGGCCTGCAGGCGACCGTACTGGGTCGGGCCGGACAGGCCGGCCACCAGGTCGGCGGGGGCGGCGCCCTGCGCGACGGCCCTGGCGCCAGACGGGGCGTCGGCGGCGACGAGGCGGTAGATGCGGCCGCGGGCGTGGTCGCGGAGCGGGTTCTCGTGCGCGCCACCACCGCCGGTGGTGCCCTTGAAGCCGCCGCGGTCGACGCTCGGGGTCGGGTTATGCTGGATGATGAAGTTCTGAAAGTCGGCGAACCAGATCGCGCCGTCGGGGCCGACCGCCGAGTAGACGGGCGACATCCACTCATCGGAGGAAGCCACCAGATTGAAGGCGTCCTTGGCGACGAAGCCGGCGCCCTGCGCTTGGACGTCCATGAGCGCGATCAGCTTCATGGTCGGCTCGCAGACCATGGCCTTCCCCTGGTAGCGGGCCGGGAGCGCGGACGAGTAGATGAAGTTAGAACCCGCGGCGGCGGTGTAGCCGCCCATCACGTCGACCTGCCGGAAATTCGGGGTGATGGTATGCGCCTGGTCGACCGCATTGATCTTCTTGGCCGTCATCGCACGCGGACCCTTCGGCACGAGGTGCTGGGGGATGCCGCCGAAGAAGATCGGGGCGCCGTTGGCGGTGCCGCCGAACTCGTCGCCCATGTCATTGTCGGACTGGGCCCAGGTATTGTTGGTGAACTGGTGGAGGAACTGCAGGGCCTTGCCGTCGGCCGTGAAACGGAAGGAGCCCATCGCGAAGCTCAGTTTCTGCCCGCCGACCTCGCCGGCGAAGCCGCTGTAACCGACGGCGCCGCGGAGCCAGTTGTCATAACCGTAGGAAAGATTGCTGGTCTGGGCATGGGTATCGCGGATGCCCCAGCCGGTCATGATGACCTCGCGGACGTCGGCCTTGTCGTCGCCATCGGTGTCCTTGAGGAAGACGAACGTCGGCGCCTGGCAGACGATGACGCCGCCATTGGCGAAGACGATACCGGTGGGGATGTTGAGCCGGTCGGCGAAGACGGTGAACTTGTCGGCCTTCCCGTCGCCGTCGGTGTCCTCGCAGATCTTGATGCGGTCCTGCCCCTGCTGGTCGTTGACCACGCCGTGCGGGTAGTCCGCGGTCTCGAGGACCCAGAGGCGGCCGCGCGCATCCCAGGCGAACGAGATCGGCTTCATGATGTCGGGCTCAGCGGCGAACAGCACGAGCTTGAGGTCGGCCGGGACCTGGGTGCGCTCCATGCTTCCCTTGACGGAGAAAGGCTTCTGGAGCGTCAGGGGCTTCGCGCGCTTCTCGTAGTTGGCGACCCACGGGCTCTCCTCGCGCACTTCCGGCTCGCGCTGCTCGGCGTACTTGCGCCAGTCGGCGACGCGGGCGGGGTTCAAGCGGGCGGACAGTTCCTTGGCGAAGGCGGCGGGCTCGACCGCGTCCCGCGCGACGAAGACCTCGACGGTCGCGCCGGAGGGTAGCTTCACCGAGGTATTCAGCGCCGGCGAACCATCGGCGCGCGGGCGGACGAGCACCGCGTCGTAACGCTCGAGCGTCGCGGCCGAGGGCGTCTCGCCGCTGGCGTAGTCGAACCAGATCGCATCGCGACCCAGCGCGGCCATGAGCGGGTGCAGATGGCCCTTGGCCGTCTGCTCGGCGCCGGCGGCGTCGAGGTACAGGACGCGGACGGGACCGGTGGCGGCGGGAGCGGCCGCGGCGAGGAACGCGAGGCAGACGGAAGCGAACAGGGTGCGCATGAGCGGGGTGATACGGGTAAACAACCGTTTGTTCCGCCGAGGGCAACCCGGAGCCGCGCGCCTCGGGGCGTTTACACCCAACGAGGCCCTCTTTGTCGTAAAAATACCGAAGAACACCGACCACCCGGCACAAAAAAACGGCGCCCAACAGGGCGCCGTGTTCCGGGAGCGATCGCTCAGCGACCTCAGTGGTCGTGGTGGTCGCCGCCCGCCGCCGGCTTGTTATCCTCCGGCATGTCGGTGATGAGGCACTCGGTCGTGAGCAACAGGCCGGCCACGGAGGCGGCGTTGATGATCGCGGTACGGGTGACCTTAGTCGGGTCGACGACGCCGGCCTTGATGAGGTCTTCGTAAGCGCCCGTCGCCACGTTATAACCCTCGGCACCCTTGTGCTTGAGCATCACTTCCTGGACGATGAGGGAACCTTCGACGCCGGCATTGAAGCAGAGGGTGCGGAGCGGCTCTTCGATCGCCTTGCGGACGATCTGGGCGCCGATTTTTTCGTCACCGACGAGGGAGTTGATGACGGCGTCGATGGCCTTGACGGTGCGCAGGAGCGCGACGCCGCCGCCCGGGACGATGCCTTCTTCGACGGCCGCACGGGTGGCGTGCAGGGCGTCGTCGACGCGGTCCTTCTTCTCCTTGAGCTCGGTCTCGGTCGCAGCCCCGACATGGATGACGGCGACGCCGCCGGCCAGCTTGGCGAGGCGTTCCTGCAGCTTCTCCTTATCGTAGTCGGAGGTGGTCTCGTCGATCTGGCGACGGATGAGCTTCACGCGGCCTTGGATGTCGGCGGACTTGCCGGCGCCCTGGATGATCGTGGTGTTCTCCTTGTCGGCGACGACGCGCTTGGCGCGGCCGAGGTCGGCCACCTTGACGGACTCGAGCTTGATGCCGAGGTCATCGGTGACGAAGCGGCCACCGGTGAGTACGGCGATGTCTTCCATCATGGCCTTGCGGCGGTCACCGAAGCCCGGGGCCTTGACGGCGCAGACGTTGATCGTGCCGCGGAGGCGGTTGACGACGAGAGTGGCGAGGGCTTCGCCTTCGATTTCCTCGGCGATGATCAGGAGCGGCTTGCCGGTCTTGGCGACTTCCTGGAGGAGCGGCAACAGGTCCTTCATGGCGCTGACCTTCTTCTCGTAGAGGAGGATGTAGGTGTCCTCGAGGATGGCCTCGAGGGTCTCGGCGTTGGTCGCGAAGTACGGGGAGAGGTAACCCTTGTCGAACTGCATGCCTTCGACGACGTCGAGGGTGGTCTCGATGGTCTTGGCTTCTTCGACGGTGATCGTGCCGTCCTTGCCCACGCGATCCATGGCTTCGGCGATGATGTCACCGATGGACTCGTCCCAGTTGGCGGAGACGGTGGCGACCTGCTTGATCTCCTTGCGGTCCTTGACCTTCTTGGAGATGGCGGCGAGCTCCTTGACGATGGCTTCGGTGGCCTTGTCGACGCCACGCTTGACGAAGATCGGGTTGGCGCCAGCGGCGACAAAGCGAAGGCCTTCCTTGTAGATGGCTTCGGCCAGGACGGTCGCGGTGGTCGTGCCGTCCCCCGCCTTGTCGGCGGTCTTGGAGGCGACTTCGCGCACCATCTGGGCGCCCATGTTTTCGTA
>Ga0255117_1000437_pt1 | contig 13062 bp, 12 predicted proteins | sample Law_Atlam_RepA_8_2_FD_188583 | JGI IMG/M metagenome (GOLD analysis project Ga0255117, IMG submission 188583) | Freshwater microbial communities from St. Lawrence River, New York, United States - Law_Atlam_RepA_8h | ecosystem: Environmental > Aquatic > Freshwater > River | place: USA: New York...
AGGAAACCCCGACTCTCCTCCGACCCTTTCCCGACTCTTCCTCTACTCTCGCCCGACTCAATCCCGACCCTTCCCCAACTCTTTACCGACCCTCCCCCGACTCTCCCCCGACTCTTCTCCGATTCTATCCCGACTCTTCCTCGACTCTTTCCTCGATTCCAACCCCTCTTCCTTCAATACTGTTCCATCATGTCCGAACCTGTCCTTAAAGTCACCCGCGGTGACATCATGATGCGTGGGGTGATCTGCCGTTGCCCGAATTGCGGCCGCCCCGGCTTGCTGAAGTCTTGGTTTCGGCTGAATGATGCGTGTGCGCAGGGGTGCGGGCTCGACCTCGCCAAGTCCGCGGGGGTCTATTCTGGCACGACCTCCATCGGGTATGTCGCGGCGATCATCTTCGTCATCATCCCCACGTGCTTCCTGGTGGGCTTCAAACTCCTCACGGTCGGGCAGGGCGTGGCGCTGGGTATCTTGGGGTCGCTGGGCTTCATTGTACTGATCTACCCGGTCATGCTTTGCTGGATGGTGATGGCCTACCATGTGGCCTTACCCGAAGAACTGCCGGCCAATCAGGGCAAATCCCAAGGAAAGCGCTAGGCCGAGGTAGGCTCTTGACTTGCATCATCAAATCTAGATAGGTTGATGCGATGTTAAGAGATGCCTTCCTCTCCCGTCTACGGTCCCCTGGCCGTCCGACGGTTTCCGTGGAGTTCTTCCCGCCGAAGAAGCCCGAGGAGGCTGCGGCGATGCTAGAGACCGCCCGGGCGCTGCAGCCCCTGGGCATCGATTTCGCCTCTTTCACCTATGGCGCAGGTGGCTCCGACCGCTCGACCGTCCTCGAATACGGCTCCAAGCTCGTGCAAGCGGGCTTTCCGCTCATCGCCCACCTGACCTGCGTGGGCCACAGTCGGGCCGAGCTAGCCGATATCATCGCCAAATACGACGACGCAGGGTTTGCCGGTATCTTGGCCCTGCGGGGCGATCCGCCCAAGGGACAGACGGAGTTCACCGCCCACCCCGAGGGCTTTGCGCACGCCTTGGGCTTGGTTGATCTGATTCGTCGCGAGCGCCCGGGACGCTTCGCCATCGGCGTCGCGGGTTTCCCGGAGCGCCACCCGAGTTCCCCGGACGACTTGTCGGACATCCGCCACTTGGCGGGCAAGGTCGCCGCCGGCGCCGATTTCGTCACCACCCAGCTCTTCTTGGACAACGAAGACTACTTCCGGTTCGTCGCCCGCGCCCGGGCGGCGGGCGTTTCCGTGCCGATTCTGCCGGGCATCATGCCGGTGCTTTCGCTCAAGCAGGCCCGTCGTTTCTGTGGATTCTGCCAAGCCAAGATTCCGGCCGCGCTCATCCAGGAGCTCGAAGCCTGCGGGGAAGACGAGGAAGCCCAACGGAAGGTTGGGGTCTCGTGGGCGGTGCGGCAGATCCGCGGCCTCCTCGGCCGTGGCGTCCCTGGCTATCACGTCTACATCTTGAACCGCTCGCAGTCGGCCTTGGAGTTGTTCGCTCAGCTTAAGTCCTAGGTATCTAATAGGTTTGTCATCCCCATGGCCTGGGAGTGTGATGGTGCATGTCCGCCCCCTCGAATTCAGCCGTTTCTCACGTTGGCTGGCAGCGAGGCTTCTGGTGCCTGATGGGTACGCAGTTCCAGAACGCCTTCAGCGACAACGCGCTCAAGCAGCTGATCATCCTCGTGCTTCTGGCGGGCGCCGCCAAGGCCAAGGCCGGGGAAGCGGCGAACGATCAGCTGGTCGCTTTGGTGACGGCGGTCTTCTCCGCGCCCTTCATCCTCTTCGCGATGCTAGGGGGCTGGCTGGCGGACCGTAACAGCAAGCAACGCATGATGGTTTACGTGAAGGCGGCGGAGATGGGCATCATGGCGTTCGCGGGGGTCGCCCTGTGGCTGGAAAGCTTGCCGCTTCTGTTGGGCGCCATCTTCCTGATGGGGTGTCACAGCGCCATCTTTGCGCCTTCCAAGTATGGAATCCTGCCGGAGATTTTACCGCACGACAAACTCTCATGGGGCAACGGCATCCTTGAGCTGCTAACTTTTCTCGGCGTCATCCTCGGCGTGGTCGCCGCCGGAGTCTTCTCCGACGCCTTCTTGAAGGAGGGGCGCGAGTGGGTCGCCGGCCCTATCCTCATGGCCATTGCCTTCGTCGGCTGGCTGCTCAGTCGGCAGGTCACGCCCGTTCCCGCGGCCGATCCGACCTGCCCGGTCCGCATCAATCCGGTCACCGACCTCTGGCGTCAGCTCCGGATCATGAAGCAGGATCGGGATCTCTGGCGCGCGTGTTGGGGTAATACCGGCTTCTATTTCATCTCGGCCTTGGTGATGATGAACATGGTGGTCTTCTGTAAGAGCGTCCTCAATCTGACCGACACCCAGAACAGCATGATGAACGTATGGTTGGCCGTCGGCATCGGTATCGGCAGCGTCGTCGCGGGTTATGCCTCCCGCGGTCGTATCGAGTATCGCCTCGTCCCGCTTGGTGCGCTCGGCCTGGCCCTGAGCACCGTGCCGATGGGCATGGAGGGCGTCACGGCCGACACTTTCCGAATCTGCATGGCCACCTTGGGCTTCTCCGCCGGCCTGTTCATCGTCCCAGTCGTCTCCGTCATCCAGCACCGTCCTTCCCCCGAGAGCAAGGGTGCGGTGCAGGGGAGCGTGAGTAGCCTAAGTTTTCTCGGGATTATGGCTGCCGCCGGCGTCCAATGGATTGCCCGCGAGGCTTTCCAGATCTCGTCTGCGCAGGTTTTCTGGGTATGCGGGGGTTCGGCGCTCATCTGCGGAGCCTATGCAGCCATTTCCCGGGGCAGGTTCATCGAGATCGAGTAGGTCCGGGCGCTTCTTAATCTTGGATTAAGGGCGGGCAGGGTAGAATATGGGACCAGCCCCTCATGCGCATCCTCATCGTAGAAGACGAAGCGGCCCTCCGCGACGGGCTGGTGAAGCTCTTCCGTGAAGAAGGTTATGCCGTCGATGCCGCGGCCAACGGAGTCGATGGTCTCCAGAAGGCGAAGGACTTTGAGTACGACGCGATTGTGCTCGATTACATGATGCCAGGGATGGACGGTCGTGAGGTGCTGCGTCGCCTACGCAGCGTGAAGCGGACGCCCGTGATGATGCTCACGGCCCGCAACTCGGTCGAAGACCGGGTCGTGGGATTGGATCTCGGCGCCGACGATTACCTCGCCAAGCCCTTCGTGCAGCAGGAACTCCTGGCCCGTCTCCGCGCCCTCGTGCGCCGCAACCATAGCGTGGGCGGGGCGACTTTCACCATCGGTAACATCATCATCGATACCGTGGCCCGCCGCGTCACCAAGGCGGGGCAGCCGGAGGCCTTGACGGGCCGTGAGTACGCTTTGCTCGAGTACCTCGCGTATCGGCGTGGCGCGGTCGTGACGCGGTCCGAACTTTACGAGCACCTGTTCGACGAGAACGAGGATACGCTTTCGAACCTGCTCGAGGTGCACGTCTGCAATCTGCGCCGCAAACTCGGGACGGACCTCATCCGCACCCGCCGCGGGATGGGCTACGAAATCCCCGTCGCGTCTTAAGCCATGGTCTTTCATTCCATCCGCTGGCGGATCCTCGCCTGGAACTTCGGCTTGCTCGCCGCGACGGCCACCGTCCTCTTGGTGGCCTTCTACCAAATCGAGCGACAGAACCGACTGCAGACCGTCGACCTCCAGTTGCGCGAGATGATGTCGAAGCACATGGGGGCGGTGAACGACCTCATTCCCGGCAGTAGTGGTCCACGCTCGCCTTTGCTCACCGCAAGCGGTCGGCCCCGCACCCCGGACGTGGCGGGACAACGTCAGGCCAAGGCCGAAGCCGCCCTGAATGCGTTGGAGAAGGAGCGGATTTGGGTCTTCGTGGCGGACATGGCCGGGCCGGTGCAGTTCCGGACGCTCGCCGCGCCTATCGAACCGGACTTGGTCGAGCGTTGCCGGGAGGAAGTCATGGACGAGGCCGAAGCGCCGACCAAGGGTCGTCAACCCGTCAACCAGATCGTCTCTTACCTTGGGCAGCGCATGCTGGTCCATCGCCCGCCGGGGCAGATGATCGTTGTCTTCGGTACGGATACGCAGGCGCTCGAAGCCGAACTCCACCTGCTGGGCTGGAAACTCGCCCTGGGAGGCGTGGTCCTCGTCTTCCTGGGCGGCGGGATCGGCTGGGTCCTCGCTGGTCGCTCCTTGCGGCCGATTGACCGTATCGCGGCCGACGCCGAAGGCATCGCCGCTGGGGATTACGGGCGGAAGATCGACGTCGAGGACACCGAAAGCGAGCTGGGCCGCTTGGCGGTCGTCTTGAATGATACCTTCGGCAAGATGAACGAAGCCCGCGACCGCGTGACGCAGTTCACGGCCGATGCCTCGCACGAACTGCGGACGCCGCTCACGGTCATCCTGTCGGACAGCCAGAGCGCCCTGCGCCAAGAACGGACGCCAGAAGAATACCGGCAGGCCCTGGAGACCATCAAGCACGCCGCCGTCCGCATGAAGACGATTTCCGATGGGCTCCTCGAGCTCGCCCACGGAGATTTAGCCCAACCGGTCGAGAAGGCGCCGTGCGACCTGGCTGACCTCGCGGATGAGTCCGTGGCGCTGCTGGCCCGCTTGTCCCGCGAGAAGGGCGCTACCTTGGAGGCGAAGCTCGAAAGCGCCACCGTCCTCGCCGACCCAGCGCGTTTGGGCCGCGTTATCTTGAACCTCGTGATGAATGCCATCCTGCACAACCCGGCCGGGGTGCGCGTCGTGGTGACGACCGCGCGGGTCGATGGTCAGGCGGAATTGACCGTAGCCGATGATGGCCGTGGCATCCCTGCGGAGGCTTTGGAGCACATCTTCGAACGCTTCCGGCGCATCGATCCCGAGGGTTCCCGTCACGCCGAAGGCGCCGGGCTCGGCCTGGCCATCGTCAAGCAGGCCGTGGAGGCGCACGGCGGCACGATCGCCGTCACCAGCGAAGTCGGCCGCGGCACGACCTTCCGCGTACGTCTGCCTGAAGCAAAGCCTTAGACCGTAGCCAGGATCCGGGCCTTGATCTCGGCGACGGGCATCGCGTTGAGCAGGACCGGCGAGAGCCGGTTCTCGTTGATCTTCGGCAGGGCCGTGAGGTGTTCGCTGAGCACCAAGGTGCGGTTCGCGGCGACTTCGTCGACGCGGTCGACCGGCGTGAAGCGCGGGGCCGACTTGAGCACCTCGGGGTTCGCGCGGATGAGTTCGCCGATGGCCACCACGGCGTCGGCAAAGCGATCGAGTTCGTCCTTCGTGTAGGATTCCGTCGGCTCGATCATGAGGCCGAAGACTTCGGGGAAGGCGACCGTCGGGGCGTGGAAACCAAAGTCGAGGAAGAGCTTGCCGACGCGGGAGATGATGTTCGCGCGCGGGATGCCGGCGGCTTCGATGCGCTTAAAGTCCTCTTCTGTGAGCGTGAGGATGAACTCGTGCATGCGCGGGACGCCATCGGCGGCCGTCGGCAGGGAGGGGAACTGCTTGCCCAGTCGGGTGAAGAGGTAGCGGCTGGCGAGGACCGACATCGCGGACATGCGCTGGACCCCGGCGTGGCCGAGGCGGAGCAGGTAGGAGTAGACGCGGACCTTATGCGCGAAATTCCCCCAGTGGCGATGGAACGAACCGATGCTGTGCTTGGGGCGCACCGGCACGAAGCGGTCGCCGTGCTTCTCGATCTGGTAGCCGGGGAGGAAATCGACGAGCCGGGCGGAGACGCCGACGATACCGTCGCCCGGGCCGCCGCCGCCGTGCGGGACGGTCCAAGTCTTGTGCAGGTTGTTGTGCACGGCATCCACGCCGAGCCGGTCTAGGTTCACCCAGCCCGCGATGGCGTTCATGTTGGCGCCGTCCATGTAGACGAGGCCGCCGGCGCGGTGCACGGCATCGGCCATGCGCTTGAAGTCGGTTTCGAAGACGCCCGAGGTGTTGGGGTTGGTCACCATCATGCCGGCGACGCGGTCACCGTACTGCGCGATCTTGGCGTCGAAGTCGGCCTGGTCGACGCGGCCATCGGGGGCGGACTTCAGGATGACGATGCCGGAAGGCGCACCGTCGGCGCGCTGGCGGTTGACGTAGCCGGCGGTCGTGGCGGTGGCGAAGTTCGTGCCGTGGGCGCTCGACGGAATCAGCATGATGTCACGGTGGGCCTGACCGTGGTGACGGTGGTACGCTTGGAAGAGCTTCAGGCCGACCAATTCGCCTTGGGCGCCGGCGACGGGCTGGGTGGTCAGGCCGGGGAGACCAGTGATGGCCTGCATCCACTGCTGGATCTGCCAGAGGAGCTCCAGCGAGCCCTGGGCATCATCGACGGGGACTTGTGGGTGCAGGGCCGTGAAGCCCGGCAGGCTGGCGGCCCAGTCATTGATGTGCGGGTTATACTTCATCGTGCACGAACCGAGCGGGAAGCAACCGGTGTCGGGCGAGACGTTGAGTTCGCCAAGCTTGCTGTAGTAGGCCTTGAGTTCGGCGAGCGGGAAGGAAGGGAGGCCAACCGCGCCGGAGCGCAGCAGGTGGGCGGGGACGGCCGGCAGCGTGGCGGTGCCAGTGGCTTTGCCGTAGAGCCCTTCGAAGAAGGCCACAAGGCGGTCGGCCTCGGCGTCGGTTTGGATGTCGCTGAACGAAACCTTGAGCAGCGCGCAGTGGCACGGCGTGCGGCCGGTGATGTCGACCCCGACGTGCAGCCCGGCGGCGCGGCCTTTGGCGATCACGGCGGCGGCAGGTTCCGGCAGCATCAGGCTGAATTCATTCCAGAACGCCTGCTGGGCGTAGCAGACCTTGAGGCCAGGGATGGTGTGAAGCTGGGCGGCGGCGCGGTGGGCGCGGTCGCGACCGGCGGTGCAGCTGGCGGCCATGCCGGCTTCGCCGCGGGCGAGGATGGCCGCGCCGGCGATGGTGGCGATGAAGGCCTGATTGGAGCAGATGTTGGACGTGGCCTTATCCTTGCGGATATGCTGTTCGCGGGTGGAGAGCACCATCACGATGCAATCCCGGCCGGCGTTGTCCTTGGCCTTGCCGACGAAACGACCCGGCGTTTCGCGGACTTCGTTCTTCCGTTCGGCGTTGTGGCGGACGGCGAAGATGCCGAGGCCGGGGCCGCCGAAGTTGGCGCCGATGGCGAGGTGCTGGCCTTCGCCGACGAGGATGTCGGCGCCTTGACGGCCGTAGTTCGCCGGGGCCTTGAGGCCGCCGGTGGCGAGGAGCATCGGGTCGATGACCGCGATCGACTTCACGCCCGCGTCGGCGCAGGCATCGGCGAGCTCGTCGGTGTCTTCGACGAGGCCGAGGTTGTTGATTTGCGGGAAGATGACGGCCGCGACCTTGCCGCCGTGCGCGGCGACGCGGGCCTTGATCGCGGCGCCGCGGATTCGGCCGGTTGCTTCTTCAGGCGCGAGGAACTCGAGTTTCACCGAAGTCTCCGCGCAGTGGGTGCGGAGGACTTCCAGGTCGCCCGGGAAGAGGTTGGCGGCGACGAGGACGGTGTCGCCTTCGGACATGCGGACCGCGCAGACGGCGGCTTCGAAGAGCGCGCTGGCCCGGTCGTAGAGCGAGGAGTTGACCGCTTCAAACCCGGTCAACTGGGCGAGGGTGGACTGGTAGATCCAGTGCGTGATGAGCGTTCCCTGCGAGCGCTCGGGCTGGTAGGGCGTGTAGGACGTCGTCAGGTTGCGGATCGAGCAGACGTGCCCGACGATTTCGTGCGTCTTGTAGACTTGGAGGCCATCGCCGAGGAAGCCCGTCTTGGCGTCGTTACGCTGCGAGAGCGCCAACATGCGGTCCGCCAGCGCCGCGTATTCGAGTTCGTCCGGCAGATTCAGTCGGCCCGGAAACTTCACGTCGTCCGAGATGTGCGAGTACATGTCGGTGAACTTCGTCGAGCCGACGGCTTGGAACATCGCTTGGATATCCCCCTCGCTCGCCGGGATGTAGTGCCGGGCGAGCTCGCGCGAGATTTTGGAAGGATCGTAGGGCAGTTGGGCCATGAGAAAGTGGGGTTGTTTTTGAAGGGGGGAGACGCCCCCGCAACCGTCCACCTTGGAGGGGTGGGGGTATTAGCGGAAGATGGATTTCCCATTAGCCGAAGCCACTCGCAACGCGCCCTGTGAATAAGTCTTCATGGGCGATTGCCATCATTACCCGCAGGGTAATCGTTCCATCGATGACCCGCCAGCAACGAGCCGATTATGTCGCCCGCGAACTGGCGAAGTTATACCCAAAGACGCCGATTCCGTTGGACCACACGGACGCCTTCACGCTGCTCGTCGCCGTGGTGCTTTCGGCCCAGTGCACGGACAAGAAGGTCAATGAGGTAACCCCAGCCTTGTTCGCGGTCGCCGGGACGCCCGCCAAGCTGGCCGCACTGCCCGTGGACAAGGTCCTCGGCCTGATCCGTCAGCTGGGGCTGGCGCCCCAGAAGTCCAAGGCGCTCGTGGGCTTGGCCAAACTGATCATGACCAAGCATGCGGGGCAGGTCCCGCGGACCTTCGAGGAACTTGAGGAACTACCGGGCGTCGGACATAAGACCGCCTCCGTCGTCATGGCGCAGGCCTTCGGCGTACCGGCTTTTCCCGTCGATACGCATATCCATCGTTTGGCCAAGCGTTGGAAGCTCAGTCCGGGTAAATCGGTCGAACAGGTCGAGCGCGACCTCAAGAAGGTCTTTCCGGAGGACGCGTGGAACAAGCTCCACCTTCGCATCATCTTCTACGGACGGGAACACTGCACTGCGCGAGGCTGTGACGGGAAATCCTGTGGGATTTGTGAGGAATTGAAGAGTCGAGGATAGAGTCGAGGGTGGAATCGAGGGTGGAATCGATGGTAGAATCGAGGATAGAGTCGATCATAGAGTCGATCATAGAGTCGATGATGGGGGAGGAGGGTGTAGTGGGTGGGGTTAGGGGTCTTCGTTTTCGAGGCGGCTTTTTCGATAGCGAATCAGGCCGCCGATGAGGCGTCCGACGATCGAGGTTTGTTCAAGGAGTTGAAGAGCGTCTTCCGGTGTGAAGGCGTTCATGGTTTGGCAGGCTTCGACTTGTGCGATGAGTTCATGGAGTGAGCCTCGAGCGATATAGAGAAACCTTAAGGCGTCCTTATTGGTTCCTCGACCGTTGCCTTCGGCCACGTTGGATGGGATTGAGACGGCTGCTCGCTTGATTTGTTCGGATAGCCTCAGGTCCAAGCGCCGACGTTGCTTGGCGCAAACGGCATAGGTCAAGGTGACCAGATGGGTGGCCTCTTTCCAGGCCTTGAGGTTATGGAAGTTGGGTCGTCCCGGAGTGTCAGGCATCCGGAGGTGTATGAAGCGTTCGTGGAATTCAGCGAAAGGTTATATCCTTCAGCGCAAATCCCTCATCTCTGCGCTGATTACCCTCGTGCCCCCTCCCTCGACTCACCCATCGATTCAATCATCGACCCTATGATCGACGCTATCCTCGATCCTATCCTCGACTCCAACCTCTCACTTCACCAACGCCTCGTGCTTGGCCCGGAACTCGTCGCTCCAGGCGGCCGGCTGATGCGTTACGCCATCCATGCGACAAATGGTGCGTGAGGCCTTGGCGTAGAGGATGGCGTGATCTGGGCTCCGGAACTCGACATCCACCGTCAGGCCGGCGGCGCGGACTTTACGGACGCTGAGAATCAGTTTCACGTCGCACTCGGGGCGGATGGCGACGAGGTAGTGTAGGTCGATGTCACGGACCACCACGTAGACATCTGGCGCCACTGCGGGATCGATGGTGTCCTTGCCCATCAAGGCGATGAACATGACCTTCTGCGCACGCTCCATCATGAGCACGTAATGCGAGTGATGGAGGATCCCGAGCCCGTCGGTCTGGTCGAACCAGGTCCGGATGGTCACGTGGAAAGTCTTGTCAGGCTGGAGTCCGTCGGCGGGCATGGGCGCAACCTTGAGGGAAAGCTCTTATCGTGCAAGCAACCTCCCATAAAAGGGGTCAGGCCGTTAGTATGTTACGCTGTTAGTTAGAACGCCCTTTCTGGGGCTCTAAACTAACAGGCGGCCCCCCGCTAACGGCCTGACCCCTTTTATCGGTGGTTTATCTTAGGACCTGAACGTCGCGGCGAGTCGGTCGAGCTCGGCCCAAGTGTCGACGGCGGGCTTGAGTCCGAGGTCCCGTTGGGCGGCGGAGACGTCGAACCAATGGTCCTTGGCCAGTTCGACGGCGACGAAGCGGGTCATCGGGGGCTCGCCCTTCAGCGGTAGGATCGTCCAGAGGGCTTCCATGATCGAGCCGATGGCGTACGCGCGTCGCAGCGGCATCTGCTTCGTGACGGGTGGAAGGCCGGCGCCGACCACGAGTCGATTGATGAAGTCCCAAAGGTTCACAGGTTCTCCCTGCGAGAGGAAATAGGCCTTCCCGTTGGCCCGTCCGGCCAGGAGCGCGTCGAGCGCCCCGAGGTGCGCGTCGGCGGCGGTATCGACGTGGGTGACATCGACCTTGTTCGTGCCGTCCCCGACGATGCGCAGCTTGCCGGCGCGGGCCCGGGCCAGCACGCGTGGGAAGAGGTGATGATCGCCCGGGCCCCAGATGAGGTGCGGACGGAGCGCGCAGACCTTGAGCGTCTCCGAGGCGGCCTCGAGGGCGCGCCGCTCGGCGGTGGCCTTGGTCTCGGCGTAAGCGCAGAGGAATTCGGTCCCGTAAGGGAGCGACTCATCGGCCCCGCGGAAGGACTCGCCGTTGAAGACCACGCTCGGGGTGCTCGTGTAGACGAGGGCTTTCACGCCATGTTCACGGCAGGCCTGGACGACCGTCTCCGTGCCGGTGATGTTGCTGCGGACGTAGTCATCCCAGCGGCCCCACACGCCGGCCTTGGCGGCGACGTGGAAGACGTAGTCGCAACCTTTGACCGCCGCGGTCAGCGCGGCGGCGTCCGCGAGGTCGCCGCGATGGAAGGTCACCCGCGGAGCCAGGTCGGCCGCTAGGTCCGAGCGTCCATACACGCGGACCGCATAACCACGGGCGAGGCAGCGCTCGACCACGGCGCGGCCGAGGAAGCCGTTGCCACCGGTGATGAGGACGGAGGGTGGGTTCATGCGCGGGTGCGGGCGGTCCATTCTTTCGACAGCTGGAGGCGGTGGATCTTGGCGTTGTGCCGGACATCCACGGGTAATTTCGCTTGAAAGAAGATGTGCGTGATGGCGACGGCCTGCGGGTTGTTCGCGGCTTGCGAGCGCAGGGTCGCGATGAATCTTTCGCGTTCGCCCGCATTGGTCGGGAAGTGCCCTTCCTTGGGTTCCACGACCAGGGCGGGCAAGAGCGGGGCTTTGGTGCCGAGGCCGATGAGCGCGCAGCGAGCGACGTGGGGGTGCGCCCGAAAGGCGGGCTCGAGCGCTTCGGTGTAGAGGTCGCCCTGCGCGGTCCTGATCTTCTCGGCCCGTCGTCCGAAGAAGCGCAACAACCCGTCCGATCCGATGGCGCCAAGGTCGCCCATGCGGTGCCAGACGCTTTCGCCGTCGGGGATCTTGGCCAGCGCGGTCGCGGCGGGTAGTCCGTCATAGGCGCGCGTGACGCTTGGGCCCGTGGCGATGATTTCGCCGACTTCGCCGGGGGCGCAAGGGGTCGTTTCCGCCAAGGAACCGAGGGCGCTTTCCGTTTCGCGGATGATGCGGATCTCCACGCCGGCGACGGCGCGGCCGACGCACGTGCCACCGCCGCGGCGGGCCTCCTCGCGGTGCGTCGCGAGCAGTTCGGTCGCCTCAATCGTGCTCACCGGGAGGCACTCCGTGGCGCCGTAAGGCGTGTGGATCCGCGCTTGCGGGGCGATGCGGCGTAGTTGCTCCAGCAGACCATCGGGTACCGGAGCGCCCGCGATGAGCACGCGTCGCAAGTGCGGCAGGGTGAGTCGGCGTTGATCGCAGTGGTCGGCGATGCGCGCCCAGATGGCTGGCGAGCCGAAGGAATTAGTCACGCGTTCCGAGAGCAGCGCCGCGACGATCGGTGCAGGGTCGGCGGAAGCCGGTTTCGTCGGGTTGAGCAAGGGCGTGACGGTCGTCATGCCTAGGGCCGGGTTGAACAGCGCGAAGACCGGCAGCATCGGCATGTCGACCTCGCCAGGTTCGATGCCGTAGGTTGCGCGGACCAACTCGATCTGCGCGTCGAACATCCCATGCGTGTAGGCGACGCCCTTCGGCGCACCCGTCGAGCCGGACGTGAATAAAATCGCCGCAGGGTCGTCCGCGGAGAGCACCGCCAGCGGCCGCGGGTCCGCGGAAGCGCCCTGCGCGAGTTGTCGGCACCAGTGGCGAGTGCCGATGGCCACGCGGTGTTCGAGGCTGTTGAAGGCGGCGAAGGGCAGGAGGCTGAGCCAATGGGCGGCGCGCACGGCGACCAGCGCCGTGGGGCGGGCGTGGCGTACGCAATTCAGGTAGCTCCGGAAGCCCATCCCGGGGTCGATGGCCACGGGGATGGCGCCGAGTTTCAGCAAGCCGAACATGCAGACGATCAGGTCGTGGCCGGGACGGACCGCCAAGAGCACGCGGGTCCCTTGGGTGATCCCCTCGGCATGGAAGACCCGCGCGGCCGCATCGCTGGCTTGGTCGAGTTGCCGGAAGCTGCAGCGGGCGTGGACGACCCGTCCGGTGGGACTGACCGACAGCGGCGAAAGCGTCGCGGTCAGGTCCGGCGTCTGCGTCGCGGCGGCGCGGAGGTGTCGGGCGACGTTGCGGCCAGGGTCGTGCATTTTGCCTAGAAACGAAGAAGCCCCGTTTCCGGGGCTTCTGCAAGGCCTCTTGTGAGGTTTAGTAGTCGGTGATCGTGATCGCGCCCCAGAGGAGGACGATCCGGTCGCCCGAGGACGTCCGTCGGCTGTAGAGCTCGTTGGTGCTCACGCGGACCGTAGCGTTGTTGTTCGCCGAGTAGGAACCAGGTTCGGTGCGGATGATGCCAAGGAAATTGTGGCTAGGCTCGAGGGAGACCGCCTTACCGTGGTTCGGGGTGTCGTAAGTGTGGCATCCGACCAGACCGGCGGAGGCGATGAGGGTGGCAAGGGCGAGCTGCTTCATGGTTGGGGGTGGGTTTATTT
>Ga0255117_1000449_pt1 | contig 12912 bp, 14 predicted proteins | sample Law_Atlam_RepA_8_2_FD_188583 | JGI IMG/M metagenome (GOLD analysis project Ga0255117, IMG submission 188583) | Freshwater microbial communities from St. Lawrence River, New York, United States - Law_Atlam_RepA_8h | ecosystem: Environmental > Aquatic > Freshwater > River | place: USA: New York...
GTCGGCCGGGCGTTCCACTTGCGAGAGCGTAAGGCTTTCCGCAGCACGGTTGGCAACGTAAGAGCGCGGCTTGCCATCCGCACCATTTGGCTTCTTGCCGCTATCCGATGGACAAATCAATAGTGCTTTGTCGTTCGCGGTATACGGAAGAATTTGATTCCACCAGCGATTGGATGCGTTTGCGCCTAGAGCAGCCCCGGGGTTAACACGGCTTCGGTCAACATTGTGGCCAAAGAAGAAAATCGTGTCATCGTAGTCGCTGAAGTACATCTGCAAACCAAGGCCAAGCTGGCGCATATTGGACATGCAGCTGGCCGCACGGGCTTTTTCACGCGCCTGTGCGAAGACAGGAAAAAGAATCGCTGCAAGTATCGCAATGATAGCAATGACGACAAGTAGTTCGATCAGCGTAAACGCACGACGTTGCATGATTTAACATACGCCACACAAATAATAAATTACACCCATAAATGTTAACTAATCGCGTCATTTGCTTTATAGCGCTAAAATGTCAATCCGCATGACCCATCTCGAACGCACAAAGATCAATGCCGCACGGTTGTCCATCGGGGTTGGTGTCTCTCTGGTCATCACCAAGGCTGTTATCGGACTGATAACTCACAGCGTTTCAATCAAGGGTGAGGCGGTTCATAGCGCCACCGATGTTGTTGCAAGTTTGGTTGCATTTGTCGCGATTCGTAAGGCCACAGTGCCTGCGGATGATGATCACCCTTACGGCCACGGCAAGATTGAAAGCCTCTCAGGGCTTGCCGAAGCCATTATCATCGGTGCTGCGGCCATCGCGATTGCCGTCGAAGCAACGCGCAGCCTCCTTGGCGATGAACCTAACATCCATGTAGGTGTGCTCGGCATTGGCATCATGATCGCCAGCGCATCGGCCAACTTCGCCGTCGCCACGCACCTGAGCAGCGTCGCGCGGAAATCGGATTCGCCTGCACTTGCTGCGGATGCCAAACACCTAATGGTGGATGTCTGGACATCGATGGGTGTCCTCGCGGGTCTGGTTGCGACAAAGCTCACTGGCTACAACCGCATCGATGCGATCATCGGTTTCGCTGTTTCGCTAATGGTCCTCAATGCCGCGTGGCATATCGGGCGTGGTGCGGTGGACTTTTTGTTGGATGGCCGTTTACCGGATGACGAGATTGTACGGATCGAGCACATTTTCAATGTAGATGAACGAGTCCTTGGATTTCACAAGCTGCGGACACGCAAGAGCGGTGCTGACCGCCACGTCGATGTGCATATTCAAGTGGACGATGACCTCTCGCTACGGGATGCGCATCAGATCACAGAAGAGCTCGAAGATGAGATCCGGAAGGTCCTTCCGAACACGGAAGTCGTAATCCATACGGAGCCGTTCCACGAGGAGCAGCAACATCAGATGGAAATCGAACATCGGCGCGGACGCGAAGGCTGAATTACCTCTATTAAGCAATAAAGAGCATCATCGCATCGTTTGCAAACATCGTCCCGTGTCGCGTCAGACGCACGGCATCACCAGACATCTCTAGCAACCCGGCATCCACGCCCACAATGAGCTCACTTGCAAAAAGTTCACGAATATCCAAACCGTAGCGATTGGACACATCGGTGAGCTGAACACCTTCCGGAAGGCGTAAGCCGAGCATCAGCGTTTCACCAATGCTTCCAGCAAGGTCGGGCGTCTCTGTGTTTTCAAACGCAAGTGGCTGGTCGGAAAGCATCGCATCAATGTAGCGACTTGGACGCATCACATTGGTGGTGCGGTCGACATTGTCATAGCCGACAGCCCCCGCTCCAAAGCCCCAGTAGGAGTCATTCATCCAATAAACCCGGTTATGGCGGCTTTGCAATCCGTGCTTGGCGTAGTTACTTAGCTCATAGCGGTCGTAGCCAGCATTGAGTGAAAGGTCCATCGCAAGCTCAAGCATCGCCGCTTGTGCCACGTCGCCAGGTAATGCCATCCGGCCACGCTGCAGCCGCCCCCAGAACGGTGTCTTCTCCTCAAGAATGAGGCCGTATATGGACAAATGCGGGACATCTAGTGCGAATGCATGCTCTAGTGTCCGTCGCCAGTCCGCAAGTGTTTGCCGAGGGAGACCAAACATCAGATCGATCGAGAGGTTACGAATGCCAGCCATCCGAACGACTTCAATGGCTGTGTCTGCATCTTCGGGAGCGTGTGTCCGGTCTATCATCCGTAGGACGGATGGATTGAATGACTGCACGCCAAACGAAACCCGGTTGACGCCAGCATCCCGCAGGAGATTCCAGTCATGCAGGAGCACATCATTGGGATTGGCTTCTAGCGTCACCTCTGCGTCGGGCGCGATACCAAGCGTCTCGTGGAGAGTGTTGATGATTTTGACCAGCGCGGCTGTCGGCAGCTGTGTCGGTGTGCCTCCACCAAAGAAGATGGAAGCCAGCGGGTTTGCGCCGGCTCCCCGGGTGATGATTTCATGGCAAATGGCATCGACGTAGCGTTGCTTAGTGCCATCCTTGTAGCCCGAATAGGCATTGAAGTCGCAGTAGCCGCATTTCTTCGCACAGAACGGGATGTGAATGTAGGCTGCGGCGGGTTGTTTGCGTTCAGGTTGCCAGTCCCGTCGCAGCAGCTCGGATTTCACGTCGCTAAATGCGTGCGAGGAGTTCAGCTTTTTTGAGCTCGTATTCTTCGGCCGTTATGGCACCGGAGTGCATTAAGGCGTGGAGGGATGCCAGCTTTTCGATGCAATCCTCGACAGGATCCACGACGGGCGCAGGTGGTGCGTTCGGTGGAACCGGGATTGTCGATGTTGGCGAAGCATCAGGCGTAACGACGGGTTGCTTGCGTCTGAAGTCGCTGATCTTGAGGTGGAGTGTCTTCGCGAAAGACTCGGAGAGGGCTTGAATGCTAGGCTCGGTTCCGCGGCGGCAATCCTTGAAGTAGTGCTTTAGCGTTTCGCCGGCGGCCCATGCGACAGCAGCGGTGATTGGTGCCTGAATCGCAACAGAGACGAGGTAGCCTGCACCTGGAATAAACTTCGCGAGCTTTGAACCGGCATACGCGGCACCGAAGGCTCCACCGAGCACAGTTGCGGTAGTCGTTGCGATAGCAAAGCCCATTTGTCGTGCGCGCTTGGCAGACACGAGAACTTGATAGACACCGGAGAGCTCCGTGGCCATTTTGGAAAATGTTGCCGTCACGGCAGCGATGTCAAGGCCAAATGGCAAGAGGTTGGCCGCTGCACTGATAGCGGTGTAGGTCAGGATGATGCCATTTGCGCGGCGATCAATTTCATCCCAATCCGGTTCCATTGGCATCATGGTCTCATCCCTCATCGGTGGCCAGTCACTGGTCTTCCGGCCGGGCAACACACCATCCCCCATCGTTTCAATGAGCTTGTCCTTGGCAGCATTTCCAAGGCGTTTGAGGGTGTCTGCGATCTGATCCGGTTCCATGTTGGCTCCCGCGTCCATCGTACCGCTTTCACGGCATCTGGACAGTCTACGCAAGGCGGTTTGCATTGGTTCCTGAGATGCAAACGGAAGGTAGCATATACAACATGAATGTCACACAGAGTGAGCGTGAATACTGGACCCGGCATCCGGGACGACCTCCCGTGATGCGGCAGTCTTGGCGGGATTTACTGTTTATTCATTGGCCGGTTCCAGCGGATGTTATCCAACAGGCGCTTCCCCACGGGCTCACGGTGGACACATTCGATGGATTTGCTTGGGTGGCATTGGTCCCGTTTCAAATGCGAAATGTCCGGCCGGTATGGGCTCCATGCGTGCCCGGGCTGAGCAACTTTGCCGAGTGTAATGTGCGGACCTATGTGCACATCGATGGCATGGCTCCCGGGGTTTGGTTTTTCAGCCTCGATGCGGCAAATGCCATCGCGTGTGCCATCGCCCGGTTGACATTTTCTCTCCCCTATTTCCACGCAAAAATGAACGGTGTTGTGACAAACAACGAGTTTCGGTACCAAACATCACGCCACAAGCCGGGCTTGGATGTCGCGCTCTCCGCATCCATTTCGCCCGGAGAACCATTACCAGCGATACCTGGTACGTTTGTCTGGTGGGCTGCGGAGCGCTATCTGCTCCACAGCATCCATCGGGGCACGCTGCATACAGGGCAGGTCCATCACAAGCCGTATCGCCTCATCGATGCCACCGTTGACTTTTCACAGTTTGATGCCGAATTTCCGCTCTCGGATGTCCGGAACATCCCACCGCCTAGCGTTCTATATTCACCAGGCGTGGATGTGGATGTGTTTGACCTGAAGCCATATTCACCCATTGCACGTGACTGAATCCCCCATTCGGCTTGCGACATTGGGACAAAAGACCCATGCCCACGATTTTGGCATCTGATACACCATGGAAACAGGAGAGATAAGTACAAATGTTGCGTAAACGCGAACACGATGAACTAAACCAGCTACACGATGGAACATCGGAGCTCAGTGCAGCCGCGATGGTGGATGACCCATCTGAGCGTCGGATGTACAAGCGTTACCGGGAGTTTTTCCGGGATGCCGACCAGCACCGGACCTGGAATCTCTGGAATGACATCCCTTGGAATGAAATCCCTGAAACACCTGCATCGGAAGAGCTGATTGCCGCCGTCGAACGTCGCTACGTCGAGCTCATGTTCCTCCCTGACTACTCATCCCGTGCATTGCAGTCACAGCGTTCGTCCCGTGGCCGCGCATGGTTTATGACGCGCTGGGCCTACGATGAAAGTAAGCACCTCCTCGGACTCCAGGAGTGGTTGATTCTGCGTGCTGGGTACACAGATGAGATTTGCCGAAGTACATGGGAACGTGAGCTGACGGATAATCAATGGATTCCGCCGATCGATACGCCCGAAGCGGTCCTGATTGATAGCCTTGCGTGGGAATGCTACGAAATCGATGGCCTAGCAGCTATCCGGGATCTCGCGGTGACAGGCGGGGATGTCACTCTCCTCCGCCTGATTGACCATTTGCTCCTCGATGATGCAGCGCACATGTCATTCCTCCGGGATTCGATTCAGGAAGTGCGTAACTCACGTCCGGATGAAATCGCAGAGGCTTTGGAAGCTGTCTGTGCAACGCTTGTAGATCCGGGGCTGGTCACACGGCTGCGTGCAGAAGTCGCCCACTAAAAACACATCAGGGTGCCTGAAAACACAGGCACCCTGTAGATCATTTTGTAGAAAAAGAAGCAGTTCTCAGAAAGTTATAGCTGCTCCCGTAATACCTTCATCATGTGATCAGCAAGCTCTATCAACCGCCCTGGTTTAATCCGGGATGTGAGCACGACGGGTTGAGTCCCATAGGTGAATGCCACGGCGCAGTGGTCATTTTGTCCAATGAGAGTGTAAATATTGCTTCCATGGCTACCGCTCTGAACGGACCATCCAGGCGCAGCCGCAATCTCAGCCGCTGTCGAGCCCGGTAAAAACAATGAAACGGTCTCTCTCCCTTTAACGTAAATCTGCTGGCGCCCACCTTCCGTGGAACTAACCCGGCGATATCCCCCAACGGAAGCTGGAAGGCTTAGCGAAACGGATTTATCCGCGGCCATGCGCGCTTGATCAGAGCTTGGGACGACTTGCAGGGTTCTGGCAAGCCATCGTGAACGCAGCTCCCAACCCGCAACTGCAGCGACGATAGCCGTGCCTCCGGCAAGTGCGAATGCTGCAGGTCTCATTATTTGGTCCTGACCTGATCTTGGGCGGCTAGCAAAAGTTCGTTGATGTCATGTACTGCAAAAACGGCGTTCATGTCTCTTTTGGATGGCAGCAAAACCGATGGTGTCACCTGTTGGTGAACGACTGTTATACCAAGCCCCATCACACATCCAAGCGCGCCCCAAACAACGGGAAGGCCGTATGTAACACTCACTCGGCGGATCCGTTTTCGAAGCCAGGCCGATGGATTATCAAGTGCAAAACGGGCGATTTGGTAGACAGCACGGTACGAGCGAAGCGACTCTTGTTGCGGGCTATCCAGCTCTTTAGCAGGAATATCGCTTGTTTTTTCAACAATCACTGTACAGCCATCGCCTATCCGAGCAAGATTATGCCGGTCGTTTGCGAGGTTAGTGTCTTTCAGCCGATGTCGCATCCGTAGGATTCCAGTGCAGCACGCATTTTGGCCCGCGCACGATGGAGCCGAGATCTGACGGTTCCAAGAGGGAGGGCAAGTACCTGCGCGATTTCATCGTAATCCAGCCCCTCAACGTCTGCAAGGAGCAAAGCGGCACGATGTTGTTCATTAAGGGAATCAAGCGCAGCCTGCATTGGCTCCGAGAGTGTCCGATGAATAAATCCATCCGGTGGGTCAGCAGTTCCGGCAAACTGTAAATTCTTGCCATCCAACGAAAGCAACCCCGTATCGAGGCTGAATGCCCGACGTACCTTTGCGCGTCGTACCAAATCGATGTGGTTGCGTGTCAACATCCGGAAGAACCAGCGGTCAAAGCCGGTACCTGAGAACTTGTCGAACGCCTTGAAGGCATCGATTAATGTCTCGGCAAGGATGTCATCCGTGTCATCTGAGTTGCCGCGCGAGAGCTGGTAGGCGTAACGGTGAAAGCGGTTCCAGTCCTGAGCGACTAGCTCATCAAAGAGAGCAGCCCGCGCAGTGTCGGTTAGAGATGCAACCTGCTGGGTATGGGAGAGCCCTGAGGTCAGCACGCGAACGTTCAAGGATGCACTCCACGGCTGTGGAGGTCTACAAATGATAGGAGTAATAGCCATCGCATAGGTGGTATTCGACGTAAGAAAACTTGCAGTGGTTCACAGGTGCGTAATAAAACTTATGTATCGTACAAGCGGCCGAGAAACCAAGCCCGGGCGGCTACCAGTATCCACGCTACCAAAGCTGCCGGAATCTGCCAAACAGCATACTCGTCTACAAAATGGGTGATTCGAATCCGTATTCTTCTGCAGCCGACACCCTGTCTTTATCAATCTAAGTCGTAATCAAAAACTACACTCAGTCGCATTTTCGAATCTGCCAAACAGCATACTTGTCTACAAAATGGGTGATTCGAATCCGTATTCTTCGACCGGAGAGAAATGGATGACGGTGACAACATCGGATGGACCAATCGGTCGGTCATAGATTCGAATTAGAAGCTCGACTAACTCATCGGCGTCGCGGAGCTCAGGATTCTCCCGCATCAGATCGCGCGGGCTCAAATCCACAATCCGCTTGACATCGACATCATCGATGATCGCCGTACAAACCTTGATCCGACGGCTGTAGCGCTGCCCGAGTGTGATCCAAACCAGCTGGCCGGTTTGATATTTGGATGACTTATCTCCAAGGCGGACGGTCGCGGTTTTTCGACCTTTTCGCAAGGCATCACCGTACAACTCTGTGTAAAAATTAAGTGCAAACACTTTACACCTCCCCGCAGCGTCACTATGATTTGGTCACAACACGCTCAACATACACTAGACTGCCAATTGTCGCCGCTGTCACATCGAGTGAGTTCACCTTAGAATGGGGTTACAACGTCCCTCGGGAAGGCTAATTGCATGGATGTAAAAATCGACAGGCGTCTGCAGACACACATCGAAGGTCTGGTCAAAGGCTTTCCAGGTGAAGTTGGCATTTATGTCAAAAATCTGCGTAACGGAACCATCGCGTCTGTGCGTGCCGATGAGCTCTTCCCAACAGCATCCATTGTCAAAATCCCCATCCTCATCGCAATTGCAGACAAGCTTGACAAGCATGAGCTGGATTACCACCAGAAACTGACCTACACAGATGACCTGCTTTACGAAGGTGAGGATATTCTTGGTTCCTTCAAAACCAAAGAGAAAATCGAGCTATCAAAACTAATCATGTTGATGCTCACGACGAGCGACAACACCGCAAGCCTGTGGCTGCAAGCGCTGGCCGGCGGCGGAGCGCGCATCAACAGCATTCTGGCAGAGCTCGGTTACTCCGCAACGCGAGTCAACTCCCGCACCGATGGCCGCAAGGATGCGCAAGCGACCTATGGCTGGGGCCAGACAAGCCCACGTGAGATTGCGACGATCCTAGAGCGCATCGCCACCGGGAAGCTCCTCACGCCGGCATCCAGTGAACGGATGCTCCGCTGCCTTGGGCGCAATTACTGGGATGAGGAAGCGCTTGGGCAGCTGCCACCGGATATCTTTGTCGCGAGCAAAAATGGTGCCGTCAACCAAAGCCGCTCAGAAGTCCTGTATGTAAAAGCACCTAACAATCCCTACGTGTTTTCCATCATCACACGCAACCAAAAAGACCAGAGCTGGGGAAATGCAAACGAAGGCTGGGTCCTCGCCCGAACACTTTCCCGTGACCTTTGGCACCATTTCGAACCACGGTCACCTTGGAAGGCCAGCCAGCCGCTCGCTGCAGGCCCATCGGTCACAAAACGCGGAGGCATAGCATGACGACTCGAACCGGCGCGGATGTTTTCGTTGCCAATAATTTCCCGGGGCTCCACGGCAAGAAAATCGGCCTGATCACCAACCATACCGGCCGCCTTCGCCAAGGGATTGCAACCGCAGATGCCTTCTTCAAGAGTCCTGACATCAGCCTCAAAGTCTTTTTTGGCCCTGAGCACGGTATCCGCGGCGCAGTGGATGAGCGTGTCCCAGACAGTGCCGACCCGAAAACAGGTATTCCGGTCATTTCACTCTATGGTCCGCGTACCGCGCCCGAGCCATCGCACCTTGCAGGCATCGATGCCCTTGTCTACGACATTCAGGATATTGGCTGCCGCTACTACACCTATGTTTCGACATTGGTGCACTGCATGCGTGCCGCGGCCAAAGCAGGTATCACGCTGACCATCCTTGACCGGCCAAACCCTATCGGCGGCACGCATGTCGAGGGCCCAGTCACGGATCTCGATAAGCTTGCCTTCGTCGCAATCCATCCAATCCCCATTCGCCACGGGATGACGCTTGGTGAGCTGGCCAAGCTCGTAAACCTGCAAACAGATCTCAAATGTGACCTCCGTGTGGTGAAAATAGAAGGCTGGAAGCGGCGAGACTGGTTTGATGCCACTGGCTGTGAGTGGCTCGACCCGAGTCCAAACATGCGCAGTCTGGTGCAGGCAAATATTTATCCGGGGCCTGCGCAGCTCGAGTTCACAAATGTAAGTGTTGGCCGCGGAACGGCGACGCCATTTCAGCTCTTTGGCGCTCCTTGGCTTGATCATTTCAAATTTGTGGATGCTCTTCAGGCGATGAACCTCCCCGGCATCGGGTTTGTACCGCGTACCTTCAAGCCGGCCGCGAGCAAATTCGCAGGGGATGAGTGCAAGGGTGTGGAGCTGATCGTAACGAACAGGGAAACCTTTCTGCCGGTGCAGACAGGTGTCGCGATGGCGATTGCGCTTCGCAAAGTCGCTCAGCGACAATGGGAAATGGCGCGGTGGCAGACGCTGCTTTGTCATAAAGAGACATTTGATGCTGTCGAGCAGGGTGCAAGGCTTCAGGATGTTGTCAAACTATGGGAACCAGCACTCCAGAAGTTTAAGAATGACCGCAAGAACGTTTTACTCTATCGCTGACAGCAGGTAGACTTTCCACATCCGTTATTCACCTTCAGAAGGAACATCTGTGACATCCCGCAATCCTAAATCCTCTGCCTTTACGCTCATCGAACTCCTTGTCGTCATAGCCATCATCGCTATTCTGGCAGCTATCCTCTTCCCTGTCTTTGCACAGGCACGCGAGAAGGCCCGGCAAACCAGCTGCGCATCGAACCTAAAGCAGCTTGGCACTGCATTCCTGATGTATACACAGGACTACGATGAAATGGCCATCCGGACATTTTATGGAAACAGCCCAAGCCGGACACTGTGTTCCTGGCCGGTCTTTACCCAGCCGTACATCAAGAACTACGAGATTTTCAAGTGCCCAAGCACACCGCGTGACCTTGGAGCGACTCCGGGCACGATGGCGACCCCTGGCGGCTGCGGCACTCTAGCAGCTGGCCTTTCGAGCTCCTATTTGTACAATCTGTACATCGGCGGAAACCGGGATATCGGTTCTGGCGCCACCGCAATCGACACCATCAGCACCACAGGTATCAACAAGCCAAGTGAAACTGTGCTCTTTGTAGATGGCGGCGCAGATTCGCGTACCGTCCCTAATGACCCACTTCGCTGGCCGCTCAAGCGTGCGACCGCAGCCGTCACAGGTTTCCCAACAACCATCAACCGTACTGCATGGATTCTCATCCACTCTGGCAGCACCAATATGTCCTTTGCCGATTATGGTGCTCCGCAGCCGCGGCACACCGGCATGACCAATGTTGCCTGGGCGGATGGCCACGTCAAGGCACAGCGCATCGAGAGTTTCTACACCAAGCCAGTGGTCGAACGCGCCGACAAGCCCCTGGGCGCAACGGCATTCTGGTCCCCGTGTCTCGACCCGGAATACGGCTGCCAGTGATTCCGTTTTTAGCAGCTGCACTGCTCCTCCCTGCTCTTTTGCAGGGAGGCGTTCAGAAGAATCAGGACCCTGCTTGGGAGCCTGCCAATGACACCACCGCACGCCTTCTAATCACACAAGACCAGATCAACCAGCGGGCCGACAGCTGGCTGAGTAAGTACAAAGGGATTGTCACCAAATCCAGCATCGGGAAAACCCGCGAAGGCCGGGACATCCCCATCTATAAAATCGACACGCGCTCAGCAAAGAATGTTGAACACAAGGAAGTGATGCTCCTCGCGGGTATCCATCCACGTGAACAGCAGCCAAGTCGCGATCTGTTGCGTTTTATGGATGAGCTGCTAGCCGGCTATGGACGCGATGAGCGGATCACCGACATCCTCGACCGGCAGATTATTTGGGTCGTGCCTTCGTTTAACATCGATGGAAAGCTCCACGATGTCACCGAGCGCGACTGGCGGAAAAACCGCTCAACGAACGCAGATGGCAGCCGCGGGGTGGACCTAAACCGCAATTTCTCCATCCGGTGGGGCGGCGGCCGCCTCTTTGACAAGACGTGGAACACAACCACGACGACCGCGAAAAACAACATTTTTGAAGGCACCTCGCCTCTTTCGGAACCCGAATCCAAAGCGCTCGCAAACTTCTTCGAGTCCCGACCAAACCTGGTTGCCTTTTTGGATATTCATAATCCGCTGCGGGAGATTCTGTTCCCGCCTTACGCCACCATCGCGGATGGCCAGCGGATGCACAAAACCGCCATCCAAATGCAGCGCGCGCAGCAGGGTGAGCCCTACAAAGTCACCAAGCCGCTGTTCGGTCAGGAGCCGCCCGCAGATGAGCGTAGCGGGAACTCCGGCCTCACCTACCACCACGCCTACTACCTCTTCGGCATCCATGGCTTCAACTTCGAAATCAGCAACCCAGCGAAGAAAACCGGCTTGAGCGGGCGGTATCCAAGTGCATCCGATGCTGACAAGGAATACACAACCCATGTCCGCGGCGCCTGGCTGGAGTGGCTAGATTCTGTGCACACCTATCCCCTAACCCGACGCGGGGATGCTAGGGTAAGCGGTATGGCTACGACAACATTAAGGCCGAAGTCTGGTTCAACTTTTGGATGGATCCCGCCAACAATCAGCGGGAGTGCCGAGTGGGCCGTGATCACATCCGATGACCCACGCCTCCAGTGCATCAGCGAGATTAGGCGGGCCCCATTCCAGAATCCGTTTACAATCCGCCTCTCGGATGGCATCCGACCTGGAACGCGCATCGACATTAAGCTCACCGTCTGGGGACAAAACCGCAGCCGAACGGTTATAAGTATCCCGCTGGTCACCGAGTAGCTATCACGTGAAACGCCTGCGCATTTGTACATTCAACGTCGAGAACCTCTTTACACGCTTTCGGTTTCACCGTTCGCTTACCGAAGATGACCACCGGCGGCTGATACGTGATGGCTGGGAAACGGAAGACATGTTCGCGACCCGCCACGATGACCCGCATGCAAATTTGGTGGCACAGGCGCTTGCTGAGGTGGATGCTGACATTGTTGCGCTTCAGGAAATCGAAAGCCTCGACACCCTGAAGCGCTTCAACCGCAATCAGCTGAGCGATTTGGGCTACCAATATGCAATGTGCATCGATGGCAATGATTCCCGTGGAATTGATGTCGGAATTCTAAGCCGGCTGCCATTTTTGTACTTACGGTCACACCAGTGGGATGAGCGTACCGACCGCCCCGGGGAGCCTGTGTTTGGGCGGGATTGCCTCGAGGTGGATGTCCTTTTGCCAAGTGGCCGCACACTTACGGTTTACATTAATCACTTCAAGAGCATCGCCGGCAACCGTGACAAAACCATGCATCGCCGCCGCCTGCAGAGCGTGCGCATGGCGGAGATTATTCGGGAGCGCTTTGGAGATGACCCATCGGAAGGCCGCTGGATTATTCTCGGCGACTTGAATGACTATCTCCCAAGCGATGGCCTCGCGCCGCTGCTTGGCCTCCCGTGGCTTGAGAACATTGTCGATCGGCTGCCTGCCGACCAGCGCTGGACGCATCACTACGCCCCGAATGACGAAGTCCACCAGCTAGATTACATTTTGCCAAGCCGTGCCATCGCGGATGCCAACCCGGATTCCGTACCGATGATCGAGCGTCGCGGCCTGCCCATGAGGACGGAATCCTACAATGGCCCACGGTTTCCAACCGGTGATCCAGATTCAAAAGCCAGTGACCACTGTCCCCTCGCCTGGGACTTCGTTATCTAGCTTCAGGCTTCGCTGTAGATTCGCTCGATGACGGAGCGCTGATACGCAAGGGCGTCCCACACGGACTCGCCAGGTGCATGCACGAGCGTGAACGTACCGGAGTAGCCATTCCCTTTTAGGATACGGATGCAGGCCTCAAAGTCGGCTTCATCTGGAGTGTCACCAGTGTAGGAACACTTCGCATGACAGCCTTCGGCGTGCTGTGCGATGGCCTCGAGGTG
>Ga0255117_1000455_pt1 | contig 12823 bp, 13 predicted proteins | sample Law_Atlam_RepA_8_2_FD_188583 | JGI IMG/M metagenome (GOLD analysis project Ga0255117, IMG submission 188583) | Freshwater microbial communities from St. Lawrence River, New York, United States - Law_Atlam_RepA_8h | ecosystem: Environmental > Aquatic > Freshwater > River | place: USA: New York...
GGTCGCCGAACTGGTCGAGAAACGTCGCATCGGTCCGTTCTCCGACTTCCGCTCGATGAAGTCGGGCAAGAATTTCACGGGCTACATCGACCTCGTCGACCCGGACACCATCAAGCCCCGTGACACCGAAGCGAAGACGGAGGCCGCACCCGCCGCCGAAGGCGAAGAGACCGTCCCGGCCAAGGCCCCGCGCAAGACCAAGCCCAAGGCTCCCAGCGGCAAGCTGAAGGCCGTCCTGTATTTCCCTCCCCGCGACGGAGCGGATGGCAACCCTGACGCGTTCGATGCAGAGTGGCCCATCCTTGGCCCCTGCCCCGTCAGCGGGCTACCCGTCCAGCATACCCCGACCGCCGGTTACCGCGTCTGCCCGCACAAGGCCCAGGAAGCGGGCGCCAAGAAGACATTCAGCCTTAACGCCGAGATGCTCAAATGCCCGATCTCGGCGGACGACGTCCGCAAACTCCTCAACGAGGGCAAGACGGGCCTCAAGAAGTTCGTCTCCAATCGCACCAAGCGGACGTTCGAAGCCTTCCTCGTCGCCGACAAGGAGAAGGGCTGGTGGTTCGAGTTCCCTCCCCGCAAGCCCCGCGTCGCCAAGGGCGCGCCAGCGGAGAAGAAGTCCGACGAGCCGTTCTGATCAACGCTCCCAGGCCTGCCGGGGAATCCTGAGCTCGGGCTTCACGCCTAGCACCTGCTCCATCGTGCGCAGTCGCTGCAGATCATCAGGGAAACCGTCTTCCTTGGGCAGCATGCGCGTCAGCCAATACTGCCGGAGCCATCGGTAAGCTTCCTCCCTCCGGCCGTCCTCCCAGAGCGTCTGCGCGCAGATCCGCGCGGCGTACCAAGGGGCGTCCGGCGCCTCGGCGGCGGTCTGATAGTAGGAGGCGGCCAGACGATGATCCTTCAGCTTGATCTCTGCGAGCTGGGCGGCGCACAACAGCAAGGGCGTGGTGGTCTTGGCATGCCGACGGCCCTCTTCCAGGATCTCGATGCCCCGGCGAGCATAGGCATGGAAGAGTCGCTCCTGGGTCTCGGCCGGGACCTTGGCGTACCCTCCGCGCCGCCGGATTTCCCAGTGGGCGAGATCGAAGCCGACGGCATAACCGGTGTTCTCCCAGAAATAGCGGGAATGCGGATCAAGGGCGCAGGCGGCGCGCATGAGGGCCTCGCAGCCGGCGCGGTCGCGACGTTCCCATAGGACGTAACTGCGGATCCAAGTAAGGTCGGCGACGACGGTGCGCAGGCCACCGAGGATGCCGAGCAGCACGCCCTGCCCGAGGGTCGGTTCGAGTTCCTTGCGCCCGATCTCCGGGATATGCGGTCGGACGCCACGCCAGGCATGCTCCGCCATCGTGCCGGCGGCGAACAGCGCGACGAAGGCGCACAACCAGGGCGCGAGCCGGCGCATCAGATCTCCCTCCGTTTGAAGAGAAGCGCCCCGAGGAACACGTAGGCGGCCATGTAAGCGGCGCCCGCCAGCGCGACCGCCAGGACGGCGCCGGACTCGACGCCGGCCGTGCTCAGGACCAAGGCGTCACCGATGTTGAACTGCTGGAGGTTCGGCAGGAGCCGGCTCGTCAGCCAGAGCACGGCCTCGTAGGCAGGCGATTCGCTGGGCTTCAGGATCGCATCCTGCGCGATCCACTGCAACTGGCCGGCGACGACGGCCAAGGCGCCGACAACGACGGCGTAAAGGAAAGTCCGGGCCACGGCCGAGATGGCGAGGACGATGGAGGCGACGACCCCAAGGCGCAGCCACTGCAGCAGGGCGAACTGGGCGAGACCCGACGCGCTGAAAGTCGGCGGGACTTTGCCGGACTGCTCCGCGAGCAGCAGGAGTTCCTGCTCACGCGCCCAGAGGACGACACCGAGGAGCACCGAGAGCACGGCCACGAAGACGCCGAGGACGGCCCAGGCCCCGGCGAACTTACCGAGGAGGAACTCGCCCCGGCCCAAAGGCTTGGCGAGCAAAGTAAGGGCCGTCTTATTATCCATCTCGCTGAAGAAGAGCTGCGCGGTCATCACGACGGCGAGCACCGAGCCGAAGAGGAACATCCCGCCGAATCCGAAGTCGGCGATGAACTTAAGCTCGCCATGGCCGAAATCCAGGACCCGGAAAGAGACCGAGGACAGCGCCATCGCCGCGCCGAGGATGAGCAGGAAGGCGAAGAAGCGTTGCCGGACCGCCTCGAGGAAAGTGACCCGGGCGATCCAGGAGACGCGTTGGAAGGAGGCTTGCATGGCGGTTCAGGCGTCGCGGCTGCCGGTGACGAGTTCGCGGAAGAGGTCTTCCAGGGAGCGCCGTGGGTGCGTGACGGAGGTCACCACGGCGCCGTGGGCGGCTAAGGCCGCTTCGGCGGCTTCCCGCGCGGCGGGCGTCATCGCTTCGACCGTCAGCACATGTCGGTCGCGCCGGGACAAGACGTCGTCGACGCGGCCTTCGAGCACGAGTTTGCCTCGGTCCATGATGGCGACGCGGTCGCAGACCTGCTCGACCTGGCCGAGCAGGTGCGAGCACAGGACGATGGTCTTACCCTTGGCACGCATGGCGTGGATCATCCGACCGATCGCGGCGGAGCCGACGGGGTCGACGCCGGCGGTGGGCTCGTCGAGGATGACGAGTTCCGGATCGTGCACGACCGCCTGAGCGAAGCCGATGCGTTGCAGCATCCCTTTGGAGTAGGTGCCGATCGGTCGGTCGGCCGCCTCGGTCATCGCCGCCAGGCCGAGCGCGTCTTCGACGGCCGCAGCCACGTCGGCGGACGCCACGCCGCTGAGCTGAGCGCAATAGCGGACGAGTTCGCGGCCGGTCAGGAACTTATGGAAATAGGGCGCCTCAGGGAGGAAGCCGGTCCGGCGACGAGCTTCCGGCGTGGCCGAGGGGCAGCCCAGGATGCTGACTTCGCCGGCGGTGGCGGACACCAGCCCGAGGACGATCTTCAAGGTGGTGCTCTTGCCGCAACCGTTAGGCCCGAGCAGGCCGTAGACCTGGCCACGCGGAATCTCCAAGGAGAGATCGTCGACGGCACGCAGCTTCAAGCCGCGGAGGCCGACCCGGAAATCCTTCGTCAGATGGCGGACTGAAATCGCGGAACTCATCGGCGGATGGAGAAATCGACGCAGGTGCGCAGTCCGGCGAAAGTCTTGATTTCCTCCCCGCGGATATGGCCGTCAAGGGACTTGGCGATCTGGTCGGTGAAAGCTTCGATCTCGGTCTCCGCCCCTTCGGCATGGAGGTAGACCCGGCCGTCGGCGAGGTTCTGGACATAGCCGGTCACGTCATATCCGCGGGCCAGACCGAGGACTTGGGCACGAAAACCGACCCCTTGGACATGTCCGACATACCAGACATCGCGATGGGAGACATGGGTTGACATAGCCTTAACTTCGGGAAATATTTGACCCTACCTTAATCACAGCAACCGCAATCTGAACATGAATCTCCCTCTCGCCGTATTTGACGGACCCGTAATCTGGGTCGTGCTTTTCGTCGTCCTCCTGCTGTTCGGAGGTTCCAAGCTCCCCGAGCTCGCCCGCGGACTCGGCAAGGCTAAGCGCGAATTCAAGAAGGCCTCGGACGAGGTCGAGGACGAAGTCCGCAGCGCCGTCGAAGAGGACGAACGCAAGAAATTCCGCCAGAAGCAGATCGAAGAAGAAGAACGCGCCGCGGTCCGCGCCAAGATCGAAGCCGAAGAGCGCGCCAAGCGGGCGCAAGACGGCAAGCAGAACTAAGACCTGAGGGGCCTGCCAAGGCCCCTTTTTATTGCCAGATGTTCACCGGGCTAGTCCAAGGCGCCGCCACCGTCGTCTCCCTCTCGCCCCGGGCAGCCGATGGGGCACGTCTTACCCTGAGCCACCCTCTCCTGGCCTCCGCTCGTGCCGGCGACAGCATCGCCACGAACGGCTGCTGCCTGACGGTCGTCGATCCGCGCGGCGAGGTCGCCAGCTTCGACCTCCTCGCCGAGACCCTGCGCCTGACCAACCTGGGCGAACTCACGGCCGGAGGCGTCGTCAACATCGAGCCCAGCCTTCTGCCGACCGACCGGATGGGCGGACACTTCGTGACCGGCCATGTCGATTGCGTCGGCAACATCGCCTACCTCGGCCGTGAAGGCGCCGACTGGCGGCTCGATATCTCCGCCCCCGAGACCATCCTCCGTCATGTCGTCCGCAAGGGCTGCGTGGCCGTCGACGGAATGTCCCTGACCGTGGCCGACCTGATTCCCGGCGGCTTCCGCATCTGGCTCATCCCGCATACTCTCGAAGTAACCAACCTGTCCCGACGTAAGACGGGAGACCGGGTGAACCTCGAGTCTGACCTGCTCGCGAAGTATGCCGAGAAACTCCTCGGCAAGGCCTGAGCCTGCTTAGGCCGGATCGCCCGATACTTCCCGGAGACGGGCCTGCAGACGAACCGCAACGGCCTCGTCACTCTCCCCCTCGGCCGGCATCGGTTCACGGACCAAGGTGACGTCGACCCGTGAGAACGGCAAAGGAAGCGCGAAACGATCCCAACTCCTCAGCCGATGACAGGAACCATAGTTGATGCCGAGCAGCAAGAATGGCCGGCCGGTCAGCCGGGATAGCGAGACCGCACCGGGCTTGAAAACCAAGGCAGGTCCCTTGGGTCCGTCCGGAGTGATACCCGCATGATGACCGGCGCGCACGGCACGGGTCAGCGCGATCAGCGCCGCCACTCCGCGACGGTTGGAAGAACCCCGGACCGCGGTGACGCCCATGAGCCTGAAGAAGGCCACCAGCCAGCCGCCATCCTTGCTGGTACTGATCAAGGCGCAAACGGGTCGGCGGAAATATCGGTTCGTGATCCAAGAAGAGACGAGCAGTTTGTCATGCCAAAGCAGGAGGATACGCGGACCATCATCGTCGTCTATGCGGTCGACATTACAGCGGAAACGCAACGTCGCCAGCCACAGCCGTAGCAGCAAAGCCAACGGCGCGACCCAGGTCCAATGGTACCACGGCACCACGAACGGGGCGTCAGGGTTTTCTGGACGGTCTTCAGGCACGCCCTTCTCTCTCACCGCCGAGCGGACATTTCAACCCATTACGCCGGCAAGCCGAGCGCCTGTCGCACCGAGGCGCGGCCGAGCAGATGACAAAGCGGCGACGAGAAGACCTCAGGCGCAGCCAAGGCCCAGCCAGCCGTCTCGGCCGGAGTGCGCCAAAGCACGGAGTCCACCTCGAAAGCCGCCACCGTCACGGCGAAGTCGCCCCGCAGGAGATAGACCCGGACGAACTCATTGCCCAGGTCGACATGACAAGGAGCATAGTCGATCTCCCGTAAAGCCGAGGATGGCACCGACACTCCGAGCTCCTCACGGAGTTCGCGGACGGCCGCAGTCAGGTAGTCTTCGCCCGAGTCGACATGGCCCGCGCAGGAAGTGCTGAGCAGGCCGGGACAGTTGTCTTTGGCATAAGAGCGACGTTGCAGGCAGAGCTGACCATCACCGCGCAGCCAGAAGATATGGATGGCCCGATGGCGGAGCCCGCGACGATGGATCTCCCGGCGGAACTCCCGGCCGATGACCTGGTCCTGTTCGTCGACGACGTCGAAGATCTCGTCCGGGGACTGGCCGACTTCGCGGGAGTTCATCGGCCGAGGTCCATGATCACGTTCCATCGTTTGTTCAGTTCGCGATCGTGCTTCTTCCAATCCGGATCCCAGGCCGCCAACTGATTCCAGAAACGGTCCGAGTGGTCCATGTGACGACGATGGGAAAGCTCATGCAGGATGACATGGTCGTGCAGCATCGGCGGAAGCAGGATCAGTCGCCAATTCAAGGAGAGCGTCCCCGTAGTGGAGCAGGACCCCCAGCGGGTGGTCTGGTCGCGCACGCTCACCTGCTCGACCGTGACCCCGACCTTACGGCTGAGACGGTCGACGGCGAGGGATAGCCCCGTCTCGGCAAGCCGCCGGACGACCCGGACCGCACCCGGCTCAGGATCGGCCGAAGGCATGACCAGGCTGACCTTATCCTCGGTCTTGGAGATACGGATGGAGCCACGCGTCCCCTGCTCCATCTCGATGGCCAGCAGACGGTCGTCCAACGTGACCCATGGGAACTTACGCAGATGGGAGGTCAGCGACGGCTGCACGGTGCGGGATTTCGCCAGCACCCTCTCCAACCAAGGCAGATTGTCGCGCAGGAAAGCCAACGCTGAAGCATGCGAGGCGTGCGGAGGATAGGTCAGGATGACCTTGGGGCCGGGCTTCACCGAGAGTCGGACGCGCGTGGTCCGGACGGAGACCTTCGGCCACACCTGCACGGCCTTGCCGGCGACGTGCACGATGATGGGCTGGTCGTCCTGCTCCATGCTCAGCTTTGTGGCGCAAGACGCTCGGCTTCGGCGACGACCCGGGCCGTATGGCGTCGCAAGGCGGAGTCCGGATCGATGCCAGCGTCGCGACAGGCGGCGACGAGTTCGAAGAGCCGGCTGCCGGCCGAATCTTCGGTGAGTCCTTTGGACTGAGCGTCCACAGCGGGGACAGCGACCGTCGCGCCGACGGCGAGCTGCTTCTTGCGAACCTGCTTCCAGACTTCGCGGGCGGTGAGCAACGCGTTCAGGGACGGCGGCAGGTCCTTGAAGACGGTCGGCTTCTTGGCGCCCTTCTCCTTCAGCTTGATCTGCTCCCATTGCGTGACGACCGCGTCGGACGAACCGAGCTTCGCGCCGTCGCCGAAGACATGCGGATGACGACGCACCATCTTCTCGTTCACTTCCCGGGCCACGTCGTCGAAGGTGAACTGGCCGGCTTCGGCCGCCATCTGCGCGTGCATGGCGACATGGAAGAGCAGGTCGCCTAATTCCTCGCGCAGGTTCGCGACGTCATTGCGGTCGATGGCCTGGACGAGTTCGGCGACTTCTTCGACCAAGCAGTCGCAGATGGTGCGATGCGTCTGTTCCCGGTCCCAAGGGCAGCCGTCGGGAGCGCGGAGTCGGGCGGTGGTCGCAAGCAGAAGGTCGATGCCGGGCATGCGCCGATGCAGAAGGGTCGAAGGAAGGGAGTCAAAACGATTGCCAGAAGCCCGGGGAGCGCTTGCTTAAGGCCAGTGGACAAGCTGACCGAAATCATGGACGCCAAGCGCCGGGAAATCGCCCCGTTCGCCCGTCCCGTCACGGACGCCGAACTGGCGGCCTTCGCCGGCCGATATCAGGCCCCCGGCTTCCGTCAGTCGCTGGCGGTCCCCGGACGCCTGACGGTCATCGCCGAAGTGAAGCGCGCCTCCCCGAGCGTGGGCCAGATCCGCGAAGGCGTCGACGCCGTCGCCCAGGCCCGGGCTTACGCCGACGCCGGCGCTGACTGCCTCTCGGTCCTCACCGAGTCGAAATACTTCCAAGGCGAACTCAAGGACCTCATCGACGTGGTCCGGTCCCAGTCCGGCTGGGAGCGTCCCCTCCCCTGCATCCGCAAGGACTTCATGGTGCACCCTTACCAGGTGCTCGAGGCCGCCCAAGCGGGCGCGCGTTGCGTCCTCATCATCGTGCGCGGACTGACCGACGATGAGATCCGTCCGATTCACCGGTCCGCCAAGCTCGCCGGCCTCGACACGCTCTTCGAAGTGCACGACGAAGCCGAGCTCGAGCGCGCCCTGCGCCACGACCCGGACATGGTCGGCGTGAATAATCGCAACCTGTCCACCTTCCAGATCGACCTGTCCTTCGCGGAGCGGGTCATTCCGCACATGCCTAAGTCCGTCCTGAAGGTCGCCGAGAGCGGCATCAAGACCGCCGAAGACGCCGCCCGCATGCGGGCCGCCGGCGCCGACGCCCTGCTGGTCGGCGAATCCCTGATGCGTGCCGCCGATCCGGCCGCACTGATGAAGGCGTTGCAATCCGCATGAACGAAGGCCCGCTTTCGCCGAACGAGACCCGGGACCTGCTCGCCCGCCTCTCGCATATGCCCAAGAAGTGGCTCGGTCAGAACTTCCTGATCGACGGCAACATCGTCCGCAAGTCGCTCGAACTGGGCGAAGTGAAGGCCGGCGATATCGTGGTCGAAGTCGGCCCGGGGTTGGGCACGCTGACCCGCACCCTCCTCTGCGCCGGCGCCGACCTCTACGCGATCGAAGCCGATCGCACGATGCACTTCCATCTAACGGAGTCCTTGCTGCCGCGCTTCCCCCAGACCTTCCACCTCAAGGAAGGTGACGCCGTCGATTTCCCGCGAGCGGGCCTGACTGATGCGACCGACGGTTCGTTCAAGGTCGTCGCCAACCTGCCCTACGCGATTTCGACTCCCTGGATGGACGGCATCTGCGCGGGCCCCCATCCGTCCATGATGGTGCTCATGCTGCAACGCGAGGCCGCCGAGCGCCTGACCGCCGAGGTCGGTACCGGTCACTGGTCCGCCGTCACCGCCCAGGTCCACCTGGCCTTCGAAAAGATCAAGGTCCATCCGGTGCCCGCCCAGTCCTTCAATCCTCCGCCGAAGGTAGATTCCTGTCTGCTCGTGCTGCGCCGTCGTCCGGACGCCAAGCGCCTCAGCCCGCGCGCCCGCGAGGTCGCCCGCATGCTCTTCACCCAACGTCGCAAGCAGGTAGGTTCGGCCGCCAAGAAGCTCTTTCCTGACTCCCCGGACGTCGCCGCCTGGCTGGCCGACCTCCCGCGCTACGGGCTGACCAGCCTGGCCCGTCCGGAGACGATTCCGGCCGAAGCTTGGCTGACCCTCTGACGCCTGGGGTTGCATTTCGTCCCGTCTCCGCTCCTTATCCCGCCATGTCTGTCAAAGTAGGCCTCGTCTCCCTGGGTTGCGCCAAGAACCTGATCGATTCCGAGATCATGATCGGCCACCTCGCCAAGGCCGGTATGTCCATGACCCCGGACGCCGCCGAAGCGGACGTCGTCATCGTCAACACCTGCTCCTTCATCGACGCCTCCAAGCACGAAGCCCTCGAAGCCATCTACGAGATGAGTGACGGCAAGGCCACCGCCCGCAAGAAGGGGCAGAAACTCATCGTGGCCGGTTGCATGTCGCAGCGCTATCAGGGCGCCCTTCCCGTCGTCGAAGGCGCCAAAGGCCGCGTCGAGCTCCCGAAGGTCGACGCTTTCATCGGCCTCGATCAGGTCACGAACATCGTACCGGTCATCCACAAGGTCATGGGCGGCGAAGCCGGCATGACCGAGTTCCTGGCCAAGACCACGACCTTCATCCCGGACTTCGACACCCCGCGCTTCCGCCTGACGCCCCGTCACTCGGCCTACATCAAGATCGCCGAAGGCTGCAACCACCCCTGCACCTTCTGTATCATCCCGCGCATCCGCGGCCGCCACCGCAGCCGCACGGTCGAGTCCGGCGTGAAGGAGATCAACCTGATCTCCCAAGACACGACCTACTTCGGCATGGACCGCTGGACCGACGCCCGTCCGAACCCGCGTAGCAAGGTCGACTCCTCCAAGGGCGAGTCGCTCGCTTCGCTCCTCCGCGAACTCGACCAGATCGAGGGCGATTTCTGGGTCCGCCTGCTCTACACGCACCCCGCCCACTGGAGCGATGAGCTCATCGAGACCATCGGTCGCTCCCAGCACGTCGTCCGCTACGTCGACATCCCGCTCCAGCACGTCTCGGACAAGATGCTCGGCGCCATGCAGCGCGAGACCGACGGCGCCTACATCCGCGACCTGATCAAGCGCATGCGCGCCGGCATCCCGGACCTCGTCATCCGCACGACCTTCATCGTCGGCTTCCCCGGCGAGACCGAAGAAGATTTCACCGAACTGCTCGCCTTCCTCGAAGAGACGAAGTTCGACCGCGTCGGCGTGTTCAAGTATTCCAAGGAAGAAGGCACCAAGGGCGCCAAGATGGAAGGCCACCTCTCCGACGAGGTGAAGGCCGACCGCCACGCCCGCGCCATGCTCCTGCTCCAGCGCCTTTCCAAGCAGCGCGGCGAAGCCTTCGTCGGCCGCAAGCTCCGTGTCCTCGTCGAAAGCCCGGGCATCGCCCGCAGCACCGGCGATGCCATGGAAATCGACGGCATCGTCAAGGTCCCGAAGAAGCTCGCGATCGGTCAGTTCGCCGAGGTGACCGTGACCGGCGCCGAGGAATACGACCTGATCGCGAAGTGATCAGCCTTCGGCGTCGCGTTCCGGCGCCGTCTCCGCGGAGGCCGCGGCGGCCGGGGAATCGCTGAGGCGGATGAGGGCGTCCAACGACGAGAAGTGGCGCGTCCAGTCGGTCATGTCCGGGATGTCGCCGACGACGGTCGAGAACAGTTCGCGCTTCTCCTGCTTGAGCTCTTCGATGCGCTCCTCGACGGTGCCGGGGGCGATCATGCGGTAGATCAGCACCGGGTTCTTCTGACCGATGCGGTGGACACGGTCGACGGCCTGGGCCTCGACGGCGGGATTCCACCAAGGATCCATCAGGAAGACATATTCCGCGGTGTTCAGCGTGATGCCCGTGCCGCCGGCCTTGAGCGAGGCGAGGAAGAGCGCGGGACCCTTCGTCTCCTTGAACTGCTCCACCGGCGCGGAGCGATCCTTGGTCTCGCCGGTGAGTTCGAAGATCGGGAGGCTCGGGAGGTCGCGGGCGAGGGTCGACTTGACGCGTTCGATGAGGGAGACGAATTGGGAGAAGACCACGGCCTTCGAGCCGTTGGCGGCGATCTCCGCGAGCTTGGAGACGAGCAAGGTGATCTTGCCGGAGTGGGCCGACGGGCAGGTCGAGTTGTCGGGCAGCAGGCCCGGATCGCAGCAGACCTGACGCAGGCGCATCAGCAAGGTGAGCACGGAGGTCGCGTCCTTCGAAAGCAGCGAAGCGAGCTCGCCCGACAGTCCGCTGCCTTGGGTGAGATGCTGGTAAAGCGAACGCTGCTCGTGCGTGAGCGGACACGGCAGGACGACTTCCATCTTCGGCGGGATGTCGGCGGCGACATGGCGCTTGAGACGACGCAGGATGAACGGCGAGACCTGCCGGCGCACCTTGCCGAGGGCGACCGAAGCGTCGCGGAGCATCAGGCGCTCGAAGCCGGCGCGCTTACCCAGCAGGCCGGGCATCAGGAAGCGGAAGATGGTCCACAGGTCCGTGGGACGGTTCTCGAGCGGCGTGCCGGTGATCGCGATGCGGTGATCGGCCTGGAGCGCGACGCAGGTCTGCGTGGTCTTCGACTCGGGATTCTTGATGGCCTGGGCTTCGTCGAGCACCGCGTAGCCGAAACGGGTCTTCGGCAGCAGTTCGGCATGACGGCGAAGCTGAGTATAGCTGGAGATCCAGAGTCGGGCCGCTGGGTTCTTGACGAAATCGTCTTCGGCCGTGAGCACGGCGGTGCTGGCGCTCATTTCGGGATGAAAGCGCTTGATCTCGCCGAGCCAGACCGGGATGACGCTGGCCGGGCAGACGATCAGGGAGCGTTCGCCGATGGGACGCGAAGCGAGCAAGGCGAGAACCTGGACGGTCTTACCAAGGCCCATCTCGTCGGCCAGCAGCGGATGCGCGCCGAGTTCGCAGAGCCGGCCAAGCCAAGCCACGCCCTTCGCCTGATAAGGACGGAGGTGGGCGGGCAGATTGTCGGGCGGCGCCGGTTCGTGAAGCAGTTTGTCCTTCCAGGCCTTGAGGTCGTCGTTGAGCTTGAGGGCGCCGACGGCCGCATGATCGAAGAGCGAGAGCAGCAGGTAACGCGGCACTTCGCCGTCCTTCGCGCGCCAGTCTTCGGAGAAGTCGGCGACGGCGGCGTTATAGGCCACGACGCCTTTGCCGGGGAGGATGACCGGACGGCCGCCCGCCTTGAGCAGGAGCTTCTGTTCGTCGGCGAGCAGGCGGTGCCCGCCGGCCTTGAGGCGCCAGTTCAGTTTGAAGGACTTTCCGTCCGTCGCCGATTCGGCTTCGGCGTCGACGGCGACCTGCAGCTGTTCGTTGCGGAAGATATTGAGGGCGTCCTCACCGACCAACTTGAAGCGCTTGCGCCATTCGGCCAGGTCTTCTCGTACGAAACGTTCGATCCGGCCGATGTTGTCGATCGCCCAGGCGCCGGTGGCCTTGCCGTAGGCGAAGCCGGACCGATGGGCGACCGTATTGAACCGGAACAAGGCCTGACGCTGCTCGTCGGAAAGCTCATCGCCCGGGACCGCGCCGGGGCCGAAGCAATTCCAAGCGTGCCCTCCCCGGCCGGCCCAGCAGGCGGAGATCTTCAGCCCGTCGGAGGAAAGTTCGAAGGTCACCTGCAGCTTGAGCGACGCCCGGGCGTTGGCATCCTTGCGCTCCGGCTCTTTGGGCGCCTCGGGGGCGGCCGCCATGGCGGACTCGTCGATCGCCGGCAACTCATCGGCCAGCAGCTCCTCGACCTCGTAGATCGAGGCGACGGCGAACGGCGCTCCGTTCTCCTCTTCGGGCAGCGAAGTGCGCCATTCGAGTTTGCCGTCGACGATCTCGATGACGGCTCGGACCGTCTGCTCTTCGGTGCGGGTGACGGCTTCGGCGCTCTCGGGCTTGAGTTCGATCTGTCTGACCAACCCTTCGGTATAGAGCCGTCGACCTTCGGTGAGGTCAGCGGCCTTGAAGGCGTCTTCCCAGTCTTCAGGCAGGGACGCAAACCACCGCTCCAGGGCTTCCGTGGAGTAGGAGCGGTTGGCCGGACGCGGGGAAGACATCGACGGTCACGGATTAGACCCTGACGCGTTTGGCCTTACAACCCCCAATAAGTGACAAATTTGAGCAGGGTCTGGGCTTGTTTATGCTCGGGGCGTTGGTTTACTTTTACTTCCCTTTTACAGGCCAAAAATGAAACATCTCAGCGTCGGTAGTCGGTGGAACGCGGACCTCATCGCAACTTATCACGAGCAGTGGTCCAAGGACCCTTCCTCGGTC
>Ga0255117_1000456_pt1 | contig 12821 bp, 8 predicted proteins | sample Law_Atlam_RepA_8_2_FD_188583 | JGI IMG/M metagenome (GOLD analysis project Ga0255117, IMG submission 188583) | Freshwater microbial communities from St. Lawrence River, New York, United States - Law_Atlam_RepA_8h | ecosystem: Environmental > Aquatic > Freshwater > River | place: USA: New York...
GCCATTTATCAACAATGGCTGGACGGAGAAACCAACCAACATCCCGTACCGGGGCCAGCCCTTCTTCGTCAGCGAGTTTGGTGGCATTTGGTGGAATCCTGCGAAGTTCGATGACAAGGAAAGCTGGGGTTACGGCGATCGCGTAACAAGCCTGGATGCCTTCCATGCACGCTTCAAGGGGCTGTGCGACATTTTGTTAGATGACCCGGAAATGTTCGGATATTGCTACACCCAGCTGACCGATGTCTGGCCAGAAGAGAACGGCATTTATACCTTTGACCGCCAGCCGAAGTTTGACAATGCGCTCCTGCGTGCTGTTCAGGTTCGCAAAGCCGCTTGTGAGGAGACTGAATAACCATGAAGAAAGCACAACTTCTCGGCTTGTCTTTATTCGCGATGTCGATTCCCGTCATCGCCGCGCCATTGGTTGGCGGGTACCAGAAAGCGCCGGCAGGATTTAGCACGCAGCTCACAGCTGAGCGCAAGGCGGCGCTAGCACGTGTTGATGCCGATTCGCTCAAAAGCCATGTCAGTTTCCTGGCATCGGATGCCCTTGAGGGCCGCGCAACGCCATCCAAGGGGCTAGACCTCGCAGCGGAATACATCGCATCACAGTTCCGCCGCGCAGGTCTCGAGCCCGTCGGGGATGACGGCTACTTCCAAACGACCGAGGTGAAAGCCGGTCGCAATGATGCATCCATGACCAAGGTCCGCAATGTGGTTGGTATTCTCCGCGGTACAGATCCAACGCTGAAGGCAACGGCCGTGGTTGTTTCGGGGCATTATGACCACATCGGGATGCGGCCATCGACGACGCCGGGCGAGGATGTGATCTTCAACGGTGCAAATGACGATGCCAGCGGCACCGCGGGTGTGATCGAGCTCGCGTATGCCCTAAAGGGCTACAAGCCAAAGCGAAGCATTGTGTTTGTCTGCTTTTACGGCGAAGAGCGCGGCTTGCTCGGCTCCCGCTACTACGGCAGCCATCCGGTAATTCCTGCGAAGGACACGGTCGCGATGGTCAATCTTGAGCAGATTGGCCGCACGGATGACCTGGACGGCGCGCGTGTCGCGGGAGGCAGCCTTACGGGTTACGACTTCTCCGATGTAGGGTTGATCATGACTGCCGCTGGCGCGGCAACGGGTGTCAAGGTCGATAAGCATCCACAGAATTCGGATGCCTTTTTCGGCCGTTCAGACAACCAGGCGATGGCGGATCTGGGTGTGCCAGCGCATACGCTTTGCACAGCGTTTAACTATCCCGATTACCACAAGGCGGGGGATCACTGGGACAAGCTTGACTATGCGAACATGGAAAAAGTGGTCAAAATGGTGGGTTTGTCGGTGATGTCGATCGCCGATAGCGCGATGCGCCCACAGTGGAATGGTGCAAACACAAAGACAGCGAAGTATGTCGAGGCAGCGAAAAAGCTCGGCGGACAATAAGGTTGCTTTCCTCCGCCGCGTGGTTTTGCGTGGCGGGGGAGTAACATAAATCCCATGCAAGGCTTTTCTCCCGGTGATGCGTTTATGGTTGACTGGGGGCATTATCGGTTTTCGATTTGCCGCAAGTCCTATGTGTGGATGCTTACGACACGTGATGCAGCGGGTGAGTCTGTCACTTGGACGCAGGACGACACACTCATCCGGCTAACGACATCCAATCCGCGGACTGGGATGCACACAACTACATCCCTTGCCGACTGCAAACTGGTCAGCATTTCCGAGAAGATGAGCGCTGCAGGCAAGCGTCTTCTGGTCAGCCTCGATACGCCGGATAAGCTCCCGGTGGATGTCTACATCACCTGTGGCAAGGATGAAATCAGGATTACGGTTGAGTGCACGCGGAGCCGCCCGGATGCGGTTCTTGAGCAGGTGGATGTCCTCGGTGGGCTCGGTGTCGAAGGGGATGGCGAGGTAGTTCTGCCATTTGATGATGGCCTGGTCGTCCCGGCAGCTGGCCCCGATGCTGTTACATCGCTTATCGCTTTTGATGACAACCACAGCACGCTCCCGCAGCTGTTCGGGCCGTGGTTTGGCTTACTCCAAGGTGGACAGAGTCTCCTTGTGACGGCGCTGTCGGCCTATGCAAATGTAAATGTTTCTCGTGATGCAGACCGGCTGACGGTTCATCCAAGCTTTTCGCGCGACCCGGATGCCCGCCACTGCGACATCCGGATTCAGTTTCCAGAGGATGCCAGCGCCATCGGAATCGCCCGTAAGTACCGCGAGCTGCAAGTTACGCTTGGCGGGCACAGGACACTTTCCCAAAAGCGGCGTGAGCGCCCGGATGGTGTTTCTGCAGCACTTAGCGGCGACTATGCCATTGAAACTGCGTATCAGCTCACGGGGGATGCCAGTCGCTGGGAGCAGCTGGAGCAGCTTGGGGACACGATTGCAGAGCACTCTGCCTCGATTCCTGGGAAGCCACATCTTGTCGCTGCGACCACGGAATGGGTTGCTCTCGGTGCGGATGTTTGGCTTCGACCAGCGTTTCAAGTCCTTCCGGAGATACTCGCATCGGGTGTTCGTGTGCCTCTCTGGTCTGTCATCTGGCGGGATGTCTGCGTTGGTATCGTCCCCGAGCCAGGGCGCGCTGCAGAGCTCCGTGTGCCAAGATTGGCAAGTCCGGGGATGGTCGAAGGGGAGACCCTGGAGAGCTGCTATCGGGGATTCGCGACGGACATTTCCACTGACAATATTGTGAGGCTTAGCACCGATGGCAAATGACATCAAGTCGCTCTGTGTTTACTGCGGGTCATCCGATGGCTACGTGCCATCTCACATCGCAGCTGCGCATGACCTTGGAATCTACCTAGCAAACAACCGAATCAACCTTGTGTACGGTGGAACAGCCATCGGACTCATGGGCGCCATCGCGAACGCCGTGCTTGCAAACGGTGGGACGGTGACCGGTGTGACAACGGAACACTTTCACGCGGCTGGCATCACGCATGATGGGGTTACACAGTCTGTCATCACACGGGATATGCATTCACGTAAAGCGGAAATGATGCTCCACGCCGATGCCTTTGTCGCGCTTCCCGGGGGAATCGGAACGCTCGAGGAAGTCGCGGAAGCGCTCACTTGGGCACATATCGGACATCACGGAAAACCGGTGGGCTTCCTCAATGTGGATGGCTTTTACAATCCTCTCATCCAGATGTTAGATCAAATGGTGGCAAGTGGGTTCTATCGCCGAGAGCAGCGGGATGCCCTTGTTGTTGCTGCAACGCCTGAGGAACTCATCGAGAAGCTGCGGGGTGCCGCCTGGCCGGATGTTGCAAAGTGGGTGAGGTAGTCATCGGCGCGGTGTAACAAATCGATGATAATCTGCCGGAGTGTGACCGGGTGCACTGATGCTCACGGTCTTAGCGGAGGCAGTGACATCTAGATGCAGCAACCAAATCGTGCCCAGCGCACATTGCTAGACATGGGCAGGTACCAATGGTTGGTCTTGTTCGCGGCGTGGCTTGGCTGGGGCTTTGACATCTTTGATGGCCTTCTTTTTTCCTTTGTAGCGCCTAACTGCGTCCCGACGCTGCTTCACATTCCCCTTGGCACTCCCGAAGCGAAGGCTGCCACCGCGGACTGGAATGGCATCCTCACAAGCCTCCTCCTCATCGGTTGGGCCATCGGCGGAATCCTTTTCGGCCGGGTCGCTGACCGGATTGGGCGTACGAAAACCCTGATGCTCACGATGCTTCTGTACTCACTTGGTACAGCGGCGTGTGCATTTGCGGTCAATATGCCGATGCTGATCTTCTTCCGTTTGGTGATCAGTCTTGGAATCGGTGGTGAGTGGGCGGCTGGGGCGGCGATGGTCGCCGAGGTTGTCCCTGAGAAGCGCCGCGTCGATGCCGGAGCCATCCTCTACACAAGCGCACCATTTGGACTAATGGGAGCAACTCTTCTTAGCCGCTGGTTTGTTGGCGACCTCTTCAAGGAAAGCCCTGAGCTCTCGTGGCGCTATCTGTTTCTGTGCGGACTCATCCCCGCGATGGTCGCCTTCGTGGTCCGAAAGTACATCAAAGAGCCGGAACAATGGAAAGATGCCACAACTACACGGACGGCAAAAATCTCCGACATCTTCACACCAGAGTTTCGTAAGCGAACGATCGGCGCGCTCCTCCTTGCCGTCGTTGCATTGCTCACCTGGTGGAGCTGCAACGCATTCATCAGCGTCTTCACAACGGCTCTTGCACAAAGGGAAGCCGCAATCCGCGCACTGGATAAGCTCGGAACGGTTGGACTCGTCGAGACCTGGAAACTGACCGCGAATGCGGCATTCAATGTCGGTGGACTCATCGGGACACTGATCACCATCCCCGTCTCGAAACACCTTGGCCGAAAGGCGATGTTCGCAATCTACTTTGTTTCAAGCGCGGCAGCACTCCTTGCGGCATTTGGTATCAAATGGGCGCCTGAGCAACAGCTCCTGATGTACTTCCCGATTGGACTCTCCGTCTTCGGCGTCTTTGGAGCGTTTACCTACTACCTCCCCGAGCTCTATCCGACTTGGCTGCGCGCCACCGGCGCCGGGTTCACCTACAACACAGGGCGAATTGTTGCCGCCGCGGGACCGTTTATCGTCGGGACGATTGCGGCTGGTGGCTTGGATGCGATGCGTAGCGCCTTATTCATGGTCGGCTTCGCACCGCTCCTCGGTCTTCTTGCGCTGCTCTATGCCACCGAGACCAAGGGTCTCTCGCACACCACGACACATCCTGAATAACCCGGCTACTAAAACGACCAGGTGACGGACCTCCGTGACTCGCTTTGTTGCATCACAAAGATAATCAGCGGTCATCCCGCAGATTAATGCCCGCAACCGTGCATCGCGCATAGACATCGTTGTATTCTTTACGAGGGATGAATCGGCACTGCTGCCGCAACATCCCAACACCGGAGGTAACCATGTCGTCTTTTACACCACTTCGCTGGGGCATCATTGGATGCGGCTCTATCGCGAATCGACTCGGCAATGATGTCGTCCGCCTCGAAGACCACCAGCTGCAGGCGATCGCATCGCGGGATGCATCCAAAGCCGAGGCATATGCTGAAAAGTTTGGTGTTTTGACGCAGCACACAGGCCCGGATGCATACACAAATGTTGTAAATGACCCGGATGTCGACATTATTTACATCGCGACTCCACATAACTTCCATAAAGAGCAGGCGCTGATGGCCATCGCCGCAGGCAAGCCAGTTCTCTGCGAAAAGCCATTCACGGTCAACACCGCTGAAGCCGAAGTCGTGATCGCAGCCGCACGTGAGAAAGGCACCTTCCTCATGGAGGGCGTCTGGAGCCGCTGCTTCCCAGTTTGGCGCAAAGTGATGGAACTGATCGGCGCTGGTGAAATCGGCCATGCCCGGATGCTCTACTCTGACTTCGGCTACCGCGCGGGTAACCTCGGGTATGACCACCGCCTCACCGGCTACAACGCTGAGGGACGTCTCTTCAACCGCGAGCTTATCGGTGGCGGCCTGATGGATGTCGGCATTTACCCAATCAGCATCGCCAATATGATCTTCGGCAATCCTGTCGATGTCAAGGCGGTTGGTGTGCTTGGAAACTCTGGTGTGGATGAAAATGTTGGCGTAGTGATGGCCTATGCCAATGGTGAAGTCGCGACCGCAACGACCAGTATTCAGGTGACAACTCCGTTTACGACGACGATTCTTGGAACCGCTGGACGCATTGAAGTCGAGAGCCCATGGTGGCGCCCGAAGGCATTTGTTCTCCACCGGGATGGCAAGGATGCTGAGCGCTTCTCCTTCGAGCATGAGGGCGAAGGCTTCCAATTCGAAGCAATGGAAATCGCTGACTGCCTCCGTGCCGGCAAGACCGAGTCATCGGTGATGCCACTTAGCGACACACTGTCGGTGATGCGTTCACTGGATGCTGTCCGTGCACAGCTCGGCCTTGTTTACCCTGGAGAGTAATATGGCAAAGCGTTTTCAACGGATTGCGCCAAGCCTGGCCGGCGTGGATGCGGCAGGTGTCGAGGCATTTCTCGACCGTGTGGATGCTGAAGTTGGTGGCTTGCACTCGGTGATGATGTTGCGTGATGGCAATGTCTTCGCCGAATGCTGGTGGAATCCTTACAAGCCAGATTTCCAGCATACGCTGTACTCGCTGAGCAAGAGCTTTACGAGTACGGCGGCTGGTTTCGCGATGCTCGAGGGGAAGCTGCGCCCGACAGATCCAGTCATTAAGTTCTTCCCGGACAAGCTCCCGGCGAATGTCAGTGCAAACCTGCAGGCAATGCAAGTGCAGCATCTCCTGATGATGGGGACTGGACATGCGACAGAACCAAGTGCGCTTCTGCAGAGTGACCCGAATGCGGATTGGGTGAAGGTCTTTCTGAATCATCCCGTCGACTTCACTCCCGGGACGCACTTCGTCTACAACAGCGCGGCGACCTTTATGGTCTCTGCCATCGTGCAGAAAGTCACTGGACAGACCGTTTTGGACTACCTCGGTCCACGGCTGTTCCGCCCGCTTGGCATCGAGAATCCGGTTTGGGAAACCAACCCGGCTGGAATCACCGCTGGTGGCTGGGGACTGCACATCCGAACGGAAGACATCGCCGCGCTCGGTGAGCTCTACCGCAATAAGGGTGTTTGGAAGGGCCGGCGGATTTTGCCTAGGTCTTTTGTGGAAGCTGCTACCCAGAAGCAGATCAGCAACGGAAACGATGCAAACAGCGACTGGGCACAGGGCTACGGCTATCAGTTCTGGCGCTGTCGTAACAGTGGCTTCCGCGGGGATGGTGCATTTGGGCAGTACTGTCTGGTCTTCCCGGATAAGCAGCTGACCGTTGCCATCACCAGTGGTGTTGCAGATATGCAGCGCGTTCTCGATATTCTGTATGCCACGGTGCTGCCCGCTGTTGGGGCGTCGACAAATGCTCCTGCCGATACGCGCCTGGCTGAGCGTACGCGCAAGGCCGAAGTTCCGGTTCCTAAAGCGGTGACATCAAGGGTTCGCCTACCAATCGGTAAAACCTACGCATTTGATGCAAACGCCTATGGAATGGAATCCATTCGGTTTGCAGCAGCTGGCGGAGGCGTTGAAGTAACGGTCAATCGTAACAGTAACGAGCAGACCCTGCTTGTGATGGACAAGGGCTGGAAGGTTACGGATACCACGTGGGAAGTTGGCCTTAACCGCCTGCAGACCGAGGGGCATACCTATCGCAATGCTGCCCGCGGAGCATGGACAAGCGCATCGGTGTACTCCATCAAAAATTACTATGTAGAAGAGCCGTATATACAGTCCATTGACTTGACCTTTGGACCCGGAACGCTCAGCTGGACGAGCAGCTTTATTGCGATGTTTGGTGGGGATGGCCGGATAACGGCATCCGCACGTGAAGTGAAATCTTAGGAACGGAAGATAACAATGCCAACACTTAAAACGGGTTCTATCCCGGGTGTGCGCCTGCCGATCACACGCATTGTGCAAGGTTCGATTCAGATCAACACTGAGGATGAAGCCATCGGCTTTGGCCAGCTTGACACCATGGTTGAAGTGGGAATCAATGCGATTGATTCAGCATACATTTACGGTGGCGGTGCACAGGACAAAATCATCGGTCGGTGGATGCAGGCGCGTGGGAATCGTGACCATCTGGTCGTGATTGCAAAGGGATGCCATCCTGGGGATGGACGTAACCGCGTTACGCCATACGACATCGGAACACAGCTCCACGACATCCTCGTGCGCATGAAAACCGACTATGTGGACATGTTTGTGCTCCACCGCGATGACATTAATGTTCCAGTTGAACCACTTGTAGACACGCTTAATCAGTACGTCCGCGAGGGGAAGATTGGCGCTTTTGGTGGAAGCAACTGGACCACGGCGCGACTAGCTGAAGCAAATGCCTACGCAGCGGCATCCGGGCAGGTTGGGTTTGCATGTTCCAGTCCAAACTTCTCGCTGGCACGCCAGCTCAAAGAGCCGTGGGATGACTGTGTAACGATCAGTGGTCCTGAAAATGCTGCATCACGTGACTGGTACGCAGCGCAAAACACGCCGCTGTTTACATGGTCATCAATGGCTGGCGGCTTTATGAGTGGTCGCATCACGCGTACCAACACAGCAGACTTTACGGATTACTTTGGAAAGCTCGCTGTGGAGTGCTACGCATCCGAGGACAACTTCCAGCGCGTCGACCGTGCTGGCGAGCTCGCCGCTGCGAAGGGCTTATCGATGCCGCAGATTGCGCTCGCATATGTCCTGAACTATCCGCTCAATATCTATGCACTGGTTGGTTCGGCAAATGCGGACGAGATGACCGCAAATGCGGCAGCCAGCTTGGTTGAGCTTTCAGCTGCTGAAATGGACTATCTCGACCTGAAGGTTGATTCTTTGGCTTAGTCGCTGCGAATTGCCAGAGACGATAAACGCCGATTGGTTTATCCAGTCGGCGTTTTGTTTTGCTAATTGAACGTCTAATGACATCCCGTACGTGCCCTTACACCCATTGGTTCATCCAATCGGCGTTTTGCTTCATTGACACATGCCCGATGTGTGCCTAATATTGACGCATGAGCAACGTAGCCATCTCCCTAGGTATTGCCGGTGTTGTCATCAGCTCTGCATCCGCAAATATCACTCCCGTCACCCTCCGAACCGAGTATCTTGTGAACCCGATGGCGGTCGATTCCGAAACGCCACGGTTGTTCTGGAAAGTTACGAGCAAGGAACGGAATCAGAGGCAGTCTGCCTATCAGATTCGCGTCGCAAACAGTGTTCAGGCCCTTCAGGCAGGAAACGCCAACCTCTGGGATACGAGCAAAGTCAAGTCATCCGAGACAGCGCAGATCGAATATGCTGGCAAGAAACTTCAAGCCGCACAAACAGCCTTCTGGCAGGTTCGCGTCTGGGACCAGGATGGAAATGTAAGCGGCTGGAGCGCCCCGGCACAGTGGACCAAGGGTCTAACTGCAGCTGACTGGAAGGGTGGCTGGCTGGCAGCAAAGACAACCAAAGTTACTGCAGCACCGACTGGACTCGGCGGCGCAAAATGGATTTGGTACGCACCCGAAGCCGCATCCCCGAAGGCTGGCGTCCGTACATTCCGTAAGACGTTTAATCTCCCGGCAGATGTCGCGATCAAAGGTTCCCTTATCGCCGCTGGTGACAACTCCTACACGATTTCGGTAAACGGCAAAGTTGTCTCGACCGGTGCCGGTTGGACCACAATCCAGTCGGCTGACATTTCGAGCGCACTCAAAGTTGGGCCAAATGTCATCTCAGTGGATGTCAAGAACGAGGGAGATGACCCCGCTGGCTTTGTAGCGAAGGTCCAAATCAAGGCTGGGACGGACACCACCATCGTTACGGATGCATCCTGGCAAGGCGCTGCAGCTGCAAACGGAACGTATACGGCTGCGGCAGTGCTGGGCGATTACGGGATGGCCCCGTGGAACTCCGCAACGGTTGCGGTCGCGATGCCAATGGACCCTCCGACCTACTTCCGCAAGGACTTTAATGTCGACCGTTCCAAGGCATCCGTTGTCAAGGCAACCCTCTACGCAACCGCCTTTGGCAGCTACCTCTTCAGCATCAATGGCAAGGCTGTCTCAAACGATGCCCTTTCACCAGGCTGGACCGAGTTCACCAAGCGCGTTCACTACCTCGCCTACGATGTCACTGGACATCTGAAAGCGGGAGACAATGCCATCGGCGGCATTCTCGGGGATGGCTGGTACGCATCCTATTTGGCATTCACCGGGCGACGTAAGTACTACGGCGGCGACCCAGCGCTGCGTGCTCAACTGCGCATTGAATACTCCGATGGTCGTGTGCAAATGGTGGCTACTGACGGAACATGGATGTCCGGTACAGGTCCTGTCGAATATGCTGACATGCTGATGGGCACGAGCATCGACTACAACAAAGACCTCGGTGCGTGGACGATGCCCGGGTTCAACACGGCTGGTTGGAAACCTGCGGAGCTGACCAAAGTCCCCGATGTCCCTGTTCAGGCACACCCGAACAGCGGTGTCCGTGAACAGGAGCTGATTGCTGCAAAGAGCCGCACGAATCCAAAGCCCGGAGTGTTCATTTACAACATCGGGCAAAACCTGTCCGGCGTCGTCCGCTTCAAGGTCAATGGCAAGAAGGGGCAAAAGATCACCGTTCGCCATGGTGAGTTCCTAAACACGGATGGCACCCTCTACACCACCAACCTCCGGGCTGCGAAGGCGACTGATACCTATACGCTTGGCAAGGATGGCGAGACCATTTGTGAGCCAGTCTTCACCTTCCATGGATTTCAATATGTGGAGATCACTGGAGTGGATGAAGCTCCAGCGGCGAAAGATGTAAAGGCCGTTGTTTATTACTCCGACCTTCCAAAGGCCGGCGAGTTTACATCGGATAATCCACTCCTCAACCGCCTCGTTCTGAACACAGACTGGGGGCAGCGGGGGAATTACCTCGATGTTCCTACAGACTGTCCACAGCGTGATGAGCGCGCAGGCTGGACCGGCGATGCACAGGTCTTTACGAAGGCGGCTGCGTTCAATCGCGATATCGCTCCGTTCTACACCAAATGGCTTGTCGACCTCGTTCAGGATTCACAAAACGATGCCGGGATGTTCGGTGATGTTGCACCACACCTCAGCATGGTTGGATTTGGAAATGCAGCATGGGAAGATGCAGGCGTTGTCTGCACCTACCGTATGTGGGAAATGTACGGCGATGTCGCAGCGGTCAAGCGCCACTGGGCAAACCTGAACAAGTTCATGGATCACCTTGACAAGGTTGCCCCAAATGGCATCCGTCAGGTCGGCGCTTATGGCGACTGGCTCCTCCTCGATGGCGTCCAGCAATCCGGAATCCACGGAACGGCATACTACTATCAGGATGCCAAAATGATGGCCGAGCTCGCAGAAGCCATCGGGGACCGTGCCGCCGTACGCCGCTACCGTAACACCATGGAAACGGCGCGCAAGGCATTCCTTGAGAACTTTGTCACGCCAGATGGCCGTGTGGAAGACAAGGGTAAGTCTTCACAGACGTTCTATGCCCTTGCGCTTGCCTATGAACTCCTTCCGGTAGAGCTGCGGGCCAAGGCTACTAATCATCTGGTCAATTTGCTCAAGAAACGTGGCGATCACCTTGCGACGGGCTTTATCGGGACGCCTGTTCTCCTTCCATCGCTGCGGATGGGCGGACGAGCAAACTATGCGGACCAGCTCTTCCTTACCGAGACATTCCCATCGCTGCTCTATCAGGTAAAGCTTGGCTCCACCACGATGTGGGAGCGCTGGGATGGCTGGACGCCTGAGAAGGGCTTCCAGGATGCTGGGATGAACTCCTTCAACCACTACTGGCTTGGCTGTATCACCGAGTATCTCCACACGGCGGTCGGCGGCATCGACACGATTGGTCCAGGCTGGAAGCGTATCGTTGTAAAGCCGGAAGTCGAATCCGCACTCAAGAATGTCAACTCTTCGTATGACAGCATCCGCGGTGTAGTCAAGTCGAGCTGGACCCGATCCGATGATGGATCCCTTTCGCTCACCGTGACGATTCCTGCGAATGCAACCGCCGAGGTTCATGTTCCTGCAGGAGCAAATGATGTTGTTACCGAGAGTGGGATGCCAGTGCGTGGCTATCAAAAGGGCGACCGCAGAATCGTTGAGGTTGGCTCGGGGACTTACTTCTTCGTCGTCCGTGCGGCAGGTATCGCTGCCAAGTGAGTAATCCTGCAGTGAGCCCGGCAGCGGGAGCTGTGATTCTTAGCGCATCCCATATCTCGATGCGTTTCGGTCCAGTCGAAGTCCTTGCAGATATCTCCGTTGAGCTGAGGGCTGGCGAAGTCCACGCCCTCCTCGGTGAAAATGGAGCGGGTAAGTCAACGCTTGCGAAGATTCTCGCCGGCGTCTATAAGCCGGTTTCCGGCAAGCTAGCGCTCCTTGGTAATGAAATTACGCTTTCTGGCCCCCGGGATGCCGCAGCCAAAGGCATCGCTCTTATCCACCAGGAGCCGCTCACATTTCCGGAACTCTCGGTTGCGGAAAATATCTTTATTGGCCGCCAGCCGACGAAGGCTGGTCGTATCGACTGGGCAAAAATGCGCCAGGATGCTGAGAAGTACCTATCAGCGCTTGGTGTTTCGCTCGATGTCAGTGCTCCTGTCCGTGGTCTCTCCGTCGCCGATAGGCAAATGATTGAGCTGGCATCGGCTCTGTCGCTGGATGCCAAAGTCCTGATCCTGGATGAAACAACCGCGTCGCTCACCCCCGGGGAAGTCAAAAAACTCGCCGCCGTCCTTGATCGCCTCAAGGCTGAAGGCAAGGCAATCGCGTTTATCGGTCATCGCATGGAAGAAATCTTCAGCATTTGTGACCGAATAAGCGTCCTCAGGGATGGCCTCAAGGTCGGCGAGACGCTGCGGACGGAAACGAATGTTGATGCAATTCTGCGCTGGATGGTCGGGCGTGATGTCCACCACCTCGTAGAACGCGGTGAACCTCAGCTTGGTGATGTTGCCCTTGATGTGAGCGGGTTAACCCGTAAGCCCCGCTTTGCAGACATTTCGCTTAGTGTAAAGGCTGGCGAAATCGTTGGGCTTGCTGGCCTCGTGGGGGCAGGGCGAACCGATGTCCTGCGAGCGATTTTTGGCCTCGATACCGTTGATTCCGGCCTGGTTACCGTCGTAGGAACGACGCTTGTGCACCACGATCCGGCGCGTGCGATGGATGCTGGTGTCGCGCTGGTACCTGAAGACCGTCAACAACACGGCGTACTAATGCCTCAGTCCATTTGGGAAAATGGAAGCCTTGCGATTATGCCT
>Ga0255117_1000471_pt1 | contig 12547 bp, 10 predicted proteins | sample Law_Atlam_RepA_8_2_FD_188583 | JGI IMG/M metagenome (GOLD analysis project Ga0255117, IMG submission 188583) | Freshwater microbial communities from St. Lawrence River, New York, United States - Law_Atlam_RepA_8h | ecosystem: Environmental > Aquatic > Freshwater > River | place: USA: New York...
GAAGATGAAGGTCTTCTTCTCGTTCTTGACCAGTTCCAACAGGTCCTCTTGGAACTTACGGCGGGTTTGTTCGTCCACGGCCGAAAAGGGCTCGTCCAGCAGCAAGACTTCGGCATTCACCGACAGCGCCCGCGCAAGGCCGACACGCTGGCGCATACCACCCGAAAGCTGATGCGGGAACTTCTGTTCAAACCCGGCCAGACCCACCTCGCGGATGTATTTCTCGGCAATCGCCTCACGCTCAGATTTGGCGACACCGCGCAGCTCAAGCCCAAAGGCCACGTTGCGGATCACACTGGCCCAAGGCAACAGCGCAAAGTCCTGAAACACGAAGGAGCGATCCGGGCCAGGGCCTGTGACTGTCGCCCCGTTCACCTCAATCTCGCCCGACGTGGCAGGCAACAGCCCCGCGATGATCTTCAGAAGCGTTGTCTTGCCACAGCCCGACGGCCCCAAAAGCGAGGTCAATTCGCCACGCGGAAACTCAAGCGACAGGTCTTTCAGCGCTTGCACGTCGCCATAGACCTTCGACACATTCCGCACAGAGACGGCGCTGTCAGTGGTGGAGCGGGTATCAGGCTTAATCTGAGGCGTAGCCACGGTTGTTCCCTTCGAAGAGTATGTTTTCCAGCTTTTCCAGCAGGTTCAGAAAAAAGACCGCCAGCAGGATGATCGAGAAAATCGCGGCATACATGCTGGGATAATCTGCAATCGACCGGCTGTAGGTGATGATGTCGCCCACACCTGTCGGGGTGATTTTCAGCTCCGACAGAATGGCGCCGATAAAGCCCGCCGACACCCCAAGGCGCAGGCCCGAAAAGATCATCGGCGAAGCGGCGGGCAGGATGATTTTCAACAGCACATCCCGGTCACGCGCCAAGAAGGAGGTCGCCATTTCCTTCAAAGATCTGGGCGTGTTGCGCACGGCCGAGGCGGTGTTGAGAACAATCACGGGCATGGCCATGATGCACACCACAAAGACCTTGGAGGTCAGGCCAATGCCGTAGACCATCACAAGAATGGGGATCAGCGCCGCCAAGGGCGCGGCTTGGGCCACGATGAAGATGGGCGCGAACAGCCATTCAAAGCCCCGGCTCAGGCCGATCCACAGGCCCATGCCAATGCCGAACACAGCCGAGATCGTCACCCCAACCACCAAAGGCCGCAGGGTTTCGCCATAGGCGACGAACAAGGATCCGTCCAAGGCCATGGCCAGAAGGGCGCGCATCGCTTCCAGAAAGGTCGGAAAGGAATAGCTGATCGGCACGCGGCCAGCGATTTCCCACGCGCCAAAGACAAGGGCGGCGGACAAGAGTTTCAGAAGAAGGGGACGGTGCTTCATCAGGTTTCGGTTCCGTCTGAATGCTGCGGCCCGAACAAGGGGGCCTGAATGCGGGGGAAAATGCTGCCGGCGCAGACTGCGCCGGCAGCAGTATCAGGTCAGGATTACTGCATCGCCGCGTCAAGCGGGGCGAAGTACCAGAAATCATCGGCGTTCAGCGTCGACGGGTCGCCATCCAGCTGGCCCGCTTCCGCATACCATTCCATATCGGCTGCTGCGGCTTCACGCCCGCCGCCGTTCGGGTCATAAAGACCACCTGCGACCGCAGCAGTGTAGAACCCGTCCAGCTCGGCCAGCACTTCGGCCGGAAGCTGGCCAATCGGGCCATTCGGGTCGGTCTGCTTGGAGACGATGGTCGGGTCTTGCGACATGTCAGCCCAAGTGCTGTGCAGCGCCTTGACCAGCGTGTTCACAGCCGCTTCGTTTTCTTTGATCCAGTCGAGGTTGGCAAACAGAGCCTCGTCGCTGGCCTTCACTTCAAACATCGGCAGCGAGTTGAACTTGTCGCCTGCTTCGGCGATGATCTTGTTGCGGTTCGACAGGTCGAGGATCGTCGCGTTCGCCTGACCGGCCAGCATGGCCGCCACGCGGTTGCCCGAGCCCGGCACATAGGAGCGCTCACCAAAGGTGATGCCTTCGCGGTCTTCGATCACGTTGGCGATGGAGTCAGTGCCGCCGCCGCGCGAGTGCAGCATGATCGGCTGACCATCAAGGTCCTTCAGGGTGCTGAACTCTTTCGTGGTCACCGGGAAGAACACCAGACGCGACAGCTGGAAGATGATCCGAACCGGAGCCTTGGACCGCTGCATGGCGGCATAGGGCGTGCCAAAAGCGATATCCATATCGCCGCTCAGAACAGCCTGGATGGCCAATTCTTCTTCGGCGAAGGCGGTCCACTCATAGTCCACCCCGTTCGCCTTGGCGCGATCCAGCGCCACGAAGAAAGCGGCCATTTCATCCGACGGCGGCTCAGCCAACGCAATGCGGATGGTTTCGGCCTGCGCGGCCGACACAAGCACAGAGGTCGCAAGGGCGACACTGGCGAGCTTAGCAAAGAAGGTCTTCATGATTCTCCTCCCTGAGAAATCTTGTTACTTCCAGTTTTACCGGGGCAGGCTTCGTGGTGTCCCATCCCCAGCGGTTTCGTCTGTCTCGTCGTCAAACCTCGCCAAATAGCCGCTTGGCGACCGACCCCAGATGCCGGCGCATCGCCTCATAGGCGGCGCCAGCGTCGCGGTTGGCGATTGCAGCGGCAATCTCGTCATGCTCGGCAAAGCTGGAATGGTTGGCCGAGGGCTGCACCGTTTCGCGCGTCACGCTGCCCCAAGCGACAGCCCGGCGCACGTCGTTCAGCTGGTCGAACAGCGTCAGCAGCAGCAGATTGTCGCTGGCTTCCGCCACAGCCCGGTGGAAAAGATCATCTTGGGTTTCGTATTCATTCCACGTGGTGGCCGCCTTGGCGCGGTCAATTGCGCGCTGCATGCGCTGCAATGCCTCACCCGAGGCATTGACGGCCGCCTCACGCGCAATCGCAGGCTCAATCGCCAAACGGGCGCGCATCATCCGAAACGGGGTCAGCTGACGGCCCAGTTCCGACATCGCAGTGCTGGGGGCATTGGGCGCAGCGTCATCCGAGATGAAGGTGCCCTTGCCGACATGGCGCCAGATCAGACCATCGCGCTCCAACGAATCGAGCGCCTTGCGCAGGGTGGTGCGGGTCATGCCAAGTTCTTCGGTCAAATGCCGTTCAGGCGGCAAACGGCCGCCGCGCGGATGACCTCCTTCCACGATGAACGACCGCAGCCGCGCCACCGGATCAAGATCTTGAGATGCCTGGTGTGACATCAACCATTCCCTACATTGGTCAACCAATTTTCACAGATTTACATGGATACACCCTATGATTACCCCGATCAATCAGAAATTGGTCTGGAAAATGCGTGAAAATGCGACAGGATCAGGATTGATTTGGACCAATCGCTGCGATAGGGTCCGCTCCACCCCGTCCTGCAAGAGGTAAGACATGCCTGACTTCGTGATTCCCGCTCCGACAACGCCCTCGATTCCGGTCAGTGGCGGCGGTGCATTTCCTGTGCGCCGCGTCTATTGCATCGGTCGCAACTATGCGGCCCACGCAATCGAGATGGGGCATGACCCGGACCGTGAGGCGCCGTTCTTCTTCCAAAAGAACCCCAACAACCTCGATTCGACCGGTGAATTCCCCTATCCGCCCCACAGCTCTGATGTGCATCACGAGGTGGAACTGGTTGTTGCGCTGAAATCTGGCGGCTCCAACATTCCGCTGGATCAGGCGCTGAACCATGTCTGGGGCTATGCCGTCTCGCTCGACATGACCCGCCGCGACCTGCAGGGCGAAGCCAAAAAGCAAGGCCGTCCGTGGGAAATTGGCAAGGCGTTTGAGCGTTCCGGCCCGGTGGGCCCGCTGCATTCGGTGGAAAAGGTTGGCCATCTGGATCACGGCCGAATCGAGCTGAAGGTCAATGGCGCGCTCAAGCAAGAGGGCGACATGAACCAGATGATCTGGAAAGTGCCGGAAATGATCTCCTATCTGTCCGAGTATTTTGAACTTCAGGCCGGGGACGTCATCATGTCCGGCACGCCTTCGGGCGTGGGGGCCGTGGTGCGCGGCGACGTGATGGAAGCCTCGATTGAGGGCTTGGGCAACCTTGTGGTCAAGGTCGTTTAAGCGCCGCTCAGTTCTCAGACATTGCGGCGCAGCCCCTTCGCGCCGCAATGTCGCACGCGAAAGTCATACTGTCGCTTTCGGTCGGCGGCCAATCGCTTTAGGGTAGCGCTGTTCTTTCACGCCGCAATGCGGCAAAAGGCGGCTATTCCGCTCTGACACTCGCTCTTTGGACAAAGGCCTGACCATGACCAACCCGACCCAACCTGATATCATCGTCACCAAGGTTGACGAAGCTCCGCAGCTGGCTTCGGCTTCGCTTTTGCCAATCATCCGCACCTTTGCTGCGGCCGCCGGGGTTTCCATCGGGACGCGCGACATCTCACTCGCGGGACGGATCATCGCCGCTTTTTCCGACCGCCTGCCGGAAAACCTGCGCCAGTCGGACGATCTGGCCGAACTGGGCGCGCTGGTGACCACTCCGCATGCCAACGTCATCAAACTGCCCAACATCTCGGCCTCGGCCCCGCAGCTGATTGCTGCCGTCAAGGAATTGCAGTCGCAGGGCTATGACCTGCCCGACTACCCCGAAAACCCGGCGACCGGCGCCGAAAAAGAAAACCGCCGCCGCTATGATGCCGTCAAGGGCTCGGCAGTGAACCCGGTTCTGCGCGAAGGCAACTCGGACCGCCGCGCCGCCGTGGCGGTGAAGAACTATGCGATGGCCAACCCCCATTCGATGGGCACGTGGTCGGCTGACAGCAAAACCCATGTCTCCACCATGGCAGCGGGTGATTTCCGCTCGAATGAAACCTCGGTCACGCTCTCCGATGCACAGGCCGGTGCGGCGCGCATCGAACATGTGGCCAAGGATGGCACGGTCACCGTGCTGAAAGACGGCATCAAATACCCCGCCGGCACCGTGGTGGATTGCACCTTCATGTCGGCCAAGGCGCTGCAGGCGTTTCTGACCGAACAGGTCGCCGCCTCCAAGGCCAAGGGCGTTCTGTTCTCGATCCACCTGAAGGCCACGATGATGAAGGTCTCGGACCCGATCATCTTCGGCCATGCAGTCAAGGTGTTCTTGGCCCCCGTGTTTGAAAAGCACGGTGCCGCACTGGCAGCCGCCGGCGTTGATGCGAACTCGGGCCTTGGTGCCATGATGGAACGCGTGGCCACCATGCCGAACCACGCTGCGGTTGAGGCGGACATCGCCGCCACCATCGCCGACCGCGCGCCGATGTATATGGTTAATTCCGACAAGGGCATCAGCAACCTGCATGTGCCCTCAGATGTGATTGTCGACGCTTCGATTCCCGCGCTCATTCGGGCTGGCGGTAAGGGCTGGGGCCCGGATGGCAAGGCCGCTGACACCAATTGCGTCATCCCCGACAGCTCTTATGCCGCCGTTTATGACGAGACGATCGCGTACTTCAAAAAGACAGGCGCGCTGAATCCTGCCACTGCTGGAACGGTGCAAAACATCGGCCTGATGGCGCAAAAGGCTGAAGAATACGGCTCGCACCCCACCACCTTTGAAATCGCCGCCGACGGCGTTGTGCGGATGATCGCAGCGAATGGCGATGTGTTGCATCAGCACAATGTGGAGAAGGGCGACATCTGGCGCGCCGCCTCCACCCGCAAGGCACCGATCGAAGATTGGGTTCGTCTGGCGATTGACCGTCAAAAGGCCGAGGGCTGTCAGGCAATCTTCTGGCTGGACGCTTCCCGCGCCCATGACGCCGAGCTTATCAAGTATGTCACCCCGATCCTTGCCGCTGCCGGGGTTGCGCACAAGTTCCAGATCCTCGCCCCGCGCGAGGCAACGCGTCTGTCGCTGGAAACCATCCGCAAGGGTGAAACCTCCATCGCCGTCACCGGCAACGTGCTGCGCGACTATCTGACCGACCTCTTCCCGATATTGGAGCTTGGCACCTCGGCCAAGATGCTGTCGATCGTGAAGCTGATGAACGGCGGGGGCCTCTTTGAAACCGGTGCGGGTGGCTCGGCACCCAAGCACGTGCAGCAGCTGGTCGAAGAAAACCACCTGCGCTGGGATTCCTTGGGCGAGTTCTGCGCCTTGGGCGAAAGCCTGAAATTCCTGGCCGATGTCAAAGGCAACGCAAAGGCCCGGGCCTTGGGCAAGGCCGTGGATGCCGCAACCCAAGGTGTCTTGGATCACGACAAGTCGCCGCAAGGCCGCGTGGGCCAGACTGACAACCGCGACAGCCATTTCTACTTTGCGCTTTATTGGGCGCAGGCTTTGGCCGCGCAAACCGAAAGCGCCGAACTGGCCGCGCATTTCGCCCCCATCGCCAAGGCGCTGGTCGCGAATGAAGCCAAGATCTTGGCCGAACTGGCCGCAGGTCAGGGCAAGCCGGTGGATCTGGGCGGCTATTACCACACCGATGAGGCCAAGACCGTCGCCGTGATGCGGCCGTCGAAAACCCTCGTCGAGATTCTGGCCTGATCACAGCCTCCGGCCCTGATGCCCCGCGCGTCAGGGCCGGAACCTGTCGGCACGGTCCGCAACGATAGGAGACGACACATGGCTTGGGGCCGCATTCAAACCGCAGATGGGCGCACTCTGTCCGGCATGTTGACCGACACCGGCCTGCAGCCGATTACAGGCTTTGGCAGCAGCACCCCAGCTGGGCCGCTGGAGGCGTTGGACGGCGCCACCCTTTTGGCCCCCTGTCAGCCCGGCAAGTTCATTGGGCTGTGGAACAACTACCATGCCGCCGCCGAAAAGAACGGTCTGGCCATCCCCGCAGCACCCCTGTGGTTCCTGAAACCCGACAGCTCGGTCGTCGGCCATGGTGCCACCGTCACCCTTCCCCCCCAAGCGGGCCGCGTGATCTTTGAGGGCGAGTTGGGCGTGGTGATCGGCACCCCCTGCCGCAACGCAAGCTTAGCCGAGGCCGAAGCCGCGATCTATGGCTACACCTGCATCAACGATCTGACATCCTTGGACATTCTGAACGCCGACCCCGCCTTTGCCCAATGGAGCCGCGCCAAGGGCTTTGACGGCTTTGGCGTCATCGGCCCCAGCATCGCGACCGGCCTTGACTGGCGCGACCTGACGATCCGCACGCTGGTCAATGGGCGCGAGCGGCAGTCTTACCCCGCTTCGGACATGATCTTTTCCCCGGCAGAGATCGTGCAGCACCTGTCACAAGACATGACGCTGATGCCTGGCGATGTCATCGCGGTCGGCACTTCGCTCGGGGTCCGTCCGGTGAAAGCAGGGGATGTGGTCGCGGTTGAGATCGACGGTATCGGCAGCGCCGAGGTGACGCTGGCCTAACCAGCATCGAAAGAACACCTAGGCCGTGCGCGATGGAAGCCTGCGTTCAAACCATGTGAACAAGGCCACGATCATCCCGGTGATCGCCAGATACACCAAGGCCAGCATCAGCAAGGGCTCATAGACAATCAGCGTTTCCGCCCGCACACGGCTGGACACCGCATAGATGTCGGTGACCGTGATCATCGCGACAAGCGGTGTGGCCTTCAGCTGCAACACCGTCTCACCGCCCAAGGTGGGCAAGACCCGGTGCAGGGCTTGCGGCAACCAGATCCGGCGAAACAGCGTCAAGCGCGGCATGCCCATCGCCTTTGCCGCTTCCAACTGGCCATGCGGCACGCCCTTGAAGGCCCCCCGCATCACCTCACCCTCATAACCCGCCACCGAAAGCGATAGGCCCAGCACCGCAAAGTACCACGCATCGCGCAGGATCGGCCAAAAGATGCTTTCCCGGATGCCGGGAATACTGGGGAACAGGCTTCCGATGCCGTAATACAGCAAGAAAAGCTGCAACAAGAGCGGGGTGCCGCGCACCAATCCGCAAAAGGCCTGCGCCGGGCGGGCAAGGTACCAAGGGCCAACGGCCTGCGCCAATCCCAAAGGAATGGCCAGCGCCATGCCCAAAACCATGGTGATCACCAACAAGGACAGCGTGTTCCAAAAACCCGTCAGCATCAGCTTTTGATATTTTGGCACCAAAAGCCAATCCCAGCGGCCATAGACAAAGCACAGGCCCAAAAGGATCGCGGCAATCGCCATCATCGCAATGCGTCGGGGGATCAGAAGCTCTTTCAGCATCTCAGCCCTCCGTCCGCCGTTGACCACGCCGCGCCCATATCTCGATGCGGGCAAACATCATCGTCGAGGCGATCGACAGGACCAGATACAGCACCCCCGCCGCCGCATAGAAGGTGAAAAAGGCCTTTGTCGTGCTTGCAGCTTGCCGGGTGGCTTGGGTCAGCTCGGCAAAGCCCACCACAGCCAAAAGCGCGGTGTCCTTGGTGGCGACCAGCCATAGATTGGCAAGGCCGGGAATGGCGAAAGACAGCATAAGGGGCAAGGTGATGCGGCGCGCCAAAAGGCCCGCAGGCATGCCCATCGCCTTGGCCGCCTCAATCTGGCCGGTCGGCACCGCCAGAATGGCGCCGCGCAAAACCTCGGTTGCATAGGCACCTTGCACCACGCCCAAAACGGCAATGCCCGCAACGACGCCTGAAATCTCAATGCGGTTACCGCCAAACGCCAGAATGATCTGGTTCACCGCATCGGTGACGGCAAAATACAAGATCAAGATCAGCACCAACTCGGGCACAGCGCGCACGACGGTCGTGTAAACCGACAGCAAATCCTTGACCAAGGGGCTGCCGTAAAGCTTGCCATAGGCCCCAGCCGTGCCGATCAAGAGGCCCAAAGCATAGGCCCCCGTGGCAATCAGAACCGAGTTCCACAGCCCGCGCAAAAGTGTCGCCCCCCAACCGGGGGGCGAATAGGCCAGAAGATCCAGCGTGGAGGCGTCAAGCACCCCGAGCACCCATCAGCCGCCGTAGATCGACGAGGCGAAATAGCCCTTGGTGATGGTGTCATAGGTGCCATCTTCCAAGATCTTGGCGATCCCTGCGTTGATCTTGGCCTTCAGATCATCCTCACCCTTGCGGATGCCAGCGCCCACGCCAGCGCCCAGGATTGCCGGATCATCGGCCACCGCACCCACAACGGCGCAGCAAGCCTTGCCCGCGTCCGAAGCAAGGAAGGCGTCCATGGCAATGCTGTCAGCCTGGGTCGCATCAATGCGGCCCGCTGCCAGATCCTGATTGGCCTCGTCTTGGGTCTGGTAGACCTTCACCTCAGCAGCGGTCTCGGCAAAATAGGCGTTCACATAGGCCTCGTGGATCGTGGCCGCCTGCACACCGATGATCTTGCCAGCCAGGCCAGCCGCATCAGGCGTCGCAACAGCGCCGGTTGCGCCCACGATCACGGTCGGGGTGTTGTAATACTTGTCCGAGAAGTCGATGGTCTGCATCCGCTCTTCGGTGATCGACATCGACGCCATGATCACATCGATCTGGCCCGAGGTCAGCGACGGAATGATGCCGTCCCATGCGACCGGCGTGATGGCGCATTCGATTTCGGCCGCCTTGCAGACGGCGCCAATGATTTCGACTTCCCAGCCAACCCAGTTGCCAGCGGCATCGGGCGAAGCGAAGGGCGGATAGGCTTCGGCGGCAATCCCGATCTTGACGGGTTCGGCCATAGCGGCACCGGCGAGGGCAAAGGTGGCAAGAGCGCCTGCGATGAACTTGTTCATGGGTATCCTCATTGTTGGGTCACGTTTCGTTATGGTTTCAGCTGACAGTTTTCAAAAACTGCTTCAGCCGTTCTGACTTTGGCGCGCCAAACAATTCGTCTGGCGGGCCTTCTTCTTCGATCACCCCGTTGTGCAGGTAGATCACATGACTTGCCACTTCACGGGCAAACTTCATCTCATGGGTGACAAGGACCATAGTGCGGCCCTCGTCTGCCAAGGCGCGGATCACCTGCAGCACCTCGCCCACAAGTTCGGGGTCAAGCGCAGAGGTGGGTTCATCAAACAGCATGGCGCGCGGCTCCATGCACAAGGCGCGTGCAATCGCCGCGCGTTGCTGCTGGCCGCCTGACATAAAGGCCGGAAACGCGCCTTCCTTTTCGGACAGCCCAACGCGCGCCAAAAGCTTGCGCGCGCGCGCTTCGGCCTCGGCGCGGGGGGTTTTCATCACATGGACCGGGACTTCGATCAGGTTTTCCAGAACGGTCTTGTGGGTCCAAAGATTGAAGGATTGGAACACCATGCCAAGCGATTGCCGCAGACGTTCCAATTGCCGCCGATCCGAAGGCAGGCCGTCGGCGTGCATCTTCACCGCCTCGCCGCCGATCTCGATCGTTCCGGCCGTCGGCGTTTCGAGGAAATTGATGCAGCGCAACATGGTCGACTTGCCCGAGCCCGAACCACCGATGATCGCGACAACATCGCCTTCGTGCGCGGTCAAAGACACGCCCTTCAGCACCTCATGGGTGCCAAAGCTTTTTCGCAGATCACGCACCGCAATCGCTACCGGCGCCGAGGCACCGTCTTCCCCCTGTTTCGGCATGTTTCCCCTTGCCGTGGCTCACAACCCATAGGGAACGGAGTCGGCCGAGTTGTCAACAGAATGGACACGCCAAACTGCCGCAGCGCAGTTGGGTTAACCGGCCGTCGACACCCTGCCCGAAGGCCTTAGCCGCACTTCGAATGGCCGCAGTCGTTGCAGGTCATGCAGCCCTCTTTCATCTGCATGGCATAGCTGCCGCAAGACGGGCAAGCCGCCCCGCGCGGGCTGCCGCCCACCACCATCACCTCGGCCTTGGGGTCGGATTTCAGACCCAGCCCCTCGCCCTCGATGAAGCCAATGGCGATCAGGTGGCGTTCGATCACCCCACCAATGGCGGCCAGGATCGACGGGATATAGCGCCCTTCCATCCAAGCCCCACCGCGCGGGTCGAACACGGCTTTCAGCTCTTCCACGACAAAGGAGATATCCCCCCCGCGCCGGAACACCGCCGAAATCATCCGCGTCAGCGCGACCGTCCAGGCGAAATGCTCCATGTTCTTGGAGTTGATGAACACCTCAAACGGGCGGCGGTGGCCGGAAATCACCACGTCATTGACGGTGATATAAAGCGCATGTTCCGAGCCCGGCCATTTCACCTTGTAGGTATGGCCTTCCAGAGCCGCCGGGCGTTCCAAGGGTTCGGAGAGATAAATCACCTCACCGCCATGCGCTTGCGCCGGGGCTTCGGACGGGGTCTTATCGCTGGACTCGCTGACCGACAGAACCGAGCCTGTCACGTCATTCGGGCGATAGGTGGTGCAGCCTTTGCAGCCTTGGTCCCAAGCGGCCATATAGACCTCTTTGAAGGCGTCAAACGAGATGTCCTCGGGGCAGTTGATGGTCTTTGAGATGGAAGAATCGACCCATTTCTGCGCCGCTGCCTGCATGCGCACATGGTCCAAGGGCGGCAGGGTTTGGGCGTTGACAAAGTAATCGGGCAAGGGCGCATCACCCTTCAGCTCGCGCCACAGCCGCACGGCGTAATCGACCACCTCTTCTTCGGTGCGGCTACCGTCTTTTTGCAGCACCTTGCGGGTGTAGGCATAGGCAAAGACCGGCTCGATCCCCGAAGAAACGTTCCCAGCATACAGCGAAATCGTCCCGGTCGGCGCGATGGAGGTCAACAGCGCGTTGCGGATGCCGTGGGTTGCGATGGCGTCGCGCACATCAGCGTCCATCTGCATCATATTGCCCGAGGCAAGATAGCCCTTGGCATCAAACAGCGGGAAAGCGCCCTTTTCTTTGGCCAGATCAACCGAGGCCATATACGAGGCCCGCGCAATCGCATGCATCCATTTTTCGGTCTGCGCGGCGGCCTCGGGGCTGCCATAGCGCAGGCCCAGCATCAGCAACGCATCGGCCAGACCCGTGACACCAAGGCCAATGCGGCGCTTGGCGCGGGCTTCGGCCTCTTGCTGGGGCAAGGGGAAGCGGCTGGCGTCCACCACATTGTCCATCATCCGCACGGCAAGCTGCACCAGATCCTCGAGCGCCTTGGGGTCCATCTCCGCCTGAGCGGTAAACGGCGCGGTGACCAGCGTGGCCATATTGATCGACCCGAGCAGGCAGGCACCATAGGGCGGCAGGGGCTGCTCACCGCAGGGGTTGGTCGCGGCAATGGTTTCGACGTAGCCAAGGTTGTTGGCCTTGTTGATCCGGTCGATAAAGATCACGCCCGGCTCGGCAAAATCATAGGTGTTGCGCATGATCTTGTTCCACAGATCGCGCGCCTGAACGGTGCGATAGACGCGGCCATCGAACACCAACTCCCACGGGCCATCGGCCTTGACCGCATCCATGAAGGGATCGGTCACCAGCACCGACAGGTTGAACATCCGCAGGCGCGCCGGGTCTTTCTTGGCCTCGATGAACGCCTCAACATCGGGGTGGTCGCAGCGCATAGTGGCCATCATGGCCCCGCGGCGCGAGCCTGCCGACATGATGGTGCGGCACATCGCGTCCCAGACATCCATAAAGGACAAGGGGCCCGAAGCATCCGCTGCCACACCCTTCACCTCGGCCCCGCGCGGGCGGATGGTGGAGAAGTCATAGCCGATGCCGCCGCCCTGCTGCATGGTCAGCGCGGCCTCTTTTAGCCCGTCGAAAATACCGCCCATGCTGTCCGGGAC
>Ga0255117_1000475_pt1 | contig 12521 bp, 11 predicted proteins | sample Law_Atlam_RepA_8_2_FD_188583 | JGI IMG/M metagenome (GOLD analysis project Ga0255117, IMG submission 188583) | Freshwater microbial communities from St. Lawrence River, New York, United States - Law_Atlam_RepA_8h | ecosystem: Environmental > Aquatic > Freshwater > River | place: USA: New York...
CGAGTTCGGGAGGGTGCAGGCGCGCTTCGCGCTGTACGCGGGGGAGCGGGCGTCGGTGCGGCTGGAGGACTTTGCGGAGGAGTACTGCCTGCAGGGCTTCGCGTGCCTGCCATGCTCGCCGGGCGAGCACGAGACCGGGGGCGCGTGCGAGCCGTGCGGCTTCGGGACGTACCAGCACAACTTCGGGGCGACGGCGTGCTTCGCGTGCGCGGCGGGGCAGAACACGACGGCGCGGGGGCAGAACAGCAGCGCGGCGTGCGTGTGCACGCCGGGCTTCGAGTAGGCGCGGCTCGCTTTATTGGGCTGCTTCGAGAGGGGCTGGCGCGGAGCGCCGCGCCTCGTGCGCATGGAGCAGCTGCATGCGCGCGCGCGCTACGTGGTCCCGATGATGATCGCGATGACGAGGTAAACGAGCGCGATCCCGAAACACAACAGGCAGCACGCCGTTGCGTTCACTCTCATCCAGCTGTTGTCGCGGATGTGCCGCTGCGACAAGATGCGCTGTTCCTCACGTGCTTCGTCGGGATCTTGATCCATACGCAGGCGCACGCATATACTCGTGCGCTGCGAAGCGACGCCGCGCGCCGCGCGCGCCGCGCTCGCGCCGCGCTCGCGCCCCTATATGCGCACCTCGTGCGCGTGGAGCAGCTGCATGCACTCGCGCAGCGCGCCGCGCTTCATGGCGCAGGAGTTGACGATGCGGAAGATCGCGGCGTTGGTGATGCGCTCGCGCTCGGGGTCGGGGAGGCTCTCGGTGAAAATGTGGCCGTACGAGTTGGTCTGCTTGTGGTTGTTCGTGTGCTTCTGGCAGATGCGGACGCTCATCAGCGACGCCGCGCCAAAGAGCAGGACCTCGTCGCGGATCTTGATGAAGTTCTTGTTGAGCGGGACGACGTAAAAGTTGTTCTCGTGCACGCAGCGCATCATGCGGTTCTGGGCGGCCATGGAGTCGACGACGGTGATGAGCGCGCGGATCTGCCGCTTGGTCATGTGCTCGTACTTGAAGACGTAGCTGTAGTTGTTCGAGAAGGGCATGAGGCCCTCGGGGGTGAGCGCGGGGACGATGTCGCTCGCGCTCGCGTCGATGCAGAGCTTGCAGAGGTCCTCGACGGTGTTGCCTGCGTTGCGCAGCAGCGACTGCAGCGAGTGCGCGATGTTCTTGACGTCGAAGAAGTGCTGCGCCCACTCCTCCTCTGGCTCGACGGGCTCGCGCGCGGGGCTCGGGGCGCGCACGGCCGGGAGGTCGGCGTCGCGGTCGGCGTCGCTGTCTTCGGCGTCACAGAGGCTGCCGCCGGCGTCGCTGCCGCTGGCGTCGCTGCCGCCGGCGTCGCTGCCGCCGGCGTCGCTGCCGCCGGCGTCGCTGCCGCCGGCGTCGCTGCCGCCGGCGTCGCAGGAGTCCTCAGCCTCGAGGTCGGCGTCGCTGAGCTCCGCTGCCTGCAGCGTACCCGCCGCGCTCGGGGATTCGCTGCCAGTAGGTTCTTTTTTGCGCGACATGCTGTCAGTAAACATTGTCGGCTGCGTGCGCGCGCCTGTCTCGGCCGCTATCTTTTTTCTGTGCCGTTGTGCGCCGTCGGCGGCTGTGTTTGTTACTTAAGACGCGCGGGCCATGGAGAGCACAGAACTGCCTGCGCAGCTGCGCATCGCCGACAGCGTGGTCTTCGGCCCCCTGGTGATGCCTACGGAGGCGGGAATAGGTAGCAAGCGCGCGAGCAGCAAAGCTGCAAAAACGTGCTTGACGTGCACGAGGAACTCGGAATACTGTTGCTACGTCTGCAACTTTTGGTGTTGCTGTTGTAAGAGTACAAGGACGTACAGGTGAGACGCGCTGAGGCAAAAGCGGGGCGAGTGCGCAAGGCGTACTTTAGAGCGCAGCGGCATGGCGACGACGCAGGCGGGGTCGGCCGCGCAGGCGGCGTCGGCGCTGGCGGCGTCGGCCGCGCAGGCGCCGCCGGTGTCGGCGGGGAAGGCGCCGGTGGGGGTTGCGGACGAGCGCTTCTGCTTCACGCCGCTGACGCGGCAGGAGCGCGAGGCGTGCGACAGCTGCGTGTCGACGTCGGCGACAAGCTTGATCCAGCTGATGCCCAATCACATGCTGACGGAGACGGGGGAGATCAGCGGCTTCTGCTTCCGGAGCTCGGGCTCGGAGAAGGCGAGTGTGATCCCGATGAGCAAGAACTGCTTCGGGACCACGGCAATCTACGAGTGCGGCGGGGGCCAGGACAGCAACGTCTATGTCTCAATCATGACGAACCTGGCGGCGACGCAGAAGCGGCTGGCGTCCCTCGTGGAGGAGATGGACGCGTGCGAGGTGCACCTGAACTTCGAGTGCATGCACGACTGGACGAGTGCGACCAACGTGTGCGACCAGCGCGCGTGGCACGACGGGCTGCCGCTGAAGATGGGCATCTACCACTGCTTCATGCGCACGAACGCGCAGAACGAGCGCGAGCACAAGGTGTTCATTGTTGTCTCGGGCAACTGCAGGCACGCGAGCGAGGAGCTGCACAAGCTGTGGCTGGACGCGCGCGACGACATCACGGTCGCGCAGTTCATGCAGTGCGGCGAAGTGGTGTGGCTGCGGCAGGTGACGCTGCGGTGGCTGAATCGCGTGGCGTGGCGTGTAATGAACGCTCTCGGACTCTCGTCCACGGCGGTGGTGGCGGACTCGGAGGCGGTCGGGGGCAGGGTGCTCATGCTGATCCCGACGCACTACACTGTGTACAACGACATGAGCATGAGCATAGTGGGCAACCAGTTCCTGATGAGCAACAACGCGGCGCTGCTACAGCGGGCCTCCTCGGGCGTGATTTTCGACTGTTTCTCCAGCGAGGGATTCTGGATCTTCCACGGCGCGCGCGACACGAGCTCGTACAAGATCTTCGGGGCCGACTTCAGCGCGACGCGGGACTGCTACGCGTTCCCGACACGCACGGTGTGCTACCACTCACTGCACCCGTGCAGGAAGCTGCAGTCGCAGGTGAGCCTCGCGCGGACGTCGCGGGTCGAAGTCAAGAAGTCCACGGTGTGTATGTACGGCGAGCACAAGGCGCTGTACTCCGGGTTTATGTTCCCAGACATGGGCTTTATTTCGGAGCTCGAGAAGCTAGGGTTCTCGTACAACAACGGGATCACAAACCTGATGCCTATCGTGATGTACTCGGGCGACGAATAGAGCGCTACTCCGGGATGTCAGTCTCGACGGCCAAGCCGATGCGAAACTCGCGGATCTTTCCGGTGCGCCGGCGCACCATCTGCAGCACGTCGCCGACGCGCAGCAGACACGACTCGCGCTTCAGAACGCCGTTGACGACCATGTCGTACATCTTGTGCTCCCAGGTGCACAGCGCGACAAAGTACTTCTCGGGCAGGAGCGTGATGTTGAAAATGTTCATGCGCTTGCCCGAGAGCACGTTATTGATCTTCTGGATAAACGGGATCGTCGAAAGGCGGTTGGTGCTGCCGGAGACCCGCCGCATGCCGACCATCTCGAACTGTGTCATATGCTTATACGCGTGCTGGTGCGCATGCTGTCTCACGTACTTCGAAAAGGCTATGGCTTCAGCGTGCGACAGCCGCCCGAGGCGCGCGTGCCAGTCGTGGTCGTGGTACAGCTGTGCGCTCCAGAGGTGCGAGTGGTGCTCGAGAGCGCGCAGGACCTCTTGGCGGGCGTTCGGGGTACACACCGGGAGGAGCTCGCTGACGCGCGCCATCCACAGCGCGGGCTCGCAAAAGAGCGCGTGGAATCTGCGGTTGACGCAGGCGGTGGCGAGCTCAGCGACGAGGAGGTTGCCGAGGATGCGCAGCACGAGCTCGTCGGGGAGCGCGCAGATGAGCGCCGGGCGCGGGAGCGCGACGCGGAGGGGCGTGCGGGGGCTGCGTGACATCGGCAGAACACGAGGCGTTGCGATCGAGGCGTATAAATACGCGGAGGTGTCGTGGACCTTGGGCGGACGGGCTCGTGTCTGGATGTTGGGCGATAAACTCGTGGGGGTCGAATTTGGGTGTGGTTCGTGGCTCGCGGTGTGCCCGTCGCGGGGCAGAGAACCCGCGCTGCGGGCGCGCTTTGGCATTCAGCGCGGCCCGTGCTTTGTCTATAAAGCAGGCTCGCCGCCATGTTTGGCGTCGAATACGTCATGCGGCAGAAGATCTGGGCGCCACCGCAGCGCGGGAAGATGCGCAAGGACGACGAGAACGACGTGTACGTGAAGACGATCGCGAGCGACCGCATCCACCTGCGGCTGTTCACGCCGGATTTCAGGACGAACCTGGTGGAGTACAGCGCAGGGGGGCGGCGACTCGTGATCTACTTTCACGGGAACGCAGAGGACCTGCACAGCTGCAACTTGTTCCTGAACTGGCTCGCAACCAACACCGACCAGAACGTGCTCGGCGTCGAGTACGTGGGCTACGGCAAGAGCTCGCGCGGCCTGGAGACGACCGAGCAGAACATGTGCGAGGCGGCGGACGCGGCGCTCGACTACGCGTCGCAGACGATGATGCACAAGCTGCACACAATCATGGTGATGGGGCGTAGTCTCGGGAGCATCCCGGCGGCGCACCTGGCGTCGCAGTCGATGAACGCGGGGCTCGGGGGCCTGCTCTTGGTTTCCGCGCTGGCGAGCGGCGCGCGCTGCGTGCTCCCGAGCGCGTACATTCCAGACGCGGTGCTCGAGAGCCTCGACGCGGTCTTTGGGGCCAACATTCTGCGCATGCCCAACGTGCAGTGCATGGTGCTGCTGATCCACGGGGACAGCGACACGGAGGTGCCGATCGCCAACGCGCGCGCGCTGCTGAAGAAGTGCCACCGGTGGTGCATGCCCGAGCTTTACGTGGTGGAGGGCGGCGGACACAACGACCTCACGGACCGGCACGGGAAGCAGCTCCTGCGGCAGATCAACGCGTTCAAGGACCTGAGCGCGGAGACGGCGAGGCTGCGCAGCTCCGACGCGGAGTCGCATACGCCCTACGAGGCGCTTGTCGAGATTTAGCTTGTCGATATCTAGCAGAAATCAGCGCTGTCATGTGTTTCAGAGGCTATGCAAGTTGTATAAATGTGGAGCGCGCGCATGCCGCTGTGTGTGCCGATGCCCTGGTGCAACGCGTCGCGCGCCGAGGAGGAGAACGCGGTCGTCGCGTACACGCCGGCGCTGAAGTTCTGGCGGCTTGCGGTGCTCCGCGGCGAGGACCTCGATTGCGTGGAGGCGAAGCTGCGGCAGCTCTACGGCACGGCGGACGGCCAGGCGTGCCAGGCGCTGCTCACGACGGAGTACCGCCAGTGGAAGCGCCTGGTGCTGCAGAAGTGCCTGAGCTACCCGGCGGCGCCTCTCGATGCGCCGGAGGCGGGGCTGGGGACGGGCGGCACCGCGCGCTGCCGCTTCCCCTCGCTCGCGCAGCCCGGCGCGAGCGACGGCGCGGTCTCGCCGCGGCCGCTCGTTGTCGCGATCGAAGCGTTCCTGCCGGGGTACCACCTGCTCTACGTGCGCGGGAGCGTCGACATCAACGCGCACGAGCCGCTGGTGCGGGTGAGCGCGCGCGAGAAGCGGAGATTCTGCGACACCGAGGACTTTGGGCTGTGAGCGGGCGCGCGCGCGGTACATTTTCAATTATTAGGTTTTTAATGTACCGAAAAAATAAAGAAAATGATAACAGCGCGGCGCAACGCAAAAATGGAAGGAACCCCTCCGAGGACCGGGCCGCGGCGGCCGGGGCATGAAGCACGGGGCGTCATACAGGCTGACTGTGTGGGCCCTGAGCGCGCTGCTCGTGACGCAGTGCTTACTGATGCTGCTGCCGCGCGTCGCGCGGCGCGCCGGCGCGCTGCGCCGGAGCGCGAACGCGACGCTGGGCGCGGCGGCGGGCGCGGCGGCGGACGCGGCGGCGGGCGCGGCACTGGGCGCGGCGCCGAACGCAAGCGCGGCCGCATTGCGCGCGTGCCTGCTCGCGGCGGCTCTCGCCGGGCCCGCGGGCCCCGCCGGCCCCGCGGCTCTCGCGGGCCCCGCGCCCCCCGCCGGCAAGCGCACTTCGCACGGGGTGCGCTGCCGCGGCCCGCAGGCTGCGGAGATCGCGCGCGCGAAGCCGATCGCGCACTCCAACTGCTTCGACAACCGCGCGTGGATGGACGTGCTTCTGCGCGAGACGGCGCACCTGCCTGCGGTCACGGTGGTCGCGGTCGGCTGCAACAAGGGCGACGACTTTGTCGCGCAAATGCGCGATTGGTCCGGCGACCCGCGCTTTTCGGTGTCTGAGTACCGGGCGTCCGCGGCACGGCACTTTCCGCGCGCGTCAGCGCGCGCGTGTCCGCCCGGCAGCGCGACGACCGTGGCGGTGCCGAGGCGCGCGGCGCGCGGATTCTGCGTGGAGCCGATGCCCAGAAACTACCAGCTGCTCGAGACCTGCATGCGAGTACTGCGCTACCTCGGGCCGGTCACGCTCGTGCCCGCGGCGGTGTCCTCGGTGCCCGGCGAGGAGAGCTTCCCCGACGGCGACGCGGGCGCGGAGTCGCTCGGGCTCGGCCACGCGTCGGCCGCCTCCGTGCGCGTCAACGTGACGACGCTCGACGAGATCGTGCGCGGCGCCAACATTTCGGCGATCGAGTTCTTGTCGATCGACACCGAAGGCAACGACGTGCGGGCGCTTCTGGGCGGCATCCACACGCTCGCTGCGCGCAAGGTGCGCTACCTGGAGTTCGAGTACCACAAGGTCGGCCGCTGGGCGCTCTCGGACCTCCAGGACCTCGTGGACCTGCTCGACCAGCTCGGCTTCGACTGCTACTGGGCGCTGAACTCGGGCGGTCTCAGCCGCCTCACGGGCTGCTGGCACGACTCGTACTACTCGGAGCGCTTCTGGAGCAACGTCGCGTGCGTGGACCGCGAGTCGCGGCAGACGCACCGTGCCATGCAGCGGCTGGCCGGCTTCGCGTGACGCGAAACGCTTCGCGTGACGCGAAACCCGACGCGTGCTGCCGCCGGCGCGCTCACACGTCGTTGTCTGCGCCGTAGAGGCCGAAGAAGCCCGGGTCGCACACGCAGTCGCGGTCGTCGTCGCTCCCGGGGGGCGCGGTGCTGTGCTCCGGACACTGCTTCAGCGTCTCGTTGAAGCAGATGTCGTTGGCCTCGCACACGAAGCAGGCGATCGAGTAGTCGATCGCGCACGGCAGCAGCGCGTTGTTGAGGTACTGTCCGGCGGCGTCCTGGATGCACCCGCGCCAGTGTCCTGCGTCGCATACGCACGCGCTGACGGCGCGCGAGCCCTGCGGGCTCGAGGACGCGTTCGCGCACGCGATCACCGCGAGGTCCCCAGGGCAGTAGGACGAGCCCGGACACAGCGCGCACGGCGCGGCGGGCGCGGCCGAGAAGAAGCCGGGGTCGCACTTGCAGTCTGCCTGCGCGTCGGAGCCCGCCGGCGAGCTCGCGTGCAAGCGGCACGGGTCCATGACCGTCGCCCCGGGGCAGAAGTTGTTGGCGACGCAGAGCGTGCACTCCTGGCCGCTCACGCCGAAAAAACCCGGGTCGCAGTGGCACGCCGTCGCGTCGGCGCTCCCCGTGAACTCCGTGCTGCTGTTTGCGGGGCACGCGACGCACGCGCTCGCGCCGCTCGCGTTCTGGAACGTGTGCCGCGGGCACGCCGCGCACGCCGTCGCGAGCGCCGCGGGCGCCCCGACCGTCGCCCCGCTCTCGGGCTGCAGCGCGAGCTCCGCGGGCTGCGCGTCCGCGCCGCCGTGCGCAAGGTCTCGCGCCTGGAACAGCCCGGGCGCGCACAGCGCGCAGTCGTCGTGGAAGGCGCCCTCGGCGCCCGGGAGGCACTGGCACTGCTCCGGCCCGGTCAGCGACGCGTTTGCGGTCGCCCTGCTCAGCGGCGCGCACGGCGTGCACGCGGTGACGAGCCCGCCGACCGCGAAGGTGTTGAAGGCGCACGGGACGAGGCGGTCGCCGCCGGGGCAGAAGTGCCCTGGGAGGCACTCGCTGCACTCGAACGCGGGAGGCACGCCGCGCTTCCAGTAGCCCGCCGCGCACTCGCACGCGAAGACGTCCGTCTCCGCGAGGCGCGCGTGGCTCGAGTGCGCTGGGCACGCCGTGCACGTCTGCGCGCGCTGCGCCGGGACGGACGCGTTCTGCCACGTGCTCGCGGGGCACGCGACGCACGCCGTCATCCCAGGCTCGGTGGCGAACGTGCCGGCGGCGCACACTGCGCACGTCTCGGAGGCGGCGGCGCCCACGGCTGCAGAGAACTTGCCGGGCTCGCAGGCGGTGCATGCGGAGGAGTTATAATCTGGAGCGTAGGTGCCCCCGGCGCAGGCGGCGCACGAGAGCTCGGCGTCGGTGTACAGGCCGGGGTCGCACACGCATTCGTATTGGCTTCCAGATCCGGCTCCGCTGGAGCTGTTGGCGTGGCAGGCGAGGCAAGTCCCAGCCGAGTCAGCGGCCACGCGAGTAGAGAAAGTATTTGACGGGCACGCCTCGCATATATACACGGCGGGGTTCTCGCGGTACTGTCCGGGCGCGCACGGCGTGCAGCTCTCGCCGGGCTCCCCGGCGTACCCCAGGTTGCACAAGCACTGCGTCAGCAGCGAGGAGTTCGGCGGGCTCGCCGCGTACGCAGGGCACGGCAGGCAGGCTGTGAGCGCCGGGCCCGCAGGCGCAGGGTTGTACGTGTCCGCGGGGCACGCCGTGCACGTCGGCTGCCCGGCGCGGTCCGTGTAGCTTCCCGGCGCGCACGCGCGGCAGGCGTAGCCGGCGGCGACGCCGCCGGCCGCGTCCGCGGGAGCGCCCGCCGCGTACGCGAAGAAGAAGCCCTCGACGCAGAGGCAGTCCTCGACGCGCCCGCTCCCCGGCGCCGAGAGGCTGTGCGGCGGGCACTGCTCGGGCGCGACCGCGTTCGCGGGGCAGAAGTGGTTCTCCGGACACTGCGTGCACGCGGCGTCGGCCAGCTCCCCCTTGTACGTGCCCGCCGCGCACGCTCGGCAGCTCTTCTCGCCGGCGCCGTCGAGCTCGAAGAAGAAGCCCGCGCGGCACAGGCACTGCGCGCGCTGCGTTGCGCCGAGCGCCGCGGCCTCGGAGTCGGCGTGGCACGCAGTGCACGAGCGGTTCGCGAGGCTGCCCTTGAAGAACGCGTGCGCGCACATTTCGCACGCCTGCGTCGCGTTCTCGAAGCCGGGCTCGCACAGGCAGTCCAGCGCGCTGCTCGCGTTCGAGTAGTGGAAGGTGCTCGAGCCCGCGGGGCACGCCGTGCACGCTTTCGTCGCCTGCGCGCGGTAGAACCCCGCGTCGCAGGCGATGCAGTGCAGCGGCTCGAAGTCGGGCTCGGCGCCGGACTCGGCGCCGGGCGCGGCGCCCGCGCGCAGCAGGAGTGCGGCAACAAGCGCGAGCCGCGCGCGCGTTGTTCGACGCGCGCTCATGCCACGCGGAACGTTTATAGACAATAGCGGGTTCTCGAATGCCGTGAGGTATACACAGTTTATTCGGACAATGATGATCATAATAGGTCGTAAAAGATCATAAATGGCGGAACACGCGCGCGGCACGCAAAGCGCATTGTGCGCTCGTCTACGAACGCTCGAATGAGACCAAGTAGCTCGGCCGGGACGCGGCAGGAAGCGCGAGCGCCATCGTCGAACCAAGCACAAGATATTTGTTTTCTGTGGATTGAATCCTGTTTTTTTTCATGTAATCATCTTTACCATCTGGTTTTATCAGCTCACTCTGAATTGCTTTGCGAAAAGCGAGCCAAGCACGCGCGTGAAACCATATGCGCAGGTCTAGTTCGTTTTGTTTCCATTGTTTGTAACCTGTTTGAGTTTCAACCCAGTTCTTATATCGGATTTTGAAAATATTAAATTTGTTGTACACTAATCCGTTTTCTTCTTTGGAAGTTTGGGAAGTATTATTGAACTTTGTCGGTTTTTGAGGGTCATTTGAATATGGAAAGTAACATACTGGTGGAAGTTTAGGCCAAACGATCTGTTCTTTATTTTTTATGGAATTATACAATGAAGTCCATGCTTGTACATCATTGGATTCAAACTCAAATTCAATTAATCCTAAACTTTCAGTGAAATTTGTTTCATAATCGTCATGTAGTTCTTCTTCAACTAATTTAACAAATTTGTCAATTACATTCTTTAGAAACTCTCGTTCCTCATAATAAATTTTATCAATATATAACTTGATTGGAGCATACATTTTCCAACTGTGATCTTCATTCTTTTTCTTAAACCATTTGGCAGGATTCATAACAGGATTTGGTTTTTGTGCCGAGATAGTCTTGAAATTTTGAAAATCTAAATTGTAATGATTAAGGACATTGTCATCCCCACTGTTTTTAATAACAATTTGATTCGTCAACCATACTCGAAATTCAGATCTGCAAATATTTAGAAGTTTTTGTGCATGATGATATTCTTTATTCCATTGTGCCATTATATCCATTATGTCGTGATTAGGATCATCTTTATCAGTAATAGGAAGATTTGAATCAAATTTATTCAGGGTGAGAGGCCTGAAATTAGCTGACACGTTTAATAGATGAGCATTATCGCGCAATATTTTTTTATATGCAAAAAAAATCATTTTTAAAAAATGGTCATCATTCTCCTCAGCGGGTTTGTTTCTATAATCTCGCTTAGTATGTGTAGACTCCTCACCTAGAGGGGGGAAATTCTTTGCATAGAATTGAATTCCAGAAGTCATGAAGAATAAAGTCTTTAATACACAAACTAAGAAAATAAGATACGCCCTGATACACGGTCATATACACCCTAATCATGGATTTTGATCTTACAAATCTCAACACACAGCACGTAGACTCAGACGAGGCAGACGCCTTGCCTGTAGTCCCTGGCAACTGCGCCCTCGAGCGTCTTGTCAGCATTCGCGAGTTGGATGCGCTCGCGAGCATGGTCATCACCGCGCTGCCGTTCCCACCGCTTCCCTTGATGGTGCTCCAGGGCACAGACGGCGAGGGGGCGACGGCGTCCTCGTTCGACCTGCTCAAGCAGGCGATCGTGCTCCAGAAGCTCAGGCCCGCGCAGCGCGCGCCCGAGCAGATCGCGCGCGACAAAGCGGCGCGGCTGCTGGCGCTGCACGCGGCGATGCAGCGGCACTGCAACGCGGCCGCGGACCGCGACAGCGAGGCGTGGGTGGAGGGCGCGTACCTCATCTTCGGTGAACACTTTCGCCTCTTCTTCGTCGAGAACTACCCCACGTGCTCTCGCGACCTGCGCTTCGAGCCCATGGCGAATGTCTCGTCGACACACGTGGTGATGCAACAGGCCGCGTCGCACGTGCGTGCCGGCATGATCATGGCGGCCCCGTCCGCCGGCGCTGACTTGATAGGCGTAGAATTCTCGCGCTACGAGGACGTCATCAAGCATTACGCCATCGACCTCGGCACTCTCAGCAACTCGTGAGCGGCTAAAATTTTCGCACTGTGTAAGCATGTGGGATCCGACGGTCCTCCATCGAATACATGGACTCTGTACTTTCGTTATTCAGTGGTACGGGTTTTAGTGATAGTTGTCCATGATCGTCAGCCACGAACTTCCTTGCAGGATGTTTTCGTTCTTTCATTAACCTTGAGTTATTTGTATAATCTCTCGATCCTAGTACATCTTTTAATTCCATTAGACTTTCCTTAATTTTCTGAAAAGCTTCTGCTCCTTCCTGTAGTGCCTTTTCCTTGATGGAAGATAGTTTTCTATCTGAAGACATAAATGTAACATACTTAAATATTAATGCATAGATTTTCGCATCCCTGTACTATGTTACTTGCTCGGGAGTTCATAAGCGAGGTACCACGAGTAATTCACACGATTGATTTCAACCTTGCATATTCACTGGAGAGAGTCGCATCCGAGCTCCGTGCGTATATAGGCAGGCGCACCCCCCGCTGGTCGTGAAAGTCCATGTAATTGTTCAATGCAGTTTTAAGGTAAAGCGGGTCTTTAGTCGCCAGTCTTGGCTGTCGTCCCAGGCGCTGTAGGCCAAAGTCAACAGAGTGTTCCCACAGCCCTTTTTTTTCCAGGAAGTCTCTCTTTTCTTTGATTTCGGTGAGCACGGAGACGCTCGCGCAGGCCTCATTTCCACGCGGCATATGATGAGCCTTCTTTAATATCACAGGATGCGCGCGCATGATACTTTTGGAAATACGGGGGTTGGGAATATAAGACTCCGGCGTGCATGAGCGAGCCCCGTGTCTTCGTCGCGACTCTAGGTTTTCTGACGTACCGCCTGCTGTTCCACTCTGAGCGGCAGCTGACCGTCGTGTCGCTGATCTTCTGTCTCTCGTGCGCGTGGTGCATCGAGCAGCTGATCGTTGCCGGGCTCGAGGACGCCGGCAAAGTGAGTCACGTGCCTGTCGGCTGGCAAGCGTCGCTGAGCAGCGCGCGGGCACTCGCGGCTATGTGGATACGACCGCTGTGCACGTACGGCCCGCTGAGCGACTACAGCCGCCTAAAGTGTGCTGGCTTCCTGGACCTGCTGCAGGGCTCATGCGCAGAGGACTCCGCGAGCGGGGCGGGCGCTGGG
>Ga0255117_1000488_pt1 | contig 12398 bp, 13 predicted proteins | sample Law_Atlam_RepA_8_2_FD_188583 | JGI IMG/M metagenome (GOLD analysis project Ga0255117, IMG submission 188583) | Freshwater microbial communities from St. Lawrence River, New York, United States - Law_Atlam_RepA_8h | ecosystem: Environmental > Aquatic > Freshwater > River | place: USA: New York...
ACTCACGCTCACGTGCTTCGTTGACGGTGAGGGTGCGTCCGCCGAATGCAGCACCGTTAAGTGCAGCGATTGCAGCTTGTGCTTCTTCTGGGTTGGACATTTCGACAAAGCCGAAGCCACGGGACTGACCGGTGAAACGATCTTCCATGACTGCCGCATCGGTCACGTCGCCGTGGTTACCGAAGAGCTCACGAAGTTCATCCGAATTGGTGCGGAAAGGAAGTCCGCCAACATAAATACGCATCTACTAACTCCCACTGCGCAAATCGCAGGGCCAAGCAAACTGTTGCCCTCCCTCGCGCAATGCGCGGCCAATCCGCGCGATAGGTGCCTGCTACCGCATCCGTAGAGCAAAAACTGAACAACCGTACGTGGAACGGAATCAACACTGATTCACATTCCAACCGAACTGTACATCTGCCAACCGATCATAAACACTCGGGGAGAGGGCGTTCCCCCGACCTAGCACATCGGCACTCTATCCTGCTATGCAAAATTATGCAAACTAGTAAAAATAATGGGTTGTCATTTTTTTTGTTTTATGTTAGACGGCGTCTGCATTAACTGTTATCACAAGCGGACCATATAGACAGAAACGTAAGGTTTCTCGAGCAGCTATCGACACCCGCCAACAGGACCCAAAAAACAATGCTTGTGGTTACGAACATCGCAATGGCCGATGGATCAAAAGGAACAGAGTCACCCATACGCGGGTTGACCACGCTCTGCACGATAACCATCTGACAAGGCCACGTCACAACAAAACAAAAACCACCCTCCGGGAGAACCTGGAGAGTGGTCACGTTTACCTACATCACTGCAAGCGGTGGTTGGAGACTACGACTTAGGAACTGGGCGGCCCATGCTCTTGTAAGCATCCTCGATCGCCTTGATGTCAGCTGCTGCTGCCTTGTTCGTAGCATCGACCTTGACTGCCTTGCGCAGCGTAGCCAGTGCCTGTGGGTAGCGCAGACGTGGTGGAACCGACTGGTCCATCATCTGTGCATGGCCAAGCTCAGCAAGTGCCTTGCCAGCCGCTGCTGCCAGCTTCTTATCCTTAGGAGCCTTTGCTGCTGCTGCTTCAGCCTTCGCTGCCGCCGCCTTCAGTGCATCAATCGATGGACCTGCAGGTGCTTCAGGCTTTGCTTCGCCGCCGCCAGCAGGTGCAGTCATGGACTTTGGCTTGGAATCAGCATCAGGGCCAACCTCTACGCCAGCCTTCTTTGCCTCTGCCGCATCATCAAAGCCAGCAAATGCAAGGTTGTTAGCCTTGTAGAAGTTGCCACGGTAGTTGCGCTGAGGTGGTTGCGTATGGCAGTAGGTACACTTCACGCCTTCCTTTTCAGCAAATGGTGGCTTCGCGTTGGCGGTGCCTGCGAGCAGACCAAGCGCGGTCACTGCGAACAATGCACGAGTTGTCATTGACATCTTCTGGACTCCCTTTGACTGCACACCGGCAGCCACTGAAACCGGATTTGTACGCCAGAGGATTTCGCTTGACGAAACATCCCCCGGACACGCCGCAATTATACTGGTGCGACCCCCATTCCACGCAACCCTATTTCACACGTTACGCTGGCAGCTGCCTAGGCATCCAAGACAGCATCGAGATGGAACATCCGATCGGGACCTGAAAGCACAACCAGATCATCCGGAATAAACAGCTTTGTCGGGCACAAACAAGCCGCTTCAACGCTTGCCAACATGTCGCGAACCATGTCCACCGCAGATGGATCTGCAAACGGATTGGATTCATTCTCACGGAGAAAGCGATGCAGGCGTACACGCAACATACGTGTCGCATCACTGCGCTCTTCCTCACGGATATGCTCATCATCCGAAAGAGCAAACAGAAACTCAATTACCGGATCAACAGACATCGGTTGCATCCTACCCGCATTTTCGTCAGGGTGGAAGATAACCCAGTATTCTTACGTGGATGCGATTTGATGCAAAACGGGAAACCAGCCCGCGCACATACCAAGCAACTACGGCACCAAATCGTGGTCATCATCTACACCAAATGATTGTGGCGCACCACGGGCAGCATCCAGAATTTTGGAAACCACAGCCGCAATATCGCCCTCATTCACCGCCCAAGGTGGAGGCGCCAGGCGCAAAATATCCGGTGGCCGATGATCTGGAACAACACCCATGCCGCGTAAGGCCTTTGACATCCGACCAGCAGCCGGGTGCGCAAGCGCAATATGCCCACCACGCTTCGATGCATCGGCTGGCGTAATCACCTGCCAGCCGCCCACGGAACTTGAATCTACAAGCCTTGCACGCAGCTCGGATGTCACAACGGCACTCGCCACCTCAACCGCCGCAACCCCCACTGCTTCAAAGGGTTGTAACGCCCCCGAAAGGGCCGCCAAGCTAAAAATGTGCGGCGTCCCAAGCTGGTAGCGCGCCGCACCCGGTGCTGGTACGTAGACACCTGCCGGATCGAACATCCGATGCTGATCTACACCAAACCACCCACGCAGCGCTGGTAACATTTCCAAATGCCTCGGATGCACATACATCCCGGCAACCGCCCCCGGCCCCGCATTCATCCACTTGTAGTGACACCAAACCATCGCATCGCTAACATCTAAACCGAGGTCTGCCACAACCCCGATGGCATGTGCGGCATCCCAGATCACACGACAGTCACACGCGGTCGCCGCCGCCTGAATCGCGCGTATTTCGAGGCGCTGACCGGTTGTATAGACCACCACTGGAAGCACCGCGGTTCCTCCACGAGGAAGCGCCGCAATCACAGCTTCCGTCTCGTAAAGCCGATCAGATTTTGGCTGAATAACGTGGATGTCTGTAACGCTCATCCCGGTGATTTCGGCAACACTCTCCACGACAATTCGGTCGCTCATAAAGGCTTGGGCATCGATGGCAAGGCCTGTCCCCGGGCGGTGCAACGTTAGCAGCATGTTCAGCAAATTCGATGTAATCGACCCCGTTACCGCGATCGTTCCACTTTCGGCTCCAAGCAATGCCTCGAGACGCGCAGCGAGCTTGCCAGGCAGGTGTAGCCAGCCATCCGGGCCATCCGTCCAGCCCCCAATCCCCTGCTGCTCCCAACGTACCAGCTCAGCATCTATCGCCGCGCGTACCGCCGGGCTATACGGCCCAAGGGAGTTGCCATCCCAGTAATGCAAGCCATCCATTACCGGGAATCCCACACCACGCAATGCATCCACAGCTGCCCAGGTTGCCATCAGCTTTCGACTCCATCCGGTGTAACCCGCCACACCTTGGCATCTGCGACCAGACTCTGCGGAAGTGAGCTCAAGTCCGTTGTTGTAATAAATGTCTGAGCACCCGTGCGTGAGCGCGAAAAAATACGACTGCGCCGCAAAACATCGAGGTCGGAAAGGACATCATCTAGGAGCACAATCGGGCTCTCGCCCACCCACTCTTCGAGCAGTTCCTCCTCAGCGAGGCGCAGCGCGAGCGCCACCGTACGCTGCTGTCCTTGTGAGCCAAATGTCCGGACATCCACAATTTCGCCGCCCGGGGTTGTCATTTGCAAATCGATGTCATCCCGTTGCGGACCACTCAAGCTCGTCCCGCGGGCGATTTCACCACTGCGGATACGGTCAAACTGCTCGGTGAGCGCGGCGGTGATGCCATCCGGGCTTGGATCCTCAAAGGAAACACACGGCGCATACTTTACAATCAGGCGTTCGCGGTCTCCCGCGAGGCTTTGGTGTATTTGACTTGCCCTCGGAGCCAGTCCACCCAGAAATGCCGCCCGCCGCGACATCACCTTCCCGCCAAAATCACACAGCTGCTGCGTCCACACATCCAGCGTCTCTGTACCCGCATCCCCGTGGCGGATACTCCTCAGCAACTCATTCCGCTGATTTAGAATGCGGCGATAGGCACCAAGTGTGATTGCATAGCGCGGGCTTGCCTGCGCAAGCTCATAGTCGAGAAAGCGTCGACGCTCATCGGGCTCACCCTGCACAATCGCAAGGTCGGTGCTGGAAAACAACACGGTGTTGACATGCCCAAGCAGCTCAGCGACGCGCTGCGCGCGCTGGCCATCGATGATCGCGCTTTTTCGCTCCCCACCCGTCCCTTCGGAACCCGGCCGCGCAAACACCAAGTCGAGTGAACGTGAACGCCCGATGGCATCCCGGTGCACATCCGCGCCGATACGCGCAAGCGGCTGGCCGAAGCGAATCAGGTCGATGTCTTTGTGCGAGCGATGGCTTTTACTCGTCGCGAGCGTGTAAAGCGCCTCGAGGAGAGCTGTTTTGCCGTGGCCATTTTCGCCGACGAGCACATTTAGACCGGGCTGCGGAGACAAAGCGACCTGCGTATGACAGCGGAAATCCGTGCAGCGCAGGTCGTTTATAATCACTGCTTAGTGTAGCAGGAAGCGTGTCAGGTTCGGCGGCTTCAGACCATCCCGCGGGCTTTGAACCACTCAGCGCATGCCTTTGGCCACTCGAATGTCTCAGGCGCAGCTGCCGATCCAAGTCCAACCCCATGCGCACCCTTTTCATAGACCTGGAGCGCAAATGGCACTTTATGCGCCGCACAAGCCTGCGCAAACAAGAGGCTGTTTTCGACCGGCACAACGGTGTCATCGTAGGTGTGCATCAGGAATGTCGGCGGCGTGTCCTTGGTGACCATTAAGTGGTTGGACAGATTGAGCTTTAGCGCGATGGTCTGCTTGTCACCGAGGAGGTTGTTTCGGCTGCCGACATGGGTGTAAGGACCATTCATATCGATCACTGGGTAGACCAAAACCGCGACATCGGGGCGACAATCAGGCGCGAAGTGCGTTGCCGCAGTGCTCGCGAGGTGTCCGCCGGCGCTAAATCCAAGGATTCCGACTTTCCGAAGGCCCATCGCGCGGGCTTGGCGGATGGCTTCTTGCGCATCGAGCAGCGGTGCTGGATGGCGATACCCTTGCGTCCCGAGGCGATACGTCACGACGAGCGCTGTCAGGCCAATCGTGTTGAGCCACTTGGCAATCGGTTCGCCTTCATGTGGCGCGTGGCCACCGTAGCCGCCGCCGGGGCAGACCACGACTGCGTTGCCATTGGGTTTCGCAGGCTTGTAAATCGTTAGCGTCGGAACGGCATCTTTGCCATTATCGAGGGAAAGGGGCATCCGGCCTTCAGGCCACAGGCGTTGTGTCTCCATTCCGCGATTCTAGCACGAGTCGCCCGCGCCCGGCGCTCTGCTGGGCCCTCAGGCGTACGGTACGCGGCGTGTCACCGGTCACCTCGCGGACAACACGGGAGAGGTGTGCGGCATCCGCAAACCCACTTTGTTCGGCCACCGTCGCCAGAGTAAGCTCTGTGGTCTGGAGAAGGCTGACGGCGCGCTCGACACGCAAACGGCGGACGTAGGCCCGAGGCGTCATCCCAACCTCCGCCGAAAAGACTTCCGTAAAGCGGTCCGGCGAGAGAAAGACAGCACTTGCGACCTGTTCGATGCGCAGGGGTCCCGCAAAGCCATCCTCCATATAGCGAATCGCCGCGGCAACGGTAGCGGCATGGCCAGCCTTGTGGATGGCGGCATCTGTTGGAGCCGATTTCGCACGGGCACGCGCAAGAAAAATGAGCAGACGCAAGAAGGTTGCCCGGCAGACAAGCATGCCATCGAGGGTCCCGGAGCGCCACTCATCCCGGATCTCGCTCATCCACGTGCTCACCTGCTCATACGCAACCGGTGTCAGATGGAGCCAGCGCCCACCAAAGCGGAAGTTTGAGTCTGGTGCGCTATCGGCGAGCATCAGTGCCGAAAAGCCCGCCATCTTTGCCAAAATGTCCTGTGTCTGCTCATCAAACATTTCCGCCTGGAAATGAATCGTGTCAAACCACAGATCATCCCCGCCATCAAACCAGTGCTCCATCCCGGGCCACATCACAAACACATCCCCACGGACAACGGAGTACGATTTGCCATCGATGAGGTGATTTCCCGAGCCGCGCCGCGCGACGTAGAGGGAGAAAAAGTCCCGGTGATGCCTGGTGATCGCGCCTGCATCCCCCGCCACAACATCGGACAGGACAACCAGCTGCAAGCCGAGGCTGGCGCAGGTTCCGACAGCCTCACTTTGAAGGCTGGTGAAGTCATGGACGACGAGTTTATTGGATGGCGGTGATTCCAGATGCATTTCTATCCTTTTGATTCTCGATTTAGCCTAGCAAGTCCTACATTTGTTACCTAGCGGTAACCACCTCAGCGCTCCTCATGATGATGGCAGAAAAACGCACCCTTTTATCCGTACTTTGCTTTGCACACACGTGTGTGCAAAGCAGTCATCTAAAATTGTTAACGAATTGTTTCCAACACATCCAATAAACCCCGGATAGTGCTCTGGAAATATTTCCCCTTTCGGGCGATATTTGTAATACACGGGCGCGTGTTGTGAGGTTCCAATGGCAGATTTTGAATATCGACAAAAGACATTTGCTCAGGATGACATCGCGGGCATGACGGATGCCCTCCACGAGGATGGCTTTGCGCTCATCCCGGGTGTGCTTTCTCCGGATGAGGTCAAGCGGACACGCGATGCGATCGATAATCTCACCGGTTTCGCCTGGGACAAGCACCTCACCGGACCAACCGACCATTACAAAAATGTCTTCAACCGCGACAAGTGGTTTCTCGATCTCTGCGACCGCGAGCCGCTGATTGATCTCGCCGAATCCACGATGGGCCAGGACTGTCACATCATCGGCGAATCCGCGTGGCGCAGCCGCCCCGGGCACAATGGCTGGACTCCGCATACAGACCGCACATTCATCGATGTCCCTGAAGAGCTTCTCCTGAATGGCACGGTGAAGCTGCCGATTTATCTCTGTACGGCGCACTATTATCTCGATGACCTGGATGTCTCCCTCGCTCCGACGTGGGTGATTCCGGGTTCGCACAAGTCGGGCCGCGCGCTTGTCTGGGGCAAGGAAACAAATCCTGAATGGCAGGGCAAGCAAATGGAACCTGTCCTTTGCAAAGCCGGGGATGTCCTGTTCTTCCGCTCAGAAATCTGGCACACGGGCTCGGAAAACACATCGGATAAGACCCGCTACCTGCTTCAGGTGCATTATTCTCATAGGTACATCGCGCAGCAGTTCTCACCCTTTATGCGCTTCCAGTTCGCTCCGCACATTTTGGAAAGTGCGAATCCACGCCAGCGGCGGCTTCTGGGAGACCATCGCCAAATGGCTTACGACTAGGCCGACTTCCGCTTGCGATGTTTATAAAAGGATTGACGCAACGGGGATGTTCGCTTAGCATCTGACATAACCGTTCAAGAAAGACCTCACCATCATGATTGACCTCACTGGACAACACATCTTCATCGCTGGCGGAAGCCGCGGCATCGGTGCCGCAGCGGCACGGATGGCCGCAAAGGCTGGCGCGGATGTCACTGTCAACTACTTGTCCCACCGGGCTGCCGCCGATAAGGTCGTCGCTGAAATCGAAGCGATGGGCCGTCGTGGCTACGCCGTCCAGGGTGATATCAGCCAGGATGGCGTTGCGAAGAGCATGATGGCGGATGCCGCAGAGCACCTCGGCAATATCACCGGACTTGTGGTGTCGGCTGGCGTGTTTGAAGCCGGTCCTATCGATGAGATGACCGCTGAGTTCTGGGACAAAACGATGGGCGTGAATGTCCGCGGAACCTTCCTCTGTGTTCAGGCGGCTGTTCCGTACATGCGCGAAAACGGCAAAGGCAGCATTGTTATATACACATCGACGGCTGGTCAGCGCGGCTCCGCGGTCTACTCGGCTTACGCCACCAGCAAAGCTGCGCAGATTATGTTTATGCGCTCGATGGCGCTTGAGCTAGGTGCAGACAAGATCCGCTGCAACTGTGTCGCTCCCGCGTGGACCGAGACCGATATGGCTGCGCCAAGCCTGGATGCGCTTGGCCGCGAAGATGTTGCAAAAGACTTTGTTCTTGGACGGATTGGCCTGCCAGATGACATCGCTGGCGCGACTGTTTATTTGCTTTCCCCGTTAGCGCAGTTCGTAACGGGTATGACGTTGACCGTCGATGGCGGAATGGACATGCGCGGGTAGTCGCTTTTTCCACGGCTGTCTAAGCCTTGTTTCTCTGGCTAAAAAAGAAAAACCCTCCCCAACAAATCACGGGGAGGGTTATTTTTTTACAGAAGTCACTAACACACTCTAAGTCTCAACCAGAAAATCGAAAGCCTTTCTCAGGAGAACCTAAAAAAGCACTTCGATCTATCCTGATCTTTAATCCCCAGAAATCTGTTTCTGCGCCAGCAACCAATCTTCCGCGAGCAGCGCAGCGACATAATCATCATAAGCCTTTGGCGGCGGGCGCATCCCCGTTGGCAGCAAGCGTATCAACCCCTTCGGGAGCCATTCTTTCTGCAGCCGCGCGCGCACCCGCTGGCTGGTAAACGCCTCCGGGACTTCATGGAAGGCCAACCCCTCCGGCAGCACCTTTGCCACCGCCTTGCGCAGCGTCGCGCTCTGCGTGCCATCGCCAATCAACACGACATCTGGCTTATGGGCATCCACCAGAGCAACCACATGGATCACCAGCTTGTCCGTCGGCACGACCTCTCGTTGCAAAATCCGTGGACGGTCGCTATCATCCCGGGGCGTACAAACCGCCAAACCACACTTTGACCGGCCAGGATCAATCGCGAGGACAATCACCGCCTATGGCTCCGGATTCACGGGAGGCGCACTGTCATCCGGACGAGCTCCAAGCGGATTCCCATCGATGCCCACCGCAGTAAATGTCAACATCACGGCATCCCCTGCACGGATATCCTTCTCCGTACGGATCACAATCTTAGACCGGCTGACCGAACGCGCGAGGTCGAGGACTTTCAGGACATCATCGATGCGCGTTTCCCCAATCGGCTCGCCATCCACACCCGTCCCAAGGCTTGGCGGGATAATCCCAGCTTTCAGCAACTTCCTTCGGATGTCGCCACGGAGCAGCTGATACAGCTTGTCCGCCACCTGCTCACGGCTGACATTTCCAGAGACAGACAGCTCACCAAGCACGGTTCCCGCATCAAACAGCAATGGATTTCGGAATGTCCGGACATCCACAGAAACCGCTTCTCCGGAAACTGCATTCGATGTCGCAAAGAGCACAATCACCACCGGCTCACCCGCGGCCGCGATGTTTTCTGCCGCAGCAGCCAGCGCTTCGAACTCACTAATCGTTTGCAGCTGTCCGGTCGGGAGGCGGATATTCCGCTCTGGAATACGCACTGCACGCGACGTCGACTTGGATGCCTTCGCGCCGCGTAGCTCGGCATTCTTGGCCGCAACCGCCAGCAATGTCTCAAGGGTATTTTGGATACGCCCTACGCTACGCGTCGCAGAGACCTGCATCCGCGCGACTTCCTCACCGTTACGGTACGTGATCTTACCGGACCGCATCGTCACCGCTTCGATGGACAGCGCATCGAGGGCCTGCTGGACTTCCGCACGGCGCATCGATAACTCTGCCACATCCCGTGTCAGACGCTCGAGCTCAGCTCCCTGCTCCATTGCCTGCTCTTTTTGACGTTCAAGACGCGATGACTGCATATCAATCGTGTCCTGCTGGGACCGAATCGTCTCTTTTTGGGTTTGAAGACTTGCGAGCTGCTTTGAAACAGCATCCTCAAGTTCTTTGAGCTGCTCACGTTGTTCGGCAAGCCGCGCGCGCTGCTGCTGCATCACCGCTTCGAACACACGCTCCGCCGTCGCGACGCGCCCCTTCGCCTCGCCAGCATCTTTCCGCGCCGCCTGCGCTTTCCGCCCAGCCTCCACGGATGCCTTCATCGCAATCGACCGCTTCATAAGAGCATCACGGACATCCCGCTTCGCCTTCTCAACCCGCGCAACCGCAAGACGTAAATTCCCACGGGTGGATGCAAGATTTGCTGTCTCTGCCTTTAATTTCTCATCCGCGATGTTGTATTGCAGCTGGGCCGTCACGACCGCGCGCTCCGCGGTTTGCTGACTCGCCAAGGCGCTCACGGCAGCCTTCTGCGCAGCGACCAGCTTTTTGTCCTGAACCGCCTGCTCGCGGCGGACATCCTCAAGACGCTTCTTCGCACCATCCAGTGTCCGCTGGAGCTCAACATTGTCACGGGCAAGCGCACCGCCGCGCGCAACCACCTGGCGGAAGCTGCGGCTGATCAAAAGCATCGTGCCAAAGGATGCCAGCGTAATCCCGATACCAAAGGTGATCGTGATGAAAATGGCTGTATGGCGTGGGCGCAAGCCAAACAAAGATGCGCGGCGTTTCCCAAGTTTGTGCCCAATCCGGTCACCCGCCCAGGCAATGAAACCTGAGATAGGCAGGAGCAGCAGGAAAAACAGAAGGGTGGTGTTTACCATGGGTAGCACGCCCCCAGTCTACACAGCACTAGCTGGCAACCCGCTTAATAAGAAAAATGCCGGTGATCACACCAATGATGTTCGGTAACTGGACGGCCAAATCTGGAGGGAGCGCGCCGCCTTTCCCAATCGACATCCCGAGCTGGAGCAGCGACCAGTACCCAAATGTCAGCAAAACGCTGAGACCAAAGCCGAGGCTCTTCCCAGCCCTGCGGGGCTGCAGGCCAAGCGGCGCGCCAAGCAGCACGAAAACAATCGTCGCTAGTGGAAATGCTGTCCGGCGGGCGATTTCGACTTCCGCCTCACGGGCATCCATTTCCTGACCCAGCTTGCGCCGGACCTGCGCGCGCTTGCGCAGCTGATCGGTGACCTGCTCAATCACCGGCCGGCTAAGCGCACGAAGATCTTCGGGCGTGCCAAGCGTGACTTCCTGCAGGCGCGTGTCCGCGGTCCGCATCCCGACCAGCGAGTTATGGTCAAAGCTCGTCACACCGCCATCGAGGAGCCAGTTCCGCGTGCCAAGCTTCCACGTCGCCGTCTGCGCAGCAACCGTAACAACTGGCTTGGTGTCATCCCAAAGCGTGATCGTCACACCATTCAAAACACCGCGGCCTTTGTCATCGAAGGAGACGCCGCCCTCGGCGTGCACCGTCATCCGGCCGCTGCTTGGATTTGTTACGGCGACATCGAATGCATTCCGCCCAGCGGCAGACCCGCCGCCGCGTGCTTTAGCATTGTCAATCACCGCTTGCCGCGCATACGCGAGCTCGGGCACGATTTTCTGGTTTAGCCACACGATTGGCAGTGCAATTGCCGCGGAGAGGAGAACCGCTGGCACGACAATTCGCGGGAAGCTGACACCTGCCGCCAGCATCGCGACAATCTCCGAGTCTCCCGAGAGCCGGCCAAATGCGAGGAGAGCCCCGAGGAGCATCGCCATCGGAATCGTGTACGGAAGCAGAGTCGGCAACGTATACAGCACGACCTGAAAAATAACCGCCGCGGACTCGCCGCGCTGCAGATAGTCGGCGATGCGCTGGAGGCCATCCGCGGCGAAGAACAGCGTCGTAAACATCCCGACGCCGCCCAAAAACGGCCCCAAGACCTCACCAATGATTAGGCGGTTGATGCGTGTCATTGCGCGAGCCGGAAGTTGTCACCCAGATAGTACTTGCGCACCATCTCGTCGTTTGCGATCTCGTCTGCCGTGCCTTCGCGGATCACTTTGCCCTCGACAATCACATAGGACCGGTCGGTGAGGTCAAGCGTCGCGGCCGCATTATGGTCGGTGATCAAAATGCCGAGGCCGCGCTCGCGCAGCTGGCGGACAACGACTTGGATGTCGGCAATCGCAAGCGGATCGATGCCAGCAAATGGCTCATCGAGGAGGAGAAACTTCGGTTCGGCGGCAAGTGCCCGTGCGATTTCGACCCGCCGCTGTTCGCCGCCAGACAAACTGAATGCGCGCAGGTCGGCCTTTTTGTCCATCCCGAGCTCGGCCAAAAGCTGCATCGCCCTTTCCTTGCGCTCGCCCTTCGGACACCCCACTGCCTCAAGAACAAGCAAAATGTTCTCGATCACGCTGAGCTTGCGGAAAATGCTTGGTTCCTGCGCGAGGTAACCGATGCCGCGGCGGGCCCGCTTGTACATCGGGAGTGGCGTGATGTTCTCTTCATCCAGCATCACATTGCCGGACAGCGGCTTCACCAGCCCAACGGTCATATAAAAGGTTGTGGATTTTCCAGCACCGTTCGGTCCAAGCAGACCTACGATTTCGCCCTGCTCAAACGACAGGCTGACGCCATTTACGACGCGGCGGCCGCGGTATTCCTTGACCAGCTCGTGGACGGCAATAACATGGCGGTCCTGCGCACCGATGCTACTCACGGCTTTTTTCCTGAGGCTGGCTTTTGCGGCTTAGGCGTGGCGGTAAACGAGCCGCTTCCAAGCTCGATGAGGGGTCCAGCAGTCCCGCTGCGAAGGACAATCTTTCCACCGTTGCCATTGAGCTCTGCGGGACCATCCACATTTGGAGACAAATGCAC
>Ga0255117_1000489_pt1 | contig 12389 bp, 9 predicted proteins | sample Law_Atlam_RepA_8_2_FD_188583 | JGI IMG/M metagenome (GOLD analysis project Ga0255117, IMG submission 188583) | Freshwater microbial communities from St. Lawrence River, New York, United States - Law_Atlam_RepA_8h | ecosystem: Environmental > Aquatic > Freshwater > River | place: USA: New York...
GCATGGAAGACCTGTGAATTCCAAGACGGCGCAAGTGTGATTCCACGGTCTAGTGCACCATGACGCCCAGCGATGACATGCTGGCCTTCCCATGTAAGCTGCCAAGGCCCCAACATCCTACGCGTTGCAGCCGTAAAGCCAATATCAAGTCCGCCGCGCTCCATTAAGTTGCCAGTTCCAATGGGAATTTTGGATACGACACCAACAACGATGCCTGATTTCAGGGGTGCCCTGACTCCAACTTCAGCGCGATTAAGTCGCCAGCCGGATGCTCCTGCCGTATACCTCTCACCTGCCGTCGTCCACGCAAGATCATGCCTACCATCCGGAGGGACACCCAGCACAGGGTCGGTATATGGAATCACGGCACTATGCCAAAACCGAACCAATGGGTCCATAAAGCCACCATTGCGCGCGGATGCTTCCAGCGCAAATGTTGTGTCAAAGCCTGCCCCACCAAAACGTGTCCCAAATCGCAGACGGTGAACCTCATTGTCCTGGCGAAAATTCGTGCTTGGGTTGCCATGCCAGCCGAGGTTTGATGCGACTTCAAACTGAACCCCGCTCTCGCGGACATCACGTGGAAGGACATATGTTCCAAGAGCCCGCGGGGACCAAGATAGCCCCGACATCGCATCGCCGCTACGCGTCTGTGCCGGTGCCGTCATGATGTTCTGGAGAGGAGTTGGTGGTGTGTAGCAAGCCTGCAGCATTCCTCCAGCCTACCCGCTTACGGTAGACTTCGACCATGCGCAATGTCATCAGCCATCTAGATGGAAGTCACCTGCAAACCGTTCCGATCTCAACACTAGCCGATCTAAATGTTCAGTTAGATTTGGCATTTGCCTCGATGACAACGCTTGGAACAGAGCCACGTTGGCAGAGAATTGAGTGGCTAACGCGCATCCGGGCAGCACTGGTTCGTGCGAACGCTGATTTGGTCTCCTTGATGGCACACGAAGTTGGTAAACCGGTGATGCTTGGACGGGCAGAGCTGGATCGTGCGACCACATTGATTGATCAGACGATTGCTGAGATGATGACAATGTCCGGGGATGCTCCCTATGTCGATGACCAGCGGGCACATGCATCCCGAACCGTTATCACAAAGCGGTTTCCGATTGGCGTTGTGGGAGCGATTACACCCTTTAACTTCCCCATCAACCTGGTGCTCCATAAAGTCCTCCCAGCCATTGCGACGGGATGCCCGGTCATCGTAAAGCCAAGCGAACGGACACACGCCATTGCAAAGCGGTTAGCGGACATCTTTTCAGACGCTGGGATGCCGGCTGGCGCCGTCCAGTTTGACTTCGCGGATGATGGACCAGCCCATGCGCGGATAATGGCAGCCGACCCGCGTGTTGCGTTTTTGTCGTTCACCGGAAGTGATACTGTTGGCCGACTTCTGGCACGGGAAGCCGCTGGAAAGCCACAGATCATGGAGCTTGGTGGATCTGCAGCGGTGTTTATCGGCGATGATGCAGACGTGGAAGTCGCAGCAAAAAAGTGTGCGATGGGTGCGATGGCCTATGCCGGGCAGGTTTGCATTTCTGTCCAGCGGATTTATGTTCACAAGCATGTCTTCGGATCATTTCGAGATGCATTTCTACAAGAAGTCACAGCGATATCGCCTAAGAGTCCGCTCACGGATGGACATATTCTCGGTCCGATGATTGATGAGGCATCCGCGAAACGCTTCATCGATCAATGTCATGCTCTCTATGCAGCTCAGCTTCTGATTTCTCCGAATATTTTTGATGGGCGCTATGTTTCTCCCGCGGTCGTGACGGACATCGAGCAGATGCACCCACTGATTCAAAAAGAAGCCTTCGCTCCGGTTGCTGTCCTAGAATCGGTAGATGGTTTGCAGGAAGGCATTCACAAAATGAATGGAACACCCTACGGACTGCAGAGCGGAATCTTTACGAATCGCATCCACGATGCACTCCTCGCGCACAACCAGCTCCGCGGTGGCGCCGTTTACGTAAACGATGTTCCAACGGTTCGGATTGATAAGCTGTCATACGGCGGCGATGGCGCGAGTGGCAGCGGCCGCGAAGGCATTCGCGATGTGATGCATGCCTACACAACATCCCGGCATTTGGTTTTCAGCTAAATCCAGGCGTTTCTGATCGGGACTAGCGCTTATTGAGAATTGGCAGCAGCTCTTCCACCGTTAACTCCGCACCAATCCGGATAAATCCGCCATCCAGCGAAACCTTGCGGGCCAGCATCGGAACTGGAAACGCCGTCATTTCCGCGACAGGGTTGACGATATCAGCCACGTACCCGACAACAGAATCCGGAATTGGCACAACGCCGAGGCGAGCCGTTTTCGGCTGAAAATGCAGCTCTCTTCCAGACTTTGCGACGACAAGGGCACCATCGATCGCGACGGTGATGGTTGGAAAACCGAGCACGCGTGGAACGGTTCGGACCTGTAGGGTGTCGCCGACAGCGGTTAGGTTCACAGGGGGAAGGTCGGGTCTCCGCTTGCGGATAATCGCCTCGACTTCACGAGCATCAAGCCAGGCATCCATCGTGGATGAGCGGACGCCGTCAATCGAAGCTGTTTTCCGGTCAACAGAGACATCGGATGCTTCAATCATGACTCTGTCAAGTATCATCCCATTCGTTAGCGCAACCCCGCGCCCGAACACCGAAACATGACGGAGACGCCCGCGCATGCCGGCACCCATGGATGCCGACTCAACATTGACCTCGTACGACTTAGCCGCACCAAGCACGATTGGCAAGCGCTCTTTGATAATCCGTTCAGCAGTCTTTTCAACAGGACGGCGGCATCCGGTGGACATCACAGTGACTAAACCTGCGATGCAGGCAAGGACGACATGACTACGCAGCACTACTTGTGCTTTCATGCTTAGGCAATGCCACAGATCCTGCGATTACGAATGTCAGAATCAGTGCAACGATCGTCAGGGCTGCCGATGTTGTATACGGAGCGGTTGGTCCAATGCTCGAGAAGAGATATCCGGCTACCAGAGGCCCAGCGGCACGGGCCAGTGCTTCAAAGGATGAGCTTGTAGACTGAATGAGTCCCTGACCAACCAGCGTCTTTCTTGATATCAGCGCGGTAGTTGCTGGGCTGATCAAGCTACGCCCTGCGGACAAAACCATGCTGGCTGCGATGATTTCCAGACCCCAGTTTCCCCACTTCGTAGGGAGTAACAACAGGACATAGCCGAGCGCAAGAATGGCGAGTCCCAACCGGACCACCGTCCCTTCGCCAAACCGCTTTACGATAGGACCAATCAGGCCACCTTGGACAATGATTCCTGACAAACCTACGAAGCCCATGATGTAAGCCAAACGCATACTCTGGTTTTCGCGTGTTGCAATGCCACGTGCCATCAGGAAGTAGCCAAAGATCTGCTCGATGGCCGCAAACCCAAAGACCATCACAAAGTTGATGATGAACAAAGGTGCCGCAGGGTCTTTCATCACCCGGCGGAAAAGGGCCAAGCCGCTTTCTTTTACGGTTGCCGCAAGCTTTCGGCGTGCCTCTTCCGAAAGTGATTCGGGGAGCATCTTCACTGCAAAGAGAAAATTGACCAGCGACATTGCAGCTGCCACAAATGCCGGAATCGCGATGTTGCTCTTGCCGAGGACACCGCCGAACACGGGACCAAAAGCAAACCCAAGGCCAAAACAGACACCCAGGATACCCATTGCTTTGGCGCGGTTCTGCGGAGTGGTGACATCACCGACATAGGCGAAGGAAACGCCAATCGATGCGGATGAAAGGACTCCCGCAAGAATCCTAGCGGCGAAAAGCATCCACAGACGTCCGCTTGAAAAGCCAAACAGCATGTAGGCGAAGGCAACACCGATAAGCGAGATGAGAATAACTGGCCGTCGTCCAGCCTTGTCTGAATATCTCCCCCAGAGAGGTGCAAATAGGAACTGCGTGATTGAGTAGCTTGCTCCAAGCCACGATCCAACCAATGCGCCCTTTGCATGGTCATCCCCGACCCACGGATCAGCTTCGACATATTGTGGGAGATTGGGGAGGATGATTCCGAACCCGAGGAGGTCAATAAAGAGAGTGAATGCAAGGAGCAATATCGGCTTTAGAATTGCCTTGAAGCCATCATCAACTGTAGATGAACCTTTTTCTTGTTTTCGACGCATTGATGGATGCTACCTGTAACTCTATGGATTGCAGAACGTGTGTTGATACGAAATCGACATCTTGATGATAACAAACGGGACAGCTGTAATCTAGGCTGAATGTAGCAGACTCACCAGCATCCCGTGGATGTTTGTGCTTAGGCAGCCTTCATTTCTGTGCGAACAATGTCACCGCTGCTGATTCCGAAGTTATGTGGGAGTGGACTCTTATGGCGTGGAGGTGTACTTGTCAAATCCTCAACGACAAGATACTCACGATCAAGGCCAGCATTGTCAACGAGGCGCAGGCGTGCAACGACTTCCATCCGTCGACGCGGATTCGCTGCGACCCAGAGCTCTGCCTCCATGCGAGCCGTGGCCTCATTTTTCTGATCACTGCTCACCAACATGCGACTACGCTTGTGGCTGCAGATCTGGACACTTACCATAGCGTTATCATCGGTTCAGATACGCTGCTTCCTTATAGGAAACCAGATGGTCATTTACGCATTTGTGATTAAGCAACTGAATGGCATCACAAGCGTCACCTGTATTGGTGATCATCCTGTGTTCAGGAGAACTATCTCGCCGCTATAGGTATGTATTCTCGAGGACAGGATTGCTTAGATGAATGTGTAGATGACCGACATAATCGACAGAATCGCCACAGCGGCACTACCTTATCAATCCCAAATCTATTGCGAAGAATATCGCGTCAAAACCAATGAGTGAAGAAGCCGTCATCCTCGTTTCAAGGGAAACATCCGGACAACATTCCTGCACGTTAGTGAGAACAGGATCGCTCAAACAAACATGTAGATGACAGACATAATCGACAGAATCGCCACAGCGGCAATCGTAATCAACGCCACCAAGTTTGTGCCGAATTTGTTGACATAGTCCCCCATCACAGACCGGCGATTGATGAGGAGTAACATCAACGCCAGGTTATCAATCCAAAATCTGTTGCGAAGAACATCGCGTCAATGCGAATAAGTTGACAACCTATCATTCTGATTTCAAGGGAAATATCCGAACAACATGCCTACACGTTTGCGAGGACAGGATTGCTCAAATAAACATGTAGATGACAGACATAATCGACAGAATCGCCACAGCGGCAATCGTAATCAACGCCACCAAATTTGTACCAAATTTGTTGACATAGTCCCCCATCACAGACCGGCGATTGATGAGCAGTAACATCAACACCAAAATCGTTGGGAGCAAAAGCCCATTGAGAATCTGCGCACCGGTAATCACCCCAAGTAATCGGTTCTCTGGCACAAGCAGAGTTACCACAACGGCAAACACAATCAATGTTGTGAAGACCCCAATAAACAGCGGTGCCTCACGGATCTTTCGTCCGAGACCACTCTCACTGCCAATCGCTTCGGTAACGGCATAAGCAGTGGACAGTGGGACAATGACGGCACCAACCGCACTTGCATTGAACAGTCCGATTGCAAACAGAACGTAGGAGCTCGAGCTTGCGACCGGCTTGAGGGCTTCCGCCGCATCCCGCACCGATGTGATATTCCGGTTTCCCGCGACCCACAATGTTGCCGCACATGCAACGACGATGAAAAACGAGATGGCATTGCTGGCGATCGACCCAATAAACACATCCCACTTTTCGTAGACGTAGTGTTCCTTTGTCAAGCCCTTGTCACGTACCGTGCTCTGCACATAAAACTGCATCCAAGGTGCAATCGTCGTCCCGATTAATGCGATCGCGTGGCTCACGTATTGCTGGTCACCATGCGGAATGTGCACCGTCAGAATGCTGCGAGTAACCAATCCCCAATCAGGCTTTGCCATCACTGCCGCAACGACATAGACCAGATACACAGCGCACAATGCGAGAAAAATCTTCTCCACACGGCGATAGCTTCCTCGGAGGACCAAGAGCCAAAGGAGAATACCAAGCAGCGGTACGGCAATATAGCGGATTCCCGGCACGGGGATCAATAACTCAAGTGATGCGGCGATGCCGGCAAACTCGGAAAGCGTCGTGAACAAGTTCGCGACGAGGAGGATGACCATCGCGAATACGGCAACCCGTACTCCAAACTGCTCTCGTATAAGGTCAGCAAGTCCCTTACCGGTCACCAATCCCATTCGCGTGCCCATTTCTTGAGCGACAACGAGAGAGACCGTGGTTAGGACTAGGAGCCAAAGCATCCCGTAGCCATGCGATGCCCCGATTTGAGAGTAGGTAAGCACACCGCCGGCTTCATTACCAGCAGCAGCGGCAATCAAACCTGGGCCGATAGCGGACAGCAACATCCACAGGTGAGACCTGCGGCGAACTACTCCACCCGGAGACTGAGACTGCGTGGGCACGAAGGTGGCTCCTTAGCAGTCGTCAGAATTAGCATAGCGCGCGATTGTATCCGCTCGGGCACTGCGTTTGCAAGGGTGAAAATCTCAGCGCAATGTCAGAAATGCGTTGCTGTTCCACATCGCCAGCCACGTATTCGAAGAGCCATAGTCAAAAGCATACTTCTGTGTCAGCAGCACCTCGTCCTTGCTTGGATAACGTCCAAGCGTCGACAAAAACATTTGCTTAATACCTCGTGCTTGGTCGGCAACAGGCGCAGCCATCGCCATATGCCTCATGAATGGATGATTGGAAAGTGTCAAAGCCTGCAGCGGTGTAATCGATGTTGTTCGCAAAGGTACGCTGACACTCGGATCCGGGGCATCGAAGACCTCGAAAAATGGAATCGGAACACTTCGAACCATGAAGCGATAGATGCTGCGGCGGAAATTTCTCTCATCCACCCAAGGGGCAACATCATCGACGCGGTATTCCGGAGAATGGTCATCCCGGAAGCCAAACAGATCAAAACTGATTTGCTCCTGAGTCGATCCACGCAAATTCCCAGCAGATGCCAGCACAGCATCCCGAATCTCCTCTGCATGCAAGCGTCGGGGTGTGAAGCGCCAATAGTAGCGATTACCTTTGTCCTTGGCCTCATTCGCCGCGTTAGCAAAACTTGCCTGCTGATAGGTCGCGCTCATGATAATCAGACGGTGGATATGCTTGATGGAGCGCGTACGCCGCAGCTCGGATGCAAGAAAGTCAAGCAGCTCAGGGATAGCCGGGCGGGAGCCATTCCAACCAAAGTCATTTGGTGTTTCCACCAAGCCCTGACCAAAATGCGTGATCCAAATCCGGTTTGCCAGTGTCCTCCAAAGGAGAGGATTATCGGGAGATGTGATCCACTTGGCAAGTGCCAGACGTCGATTGCCTTCCTTCGACCAGTCTGCATCTGGAAATTTGGCTCCGTTGATACATGATAGACCCTTAGGCTGTATGGCATCTAATGGCGCCGTCACTTCGCCGCGGGCAAGGAGATAGACAGGCCTCGGCATCACTGGTAAGACGCCATACACCGTCGGGACAACCGTTCCACGGGAATCGAAGCCATCCACCAAAGCCAATCGGCCCCAACGCCCCTGCTCAATGCTCGATGACGATGTAACAGCAGCCGTTGCAGCAACTCGCTGGTCCTTAGCCGTCACCTCGACTTCCGCCAGCGCGAAAACATAGTCATTACTACGCTTCCAAAGCTTTGTCGCAGTGATCCGCGCCGTCTTGATCGGCTTGTTTATCGCCAATAAAAGCGGTTGCGAACCAGGATTTTGAAAGTCTTCACCTGTAGCATCCAGCAATTCGCCTGCGGTTCCATCTGCATAGATGACATCAATCCGAAACCGCTGCGGAAATCCAAAACCAGGCGTGTCCTGAAAGTCTGTTGGCCTCGCTGGCGTTATGCGCAGCGCATTGCCGGTTACAGGAGCTGCATAGTCAACCTGTACCCAGTGCGATACATCGGGCGCCGTCTCGATGTCCGAATGCCAGCCATTGGTTGGGCTTGGACCTGCATTGGCTGTTGCACCGGATGTCGTTGGTAATGGCCGGGATGCCCGCTCGATTCCCGCAAAAACAGCCTGCAGAGCATAGTAATCACGCTGTGGAATCGGGTCAAACTTATGGTCGTGGCACCGGGCACACTGCACGCTAAGTCCTGTGAAGGTCTGCATCGTGGATGTCAAAATGTCATCCCGGTCGAGATTACGTGTCTTTGCCTTTTCGACAACACCTTCAGGTAGCTCAACCTGCCCTACAAAGTCCCAAGGCCCAGCGGCAAGAAAGCCTGTCGCAATGACTGCACTTCTATCTGCTGGTGCAATCACATCCCCGGCAAGCTGATGCTGGACAAATGTATCCACCGGCAAGTCAGCATTGAACGCTGAAATGACCCAGTGCTTGTAGAGATAGGCATCATCTCGGCGCTTATCTTTGTCAAATCCATGGGTTTCACCAAAGTGGACGACATCTAGCCAATACCGAGCCTGCTGTTCCCCATATCCCTTGGATGCCAAGAGGCGATCAGCCATCTTGCGATAAGCATTACTGGAGAGATCACTCTGGTACGTGGCGATCGTGGCCGGGGATGGAGGCAGACCAGTCAAATCAAAATGGATCCGCCGCAGCAACGTAAGCTTGTCTGCGGGTCGTGACGCAGTCAGGCCACGTGTGACTCTTGCACGGTTGATGATCCCATCGATGGAATCCCCTTTACGCACCTTGAGCGCTTGCAGAGACCAAAGAGTGTCATTACCAGTGCGCCCAGCATCGGGTACTTTTGCCCCACCATCAAGCCATTTTTGGATGCTGTTTACATCCGCTTTCGATAACCGCTCACCTGTCGGAGGCATACGGAGCTCTTCAGAGACCGTCGTAATCCGGTTGATGAGCGCTCTTGCACCCGCATCACTTGATGAGCGAATTGCCTTGGATGCAATGTACTTTCGAATGCCAGCGGATGTTGAGAAATCGATTCCGGCGGCTGAATTCGTTTGCCCATGGCAGGTAGCGCACCGGGTTATGAGCAGAGGACGCACGCGCTCTTCAAAGTGGTTGCCACTTTGCGCGAACGCTAGATTCCCTTGCAAGCAAATCGCATAAACCATGAACGCAACAATAGTCACAGGCAGTGTGGCAAGTCGTTTCATGGTTTCGAGTTTCATTGCTTAGGTCGTTTTGCTATAGGTTTCCGCAGTAGATGCCAGCAGCTGATCAAATTCGCTATTGCACACATAGCCAGCGGCAGTCAGCCGTGAGACATCTGCGATTGAGTGACGGATGTCCCCAAGGCGTTCGGGTTGAAAGTCAATTTTTGACCGCGATCCTGTAGTTGCAATTATCTGTTCAGCCAGCTCACGAATGCTAAGGCTCTTTCCACATGCCACGTTATAGACACCCGTCATGTCAGCGGTTGTCGCAGCATGCCAATTTGCACCGGCGATGTCCGATACATGCACAAAGTCCCGGGTCTGACCGCCATCGCCAAAAATGGTGATATCTTCTCCGCGCAATGCACGGCTGAGAAAAATCGGAACCGCAGCAGCATAAGCACTCTTGGGATTTTGCCGAGGGCCAAAGACATTGAAGTAACGAAGGCAGGCAGTCTCCAAACGCCCCATCGCTGTGTACATCGCGCAGTAGTACTCGCCATCCAGCTTCGTGACGGCATAGGGACTTTTCGGGCAAGGAGGCAATGACTCGACCTTTGGGAGCGTAGGGTCATCCCCGTAAATGGCCGCAGTGGATGACAGAACCAATTTCTTAACGCCTGCCTGCGCTGCGGCTTCAAGAACATTCAATGTCCCGACAGTATTGACAGCCACGCACTCTGCAGGCTTGAGCATTGACTCAGGTACGGAAATCATCGCGGCAAGGTGAAAGACATAGTCAACACCCGACATCACATCATTCAGAACATCGATGTCTTCAATCGAACCATCAACCAGCTCATGTGGAATTCCGTGCAGATTCTCACGGAATCCGGACCGAAAATTGTCTAGGATCCGCACATGTGCATGTTTGGATGCGAGGGCTGCGATATGTGAGCCGATAAAACCGGATCCTCCTGTGATGAGGACTGTTGGGCGTGTCACCAAGTGGCTCCTTGCTGAACATCGTTGATGATGAGACTGAGCATCAGGTCATTTTGTTGGATGCTCTTGAGGAGCTGTATCTGTGTCCGTGCACGATCAAGGTTTTGGTTTGGCCGGTAAACACGGAAGTAGGTGTCGCCTTCCAAGTGGTCTTTCAAAAACCGGGTGGCCTGCTCCAAGATGATTGTCTTGGCTCCACTAAGGAGCATTGACCGTTCCTCGGATGTCAATAAAGTCCCGGCTCCGTTTATGAAGCCTGCCGCGAGCGCAGAAAACAGGTCGACATCGACGCTAACCTTCGAAAGATCCATCTCATCTTCGGAGGCTGTACACGTGGTCGAGCGAACGAGATCGCCAAAATCATGGATGGAAAGTCCGGGCATAACGGTGTCCAGATCGATGACGGCAAGCCCTTCTGCGGTATCGCAATCGAAGAGGACATTTGCAACCTTGGCATCGTTGTGGACGACGCGCTCAGGAAGCACACCGGCATCCCATGCCTGCTGTACCAGAGCATGCCAGGGCTTCTGGTCCATCAACCAGTCGACTTCTGATTGGCATCCACGAAGGCGATCAGATGCATCGCCAGCGACAGCCGCTTCAAAGGCAGAGAAGCGCTGGGGAGTGTGATGAAAGCCTGGGATTGTTTCGTGAAGCCGCGGCTTGTCGAGGTCTGCAACAACGCGCTGGAACATCCCAAATGCAAAGGCGGCCTCGTACGCATCATCGCTGGATTCAGGAACGACACGCGAGAATGCGTTGGCGATGTAATCCTGCGTGCGCCAGTAGTTTCCGGTCGAGTCCTGCCAGTAATAATTGCCATCCCGTGTTGGATACACAGTCTGCACTCGCCGGTCAACATCCACCACGCCATTCTTAGAAAACCACACACGCGCATGCTCAGTCACACGCACAACATTTTCCATCACGTATGGAATATTCCTGAACACGTTGTGGTTGATACGTTGATGGACAAGGCTTCGAACACCACCGCTTACATCGTAGCGCGCAAGGTAGGTATCGTTGATGTGTCCCCCTGCGAGCACCTCAACGCTTACACAGCGTCCACACTCCGGATATTGGGCGCACAGCTCCTGCTGAAAACGTGCATCAATCATTAAGAGCCTCGCCTACCAATGGGGATGGATAAATGCCTTGGTCCGTGTAAGTAGCAAGCGCACTTACAACGGCATCGCGATCGTCAGGATAGGTGAGTCCAAACCACCTGCCGGATGTACCGAGAACTTTGACGGTCGCAGCACCTGACTGCATCAGGTGCGTCACCGCAGATGGCAGGTAGCACTCCGCTTTTGCGGATGCATGATTCGCCGCATAAAACTGTATGAAATAGTCTTCTGTGTGCTCGAGGAAGTCAGGTGTAAAGCCCCAAAAATTCATCGATACCAGAGTGTCGAAGGGGAGCACCTCTGTGGATGCATCTGCAAATGTTGACTGAACTCCCAAATCGGAGCGTATCAATGCGGTGTGTTCCGTGACTTCCACAAGATTGCGTGCAGCGTCCACTTTACAAACGCCTCGGGAAACGGAGCCAAATGGACTTAATGTGCCATCCACTTCAAACGCCACCATGGCATATTTGCCAGCTTCTGTACCCACAGCGCTGAGATACGCAGCCATTTGTGCAAACGCATCCTGGCCATAAAAATCATCCGCGTTGATCACCGCAAATGGGCTGGTAACTTCAGGGCGTGCGCACCACACAGCGTGCGCTGTGCCCCACGGCTTTGTGCGGTCAGGATCAGGCGTGCACCCCGCGGGCAAATTGTCGAGCTCTTGGTAAGCATAGGCAACTTCAATCAGGTTGCTGTAGCGTTCGCCAATTCCTTGTTCAAAGGCATCGGCAAATGCCTTGCGAATAACAAAGACGACTTTGCCAAAACCTGCAGAAATGGCATCGTGGACTGAGTAATCCAGAATCGTCTCACCGCTTGGCCCTACGCCAGCAAGCTGCTTCGTTCCTCCGAAGCGGCTTCCCATTCCCGCTGCCATCACCACCAACGTTGGCGCCATTCAGATTGTTTCCATTCCAATCGAGTTCACGGTCAGTCACTCACACGTGCTTTATCAGCTGCTTCAATACATGCCCGTGGACATCTGTGAGGCGGCGGTTGACGCCATTATGCCGAAATGTCAGCGATGTATGGTCAACACCAAGCAATGCAAGGACTGTTGCGTGCACATCGTAACCTGTAACCGGATTTTCTGCGACCCTATAGCCCCATTCATCGGTCGTGCCGACTTCCGTGCCACCCTTAACACCG
>Ga0255117_1000500_pt1 | contig 12273 bp, 10 predicted proteins | sample Law_Atlam_RepA_8_2_FD_188583 | JGI IMG/M metagenome (GOLD analysis project Ga0255117, IMG submission 188583) | Freshwater microbial communities from St. Lawrence River, New York, United States - Law_Atlam_RepA_8h | ecosystem: Environmental > Aquatic > Freshwater > River | place: USA: New York...
TCAGCGAGGCGCGGCCTTCGTCGGCGACGTCGGCCGGCAGCGGGAAGTAGCCGTCCTTGAGTACGATTTCCTGGCCCTGCTTCGAGAGCACGAAGGTGATGAACTCGCTGGTGAGCTTGTCCATCGGGCGGGCGGGCGCCTTGTTCACGTAGACGTACAGGTAGCGGGACAGCGGGTAGGAGCCGTTGAGACAGTTGGCGTAGTTCGGCTCGACGAACGAGGCGCCAGCGGCGGCGAGGGGCAGGGCCCGGACGCCGGAGGTGGCGTAGCCGATGCCAGAGTAGCCGATCGCGCCGACGTCGGCGGCGATGCCCTGGACGACGGAGGACGAGCCGGGCTGCTCCTTGATGGTGTCCTTAAAGTCGCCGTTCTTCAGGGCGACTTCCTTGAAGTAGCCGTAGGTGCCGGAGGCGGAGTTGCGGCCGAAGGAGGAGATGGTCTTACCGGCGAGGGCACCCTTCTGGTCGAGGGCACCCCAGGTGAGGACGTCCTGACCACCGCGCTTGCGGGTGGAGGAGAAGATGCCGTCGACCTGGGTGAGCGAGAGGCCCGCGACCGGGTTATCCTTGTGGACGAAGACGGCGAGGGCGTCGATGGCGACGGCGATGCGGGTCGGCTTGTGGCCGAACTTAGCGGCGAAGGCGGCGATCTCGGTGGACTTCATCTCGCGGCTCATCGGGCCGACCTGCGCGACACCGGAAGCGAGGGCGACCGGAGCGGTGCCCGAACCCTTACCTTCGACCTGGATCTTCACGTTGGGGTAGGCGGCCTTGAAGCCTTCGCTCCAGAAGGTCATCAGGTTGTTGAGCGTGTCGGAGCCGACCGAGTTGAGGTTGCCGGAGACGCCGGAAGCCACGGCGTAAGCCGGGAGCTTCGGGTCGACGACGACCGCGTCGGCGGCCTGCACGGTGACGGCAGTCGCAGTGAGGGAGAGGAGGGCGAGGGAGCGGAGTGCGGTGTTCATGGGAAGATTACGCCGACATCATCCCATGCGATTGTTACGGTTTCGTGGCGGCAGGGTGTTACTTGGGCAATAGGCCACCCCTCCCCAAAACACCCGGTCCCGGCCGTTTATTTCAGAAATTCCTTCAAAAGGGCCACCGAACGCGCCTCGGCCTGAGGCAAGGGCACGCCCGCCGGCACTCCCGGACGCTTATGGCCGATCTTGGCGAGCCAAGCGTCGCGCAACAGGTTGGCGCTCTGTTGGAGGAGACGCCATTTCGCAGGCTCCGCCATCGCGACGTCGACCTTCCAACGCATCAAGGGAGCCAGTTGCGTCCAGATCGCCGTGGCCATCAGCAGATGACCTTCCGGTCCAGGATTCAGATTGTCCTTCGCGAACACGAATCGCGGGTCGGCCTGTTTCGCGGCCACGATGGCCTCGCGCAGGGCTGGTCGTGCGTCGACGACCCACCATCCCGCGGGACGCTGCGCCACCAACCATTGCGCGTAGCTATCCAACACGCCGTCGTAGACCGGCACCTTCGGCAGATCCGCGCCGAACAAAGGCGGCGTCAGGTGCACGACTTTCGCGCCTGCGCGGACGCAGGCCGCGTGCAGGCGCAGCTGACCTTCACGGAACGCGCGCGTGCGGTCCGGGTCGGCCGGCAGGTAGAGACCGTCGTTACCGCCGTAGCAGGCGAGCACGAGGGTCGGTTTGAAGAGCTCGAGCGCGCGCGCCAGACGCTCGTGCACGTCGGGCCGGGGAAAAGCGCCGCCGGCATGACCGGCCTCGCTGAGTCCGCTCGCGGTCTCACCGGGCAACGCGGCGTTGACGATCACCGCACGCGCCAGGCCCTTCTGCGCACGGATGGCCGATTCGACGTAGACGGTCCAACCGCCGATGTAGGCCAGGTTGTCGCCGAGGATCAGGATGCGCGTCTCCTCCTGGTCGGCCCGCAAGGGCGCAACGCACCAGGCGAGGAGGATCAGGAATGCGCGCAGCATCCCGACAAGATGACTTTTCCCGGCGGGCGGGAAAAGCCGAATCCGGACGAGTTATTAACGCCCCCACCCTACCCCGCCGTCCACATTCGGCTTCTCCCAGGCGACCCGCAGGGCTAGTCTCGGCGCCTGGACTCTTCCATCCACATCAAAGGCGCCCGCACTCACAACCTCAAGGACGTGGAACTGACCATCCCGCGTTATCAGTTGACGGTGATTACCGGGGTCAGTGGCTCGGGAAAATCCTCCCTAGCGTTCGACACCCTCCATGCCGAGGGGTCCCGGCAATACCTCGAATCCCTCTCGGCGAAGGCCCGGGGGATGATGGATGCCGTGGCCCGGCCCGACGTGGACTTCATCCGCGGGCTTTCCCCGGTCATCGCGATCGCCCAGCGGACCGGCGGCAACACGAACCCCCGTTCCACGGTAGCCACGTTGACCGAGATTGCCGACCACGTCCGCCCGCTTTGGATCGTGGCGGGCGAGCGCGCCTGCCTCAAGGACGGCTACCCCGTCCGCCGACGGTCGCTGGACGACAATCTCCTCGCCTTGGCGAAGATCCCGGCCGGAACCCGCCTCATGGTCGCCGCCCCGGTCGCCAAGGACAAACCGTCGGTCCTGCTCGAAACCGTGGCCGACCTTGGTCGACGGGGCTTCTCCCGCCTCCGTATCGACGGCCAGGTGGCCACGCTGGAGGAGGCGACGGGGCTGCTGACGGGCCGGGAGGCCCGCCAACTCGACGTGGTGGTGGACCGCATCGTGGCGGGCGAAGATCAGCGGAGCCGCCTGGCGGACTCGCTTGAGCTGGCCTTTAAGGAGGGCCGACACCGGGCCCTGGTGCTGGCCGACGACGGGCGGGGCGGTTGGACGGAACAGGCCCTTTCGCTCCACCTGGCCTGCGAGCATTGCGGCACGACCTACGAACCGATCGCGCCCAAGGCCCTGTCGCACAACCACCCGGACGGCGCCTGCCCAGACTGCGGCGGCCTCGGCCGCCAGATGCGCTTTCAGGAAGGCCTGGCCATCCAGGACGACGGGCTCTCCCTCCAGGAGGGCGTCGTGAAGCCTTGGAAACTCGGGACGCGCAAGGTGCTGATCCGCCGCAACGCCGTGCTGCGGGCATTGGCAGAGCAGGTGCCGTTCGACCTGCGCACCCCTTGGCGCGAGCTCCCGGAGGCGACGCGGCGGCTGCTCCTGCACGGTGATGCCAAAAGGGTCTTCCTGCTCCCCCCGCCGAAAGGCCGCAAGCCGGTCGAGACCACGTGGGTCGGGATGTTCCCCGAGCTCGAGCAGGCCTACCGGACGACGACCGGGGAGTCTTTGCGGCAACGTCTGCTTCAGTATCAATCGGGCTCGGTCTGCGCGACTTGCCAAGGGCGGCGGCTCTCGCCGACGGCGCTCTCCCTCCGGCTGGACGGGCTGGACCTGGCGGAGTTCCTCCGGCTGACGATCCCGGAGGCCCTCGCCTTTGCCCGCCGACTGGCCGCGCACCCGCGGGTCCAGCCGATCGAAGAGGCGCGACGCGGCCTGGAGCAGCGGCTGGCCTTCCTGCATGAAGCTGGCCTTAACTACCTGACCTTGGAGCGCGAGGCCGCGACCCTCTCGGGCGGCGAAGCCCAGCGCGTGCGGCTGGCGACGCAACTCGGTCTGGGCCTGGTCGGGGTGACCTACGTGCTCGACGAACCGAGCATCGGCCTGCACCCGGCCGACCACCTTCGTCTGATCGGCTCGATCCACGGGTTGCGCGACCTCGGGAACACCGTCGTGGTGGTCGAGCACGACCGGGACATGATGCTGGCGGCGGATCACCTGCTGGAGATGGGGCCGGGGGCCGGAGTCGACGGGGGGCGCGTGGTCTTCGCCGGGACGCCGGCCGCCTGCCAAGCCGACCCGACCTCGCGCACGGGCGCCTACCTCTCTGGCCGGGCGGACTTGGCCTCGTGCCTGCGTCCGAAACCCGTCGGAAAGAAATTCCTGACAGTCCGCGGCGCCACCGAGAATAACCTCAAGCAAGTGGAGGCCCGTTTCCCCTTGGGCAACCTCACCGTGGTGTGCGGGGTCTCCGGATCCGGCAAAAGCACACTGGCAATCGACGTCCTATCCGCCGCGGCGGCCCGGAAAATCAATGGGGCGAAGGTGGTGCCCGGCCGCCACACCGGCATCGATGGCCTCGACCAACTCCAGGCCTTCACCGCGGTGGACCAGGAGCCGATCGGGCGGACCCCGCGCTCCAACCCGGCGACCTTCACGGGCATCATGGACCTGCTGCGGGACCTGTGGTCTTCCCTGCCCCTCGCCAAAGCCCGCGGCTATGCCTCCGGTCGATTCAGCTTTAATGTGCGCGGGGGACGTTGCGAGACCTGCGCCGGCGAAGGCTCCGTCGCCTTGGATATGCAGTTCCTCGGCGAAGCGTTCGTCGAATGCCCCAGCTGCGCCGGCCGACGGTTCAACCGTGAGACCCTCGAGGTCCGCTTCAAGGGGCTGAGCATCGCAGAGGCGCTCGAACTGACGGTGAAGGACGCGGCTGAGTTCTTCCGCGCCCAACCCCGCTTGGCCGAGAAACTCCGCACCCTGGAGGAAGTCGGCCTCGGCTACCTGAAACTTGGGCAGCCAGCCAACACGCTCTCCGGCGGCGAGGCCCAACGACTCAAACTCGCCGCCGAACTGGCCCGTCGCGACCACACCGGGAGACTCTACGTGCTGGATGAGCCGACGACGGGGCTGCACTGGGACGACATCGCCAAGTTGCTCGCTCTGCTCGGTCGTCTGCGGGACGCGGGGGCGACGCTGGTCGTGATCGAACACCACCCCGACGTCATCCGGGCGGCGGACTGGGTGCTGGAGTTGGGCCCGGAGGGCGGGGCCAAAGGCGGCCAGCTCGTCTACGAAGGCTCACCCGCCGGCCTGCTCAAGCATAAGGGCTCGCCCACCGGCCAAGCGCTCAGCCGCCAGTAGGTGAAGGGTTGGTCTGGGTCTGCCGCTCCACGACGTCTTCGATGCTGGCAAGCACGGCGCTCAACGGGGCGGTGGACCCACCACCCGCCGCCTTGCTGACATCGGTCGACGTCGGGTTTTGCTCCAAGGGGTAGACCGTGAATTCGCGCTCATAAGCCAGCTGCTCGACGATGGCCCGACGGCCGGCGGCGTTCATGGGTTCGATCGAAGTCGTCAGGGCCTCGCCAGAACTCGCCAGGCTCAACTGCTCTCCGGTCTTCACGCGAACGGGGCCAGAAGTTGATGCAACCGGCGTGAACAGCACTTCCCCGGCGAGACAGACGAACTGTTGAGCGGCGGAGCCCTGCGCGATGTTCAGTTGATAGAGACCGCGGGTTTTGAGGTGCTGGTCTCCCTCGGAAGAACGCACCACGAAAACATCCCCGGGGCCCTGCCGAGGCAAAGCGATGGTGTAACGGCCGAACTCCGGACGGAGCTCAACGAGTGAGCCTTTGCTCGGGCTATCCACAAAAGCCTGGACGACGAACTGGGAGTTGGCGCCGACGAGGACGCGGGCGCCATTCGAAAGGGCTAGGACCAGCCGGCCGTCCGCCCCCACGCGAACCTTCGCCTTACGACGGATCTTGGCGCCCGCCTCGCTGAGCGTGGTCACCCCGCGGTCGTCCACCTGGACCACCCCTTCGGCAACCTCCACCACCTCGATGTCGTTGCGAGCGACGACACCGAAGGCGGCAGGGCTCAGGCAGGCGAGGGCGAGGCAGGGCCGCAGGGAATTAGAGAGTAACCGGAGGAGATGTCGGAGTGTTCGCATGAGCCCATTCAGCGAACCCAGAGTGTCACTGTCGAACCTACGAACCTAGTGATGATTGCCCAATAATTAATAGGGCTAACCCCCTATCGACGAATCAGAGCTTACCCGCGATCAAGGCCGCGCAGGCCTTCAGGTCGGCGATCTCCGCCTCGGTGAAATCATAGGGTGCCATCTTGCCGACACCAAGGACGCCCAACACCTGACCCCGCCCTCCGAGGATCGGCACCGCGAGGGCGCCTTGGACGTTGGTCTGGCGCGCTTCGGGCTTGGCAACGCCACCGAGATCCTCCTGCAAATTACAAAGCTGGACCGCGTCCTTGCGCTCCGCGGCGCAGCCGGCGATGCCCTTGCCGAACGGGATCGCGTCGATCTTAGGAAGGAGCATCGGCAGGACCTGCGGCGGGATACCTTGATGGGCGACCAAGCGCAGCAAGCCCGTCGCCGGGTCGGTGCGGTGGATTGTGCCGGTCGCGCAATCGAAGCCCTTCGCGACGTGCGCCAGGACGGAGCTCCAATCCGGAGCGGCGGTGAGCAGGGGGGACAAGCCTTCGGTACGGGAAGCCATAAGAATCAGACAACGCCCTTCGACATGCGTTCCGTGAGCCAAACCAGGCCGCCGGCCTCGTCACCGAAAGCGCCGTCGAGCTGGGCCTCGAAGGCCTCGTCGAGGACCTGCGAGAACCAGCCGGCCGGCTTATGCCCCATCGCGATGAGGTGTCGGCCGAGGACGATCCGCTTCGGAGCGGAGTCCTTGAGCTGGAGGACTCCGGCGCGTTCGGCCAGCCAGATGCCCTGGGGCGACGGCTCAGAACGCCAGGCGGCCCCGCGTCCCTTGCGGTCGGCCGAATCGACGCGGATCAGGCGGTCGAGGCGGACCACCTTGTTGGCCAGACGGCGGACCGCGGCATCGCCGGCCTTGGCCTTGAAGAGTTCATACGGCTGGGCATGCCAGCGGACGAGCGGCAGCACCGCCTCGATCAGTTTTGCCTCGCGGGTGATGCGCGCCAGAAAAGTTGGGGCGAGGCGATGACTCTCCTCCTCGTGGCCGTAGGCATGCCAACGGTCGTCGTGCGGCTCCTTCTTCGTCGTGGTCGCCTTACCGATATCGTGCAGCAGCACCGCGAGGCCGACGACCAAGTCCTCATCGCGCGCGCCCACGCGCTCCTGCGCGAAGGCGTCGAGACAAAGGCAGGTGTGCGTCCAGGCGCAACCCTCCGGATGCCACTCCGGATCCTGCGGTACGTCGATCATCGCGTGCAGCTCCGGGTAGAAGCGCGTCCAACCGCAGGCCCGCAGGAACTGCAGGCCGAGCGAGGGGCGGCGACCGCGTAGCAGCAGCTTCGTCCACTCCTCCATCAGGCGCTCCGGGGGAAGGTCGACCTGCGTGAGCGTCGCGCAAAGGGCGACGGTCTCCGGGGCCACGGCGAACTCGAAACGGGCGGCGAACTGCATCGCGCGCAGGACGCGCAGCGGGTCTTCGGCGAACTTTGCGGACACGTGCCGCAGCACCTTGGCCTCGAGGTCGGCGCGGCCGCCCCAGGGATCGATGAGCTCGCCGGTCGCGGGATCCCAGAGGATCGCGTTGAGCGTAAAGTCGCGCCGCTCGGCGGCGTCTTTCGGCGTCATCGTCGGGTCCGACTGGACCTCGAAATCCGTATGCTTCACGCCGGTGCGGTTCTCGCGGCGCGGCACGGAGACGTCGACCGGCAGGTCCTTGAGCTTGGTCACGCCGAAGGCCGCGCCGACGGTCACGATCCCGAACTCGCGGCGCAGGGCGGCCTCGATCGCGCGCGTGCCCAGGCCGTAGACCTCGACGTCGAAATCGGTGACGGGCACGCCCATCAGAGCGTCGCGCACGCAACCGCCGACGAAGCACGGGCGGCCCCCGGCGGCGCGGAGCAGCTCCAGCACGCGGCGCAGGGGGCTCAACTCGCCGTCGAGGCGGATCAGGTCGGGCAGGAACGCGGACACGACGGCAGGCTAGGCGGCGGGCGGGACGGGTCGAGAGGGTTCTGCGCGTCCGCTCAGAGGTTCGTCGTGAAACCTTCCTTGAGGAGCCAAGCCTTGGCGGACTCCCGGCGGTCGCCCTGTAGCACGATCTCGCGGCCTTCGAGGACGCCGCCGGTGCCGAGGGCGCGCTTCATCTCGCGGAGCAGCGCGTCGCGCATCCGCATTTCCTGAGACTCCAGCCACAGCCCCTTGAGGATCGTGACCTCCTTGCCCCCGCGGCCGGCCCGTTCGTACTGCAGGATGATCTTACCGAGCTTCGGCTTGGACTTAGCCGGTTCGGGCTTGGGTGGCGGACCGGGCGGGAGACCCTGCCCATCCAACTTATCAAAGGGGTTGCCGCTCATGCGCCGCGCCCACAGGTCCCCGCGCCCGGCGCACCTCCGTCCAGGAAGACCAAGGCCTTCTCGTAGGAGCGGCGGCGTAGGTAGTGATCGAGGTCGCCCGGCAGCCCGGAATCCGGCTGCGCCACTTCCGCATCGAGCACCCGAATAGACTCCAAAAGGGCCTCTTTTCCGACCCCCGGCAGGGTCAGGGCGAGCAGGGCTTCGCGGATGCGGTGCCGACGGTCGGGGTCCATGTGCCCGCAGTTTGCGGTCGAAAGCCCCCGCTAGCAAGCCCGTGGGCAGGTTTTCATAGTGGACAAAAGGCGGGGGGCTTCCCTATACCCAACCTTCCTTTGGACGGATAGCTCAGTTGGTTAGAGCACCTCGTTTACACCGAGGAAGTCGTGGGTTCGAGTCCCTCTCCGTCCACCCTCACCACCATGTCCACCCCGTCAACGCCCATGAAGAAGAAGCACACCCTCTCCGCCCTTGTCGAAAACAAGTTCGGCGTCCTGGCGCGCGTCGCGGGCATGCTGTCCGGTCGAGGCTTCAACATCGAGACCCTGAACGTCGGCCCGACCCACGACCCGGCCTTCTCCCGCATCACCGCCACCGTCATCGCCGACGACGCCGCCCTCGACCGCTGCGTCAAGGCCCTGGACAAGCTGATCAACGTCATCACCGTCCACGACTTCTCCCGCGAGGAGGTCGACCACGTCGCCCGCGAGCTCATCCTCTGCAAGGTGAAGAGCGACAAGAAGACGCGCACCGAGATCATCGAGGTCCCCTCGCCCCCCTTTTCCGCGCCAAGGTCGTCGACGTGGCCCACGAGTCGCTCGTCATCGAGTTCACCGGCAACGAGAACAAGATCCGGGCCTTCCTCGACCTGATCGAGCCGTACGGCATCCTCGAGACCGCCCGCACCGGCGCCGTCGCCCTCTCCCGCGGCCGCAAGAAGTCCGCCGCCCGCTGAACCTTCCCTCCCCTTTTCCATCCATACCATGCCTGCCAAAGTCTACACCGACAAGGACGCCGATCTCGGCGTGCTTAAGAACAAGACCCTCGCCGTCCTCGGCTTCGGTTCCCAGGGTCACTCCCACGCGATGAACCTTCGCGACAGCGGACTCAACGTGATCGTCGGCCTCTACAAGGGGTCGAAGTCCGCCGCGGCCGCCAAGAAGAAGGGCTTCAAGGTCTACGAGACCGCCGAAGCCGTCCGCCGCGCCGACGTCATGCTCGTCGGCATCCCCGACATGAAGCAGGCCGACGTCTGGGAGAAGGACATCGCCCCGAACCTCGGCAAGGGCGGGAAGACCGTCCTCTTCATCCACGGCCTCTCGATCCACTACAAGCTGATCAAGCCCGCCAAGAACGTCGACATCGCCATGGTCGCCCCCAAGGGCCCCGGCCACGTCGTCCGCGCCCAGTACGTCGAAGGCAAGGGCGTCCCCGCCCTCATCGCCGTCCAGCAGGACATCTCCGGCAAGGCCACCAAGACCGCCCTCGCCTGGGCCAAGGGCATCGGCGGCACCCGCGCCGGCGTCATCAAGACCTCCTTCAAGGAAGAAGCCGAGACCGACCTCTTCGGCGAACAGGCCGTGCTCTGCGGCGGCGCCTCCGAACTCGTCAAGGTGGGCTACGAGACCCTCGTCGAAGCCGGCTACCAGCCCGAGATGGCCTACTTCGAGTGCCTCCACGAGCTGAAGCTCATCGTCGACCTCATGGTCGAGTCCGGCATCTCCGGCATGCGCTTCTCGATCTCCGAGACCGCCAAGTACGGCGACATCACCCGCGGCCCCCGCGTGATCAACAGCTCGTCCCGCAAGGCGATGCGCGAGATCCTCAAGGAGATCCAGTCCGGCAAGTTCACCGCCCAGTGGGTCAAGGAATACAAGGGCGGCCTCAAGAACTACAACAAGCTCCTCAAGAAGGGCGAGAACCACCCGATCGAAAAGACCGGCCAGCGTCTCCGCTCCCTCATGCCCTGGGTCCAGAAGCGCAACATCCGCGGCGCTCAGGCCGAGTACACGACCAAGTAAGGGTCGCCGGGAAACCGGAAAACAAAAGGGCCGACGCAAGTCGGCCCTTTTTCGTGCCCGCTTACTTCGCGGCCGGCGCCTTGCCCTGCGGAGTGCCCGGCAGGAACTCCGCGCGGCTGATGAACCCATCGCCATCGGCGTCGCGTCGCGCGAACCATTCGGCGGCGTCGGCGGCGGAACGGCCGACCGCGAACTCCGCGCGGCTCAGTTTGCCGTCACGATCCACATCCAGCTTCTGGAACAGCGGGGCACGGTCGGCAGAGACGTCCGCCTTCGCCTTTCCTTTACCCTTCTTCGCCGGCTGCTCGCCTCCCGGAATCGCCGGCAGCGGCAGGTAGTCGAAGTCAGCGATCATCTTCTTGGCCATCTCCAAGCGAAGCGCGCGCTCAGCCTCGGCGACCTCCGGCTTGCCGCTGAGGTTGTTCAGCTCGGCAGGGTCCTTCTCCAGATCGTAGAATTCATATACCGGACGCGGCGTGGTGAAATACGTCGCGACGAGGCCGGCGGTGAGGCCACCCTTGCCGTGGAGTTCCTGGATGGATTTCCAGGCGGAACCGCCCGCGCTGTCCACCGGGCCGTAAGGCAGCCACGGCGTGCAGTTGTAGATGGCCTTGTAGCGCTCGCTGCGGACCGCCCGGGAGAGGTCGTAGCCGCTGTTGCTCATGCCGACCTGCACCGGAGCACTGCCATGCGGGCCGCGTTCCATAAAGACATGGTCACGCGTCTTGGCTGCCTCACCCTTCAGGAGCGGCAGGAAGTTCACGCCGGTCATCCCCGCGGCGGGCTTCAGGCCAGCGGCGGCCAGCACGGTCGGACCGAGGTCCTCACCGCTGAGCAGGGCCGAGGAATCACCGCCCGGAGCCACGACGCCGGGCCAGCGCACGACGAAGGGGACGTTACAACCCGGATCATAGAGCGAGCCCTTACCGTGCGGCAGCGCCTGACCGTTGTCGCCGGCGAAGACGACGAGGGTGTCCTTCGCGAGTCCGAGACGATCGAGCAACGCAAGCACCTTGCCGGCGGTCTCGTCGACGCGGTTCACCTCGGCACAGTAGTCGGCGTATTGTTCGCGCACGCCCGGCAGGTCGGGCACATGGGCCGGGAGTTTGAGAGACACGGGATCGGGACGATAGCTGGACGGAGCCGACCACGGATGGTGCGGGTCGCTGAAGTTCACCCAAAGGCAGAAGGGTTTGTCCTGCGGACGGCCCTCGAGGAAGGACGCGGCCTGCTCGACGGCCTGCGCGTCAGAGCCGCCCTGCACGACGTCGAAACGGTCCGGGAAGGTCTTGTAACCGCCGTCGACGAGGAATTTGCCCAGCCCATCGTCGCCCTTGCCGGAGCCATCGAGGTGATAGGACCGACCGACCACGCCGACGTAATAACCCGCCTCCTTCTTGAGGACTTCCGGGAAGGTGACCATATCACGAGGCAGCGGCGAAGAGAACCGCGTGATACGGGCAGCCACCGGTGAGCGGCCGCTCAGGTAAGCCGCGCGGGAAGGCACGCACTGTGGGGCGGACGTGAAGAAGCGACGGAACTTGATCCCTTCGCCGGCGAGCTTGTCCAAGACCGGCGTGCGGACGTTGGCATCGCCGTAACAACTCAGATACGGGTAACTATGGTCGTCGGACAGCAGGAAGAGGACGTTCGGTTTGTCGGCGGCCGATACGAGGACGCCAAAGCCGAGCCAGCACAGCAGGGATCTCATGGGGTGGAGTCACCCAAACCCAGCCCGAACGTGGAGGCAACCGCAACCTCGGCTCAGAACCGACCCGTCAGCACGAGACGGAACTGACGAGGCTCCACCGGATGGAAGTGGATCCCGTCGGCGCCGCCAGTGGCGGAGGACTCGTAAGAATAAGCGATGTCTTGGTCCTGGCGGTTGAGCAGGTTGAGGATGCTCAGGGTCGCCTCCCAGTTCGCATTGAGCTGATAGCTGACCGAGGCGTTGAGCATGATGGCCTGCTCCGAACGGGCCGCGCCCGCGGCGTCGAGGTCACGAGGACCGAAGTAACGGAGGCGGAGCGAACCGGACCAGCCGGACTGGTCGCGAACGGTCACGCCGGCGGCGATCACGGTGTCGATGGCCCCTTCTACGCTGCGCTGGCCGACCGGGACGTCACGGTAAAGCGCCTGTGAGGCGGAGACATCGAGGTCGAACGAAAGCCACTTATAGGGCGTCCAGTAG
>Ga0255117_1000502_pt1 | contig 12241 bp, 10 predicted proteins | sample Law_Atlam_RepA_8_2_FD_188583 | JGI IMG/M metagenome (GOLD analysis project Ga0255117, IMG submission 188583) | Freshwater microbial communities from St. Lawrence River, New York, United States - Law_Atlam_RepA_8h | ecosystem: Environmental > Aquatic > Freshwater > River | place: USA: New York...
GCCAAATGGTTGGCTTTAGCGCCCTTGGCTAAGGTGCTGTTTTTGACTTCCACAAAATTGCCAATGTGCACATCGTCACCCAATGTCGCGCCTGGGCGCAAACGTGCAAATGGGCCGATGCGCGCACCATGACCGATATGCACGCCTTGGGCTTCGCCATCAATATGGGTGAAAGCCAAGACTTGGGTACCAGCACCGATAACAGCATTGGCAATCACGCAATGGGGGCCGATTCGCACTCCCTCGCCCAAATGCACTTTGCCTTCAAATACACAGTTGACATCAATTTCTACGTCACGGTCACAGACCAAATCACCCCGAACATCAAAGCGCGCCGGGTCCGCCAGCCGCACACCTTGCTGCATCAAACGGTTTGCCTGCAAATGCTGATAGGCACACTCTAGCGCCGCCAACTGCACGGGGGTGTTGACGCCCTCCACCTGCCAGGCTTGGTCTATGCAATGCGCTTTGACTTCACAGCCATCGGCCACCGCAAACTTCACCACATCGGTCAAATAAAACTCGCCTTGTGCATTGCGGTTGTCCAAGCGTGCCAACCAAGCGTGCAGTAAGTGGGTGGGCACGGCCATGATGCCGCTGTAAATTTCTTGGATGCGGCGTTGTTCATCCGTTGCATCTTTGTCTTCCACAATGGCGGTGACTTGCTGGGCAGTTCCTCGCAGAATGCGCCCATAGCCGCCGGGCGTCGGGGTTTGCAAGGTCAGCAAAGCCAGATGTTTGGTATCGCACAGTTGCAACAAGGCTTGCAAAGTGTCGGCCTGAATCAAGGGCACATCGCCGGAAAGTACCAAGGTCACACCATCATCTGCCAACAGTGGGACGGCTTGTTGCATGGCGTGGCCGGTGCCGAGTTGCGGTATTTGCCGAACCGGCGCAACGCCCGGCAGCTCTGCCAGCATTGCCTCGACTTGTTCAGCCTCATGGCCAGTGATGACCAGCACCCGGCGGGCCTGAATTTGTCCTGCGGTTTCGATCACGTGCTGCAACAAAGCCCTTCCCCCTAAACGGTGAAGGACTTTAGGCATACTGCTGTGCATTCGGGTACCTTTGCCCGCCGCCATGATGACCACATCAATGTTTGACATGTATTGGGTTTCCTCTGTGACCAAGATTATCAATCAGCACCTGACCCGCAGTTGGCGGGGCATGAAATTCGTTTTTTTAGGCCTCGTACTGGGTTTATCGGGCTGCAGTCTGGTGGTCTCGGGCTACAACAACGCACCGAATTTGTTGATGTTTTTATGGATCAACCCCCACGTTGATTTAAATGCCGCCCAAGAGAAACAAACCCTTGCTGATTTAAAAACAGTGCTTGAATGGCACCGCCAACAGCAACTGCCCCTGTATGCGGATTGGCTCAAAACCATGCAAAAACTGGTGGCTGAAGATATTTCAGCCGAACAGGTGTGCAGTTTGGCGCAATCCATCACAGACAGCTTGGACCCTTTGGTTGACCAATTTGAAGAACCGCTGACCCGTCTGTCACTGACATTGACCACCGCGCAATTGCAAACCCTGAAGAAGAAGTACCAGCAGGATTTGAAAGACTACCGCAAGGATTGGAAATTGGACGCATCGGCAGAGGCCCAACTCGATGTGCAAACAGACAAAGGACAGTCAAACGCTGAAAGGTTGTATGGGCGACTGAGCGCACAGCAAAAGAAACTGTTGCGTCAGTTGGCGCAAAATTCCGGCTTTGAAGCAGAACGCACGTCTGCCGAACGGGAAAGACAGCAGCGTGAAAGCCTAGCCATGCACACGCGCATTGTGCAAAACCAACCCACCACCGAAGAAGCGCGCGCCTGGGTGCGGCAGTGGCTGCAAAGCAGTTTGCATACCGCTGATCCCGAATACGCGGCCTATTTGAAAAAACGCAAACGCCTCAACTGCGAAGCGTCTGCGCAATTTCACAACATGACCACGCCTGAACAACGTGCACGCGCAGTCAAGACGCTCAAAGGTTACGAAGAAGATGTACGGGCGTTGATGCGCTCAAAAACTTAATCGTTTCAAGCCTGCAAAGCGGACCACATTTCTTTGTCGCGCTCAGCTGTCCAAATACGTGGATGCTTGATGCCCTTGGCTTCGTCATAGGCACGACTGACATCAAACGGCAAGCAATGTTCGTAAATAAACACCTTGCCAAAGACTGGGTCCATGTGCTGACGGGTCAAGGCCATGGCGGCTTTGAGGTCCAGGTTGCCCGCTACAGCTTGTTTGCCGCATGCAAATAAAGTCTCTACCCAGCGCTTGGTGTAGTCGAGCGACTTGTTGACATTGGTGTTGCCCAACATGGCTTCACCCCGCCCCGGAACAATCGCCTCAGCGCCCAAGGCACGCAGCGCTTCCAGCGTGGCCGGCCATTCTTCTAAATGGGCATCCCCCGTGTAAACGCCGGCTTCGTATTCCACCAAGTCGCCGCTGAACAACACTTTTTCTGAAGCCACCCAAGCGATGGTGTCGCCGCGTGTGTGTCCTGCCCCTGGATGCCAAATATCCACGGTCACGCCGCCAAGGTCTAAGCTGATACCGCCTTGTCTACCGGGGTTGCCATCACCCACCACCAACGTAGGCCAAGTCAATCCCGGCACACTGTCAGCACCCCTGAACAAACGCGGGAAACGGTCCATTTCACTTTGCATGTCTTCAGCACCACGCTCGACAATCAGGTCGTATGTGCCCTTGCTGGCAATGATTTCTGTGGCGCCTTCTGCCACGTAGGCGCTCGCACCTAACACCCTGACTGCGTGGTAATGCGTGAGCAGTACATATTTGATGGGTTTGTCGCTGACTTGGCGAATGCGGGCGATCAAATCCTGCGCCATCAAGGGAGTGGCGGTGGTGTCGCTCACCAAGATGTACTTTTCCCCGATGATCACGCCTGAATTCGGGTCACCCTCTGCGGTATAGGCCCAGCAATGCTGACTGAGTTGGGTGAAACTGATTTTTCTATCGCTTAAATCGCTCTGACTGGCAAACGCTTTGGACATGACTCACCTGCATGAAAGTTGATGCTTGCATCATAAGCAACTCAAGCGAGGGTCGAATTAGCATTGATTTCCACATGGCTGCAGCATCAAGCGAGCGACACCGCCTCACAGATGCCGCCATGACACTGCCTCAAGAAAAATGGGTAGGCCAGACCACGCCGTTTTCATTGAGCAACGCATCCAAAGGCACGTCATGCGGCTCGGGCGCCATGTCTTCAATGAACCCATTGGTGAACCCCAAACCCACGGTAAAAGGAGAGGGCTGCAGTTGAGCCAAGGTGCGGTCGTAAAAGCCGCCGCCATAACCCAACCGGTAGCCACCCGGTCCGTAACCCACGCAAGGCACGAACAGTAAGGTAGGCACCACCACTTCGGTGTCTTTGGGTTTGGGGATGTTGTAAGCATCCTCTTCCATGTCGCAACCGGGGTACCAAGCATGAAAGGTCAGGGTCTTGGTCAATTTGTCTACCACAGGCAAACCAATGCGCCGCAGCACTGCGGCGTCAACCAATTCGCCATCTTCTTTCCAGCGGTGTAGCGCGGGCAAGGGGTCAAATTCACCTTTGATCGGCCAGTAAGCGCCAATCACGGTGTCTTTTCGATCGAACAACCAAATACGCATGACGCGCTGCAACAAGTCGGCGCGCTGTTCGCGGTCGGGCAAATCGAGTCGTTCTTGAATCAATTGTTTGCGAAGGGCTTTTTTGTCCATGGGAGAATGCACACCTTATGTCAGGTGTATTTATTGTGTCATGTCCTTGTTTTTGATCCGCCGGCTCATCGTTTCAGCCTTTGGCGTTAGCTTACTCGCCTGCCTGCAGCCCGCCTTTGCTGTTTCATTCAGCCCTTCGCCCGACAGAAATGACCAAGTTTTGTTGGACATGTCGACCGCTTACTCGAACAACGATCGGCGCAAACTGACCCAACTTCTGCCGCAAGCCAAAGGGCACATTCTTGAGCCTTGGGCGGCGTACTGGGAATTGCGTGTAAGACTAGGGGACGCCAGCGACAGCGAAGTCAAAGAATTTTTAACCAAATACGCGGCCACCTACCAAGAAGACCGTTTGCGCAACGACTGGTTGCTGTTACTTGCTCAACGCCAAGAATGGACGCAATTTGAACGCGAATTTGCGCTCTACCGCATGCACGACGACAAAGAGGTCGAGTGCTATGCCAACTGGTTGAGCAGCAGTCAGAAAAAATTTCAAGGCACCGCCGCGCAAGAAGACTATGTCCGCAGAACCTGGTTGGGTTTGCGCAATGCTGACGAAGGCTGCACTTACGCGTTTGAACAATTGTTGCTGGCCAAGCGTGTCAACGCTTTAGATGCATGGCGCAAAGCAAGAAGCATGGTGGAGATCAACCGCAAGACACCCGCCAGAGATGCATTGCACATGGTTTCCGGCCAAAGCATGTCCAAACTCGATGAACTGATGGCCAATCCGCAGCGGTTTCTACAACAACGTGCCACCTCGCTGGGCAAAGAATCCCCCCAATGGATCACATTGGCGCTGGTCAAATTGTCAGCCAATGAGCATGGCGCCGCGATCAAACAAATCAACACCAACAAATCCATCAAGTCGCTGACCGCAGAACAATTGCAATGGGTCTGGGCGGTGATCGGTCGTCAAGCAGCGATGGATTTCGACAACAAAGCCGTGACATATTTCGAATCGGCGGGCAATGCACAAGGACTCAGCGATGATTTACTGGCCTGGATGGTCAGAGCCGCTTTGCGCGCCGAAGGCGTGCCGCGTTGGTCGATGGTGGAGGCAGCGATAGAAGCCATGACCCCGGCCATGCAAAAAGACCCGGCATGGGTGTACTGGCGTGCGCGTGCATTGATTGCCCATCAACCGGTGTCCACCACCGCCATGCCGCAAGCGCTGATCGCGCTGCAAAGCATTGCTGGCCACCAAGGTTTTTACGAGCAGCTCGCGCTTGAAGAACTCGGTCAGAAAATAACTTTGCCCGCTCGTCCCTCGCCTCCCACCTCCGCCGAATTGGAAGCCGCCAAATCCAACCCGGGCTTGCAACGCGCAGTGCGTGCAATTCGCATGGGCATCAGACAAGACGGTGTGCGCGAATGGAATTACACCGTTGGTTTGGTAGATGGCCAAGGCAAGCGCGGACGCATGAGCGACCGAGAAAGACTGGCTGTTGCGCAATGGGCCTGTGAACTCGAAATTTGGGACCGCTGCATCAGCAGCAGCGAGCGTGCACAGCAATTTGATGCCAGTCACCGCTATCCGATGCCGTTCAAAGAAGATGTTCTCAGCCGCACCCGTGAGATCAAGCTTGACCCCGCATTTGTGTATGGCCTGATTCGACAAGAGAGTCGTTTCATCATCAATGCTCGCTCTAGTGTGGGTGCCAGCGGGTTGATGCAAGTCATGCCGCGCACGGCCAAGTGGACCGCCAAGAAGATCGGCATGAAAAACTATCAACCCGAACTCTTGAACCAGCACGACACCAACATCGCGATTGGTACAGGCTATTTAAAAATGGTTCTAGACGATTTCCAAGGGTCTTTGCCCATGGCCACTGCCGCCTACAACGCAGGGCCCAGTCGCCCGCGCAAATGGCGCAACGGGCCTACGCTGGAGGGCGCTATCTGGACCGAATGTATCCCTTTCACTGAAACGCGTGACTACGTGAAAAAAGTGTTAAGCAACGCCACCATGTATTCAGCCATCATCACAGGCGAACCGCAATCGCTCAAAGCAAAGTTGGGAAAAGTCGGGCCACGCGAAAAAAATGAATCTGTAGAAGACACGGATTTGCCTTAAGCGTTGTCCTCTTGGCTTTGCTGCAAGGCCCACATCTGCGCATACCTGCCATCGGCGACCAGCAACTGCGCATGCGTGCCCCGCTCAACGATATGACCTGCATCCAGCACCACGATTTCATGGGCGTCCACCACGGTCGACAAACGGTGCGCAATCACCAATGTGGTTTTGTTTTGCGCGGCCTCGCGCAACTCGGCTTGTATGGCGCGTTCATTGCTGCTGTCAAGTGCAGACGTGGCCTCATCAAAAATCAATATGGACGGGTTCTTCAACAAAGTTCGGGCAATGGCAACCCGTTGCTTTTCTCCGCCAGACAATTTCAGACCTCGCTCGCCCACCATGGTGTCATAGCCCAGCGGTGTCGATGAAATGAATTCGTGGATACGCGCCGATGTGGCCGCTTCTTCCACCTGGGCACGGCTGGCCTGCGTGTTGCCATATGCAATGTTGTAGTAGACCGTGTCATTAAATAACACGGTGTCTTGCGGCACGATGCCAATGGCCTGACGCACGCTGTCTTGCGTCAGTTGCCGCAACTCGTGGCCATCAATGCGGATCGCACCTTGTTGCACATCGTAAAAACGAAACAGCAAACGCGCCAGCGTGGATTTTCCTGAACCTGAGGGGCCGACCACTGCGACTGTCTTGCCCGCAGGAATAGTCAAACTGATGCCATGCAATATCGGACGATCCGGTTCATACGCGAAATGCACGTGCTCAAATCGGACTTCCGGGGAGTGCTCCAATTGCAAAGGCTGGGCCGAAGGCAAATCAGCCACTTCGCGGTTTTTTTCTAATAAACCAAACATGCGCTCAAGATCGGTCAGGCTTTGCTTGATCTCGCGGTAAATCACACCCAAGAAATTCAACGGTATATAAAGTTGAATCATGAAGGCATTGATCATCACCAAGTCACCCAGACTCATGCGCCCTTGCACCACGCCTTCGGTGGCACGCCACAACATCGCCACCAAAGCCACAGCAATGATGAGTTGTTGGCCGATATTCAGAGCACTCAACGAATTTTGTGCTTTGATGCGCGCTTGTCTGAGTTTGTTCAGGTTCTCGTCATAACGCTTCGCTTCAAACGCTTCATTGCCAAAGTATTTCACTGTCTCGTAATTCAACAATGAGTCGATGGCGCGTGTGTGTGCGCCAGAATCGAATTCATTGACTTGCTTACGAAATTGGGTGCGCCACTCGGTCACTGTGACGGTGAAATAAATATAGAGCGCCAAAGCCGTCAAAGTGATGATGGCATACCACTTGTCAAATTTCATGCCCAATATCGTGAGTACCAACATCACCTCAATCAACGTGGGCACGATGCTGTAGAGCGAGTAAGCAATTAATGATTCGATGCCACGTACACCGCGCTCAATGTCGCGACTCATGCCGCCAGTTTGTCGCTCCAAGTGAAAACGCAAACTCAAATGGTGCAAATGCTCAAAGGTTTGCAATGCAATTTTTCGTGCGGCTCCCTGCGTGGCCGCGGCAAACACCAGTTCACGCAATTCGGTGAATGCTGACACAGACAAACGCAACAAACCATAGCCCAACAACAATGCCAGCGGAACAACCATCAGCATTTGTGCGCCCGAGGGTTGCGGGGTCAACGCGTCGATCAACTCTTTGAGCAGCAGAGGAACCCCGACGTTGGCGAGTTTGGCACCCACCATGAATGACAGTGCGGCCACCACCCGCCACTTGTATTCCCACAAATAAGGAAACAGTCGCTTTAAGGTGGCCCAGTCCGAGACGGGAGCTTGGGCGGGTGCGGTGACAGGCAAAGCAGGAGACGGGGCAGCGTGGTGACGCATAAAGCACAATACCGGTTAAACAACTACTTGGATTGTGCCTGTGACCGACACCAAAGATTCCCGCTACACAGTCAAAAGCCTGCCTAACGATGCCGAATTGGTGCTCAAAGTCATTCCCATGCCGGCCGACTGCAACCAAAGTGGCGATATTTTTGGCGGTTGGGTCATGGCACAGGTGGACTTGGCCGGCGCGGTTTTGCCTGCCCGATATGTCAATGGCCGTATAGCCACCGTTGCAGTCAATGAATTTATTTTTAAGCAGCCTGTCAAGGTGGGCGACATACTGAGTTTTTTCAGCTCGGTCACGCGCGTAGGCAACACATCAATCACCGTCAAAGTTGAGGTATTCGCTGAACGCTTCAGCATGCAAGGTGTTTATTTGAAAGTAACCGAGGCCAATGTGACTTATGTGGCCATCGATTCAAACGGCAAACCCAAACAGATTCAGCGCAAAGACAATTGATATTTTTTCAAATGAATATCAGCCATGCCCGAATCAGTTGAATACCGGCTTGCGCTTTTCCATGAAGGCGCTGAAAGCTTCAATCGCTGCTGGTTCTTTCAACATCCTAGAGAAAACAGCGGCCTCTTCATCCATTTGCGACAGCACCGCTGTTGTGCTAGCAGATTTCATCAGGCGCTTGGTTTGCACCAATGAGGCCAAGGGTTTTCTCGCCATTTTTTGTGCTTGCTGTTGCGCATAAGCGTTCACCTCGGCAGGCGGCAACACGCGGCTGATCAAGCCTAACTCCAGCGCGGTCTCGACCATGAAAGGTTCGCCCATGAGCAAGGCCTCAGCCGCACGTTGGTAACCCATGAGCTGCACCGCCAACAAGCTGGATGCTGCTTCAGGACACAGCCCTAAGTTGACAAATGGCATAGAAAACGCTGCGTTGTCACCGGCATACACCAAGTCACAGTGCAACAACATCGTGGTGCCCACACCCACTGCAGGACCGCACACCGACGCCAACAAAGGCTTAGGAAAAGTTGCAATGCCACGCAAAAAGCGTGACACCGGCGAATCAACGTTCGCCGGTGGTTGCCGCAAAAAATCTGCGATGTCATTGCCCGCACTAAAGACGGTTTCATGGCCTTGCAGCAAAACCACCCGCACATCATCTGTGGCTTGTGCATGGACCAAATGTTCTGCAAGCGCTGCATACATCTGAGCAGTCAATGCATTCTTTTTATCCACCCGGTTCAAGGTCAAGGTGAGCACGCCATGCTCTTGGTTATGCAATATAGAGGTCATGTTTTTCCCGTCAATTCAATGCGTTCAGCGGTTTATTCTGCCCTGATCCAATATTGGGTACGGTAAAACACACCGATGTAACCGCGAACTTGCAAGCGCTTGCCGCCATCTATCGGTTTCATTTTCACGGTGTACACCTTGCCATTGTTGGGATCAAGAATGGTTCCTTTGCCCGCCCACAAATAATCACTGTCTTTGCCTTCTCGGGTCAGGTTGCGCAGGATTTCCATGCCAATGATGTTTTGATTTTTTCTTTCATCGGTACACAAGTCGCAAACAGTTTTGGCCTTGGGGTCTTCCTTCAGCGCTCGACCCACCACGCCACTGAGTACGCCATTGTTTTCTGTGATGCGTATTTCGCCCTTGGGTTGATTGGTCTCGTCGTCAATGGTGTGCCACAGTCCAACCGGGGTCATCTGAGCGCTGGCAGCAAAGCTCACAGCCATGGTCAGCAGCGCAAAGGTTTTTTTCATCATAAGTCTCCTTGGTAAATGGGTGGTGATCGGAATTAGAAAAACACTTCTTCTGTGTCCATCAACACATCGCTGCCTGAGCGGGCAGTCAGCATCAATGTTGCGGTTTCAGGAAACAGTCTTGCAAAATAAAAACGTGCCGTTTGTAGTTTTGCTTTGTAAAAAGGATCGTTGCTGCCAGCGGCAATTTTTTGCAAAGCCACTTGCGCCATGCGCGCCCAAAAATAGCCAAACACCAAATGGCCAGCGACACGCAAATAATCCACCGCTGCTGCACCGACCTCGTCTGCATTGGCCATGGCTTTCATGCCGATTTCTCCGGTGAAGCCGGTCATTTGCTGACCCAATTTGGCCAATGGCTGAACAAATGGCGTCATCTCTTCGTTGCTGGACTCAGCAGTGACCAAGGCAGCAATCAATTGGCCAAATTTTTTCAGCGTAGCGCCTTGGTTACCCAACACTTTGCGGCCCAGCAGGTCCAAACTTTGGATGGTGTTGGTACCTTCGTAAATCATATTGATACGGGCATCGCGCACATATTGCTCCATGCCCCATTCGCTGATAAAGCCATGGCCACCCAAGACTTGCAAGCATGAGGAAGTGGCGATCCAACCGTTATCGGTGATGAAGGCTTTCACGATCGGTGTGAGCATGGCGACCATTTCAGCGGACTGCTTGCGCACGGCTTCATCCGGGTGATTCAATTCTTGATCAATCAATAATGCGCAATACAAATTCAACGCACGACCGCCTTCTGCATAGGCTTTGGCTGTCAAAAGCATTTTGCGAACATCGGGATGCACCAAAATACTGTCTGCCGGTTGCGAAGGATTTTTCACACCAGACAAACTGCGCGACTGAATCCGTTCTTTCGCATAAGCCAAAGCGTTTTGATAGGCCACTTCTGTCAGACCCAAAGACTGCATGCCCACACCGATACGCGCTGCATTCATCATCACAAACATCGCGGCCAGGCCTTTGTTGGGCTGACCAACCATGGTGCCAACCGCACCGTCCAACACCATCTGGCAAGTAGCGTTGCCATGTATGCCCATCTTGTGCTCAAGCCCACCGCAATAGATACCATTGCGCACTCCAAGCGAGCCATCGGCATTCACCAAAAACTTGGGCACCACAAACAAGCTGATGCCTTTGCTGCCTTGCGGGGCATCGGGCAAACGGGCCAGTACCAAATGAACGATATTGCTGACAAAGTCATGCTCGCCGGCACTGATAAAAATTTTGTTGCCTGTCAGTTTGTAACTGCCGTCAGCCTGCGGCTCTGCTTTGGTACGCAATAGGCCTAAGTCAGTGCCGCAATGCGCTTCGGTCAAGCACATGGTGCCGGTCCATTCGCCACTGGTGAGTTTGGGCAAATACAACTGCTTTTGCGCTTCGGTACCGTGCGCATGCAAGCATTCGTAGGCGCCGTGGGTGAGGCCCGGGTACATGGTCCAGGCTTGGTTGGCGCTGTTGAGCATTTCGTAAAAACACTGGTTGACCACCAACGGCAAACCTTGACCGCCATACACGGGATCACAACTGAGTGCAGGCCATCCGCCTTCTACATATTTTTCAAAGGCTTGCTTGAAACCTTCTGGGGTGCTGACTTCATGCGTCTGCGTGTCCAAAGAACAGCCTTGCCTGTCACCCACACTGTTGAGAGGCAACAAAACTTCAGCTGCAAATTTACCGCCCTCTTCCAAAATGGCGGTTATGGTTTCGTTGTCGAGTTCTGCATGTGCGGGAAGTTGACTGAGTTGAGCGGGTACATCAAGCACTTCGTTCAGGATAAATTGCATATCTCGCAGGGGCGGGTTGTAAATGGGCATGGTTAATCTTTCAATGTGGACGCGCCGTAGCGCACAAGAATATGTTCAAAACCCTGTTTGGCACGGTTCAGACTTTTGGCAGTCTTTAAGAACCGGGCTTCGTAATGCAAAGCCAAAATCAATCCATGTATTTCAAATGACATTTGTGTCGCGTCAGTATGTGCAGCCAAATGTTTTTCATCGCGGGCTTGAATGACCGCCCTGTGTAATGCGGTCAGCCATGTTTTGACCGAACTGGCCAAGGCATCTCTGACCGGCCCGGGCCGGTCGTCAAATTCTGCGGCGCCACTGATATACAAACAACCTGAATCGATTTCGGCACTGGTGCGAGCCATCCAGTTGTTAAACAAGGCCTGCAGCCTGGGCAAACCGCGCGGCGGTTGCATGGCGGGAAAAAACACCTCTTGTTCAAATTGGTGGTGATATTCACGAATCACCGATATTTGTAATTCTTCGCGTGAGCCAAAATGGGCAAAAACACCTGATTTGCTCATCTTCATCACCTCAGCCAGCACGCCAATGCTCAAGCCCTCCAAACCGATTTGGGTGGCCAAGCCCAATGCAGCTTCCACGATGGCGGCTTTGGTTTGCTGGCCTTTGTGCAGCAAACGTTGCTTGGAGAGTGATTTTTCAGCGTCTTTGTTCATGGCGTCAGTGATTGACAAGGCGAGAGTCTAGCAAAAAAGAACGGTCGTGCTATTTTATTTCCCTTGTTAGTCACAGGGTTTGAATACACTCATCGCATGGACATCACACGCATACTGGCCATCAGACATGGCGAAACCGACTGGAATGTTGCCAGTCGTATACAAGGACAGATTGATATCGAACTCAACGCCCAAGGTCAATGGCAAGCACAACAAGTGGCGCTGGCACTGGCTGAGGAAGACATACATGCGATTTATGCCAGCGATTTGAGCCGTGCGCTAACGACCGCGCAGCATATTTCAACCCACCACAATTTACCGGTGCGCAGCCTGCAAGCTTTGCGAGAACGCCATTATGGTGTGTTTGAAAGTCAGACTTGGGACGACATTCAACAAGCCCATCCGCAAGATGCT
>Ga0255117_1000507_pt1 | contig 12159 bp, 9 predicted proteins | sample Law_Atlam_RepA_8_2_FD_188583 | JGI IMG/M metagenome (GOLD analysis project Ga0255117, IMG submission 188583) | Freshwater microbial communities from St. Lawrence River, New York, United States - Law_Atlam_RepA_8h | ecosystem: Environmental > Aquatic > Freshwater > River | place: USA: New York...
AAGATGCCCTCAAGCACGGCCGCGATGGCCTGGTCGGCGAACGCCCGCTCGACGAGATCGGCGTGCATGCCATCCGCGGCGGCGACGTCGTGGGCGACCACACCGTCCTCTTCGCCGCCGAAGGCGAACGCCTCGAACTCACGCACAAGGCTTCCAACCGCGAGATCTTCGCGCGTGGCGCCGTCCGCGCCGCCCGCTGGCTGAAGAGCCAGCCCGCCGGCCTGTATGGCATGGAAGATGTGTTGGGGCTGAAGTAACGGTCAGGGGACAAGCTGGCACGGTGACACGTGGGCAAGGGGCTTAATCGCATCGGGTAGGGACAGCACCACGTGCTGTCCTCACGCACCCATTCTCGGGTGGCAGGTGGCAGCCCCAGGTGGCGGGTGGCGGGAAAGACACAGAGGAACTCAAAGGGAAACCAGAGACCGGATGATTGGCTGGGGATTAATGTCCCAAGCTAACATTCTGGTTCCCGGTCTCCCTTTGAGTTAAATCCCCATGTCCACGTGTCACCGTGCCCACGTGTCCCCTCGCTCGCGCGCTTCAGCGCCCGAGCGCGGCCTTCACCAACTGATCGGCGGTCGCGCCGGCGCCGAGTTTGGCCAGCGCGGCGCGGACGCCCTTGTCGGCGTCGGGCCCCTTGAAGCCGAGCGCGATGAGCGCGGCCATGGCGTCAGAAGCAGGCGTCGGAGCGACGGCACTCGCCGAAGGCAACGTCGAGACAACGGTGGCCCCGGGGCCGTCGAGGCCGACCTTATCCTTAAGTTCCATGACGAGGCGTTCGGCGGTCTTCTTGCCGACGCCGGGACATTGGGAAAGCAGCGCGACGTCTCCGCGGATGATCGCATCACGCAGGATCGGCAGCGCCATCCGGCTAAGGATGTTCAGCGCCATCTTGGGTCCGACGCCTGACACCTTCTCGACGAGGAGCTTAAAGAACTCGCGTTCCTCGGCGACGGCGAAGCCGTAGAGGGCCTGGCCGTCCTCGCGGAAGACGTGATGGACGAGCAGGAAGACTTCCGCGCCGAGCTTCGGCAGGCGCTCCGCGGTCGTGACGGGTACGTTGACCTCGTAGCCCACGCCCGACGACTCGATGACGACGCGCAGGACGCCGGCTTCGATGAGTTTGCCGCGGAGGGAGACGATCATGGCGCGATGAAAGCGGAAGCGGTCCGGGAGTTAAGCCCGAATCTCGATGATGAAGCCCTTGAGGTAGCGGCTCTCGGGGAAGTTCAGTAGTACCGGGTGGTCGGCCGGCTGGGACGTACGTTCCAGGATCACGGCTTCGCGGCGGGCATCCGAAGCGGCGTCCTCGATGACCTCGAGATACATCTCTTCCGAGACGCGGTGCGAACAGGAATAGGTCGCCAGGATGCCACCCGGGGCGAGCAAGCGGAGCGCGCGGAGGTTGAGCTCCTTGTAACCACGGAGGGCGCCGTCGACGGCGTCCTTGCTGCGGGCGAAGGGCGGCGGATCGAGGATGATGAGGTCGAAGGAGGCTTCGCGGTGCTCGGTAAACCAGTCGAAGACGTTGGCGACTTCGAACGAGGCGCTGAGACCGTTGCGCTCGGCGGCCGAACGGGCGGCCGTGATGGCGTCCTCGGACTGATCGAGACCGAGCACGCTGGTCGCACCGGCCTTGGCGCAGGCGAGGCCGAAGCCACCCTGATTGCAGAAGGCGTCGAGCACGCGGCGACCCTTGGCGAGCTTCGCGACGTGCTGATGCTGGTCGAGCTGATCGAGGTAGGTGCCGGTCTTCTGGCCGCCCATGAGGTCGATGAGCACCTGCACGCCGCCGACTTCCATCCAGGCGGGTTCGAGCGGCTTGCCCGAGACCGTGCGGATTTCCTGACGCAGGCCTTCGAGTTTACGCGTCGCGGCGTCATTGCGCAGGACGATCTCGCGCGGCTTCAGCAGGCGCTGCAGGACATCGATGATCGTGGCCAGACGGCGGTCGATGCCGCAGGTCAGGGCCTGGATCGTGATGAGGTCGTTATAACGGTCGACGACGAGACCCGGGAGGCTGTCGGCCTCGGACCAGATCAGGCGGCAGACCGGCTTGCCGGCGCGGCGGTTGACCGAAGCGGTGACGAGCTCTTCGAGCAGCGGGCCGTCGAGGGTGATCGGGCGGCGCGAGTAGCGACGCCAGGCGATCTGCGACTTGCCGTTCCAGAGGCCGGCGCCGAGGCAGCGGCCTTTGAGGTCGGTCAGTTCGACGCAATCGCCGTCGACCGGCGGCTCGCCGACGAACTCGACTTCGCCGAGGAAGGCCCAGGGATGTCCCCGGAGGGCGCGCACGGGACGTCCGGGGCGGATACGAATAGCTCTAAGCATGGATCAATTGGCGGCCTTCAGCTTCGGGAAAGCCCAGCACGCGACGAGCGTGGCCGGGATCCACGCCGCCACCATCGGTGGCAAGGCGCCGCTCTCGCCGAAGGCGGCGCAGAACGAAGTGAGGAAGTAGAAGCCGAGGAAAAGGCCGAAGGTCTTGGCGACGCCCACCATCGGGCTGACGCGGCCGGGCACCACCGAGAACGGGATGGCGACGGCGATGACGATGAGGCAGATGACGGGCGTCGACATGATCGCGTGGTAGCGCATCGCATAGGCGGCGTTGGGGCCGCCGGGGTTGAAGCCGGCTTGGTCGACGAAACGGGAGACCTCGCGCAGCGAGAGCTTGGCCGGCTCCTTGGTGGAATAGAACATCACCTCAGGATCGTCATTGAAGTCCGGCGTGAGCTCCTGGAAGCGCGGCTGGGCCATCAGGGAGCCGGTAGCCGGATCGAAGCGGAGGTCGCGGCCTTCGCGGAAGGTCCAGCGCCAACCTTGCGGGGTCTTGCGGAACTCAGCGAAGCGGGCGGAGATGCGGCGGACCTCGCGTTGGTTGGCATCGAAGGCGTGCACGACGACCTCGAAGGCTTGGCCGGTGCTGAGACCGAGATTGGAGATCAGCCAGAGCCGGCGCGCCTTGGAGTTCTCAAAGGAGACCGACGAAGCCTGCCCGCGGGGGATGGCGTTACCGCCCTTGGCCTTGAGCGCGGCGAACTGGGCTTCCTCTTGGAGGGCGTTCATGGTCTCCAAGGCGTCGGGCACGATCACGGCGTTGAGGAGTGCCAGCAGGCCGGCGAGCAGACCGCCCACGGCCCAGAGCGGAGCGGTCAGGCGACCCATGCCGATGCCAGCGGCGCGAGCCGCGGAGATCTCCTGGTTCCGGTTCATGGTCGCCAGGACGAAGATGACCGAGATCAGCAGGGAGATCGGGATGAGCAGGGAAAGATTCCGGACCAGGCCGAGCAACAGGAAGACGATGATGGTCCCCCAGCCGGCACCGAGGTCGAGGAACTCAGGGATGCGGTTATACCCGTCCGACAGCAGCATGATGCCCACGAAACTCAGCAAGGCCAAGGCGAAGACCTTGGCCCATTCGGCGAGGATATAGCGGTCCAGAAGGCGCACGGGTCAGAATGACAACCGAGCCAGCCCTGCCAGCAACCCCAAACCAAGTCGGGCCAACGTTTCCGACTTACGGAGCACCCGCCCGGCGATGACATCCCGGGCAAACGCGTGGACATCGGGCGACCCATGCCATACGACTCCATCCGCGCGACCATCCTCGCCGGCCCCACGCATGCTTGCCATTGAAATAGCCCAAGGCATCCGACTCTGCCTCCCGTCGCAGCTGAGTCATATCTCCACCCACGTCTTCCTGGAAAAAGAAACCTGGTTCGAAGATGAAGCCGACTTCATCGCCCGCGTCGCCGAACCCGCCGGGCGGATGCTCGATATCGGCTCTAGTTTCGGCTTCTACGCCTTGAGCTACGCCCAAGCGGCCGGCCCTGGCTCGCGCGTCTGGGCCTTCGAACCCACTCCGGAGACCTGCGCCCTCCTTCGTGAGAGCATCCGCCTCAATCAGTTCGCCCAAGTCACCCTGCTCGAGACCGCGGTCGGCGCGGAGAGCGGTCGTTGCAGGCTCATGTCCGAGGCGAGCAGCGAACTCAACCGCGTCGATGCCGAGCGGGGCACGCTCGATGTCGCCATGGCCCCCTTGGACGTGCTCGCCGCCGAGCACGGCTTCGATGCCGTCGACTTCATCAAGCTCGATGTCGAAGGGCATGAAGCCCAGGTCGTCCGAGGCGGGCGCGCTTTCTTCGCCCAGCAATCCCCCTTGGTGATGCTGGAGATCAAAGCCGCCAGCAGCGTCGATTACTCGGCTGCGTCCATGCTCGAGGAACTAGGCTACGCGCTCTACCGCCTCGTCCCCGGACTCGGCGTACTGACGCCTTTCGACAAGGATCAGGTGGATTCCTACCAACTCAACCTCTTCGCGTGCAAAGCGGATCGCGCGCAGCGACTCGCGGCCAAAGGACTGCTGCGCGCCGCTACGTCAGCCGAGGAGGCCATCGCCAGCATCGAGGAAGTCTCCGCGGCCATCCGGGCCATCCCTGTCTTGGCGCCCCACGCCGCCTTCTTCGATGCCTGGCTGGCGGACGCCCCCGCGCAGGATCCGTACCTCCTGCTTCTGCGCCGCTGGGTATGCGCGAACAATCCCGCGCTGTCCGTCGCCATACGCTGCGCGGCGCTGGAAGAAGCTGCGCAACTCGCTCGATCGGTCATATCCGGCCCCGCCAGCCTGGCGCGATGCCTCACCGCCGCGCGCGTCCTCCGGGCATGGGGACAGCGCGGGCTCGCCGTATCGGTCGTCGGCAAAATCCTTCCCGCCGTGCTCCAAGGAGCCGATCTCAGCATCGATGCGCCGCTGTTCCCGCCTTTGGCCAGTTACGAAACCTGGACCACGGATACCGCAAACTGGGTCAAGGCCAGCGTCATCGAGTCGGCCGCGCTATGGTCGACCCATGCGTGCTACTGGGGAGAACCCACGCAGGCGTCCGCCGCCGAGCTGCTGGCCTATTTCGGTCGGCAGACCCCGCTGTTCGAAAGACGCCGCCAACTGCGCGGTATCATGCAAGGCCTTCAGTCCGGCCCCCGGCCCCACGCGGTGCTCGCCGCCAAGTCCGCTGAAAACCGCAATCCGCAGTTCTGGTGCGGCTGAGGAGAAGGCCTTCAAGTCGGCCCGCTCTCATTTTCCAGAGAATTGTGGCGTGATTCCACCCGCCGGCCTCGAAGGGTCAGTCGGTGATTGAAACCAGTCGACGCAAAGGCTGTCTGTAAATCACCCCAAGGTAGTATTCTACAACCTGCCCATCGCCCCCGACCATTCCTCGGCCGGGCTTCCCCTGTTAAAATCTCCCCATGCCCCGGATCAGCCCCCTCCTCGCCGCGCTCCTCACCACCCTGCCCACCTTCGGCGCCAAGGTGGATTATAACGAGGACGTCCGCCCGATCCTGTCCGAGAACTGCTTCTACTGCCACGGTCCCGACGCCAACAAGCGTAAGGCCAAGCTGCGCCTCGACGTCCGCGACGCCGCGTTGGAGAAGAAAGCCTTCGTGCCCGGCGACGCCGGAGCGAGCGAGCTCATCAAGCGTCTGGCGTCGACCGACTCCGACGAGGTGATGCCGCCGCCGGATTCGCACCGCACGCTGACCGCCGCGCAGAAGGAGATTCTCAAGCGCTGGATCGCCGAGGGCGCGGAATACAAAGAGCACTGGGCCTTCGTGACGCCGGTCCGCCCCGCCTTGCCGGTTAACGGCGAGAAACATCCCGTCGACGCCTTCGTCGTCGCGAAGCTCGCCCAGGCCGGCCTGGCCCTTTCCCCCGAAGCCCCGAAGGCTACGTTGCTCCGTCGCCTGTCGCTCGACCTCACCGGCCTGCCACCCACGCCCGAAGAGACCGCCGCCTTCCTCGCCGACCAAAGCCCAGACGCTTATGAGAAGCAGGTCGATCGCCTGATGGCCTCGCCGCACTACGGGGAACGCATGGCCCTCCCCTGGCTCGACGCCTCGCGTTACGCGGACAGCAACGGCTTCCAGCAGGACGGCGACACGTTCCAGTGGGTCTGGCGCGACTGGCTGGTGAAGAACCTCAACGCCGACAAGCCGTTCGACCGCCTCAGCACCGAGATGCTCGCGGGTGACCTGCTCCCCGGCGCCGGACTCGAGGAGAAGATCGCCACGGCCTTCAACCGGAACCACATCCTCAACGGCGAAGGCGGTAACATCGCCGAGGAACAGCGCTTCGTCAGCCTCTTCGACCGCGTCGAGAGTACGACGACCACCTGGCTCGGCCTCACGGTCGCCTGCGCGCAGTGCCACGACCATAAATACGATCCGATCAAGCAGAAGGACTACTACCAGTGGCTCGATGCCTTCAATCAGGTGAAGGAACGTGGCACCCCGAGCGGCGGCCCCACGCAGACCGGCGGCCGCAGCCGCTTCCGCCTCGACGGTGCCGTGGTCGAAGCTCCGTCAGCCGAGCAGGCCGCCGAACTCGCGAAGCTGCAGGCGAACTTCGACCTGCTGAACAAGGATTTCTTCGCGCATCAGGCCAAGGCCTTCGAAACCTGGCTGGCGAAACCGACCAAGGACAAGGGCATGCTGCCCAAGGAACTCGAAGCTCTGCTCGCGCCGGACAAGAAGCGCACCGCCGCCGAGACCAAGAAGCTTCGCGAGCATTATAACAAGAACGTCTTCGCCGAGGACCGGAAGAAGATCGCCGCGCTGAAGGAGCTCGACCGCGCCAAGCAGCTCCTCGACGGCTACCGCGGCGACATCCTGCCCCGCGTGATGGTGATGTCCGACGAACAGCGCCGCGACACCCACATCCTCGACCGCGGCGCCTATCTCTCGAAGAAGGAGAAGGTTACTTTCGACGCGCCGGGCTTCCTGCCCCCGCTGGCGAAGGACGCCCCTAAGAACCGCCTCGGCCTCGCGCAGTGGCTCTTCCGTCCCGAGCACCCGCTTACCGCTCGCGTGCAGGTCAACCGCCAGTGGCAGCACTTCTTCGGCTTCGGCATCGTGCGCACCTCCGAAGACCTCGGCGTGCAGAGCGACCGCCCGACGCACCAGGAACTCCTCGACTGGCTCTCGGTCGAGTTCCGCGAATCCGGCTGGAAGACCAAGGCCCTCCAGCGCCTGATCGTGACCAGCAAGACCTACCGCCAATCCAGCCGCGTGACCAAGGATCACCTCCAGAAGGACCCCGAGAACCGCCTGCTCGCCCGCGCCCCGCGCCTCCGCCTGCCTTCGCTGATCCTCCGCGACGTCGCCCTCAGCGCGAGCGGCCTGCTCACGCCCAAGGTCGGCGGCGCGCCGGTCTATCCTTACCTGCCCGACAGCCCATGGGAGAGCCTCGCGATCACCAAGGAGCGTGACTTCACCTATCCGCAGTCGAAAGGCGCCGACCTCTACCGTCGTTCGCTCTACACCTTCTGGCGCCGCACCATCGCGCCGGTGAACATGTTCGACAGCTCCGCGCGCCAGACCTGCCGCGTGCGCACGGCGGTCACTTCCTCGCCCCTGCATGCGCTCACGATGCTCAACGACCCGACTTGGGTCGAAGCCGCCCGCGTGCTGGCCCAGCGCGTGACGAAGGAACAGGCGACCGATGAGGCCCGCCTCGCCCGCGCGTTCGCCCTCGTGCTCGGCCGCGCCCCGGCCGGCGCCGAACCCGCCCTACTCGCCAAGATGCTCGCCCACCAGCGCGCGGTCTACGCCGCCGACACCAAGGCCGCCGACGCGCTCCTCGCCATCGGCGAGAGCAAGCGCGACGCCGCCATCCCTGCCACCGAACACGCCGCGCTCACCGCGACCTGCCTCGCCCTCTACAACCTCGACGCCGCCGTCACCCGCGACTGAACCCCATGGACTTCGAACTCTCTCCCTCCGAATGGCGCGAGCGCCTGACGCGCCGTAGCTTCCTCAGCGCCGGCGTCCAGGGCATCGGCTCGGTCGCCCTCGCCTCGCTCCTCGCCCGCGACCTCAAGGCCGCGCCGAATCCGGTCGGCGCCCTGCCCGGACTCCCGCACTTCGCGCCCAAGGCCAAGCGCATGATCTGCCTCTGGCAGGGCGGCGGCCCTTCGCACGTCGACCTCTTCGACCATAAACCGCTGCTCGCCAAGATGGCCGGCGAGGACATCCCCGCCAGCGTGCGCGGCGACACCCGCCTCTCCACGATGTCCAGCGGCTACGCCAAGTTCCCGTGCGTCGGCGCCATCAAGCCCTTCAAGAAATGGGGCTCCAGCGGCATCGAGATGAGCGAGATGCTGCCGTACACCGGCGCGATCGCCGACGAGCTCTGCGTCGTCCGCTCGATGAACACCGAGGCGGTCAACCACGCGCCCGGCGTGACGTTCTTCATGACCGGCTCGCAGATCCCCGGCCGCCCGTCGATGGGCGCCTGGCTGTCTTACGGCCTCGGCTCGATGAACGAAGACCTGCCGGCGTATGTCGTGATGACGTCCTCCGACGCCGCCAAGACCTGCGGCCAGTTGTTCTTCGAACACTACTGGTCCAACGGCTTCCTGCCCGGCAAGCACCAGGGCGTGCGCTTCCGTGGCGTCGGCGATCCGGTCCCTTACGTCAATAATCCCGCCGGCGTCAGCCGCGAGGCGCGTCGCACGATGCTCGACGACATGCAGGCGCTCAACCGCGCCCACCTCGGCGAAGCCGGCGACCCGGCGATCGACACGCGCATCTCGCAATACGAGATGGCCTTCCGCATGCAGGCCTCGGTGCCCGACCTGCTCGACTTCAAGAACGAGCCGAAGTCGGTCCTCGAGATGTATGGTCCCGACGTCCTCAAGCCCGGCACGTTCGCGAACAATTGCCTCATCGCCCGCCGCCTCGCCGAACGCGGCGTGCGCTTCACGCAGCTCATGCACGCCGGCTGGGATCAGCATAACAATCTTACCACCGGCCAGCTCGCCCAGCAGTGCCTCGACACCGACCAGGCCAGCGCGGCGCTCGTCAAGGACCTCAAGCAGCGCGGCCTCCTCGACGACACGCTCGTCGTCTGGGGCGGCGAGTTCGGACGCACGCCGTTCGCCCAGAACCAGCAGGGTCAGGGCTTCAAGGGCCGCGACCATTTCGGCCGCGCCTACTCCTGGTGGCTCGCCGGCGGCGGCGTGAAGCCGGGCTACGTCCATGGGGCCACGGACGATTTCGGCTGGAACGTCGTCAAGGACCGGGTCCATGTCCACGACATGCAGGCCACCCTCATGCACCTCTTCGGGATCAACCACGAGGGGCTCCTCTTCCGCTATCAGGGCCGCCAGTTCCGCCTGACCGACGTCGAAGGCCACGTGGTGAAGGGCATGTTGAAGCACGCCTGAGGGCCGAAACCGACGGAGAAAGGGGCAAAGTCGGTATTTTGACCGCTTTTCCCCTTGCTCCCGCCCCATCCACCCCTTTTCTCCAAACTTCCACCCACCTTACGGCCATGACCCAGCACAACAGTTTCAAGTCCAGCGCCTCCTCCTCCGGAGCGAAGCGTAACGTCCTCAAGCGCTTCGAGCGCGTGGAACTGCTCAAGAAGCGCGGCACCGTCAAGGACCTGAAGCGCGTGACCAAGCTTCCGAAGACCAAGCCTGACGCCTAAGTCCGGGTCTCGCGCCTTTGCGAAAAAACCCACCCGGACTTCCGGGTGGGTTTTTTGCTTTTAGGAGCCCAAACCCACGCTCGCCAGCCCTTCCCTCCCTTCCCACCATCCGAACTTCGCCCGCCATGGAATCCCCCCGGCAGAAATACCGCCCCTTCGAGACCGTCCGCCTGCCGGACCGCCGCTGGCCGGACGCCCGCATCGAGCAGGCACCCCGCTGGTGCTCGGTCGACCTTCGCGACGGCAACCAAGCCCTGGCGATCCCGATGAACGTGCCGGAGAAGCACGAACTCTTCCAGACCCTCTGCCGCATCGGCTTCAAGGAGATCGAGATCGGTTTCCCGTCCGCCTCCGACACGGAGTTCGCCTTCACCCGCGAGCTCATCGAAAAGAAGCTCATCCCCGAGGACGTCTCGGTGCAGGTCCTCGTCCAGGCCCGCGAACACCTCATCCGCCGCACGATCGATTCCCTCAAGGGCGCCCATCGCGCGATCGTCCACCTCTACACGCCGACCAACCCGGCCCAGCGCGAGATCGTCTTCAATCTCTCCAAGGCTCAGGTCCTCGAGATGGCCGTCAACGGCACGAAGCTCATCCGTGAGCTCACCGACGCCCTGCCGGACACGCATTGGCAGCTGGAATTCAGCCCGGAGACCTTCGTGCTCACCGAGCCCGACTACGCCCTCGAGGTCTGCGAAGCGGTCGCCAAGGCCTGGGGTGCTTCCGCGAAGCGTAAGATCATCCTGAATCTCCCGCTCACCGTCGAAGCCGGCACGCCGAATACGCACGCCGACCAGATCGAGTGGTTCTGCCGTCATCTCAGCAACCGCGAGATGGCCATCGTCTCCCTGCACACGCACAACGACCGCGGTACCGGCGTCGCCGCCACCGAGCTCGGCCTGATGGCCGGCGCGGACCGCGTCGAAGGCACGCTCTTCGGAAACGGCGAGCGCACGGGCAACCTCGATATCGTCACCGTCGCGCTGAACATGTTCTCGCACGGCATCGACCCGCACCTCGACTTCCGCAACCTCGGCGCCATCCGCGAGGTCTACGAGCGCGTGACCCGCATGAGCGTGCACGACCGCCACCCTTACGGCGGCGACCTCGTCTTCACGGCCTTCTCGGGCTCCCACCAGGACGCCATCAAGAAGGGCATGGATCGTCGCGGTAAGATCGGCCACGACGCGCTCTGGGACGTCCCCTACCTCACCATCGACCCGATGGACATCGGCCGTTCTTACGAGGCCATCATCCGCATCAACTCGCAGAGCGGCAAGGGTGGCGTCGCCTACGTGCTCGACCGCGAGTTCGGCTTCGACCTCCCGAAGCTGATGCACCCGGAAGTCGGCAATCTCATCGGCAAGCACGCCGACAAGCTCAGCAAGGAACTCACGCCCGCCGAGATCCACGACTGCTTCCGCGCGAACTTCGTCAACGTCGTCCGCCCCCTCGAACTCGTCGAGTTCAGCTCGAAGCCCATCAGCAAGGAAGCCGTGCGCTGCGAAGCTCAGGTCCGTCGCGACGGCAAAGTCCTCACGCTCACCGGCGAAGGCAACGGCCCGATCAGCGCCCTCGTGCACGCCCTCGAGTCCAAGGGCTGGGCGAACTTCTCCCTGAAGGATTACCGCTCGCATGCGCTGACCGCCGGCTCGGAATCTTCCGCCGCTGCTTACGTTTCCCTGCAGTCCAAGGACGGCCGCACCGTCTGGGGCTGCGGCGTCGACGCGAATATCGAACTCGCCGGCCTCAAGGCGCTTGTCAGCGCGGCTAATAGGCTCGGGTGAAACCCGAGCCAGGGGACACGTGGGCAAGGTGACACGGTGACAAGGGGAGCAACAAGTTGATCGGTTGATCCGTTGGCCAGTTGGCCGGAGGGATGCACAACCCCGTGCCCCCATGTCACCGTGACAGCGTGTCCCCTCGAAGGCGAAGCCTTCGCGACGTCCTTACTTCTGCGGACGACGGATCACGCCCTGCTCATCGAGCCAGCCCATGCGCCCGAACACCCAGCCCGGGACGCAGAAACCGGTGAAGACGGATTGGACCATGCCGACGCCGACGAAGACGGCCAACCAGATCCAATTGGGGTGGACCCAATGGGAGAGTGCCACTCCGGTGAGGACGAACGTACCACTGATCAGACGGGTTAGGTTTTCGACTTTCATAGGCCGAGATTGAGACCACCCGCCCCTGTTGTCAAAACCCGGCAATCCTCGCGCGCTTGGTAGGGTCGGGACCGCGTCACGACATAGCTGCATCTAGTTCGCCGCAGGGCGAACCCAGGTAGGGGCACGATTTATCGTGCACACCTTTTCGAGGAGGGCGCGGCATAGCCACGCCCCTACCCTCGGCCGCCCTGCGGCGGCCTGATACGGTCTAGGTAGGGACGGCTCTCCGAGCCGTCCGCTCGCGTAAGTGATACGAACCTCATCTGGCTCAACGGCGGGCTCGGAGAGCCCGCCCTACCTAATGCCCAAGCATCCTATCCGGTTTCCGGTCTCCCCTTGTCTCTTTGCTCTCCCCAACCGCCAACCGCTAACCGCCATCCGCTTATCCCCTAACTTCATCCTTCATCCCTTCCCCTTCATCCTCCATGGTGTGAGTACCCCATGAAGAACCCTCGCTGGAACCCCTACCTCGTCGGGGCGCTGATCGGACTGCTC
>Ga0255117_1000510_pt1 | contig 12072 bp, 4 predicted proteins | sample Law_Atlam_RepA_8_2_FD_188583 | JGI IMG/M metagenome (GOLD analysis project Ga0255117, IMG submission 188583) | Freshwater microbial communities from St. Lawrence River, New York, United States - Law_Atlam_RepA_8h | ecosystem: Environmental > Aquatic > Freshwater > River | place: USA: New York...
GTCGTAGCTCATAGGCATCACAGCCTACCCGCGGGACGATTCCTGTCCATGGACCCCCTTGTCATAGAAAGTCATAGGAATGGTGGAGGGCACGAGAGCGGGAGGACTCGAGGGCCGGAGGGCCGGAGGGCCAGGGCGAATGACATGGGAGCCATGAAGGGCCAGGGCTAGGGTCAGGGCCAGGGTCAGGGCCAGGGTCAGGGCCAGGGTCAGAAGAGACACAGCATGGGGTCAGACACATCATCGCTACGTGAGATGAAGTCAGACCCCCTGCCGCGGACCAGCAGGGACGCTGATCCCTACCTGGTGCGAAGGTATTCGCGAGCGGGTGGAGGTTAGCGGTTAGCGGATGGTCGATGCGGCATCAGGTACGCTCGATTCAGCACTCGATGCAGCACTCTGTACTCCGCACTCCGTAATCCGTACTCTATCTCTCTCCGGTAGGGCTGACCGTCCCGGTCGGCCGGGGGGCACGCGGGCAAGGTGGCAAGCAAGGGGTTGGCGGTTGGCGGTTAGTTTTTTGCGCTGGGTGAGGCCACGGCTACTCCTTGGCCCCCGTGGCCAGTTTGCCAGCCAGCCAGCGGGTGCACGCCTGCGGCCCCGTGCCGAAGCGCGGACACGCCCCGCGGACGAGCAGGGACCATCGTCCCTGCTCGCTCCTCCCGCGGAGTTCAGAAGCTCGCGGAGAGTCCGAGATTGAAGCGGCTCTCGCGGTAGCCGTTGTCGCCGGAGCGACGTTCAAAGGAGAGCTCGGCGTTGAGGTCGCCCTGCTTCCAGCGCAACCCGACGGCCCCCAGGACGATATCACGGTCCGCGTTGGGCAGGGTCAGGGCCACCCCGACGCTACCAGCGTTGGTAAGCACGGAAACATTGGTGGACTGGTCCTCGCCGCCGAACTCGTGCTCAAAGCCGCCACGGAAGAACGGGGTGATCGTGCTGGAGGTCAGCGCGAAAGCCTTGTTGAACTCGACGGTGGCAGCCGCCGTGTTGGTCGACAGGTTCTGGGTCGGGTAGGTCACGCCGCCCACCCCCGCTTCGGTGTAGCCGTTGATCTTGGAGATAGAGCGGGACACGCCGAGCGTCGGCACCACCGACCAGCCGACGATCTCGCCGGCGTTGGCGCCGACGAGCAGGTCGGCGGAAAGGCTGCGACCGTTGGTCACCCCCGTGGGGGTGGAGCCGTAAGGCCCGGCGGACTGGATCGCGTCCAGATCCTGGCGACCGAGGGTCATCGTCAGGCTGCCGAAGAACCGCTCCCCGCGGGCGACCGCATAGGTGGTCACGCTGCGTCCTTTGAAGGACAGGCTGGAGCCGTCGGAGGAGGAGGAGTTGCCATCCTGCATCCCGAAGCCCAGACCGACGTACAAGCCGGAGGCCACGTCCCACTCCAAGCCCAACGCTCCGGCGGTCGAACGACCGTCCAAGCTGGCCGCCGAGCCGCCCGGGGCATCGGTGATGTCGCGGATGCTGCCGTCGAACCACCAGCGGAGTCCCGGCGAGACCGCATGGGTCGAGGGCACTCCCGTCATGCAGAAATCCAGACGGGGTTCCGCGAACGCGCCATCCGAGTCGGCGTACGCGACCGGCGCCGCCATCCGCAGGTTGCCGATGAGGCGCGTCTTCATCATCGAGTTGAAGCTGGTGCCCATGAGCTGGGCGGACCGCAGGTTCTTTCCGGCCATCAGCGGAGCGCGGTTGCTGGCCGAAACGACGAGGCCCGGATCCACGTAGCCGGGCAGGGTCACGCGGTAGACGAGGATCCGGTTGACGTTCTCGACGGTCTCGGACGAACCAGATCCGGAAGTCGGGGTGACGACGCCGTTATACGCGGAGCCCAGCATGGAGCCGTTGGCGGTGATGAAGTCGTTGTCGTTGCCGACAAGGAGGAAGTAGTCGTTCGGGTTGGCGGTATCCAGGCAAGGGACGACGGAGAGGGCCTCCCACTTCTCGGAGAGCGAGTTCACGTTCTGCGCCGTCACGCCGGACGCACCGGGGATCGCGGACAGGGAGGCGACGCCCAGGGTGCTGACGGTGTTCGTGTTGAGTCCGAAGCGGGCCAGCTGCTGGACGTTCAGCAGGTTGACGAAGTCGGTCGTCGTGGCGGCCACGATGCCCGAGACCGGCGCGAGCGTGGAGCCGGTGCCCGTGACGGCGGGGGTGTAGCCCGTCTCATAGGTCGTCCCCGCGAGGTTGGTCGCGCTGGCCGTGCTGACGAGGGCGATGCTCTTGAACACGAGCGGGTTGTCGGCGTAACCCACGCCCGCGGAACTCGACTTCGGGCCGGCGTTGCCCGCGCCGTTGCCGTTGCCGTCGCGGGTGAGGACCATGAAGGTGGTGCTGCTCAGGGCGACGATTTCGGACTGCGCGGCGGTCTTGTTGGCGGCGGCGCCGACACCCTTGCTGCTGAAGGTCGGGAGCTCGACGAGGTAGTGGCCGATGGGGGAAGAGGGGGTCGCGTTGTTCGAGACATCGTAGACAAACAGGCGGGTGTAGGAGCGGTTGTTGTCCAGGTTGCCGGGCGTATCTTGGCGGGTCGCGCTCTGGAGCATCGCGACAAGGTACTTGCCGTCAGGGGTGATGTCCACGGCTTCCATGCCTTGGTTGTCGCGCCGGCCGCCGGTCTGGACCGTGGGGTCGGTGGCCTTGCTGACATCGACGCCATTGATCTGCGAGGTGTAGCCGGTCAGGCCGGAAGCCTCGGTGAACTGCGGGATCAGCGCCTGGACAGGCGAAATCTTCCCGAGCAGACGGCCGTCGCGGGCGACGTTGAGGATGGTGGCGCCATATTCGTCGGAGACGTAGAAGCTGCCGTTGGGGGCGATGGCAAGACCCTCGGCGTCGAGCGCCAGCTTGCCGTTGGCGACGGGCACGCTGGTGAGGCTGCCGAGCGTCGTGCCGGTCGGGTTGACGGCGGTGGAACCGTTGCCATTGAAGTCGGTGATCTTCGTGGTGCCCTTGAAGGTCAGGGTCAGCTGGGTCTGGCCGACGGTGGCGGTCGTGTAGTCGGGCGTGAACGCGAGGGCGAACTTCTGGATGCGCGCGGCGTAGTCGATCAGGCCGGCGACGTTGTAACCGCGGTCGGGTAAGGTGTAGAGCATCCCGGCGTAGGAGCCGTCGGCGTTACGGCGCCAGGTCGTCGTGTCGACCTTGAAGGACGAGAAGGAACCCAGCGTGTCGCCGAGCGTATCGAGGGAGCTGGCGGTGAAGTTACCCACGCCAACGAGACCTTTGTTGACGTAGGTCGCGCCCCCGAAAGAGACGGACTTCGTCGCGCCGACGGGCGTCGTGTCGAGGTTCGGCGCGGTGTAGGTGAGCGGGCCGGCCGACAAAGTGAGGGTGGCGGCGGCGACGAGCAGGGCGTGAGTGAGGTGGCGCATGGTGCGAATGATGTCGGCCGGGCGGACCAGTCTCCGCAAGCCCAGCAAAGCAAACAGTGCGCGTCGATTACGACAGGGCCGCGTCGTCGGTGTCGAGGCCGACACCTCCTCGTCACACCCGCGACGAGCGGATAGATTTTCGCCACGGTTGCACCGGCCGTCACCGCCCTGCAGCCTCAACCATGACGGTACTACTTGGCCGGCTCCTTGAAAGTACCCAGATACTTCTCGCAGATCTCGATGGTGACATGGGGCGAGGGACAGAACCCCGTCCGCGCTTGGCTGGTCCACGCCAGTCCCCGCTTCACCAGTTCCTGCCGCGCATGCCAGGCGTCGGCCGAGGCGCCGCCGGTCCCCAAGGTGGCTTCGTTCCTGAACTCCTGCTCGATCGGCTTGAAATCGGCCACCTTCACGTAGATGCCCGACACGCACACTGTCCGCCCTGGCCCGTCGGCGGTCACGACCGCGAGACCACGGTCGAATTTCACGGTGCAATGCACGTAAGCCTCGTCGGGCCAATCCTGCGCGCGATAGCGGGTATCGATCACCCTGCCCTTGGGCTGATCGAAGAAATGGACCCAGGATCCGTTATAGGTCGGCCAATAACCTCCGCCCATGATGACCTCGTACTGGTCGTCACGCTTGCGCACGATCATCTCATGGCTCCAGAGGTCGGTGTAGAAACCTTCGATTTCCGCGGGACCGGCGGCGAGCGCCTGCAGCAAGCTCTCCACGTTGCGGTACCGCTTGGCCTGGTCGACCTTGTCGCCGAGCGTCACCAACTTCTCATGGTAAGATCCCAACGGTGCTTCGTGATCGGCGACCGTATAGCGTCGGAGGTAATCCTCCACGAACGCCCCGCGGTCCACCTTCTGGACGGCCAGATCTAGTTGCGCCGCCTCTGCGGAGCCCGGCCGGGCGCCGCGCAAGACCTTCACCTCGGCGAGCAGTTCGGCGCAGCGGCGGGACATCCGCGCGTTGTGCTGGTCCAGTTCCGCCAGGGTCAGTTCGCTAGGTGGGGCAAGTTCATCGAGCGCGAAGCGCAAGCGCGGCTCGGCGGCGGGTTGCGCCAGGTACCAGGCGGCCCACAGCGCGACGGCGGCGGCGACCGCCAGGAAAAGAAGCCCATCGCCATAACGGCGCCATGCACCCGGGCCCGCGGACACGTTCTTCATCGTCATAAATAACCCATTACAGCCTCGGGCGGCGGCGCCGACAACCCTGCATCCAGGAAGTTATGCACAGCGCACCCCGACACCCCTGACGCCACGGCCGACCCTCCCCGGTCGGCCGCAGGCATGGGGTCTGGCTTCGTCTCGCGCAGCGATGGCGTGCCTGACCTCATGCCGACATGTCCCGCACCCGCGGACCAGCAGGGACGCTGGTCCCTGCCTAAAGGCATCGAGGTAGGGCTGACCGTCCCGGTCGGCCGGGGGGCACGTGGGCAATGTGGCAAGCAAGCGGTTGGTGGTTAGACGATGCGGCACCAGCTACACTCGATTCAGCACTCCGTACTCTGCACTCGACTCAGCACTCGCTGCAGCCCTCTGGCCGTCCTCCCGACTCCCTACTTCCCACTCCCTGCTTCCTATTCCCTAACTCCTCCCACCCTTGCCCACGTGTCACCCTTTTACACATTCCCCCTCCGTATCATTACTTTAGTTTGCAGGCAACGACCCCGCGCCGCATCCTGCCGCCATGGAACCCCTCTTGGCCCTCGCCGGCGCCGGCCTTTGCTTAGCCGGCCCGATCGCGGTCATCGTGCTGTGGAACCGTCTCAGCAAACTCGAGGAACAGGTCAGGAACCTCGCGACCCTCCTTTGGAGGGTCGAAAACCAAGCCCGCGGCCCGGTGTCTCCGCCCGCTGCCTTCGAGCTGACGACGCCGAAGCCCGCGGCGACCTCCGCTCCTGCACCGACGCTTACGGCCGCGACTCCGGCCGCCGCACCTGCGCCTTCGGCCGCGAGCCTTCCCGAGCCGCCGCCGCTTCCGCTCCCCCCGCCCCTCCCGACTGCACCGACGCCGCAACTAAGCCTTCGGCCCGCCAGCCCTTCCGTGGCTGCTCCCGCCACGGACTCCCTGGCCAACCTGCGCAAGCTGGGCTTGCTGCCTCCGGTCGACCTCAAGGGGGAGTTCGCCCTCGGTTCATGGTGGGCGGTCCGGATCGCCGGCCTGCTGGCGGTAGCCTCGGTCGTCTTCCTTGCCATCTGGCTCAACCTGCGCTCGACCCTCCCGCCCTGGTTGCGCCTGGCCGAAATCCTCTCGCTCGGGGGCATCGCCGGGTGGCTCGGCCGACGGCTGGAGCCGACGCGCCGGGATCTCGGCCGCGTGCTGTTCACGGTCGGCCTGACCATCTTCCAATTCGCGGCCTGGGCGGCCTATGGACTGGAACGTATGCGTGTGCTGGATACGCCTGTCCAGGCCGCCACCTTGCAGTTCGTGGTGGCGCTGGTCGTCGGCGCGGTCGCCCTGAACCGTCGCGACCAGCTCATCGGCCAGCTCGCGATCGTCTTCGCCACCGTCGCCACGGGCTTCGCGCTCCGCGCCGGTGCTGCGCCGCTCTCGGTCGGACTGGAAGCCGGCTCGATCGCGCTGCTCGGCGGCATGCTCCTCGCGCGCGCCGGGTGGACTTCCTCCGCGGCGCTCAGCCTCCTCGCCTCCCTGGCCATGCTCCTGTGGTTAAGGCCGGCAGGGCCCGACGTGGCCGGAGTCAGCCTCGCCGTCCAGGTCGGGGCCGGACTCACGTTCCTCTCCCTTTGGTTAGCCGACCGCTTCGGCCGCATCGCCGAGGCGTCCGCGGAGGCCGCCCGAAACTCCCTGCTCGGTGCGGCGTTCCTCGCGCCCGCCACGCTCGCGATCTCCATCGCCCCCGGCGCCGACGGTAAGGCGGTCGCCGCCGGCCTCGTCGCCCTCGCGGCCTTCGCCGTCGGCTGCTTCGAACTCGGCCGCCGCCGCGTGGCCGCCGAAGTCCTGCTCGCGGCGGGACTGTTCTTCGCCGCCGCGGCCGCCGCTTGGAAGATCGAGCCGACCCTCACTTGGCTCGCGTGGATGATCGCCGCGGGGCTCGCCCAGCTCCTGTTTACGCGCACGCACATCTCCCTCCTGCGCTGGGGTTCGAAACTCCTGACCATCGTCGGTACCGTCGCCTACGTGACGGAAGCGCCCACGACCCTCTGGATCTGCCTGCTCGCGCCGGCCATCGTCGGCAGCTTGACGGCCTGGCGGCTCCGGCCGGCGCCCGCGGACGCGGCGGCCACGGCCGTGGAGCTCGGACGATTGGATAAGATCCTCGACCTCGCCGGCCTCGGCGTGCTCACCTGCTTCGTCCAAGGGCACCTCCCCGCCGCCGTGCAGCCGTGCGCGTGGCTCGTCGTGGTACCCGCCATCCTGCTCTTCCGTCGGCCCGCCGTCCTCTGGGCGCTGGTCCCGGCGATCCTCTGGACACTGGTGACGATCCTGCAGAGCAAAGCGATCGGGCCGCTCGCGGGTGACCGCGCGGGGATGCTGGGCTGGGCGTTGCTCCTCGCCGCGGGCAGCACGCTGATCATCCGCCGGTCCGAGACCTGGCCGACCCTCGCGTCCGCCCCGCTGCGGCCCTGGCTGGCCTTCGCCGGCGCGGCGTTGCTCGGCAAGGCGCTCGACCTCGGCCTGGTCCTCCCGCCCGCCGGCGCCGACTGGCGCTGGCCGCTCCTATGGTGCCTCGGGGCCGGGCTGACTTTCGGGCTCGCCGAAGTCCTCCGCCGACTCAGTTCCTGCGAACGCAGCCCGTTCGCGGCCATGCTGGCCTTCTGGCCGGCCTTCGTGCTCGCCATCGCACAAAGCGCCGACTTCCAAGCCGCGCCCGCGACGTTGCCCCTCTGGCTCATCGGACAGACCATCGCCTTGGTCGGATTCGTCCGCTTCCGCCGCGCAGAGCCCGGCACCAGCGACTCCTGGGCGGCTCTCTTCGCGGTGGTCATCGCCTGGACAGTCTTCTTCGCGTTCCCCGTGCGGGATTCGGACCTGCTCGTGCTGCATGCCTTGGCCTTGTCGGCGACGACGTTCGGGCTCGGCTGGCTGCTCAAGTCCCGGTCGGTCGGGTGGGTGGGTGTGGTCGGGCTGCTCTTCACCACGTTCGGGGCCCTCACATTGGGGGCGGAGGTTCTCGAGTCATACCTGTTGCTGACGTTGCTGCTGGTCGACGCCTCGATGGTCTGGATGCTGAAGGAATGGGACCACCCGGTGGCCCGCTTCGCGCAGCACACGTTCGCGTTCACGAGCGCCTGCTTCGGCTTGGCCCTTGTCGCCAAGCTCCTCGCACCCCACCTCCCACCCGCCTTCCTGCAGGCCAGCTGCTGGCTCGCCGCGGCCGCGCTGACGACCGTGGCCAGCGAAGCGTTCTTCCGGGCGACGGGCCGGCGCTCGCTTGGGCTTGTCGCGACGTTGGCTTTCTTCCCGGCCTACCTGATGGTCGCCGGATCTAAAACGGTCGCCACCACCTTGGGCGCGACCCCGCTCTGGCTAACCGGGCTCGGGCTCGCGCTCTTCAGCCTCGCGCGCCAAAGCCGCGACGACGCGAAAGCTGGCTCCCTCTGGCGCGGCGCGGTCTGCGCGGCCTGCACCCTCCTTCTGGTCAACGTTTTCGGCGAGCTGGCGGGAGCGCAGGTCTCGCTGTTCTGGGCGCTCGCGGCCGCGCTCACCTTCGCCCTTGGCTTGGTGCTCGACACCAAGATTTACCGCATGGTTGGCCTCGTCGGCCTCATCTTTGCGACCGGGCACGTGATCTTGTACGACGTCCAAGACCTTGTCGGTCGGATTGTCGCCTGCGCAGCCATCGCGGCGGCCTTCTTCGGCGTCGCCTGGCTCTACGGACGCTTCGTCAAAAAAGAAGCGGACGACCCCAAGGACGCGTGAGTAGGCTGCGCCTAGGTCACCCGCCCTCCCCGCGGTGATCAGCCCGGTCGGCCGTGTATCTCATCCCGCGGACCAGCAGGGACGCTGGTCCCTACCTCGAGATCCTCCTCCCACCCTTACCCACGTGTCACCGTGCCCACGTGCCCCCTGTCCTTCGCTATCGCCGACCACCCCGCCGAGGTTTGCTCGCCGGAGTAACAGGAAGCCCGCACGGCTTACACCGGGCGGGCTTTTGTTCAGGGCGTCGCTGCGCCCCTCTGGTCAGTGCGGACTTGGCTTAGAAGCGCGCGCTCAAACCGAAGCTGATCGTGTTGTCGGCGTTGCCCAAGCCAAGGAGGGAGTCCTCCGTGGCATAGGAGAGGTAGATCGACACTTTATCCGTCGGAGCATAAGCCAGGGTCAGGCCGACGGAGAAAGGCGAGCCGTCGAACCGTTCAGCCAAAGCGGTGCGGGCGGAAGCGCTCGAGAAGGACTTATCAACATCGAAATCGCTGATGAACTTGTTCGCCGCGAGAGTGGCCGTGAAGCCTTTGCCCAAGGCCACCGCATAACTCGCCCCGAGGACGAACTGTTGATTCAAGAAGGCGTCGCCCACGAAGCCACCCTTGGTCCGCCCGGCGGTCTGACCGTAAGCGAGGGAGAGCGTGACGTCGCCTGAGCCGACATGCATGTCATATTCGGCTCCCACGGAAAAGCGGCGGGCGCCGACTTCCACGTTGAGCCCGGAAACCAAGTCGAAGGGATCGGAGATGGCGTCCGCATACGACAGCGTGAGGCTGACGTGATCCCAGACGTGGGCCTTGACGCCGTAGGACATACCGTCGAAGTCCTCGACGTCGTGGGCAATCATGGTGTTGCCGGCGGTGAGCGTGAAGATGCGATCCGGAGCCTTGACCGGGGCGGTCTGGGCTTGGGCGGCGGCGGCAACGACGAGGAGCGGGAGTAGGGATTTCATAGCGCAACCGATGGTGCTCGCGGACGGGCGCCTTCAAGAAATTCTTGAGCGTTTTCCGTATCCCTAAAATGATGTTACCAATTCGCCATGCTCCTGTGACAATCGACACGGGCGGTTTGATTGAAGCGGCACCAGCTACGCTCGACTCAGCACTCCTCACTCTGTCCTCTGTCTCTTCAGGTAGGGCTGACCGTCCCGGTCGGCCGTAGGCACCGTTGATCGGTTGATAAGTTAAACCGTTGGCCAGAACCGTTGGCACACCGCCTTTAGCCTTACCTCCGGCCAACTGATCAACCGGTCAACGGCTCAACAAATCGCTGGCTTCGCCTCGCGAAGCGATGGCGTGCCTGACCTCATGCCGAAGCAAAATCCAATACCCCGGACCAGCAGGGACGCTGGTCCCTACCCGCGCGAAGCGCGCGATGAGAGGTTACAGGTGCGCCTCATCCCCACGAGTCCTCCGGTCTTTGTTCCCGCCGGCCCTCTCATGAGTGGGGTCAGACTACTACGTAGTAGCCTGACCCCATTATCGGCTAATCGACTCCCCTTTTTTCGCAAGTTTGCCCCGAACTATCGGGGTAAAGGAAGCGACGAGGGTTGAGCGAGGCGGTGAATGGTGGCGTGGATAGTCCGGGTGAAGGTCTGGCCATCGCTACCAGTCAGTGTGCATTTCAATTCCAAGCCCGGCGTCGGCGCCAGTTCCGGGATGGTCAGCGTAACCGACCGCGCATCCGCGGCGATTTTGGCCTGGGTAATCGTCAGGGGGCGCTCGTTCAGATGCGCTGAGCCGTACTTCTCGCTGCGCTGCAGACCCCATACCTTGAGCGTGAAATGGCTGAGGTCCTCGGCCGAAACCTTGTCGAGCGGCTCACTGAAGGTGACGGTGATCGAGCCCGGGGCGGTCCGCCAAGCGATGGGTAGATGCAGCGGCGACGATACCCGGCGGACCCGATAGAGTCCGCCGTCCTGGGTTTTATTGGAGGCCCAGACAGCCATGCCGCAGGTGTAAAGATCGCCCGAGACGGGATGGAAGCGGCCCCGCATGACGCCCGTGGGGAAATCACCCATGGGCATGGCCACGGAGGCTCCCTGCGCGGCGTCGGACTCGTCCTGCAGAATCAGGTTCATGCGGCCCATGCCGTAACTGATATCGATGAGTTTATTCTGCAGCGGCGCCCATGACTTCGGCGTCAGGCGCACCAGTTCGCCCGGGGAGCGGTCGAACTTATTGGTGAGCCAGACGAGCGGTTGCTGCATCGCGCCATCTCCCGAGTCCTTCGGCGCGCCATAGGACCACATGTTGCCGTAGAATCCGTCTTGGCGGACGAGGTTGATGCGGTTCTTCGGCGTCCAATGGCCTTCTTGGTCGGTGACGTAGAAGCTACCGTCGTCGTTGACGCTCACGCCGTTCGCGGCCCGGAAACCATTGGCGACAATCTCGGTCCGGCTGCCGTCTTTTTTCACGCGTAGTAGCGTGCCGTGCTGCGGCACGAGCGGCGGCTTGGCATGACGGGCCGACTTAGCATAGTAGAAATCCCCCGCCGTATCGGTCTGCAGGCCCATGGCGAACTCATGGAAATGCTCGGTGACTTGATGGTCGCTATTGAAGCACTCGTAGAAATCGGTTTCGCCGTCGCCATTGAGGTCACGGAGGATTACCAGCTGATCGCGGCAGGTGACGTGGATCACGTCATCGACGATTTTCAGGCCTAGCGGCTGGTTGAGCCCCGCGGCGATACGCCGCCAAGTGGCTTGCCCCGTGTCGAAGCCATCCACGAGCCACACATCGCCCATCCAGGTGCAGACCGCCATCCGCTTACCATCCGCGAAGAAGTCTAGGCCGCCCAGCCGCCATTGGGTGTGCCACGGGTTGGTGGTGGCGGCGGGAAAGCCGAGCGTGTCGGCCTCGATGCCATCTCCGATCATCTTCGGGCCGTTCGCGGCCGGCAGATCCACCGCCCACTGCGGCGGGGCGCCACGAGTGAGCGCTACGAGATCGTTCGGCGGCAGGAGCGGCTTGAGGCCAGCTGGCGCCTTCACCTCGGACTCGATGCGCACCGTAATGCGCTGGCTTTCTTTGCGGGCGGGTAGACGCAGGACCTGGAAATCACCGACGACGGCGAGCTGACCGCCATCGCTCGTGACGCGTTGCGCATGCGGGGCGATGCGCATCTCGAGGGGCGTATCGCCGGGGCCGACTTCGAGTGTTCGGGTAAAGACGAGCTTACCGTCGCGCACTTCGCAGCCTGGGGATTCCCGTAGCTTGGTCGTGCCGATGCTGAAATGGAGCACGACGCGTTGGCCATGATGGGAAAGCCCTTCGTAACGCATCCACGGACGTGGGAGCGGGCCGTAGGGCTTCTGATCGAGGCCCCGGATACGCTCATCCGCATAGCCCCCCTTCGCCGGATGGGCCCAGCCGGGTTGATCGGGGTTCACGAAAGCGGCTTCGCCCACGATCTTCGTGTGCGTGCCGTGGGAGCCATCGAAGGCGATACCCCGCCAGTTGACGAACGACTCGCCCGCCCACGCCGCGGCCACGCGCATCGTGTCATGATCGTAGAGTATCCAGGCGCGGCCCTTGGTCACGCCGCCCGCGCCTTCATCCAGACGCACGGCGATACCCTTGTAGGCGATATTTCCCGGGGCGGCCTCCAAGGTCCACATCAACGCCGGACCAAAGTCCATGCGCAGGTATTTCGGCCCCTGCTTGAACTCCTTCATCGCCGCCGTCTCTACGAACACGCCTTGGGGCTTGGGTAGCTGTGCCAGGTAATCCTCCGTCACGACCGTATAGGCTGCAGGATTGGTCGGCTTCACCATCTGCTCGCGGAGGTAGTGGGCCAC
>Ga0255117_1000511_pt1 | contig 12048 bp, 9 predicted proteins | sample Law_Atlam_RepA_8_2_FD_188583 | JGI IMG/M metagenome (GOLD analysis project Ga0255117, IMG submission 188583) | Freshwater microbial communities from St. Lawrence River, New York, United States - Law_Atlam_RepA_8h | ecosystem: Environmental > Aquatic > Freshwater > River | place: USA: New York...
ATCCTTTGTGTGCAGGGCAGGACTTGGCTTAGCGGTTGCTGATCACGATCCAGGCTGCCCACGCGATGCCGCCAAGGACGGTCAGAATAGCCAGGACCGCAAATCCCCGCCCGAAGACCAGACGTGCCCACAGCCACGCGGCAAACTGACCCGGTTCTGGTAGCGCGGCAACTTTATCCAGCTGCTCCATATCCCAATTCAACGCATGAAGGACATCCGGGTGGTTCGCTTTGCGAATACCATCGCGTACCGCAACCCGAGCCGCAGCCAAGCGCTCTGTGTAAACCCCAAAACTTGGACTTTGGCGGAGTGCCACAATGGCATCTTCAGGTGCGGAAACCGCCGATGAAAGAATTCTGTCCGGATCTGCCGCTGTGATACTGACATCGATCGGCGCTGCCTGACTTGCATCGCCACCAGCGTTCACATCGTCTTCGTCAGCTGATCCATCTGATGTTACATGCTGCACTTCAGCCCGCACATTCCCGCCAAAGTAAACCGGCAGGCCGCTCGGTGCATCTGGGACAAAGACCACTTCGTCCGCATCATCAGGGGAAGGCGTATTGTTCGTGGACATAGATGACTCCAAAAAAGACTTTGGGGACCCGTGTGGGTCCCCAAATCACTTACTCAGCTGCTGGCAGTGGCCGTCCTCGGTGGCAGGCCTTGTAAGGCTTACCGGATCCACATGGACATGGATCGTTCGGCTCTGGCGTAACTGGTGCGGTGGTTGGTGCCATCGCAGCCGCCTGCAGCAGAAGATTCATCTCCTGCTCGACCTTTGCGGTGTCAATCGATTGGACATCATCCTCGGATGCATCGTCTTCCGAGACGTCTCCATCTTCCTGCGACATCTCAAACTGTCCGAACGCCCCGCTTAGCAGCATCTGGAGGAGCTCATCCTCACTTGGCTGTGCAGCCTGCAGCTGAGCGCGGAAGGTCTGGGCCATGGTTTGCGCAATGATCGTCGTTTGCAGCACGTTGAAGAGCTCAAGAGCTTCCTTCTTGTAGGCAACTAGCGGGTCGACCTGTGCATAGCCACGGAGGCCGATACCTTCGCGGAGGTAGTCCATGTTACGCAGGTGCTCAACCCATTCACGGTCGATCACCTGGCGCATCACCTGACGCTCAATTTCACGCATCTGGTCGGCGCCCATGTCCGCCTCACGCGCTTCAAAGGCATCCACAGCCGCTTTGTGCAGGATGTCAGCGAGCTCGCCACGGTTCTTACCGTTGAGGCTTTCGATGTCCAGTTGGTCATCGATAGGGAAGACTTCACGCAGTGGTGCGAGAATGCCATCGATGTCGTAGTCATCCACAGCCACACCTTCAGGAATCCCTGCGGTGATCGCGTCATCGACAGCATCTCCAAGGTAGCTCAGAATCGTCTCACGGAGGTCTGCACCTTCGAGGATCTGCTTACGCTCTGAGTAAATCACCTCGCGTTGTACGTTCATCACATCGTCGTATTCGAGAACGTGCTTACGTGCATCGAAGTTGTGCTGCTCGACCTTCTTCTGCGCATTTTCAATCATCTTGGAGAGGATTGGCATGTCAACAGACTGGTCATCTTCCCACTGCTTCATCAGGATGGAGTTGGTGCGGTCACCAAATGCACGCCAGAGGAAGTCCTCGAGGGAAACGTGGAAACGGCTTGAACCTGGGTCGCCCTGGCGTCCGGCACGTCCACGGAGCTGGTTGTCGATACGGCGGCTTTCGTGGCGCTCTGTACCAAGAATATAGAGACCACCTGCCTTGTGAACAGCCACACGCTCTGCGGCAAGCTGTTCGGGTGTCTGGGAATCATCCCCAATAACTGTCGTTCCAGCACCTGCGACACCACTGGTTTCCGGGGTATCGGCTGCATCACGCTTTGTTACAACGTGTGCAATGGAACGGCGTCCACCGCGGCGGTATGACTCATCGGATGAGATTGCCTTCTCGGCTTCGCTCGCGATGTGGGTTCCGCCAAGGAGGATGTCGACACCACGGCCAGCCATGTTGGTAGCAATTGTCACGGCGCCGAGGCGGCCCGCTTCAGCGATGATACGCGCTTCGTTTTCGTGGAACTTCGCATTCAAAATGTTGTGCGGAATACCGTGCATCAGACATTCAAGAAGCTCATCCCGCTGGTCTTGCGGCAGACCCAAGCGGTCGGCAAACTTAGCGACGACAGCTGGATCGGTCATTTTGGACACAGAGAATCCAACGGCCTTTGCCACCGGTTCGAGCTTGCGAAGCGTAAGGTCATCAAACTTGGTGATCAGCAGGCTTACAAACTTGCCATAGTCATCCCCAAGCTCTTTCTTCTTTTCATCGATGGCGTGGCGCAAAATCGTGACCGCGCCGAGAAGCTCCAGCTTTTGGAAGGTGAGGAACTCGCTGACGCGCTCGGACATTTCGATGGAACGCGTACCAACGAGAACAGGCTGCTTGCGGCAGTGAATCTGGAGAATCTCCAGTGCGATGCCACGGAGCTTGGATTCTTCTGTTTTGTAAATGACATCCGCGAGATCCTGACGAACCATCGGTTTGTTCGTTGGAACCTGGACAACATCGAGGGCATAAATCTTACGGAACTCATCCTCTTCTGTCTTCGCGGTACCGGTCATACCGGCAAGCTTTGCGTAGAGGCGGAAGTAGTTCTGGATGGTGATCGTCGCCATCGTCTGCTGCTCGTTCTCGATCTTAATGCCTTCTTTGGCTTCTACAGCCTGGTGAAGACCATCCGACCAGCGGCGGCCAAACATAATGCGTCCCGTGAACTCATCCACGATGCAGACTTCAGGCTTGCCTTCCTTACCCTGGCGGACGACGTAGTCGCGGTCGCGGTGGAAGACGGCGTGTGCCTTCAGCGCTGCGTTTGCATGCTGCATGTATTGGACATTTTCAAGTGCCGAAATGTCTTCGACATCAAAGCCCATGCGACGCAGCTGCTTTTCGACATTAACGAGGCCCTGCTCGGAGAAGTGTGCGGTCTTTTGCTTTTCATCCACCACAAAGTCTTTTTCATCCGTGGTGTTGTCGTATTTGTCCTTCTTTTCATCGCCACGCTCGAGCATCGGCATGATGCGGGCGAAGACGTAGTAGAGATCGGATGACTTCTCAGCGGTTCCAGAGATAATCAGTGGTGTGCGGGCTTCATCGATAAGGTTGGAGTCACATTCATCGATGATGGCAAACCAGTGGCCACGGTGCTGAACAATTTGGTTGCTTGTTGGGGCCATGTTGTCGCGGAGGTAGTCAAAGCCTAGCTCTGCGCTGGTTGCGTAGACGATGTCGCAGGAGTAGGCATCACGGCGGTCATAGACCTGGCGCGCGAACTTGAAGCGGTCATCCAGGCCATCTTCCTGAGGATTTGTGTACGTTGGGTCATAGACAAACGTACCACCGCCCTCGCCGGTTTCTGGCGAGTGTCCTTGGAGGATGCCAACGGTCATGCCGAGGCCATCGTAGAGAGGTGCCATCCAGATGGCGTCACGCTTTACAAGGTAGTCGTTGGCAGTGACCAGGTGAACACCTTTGCCCGCGATCGCGTTGAGGTAAGTACCAAGCGTGGATGTGAGGGTTTTTCCTTCGCCGGTACGTAGCTCGGAGATACGTCCATCGTGTTGCACCATGCCACCAATAAGCTGGACATCGAAGTGGCGCATCTTGAGGTAGCGCCAGGATGCTTCACGGCAGGCGGCGAAGGCTTCTGGGAGGATGTCATCGAGGGCCTTGTTATAGGCTTCTGTCATTTCCTTGCGGGTTTTGTACTGGGCTTCATCCCCGACAACCTCACGGACACGAGCCCGGAATTCTTCGGTCTTACCTTTTAACTGGTCATCGGTGAGGGCCTTGAACTGCGCTTCAAGGGCATTCACCTTCTCGACGACTTTGCGGTAACGGGCAACATCACGCTCATTGTTATCAAACAGCTTACGCAGGAAATTCATACGGGTACTTTCAGGTGCAACATCAGCCCACTACAGCGGCAAGGCGCGAAGAGGGGATAAAGGGATGGTCATTTTCTTGGCACGCCACGGCTGAACAAGATTCACATTGTTCAGGATTATCGGCGTATTCAGCGTGTCGCTGGAGGTGCGCGAGGAGCGATTCCCGTTCGGGGAATGACCATGACCGGAGTGGGTGCGGTCGCGACGGCTGTGTCTTTGGATGCATCCAATGGACTCCACAGCGTGCGGTCACGTTGTGGCTGAGCCACTTTTGCATTTACGACTGTGGATGGTTTGGTGTCATCGGTGACGGTGCCCGGATGTTCCCCTGGAAGCTGGCTGTGGTGCCAGGTGCAGGAAACAAATGCGGATGCTGGAATTGTTGGGCCAACCACCACAACGGTTACCAAAAAGAAGACCCACAGCATCACGATGCGCGGGCGGACAGCCGTATGCACATTGATTTCGCGTGGGGTGACAACCATAACGGAAAATCGTACCATGGACAGGTAGGTTGCCGTTCCCACGCATGTTATGGGATGCGGAACAATTCATGATGTTATTGTCGTAATTGACACGATGTATAAGTCCGGAGTGTGCCGGAAGTTAGGGTCTGAAATGGCGAAACAACAATTAATGCTCGCAACGATTACGCTGCTGGCGCTTGGTGCGCTTACGGGATGCTACCGGGATAAGCCTGTGGCGATGGCGCCGCCTGTCAGTGCTCCGCCTCCTGCGGCACCATCGAATGGTGAAGTCTATCAATGGCAGGATGTCCCCAAGGGACAGGAGATTCCTATTACGCGTGCTGTCTTTGATCAGGGTGGCTACCAGCTGTACGCATCCACGGGTGAGACCATCGTTGTTCCATTCGCCAATCAAAATATGTACGTGATGAAGTTTGGCAAGTCTGAGAACGGCGGGATGTACTTCGTAAGCGATGGCAGTACACCAACCTTGTATGTACCAAATGGTGCAGGGCTCGAAAATGCAGCTGCGCAGGGTGCGAAGTGGTATCCATTTCCACAGAACTATGCATACACACGGCCTGTCTACATGGGGCTTGCACCAACATGGTCTGACTATGTGGCGATGTCTTGGTATCCGGGGATGCTTTACTACGGCGGCTATTATGGTTATCGTCCGTGGATGCCAGGCCTGATGTTTTCCCCGATGGTCGGGTTAAACATCAATATTGGTGGACGTCCGTATTACGGCTGGAACAGCTATTCAACCTACTACCGAAGTAACCCAATCGGGCGCGTCGGTTGGAACAGTCGGCCATCGTATAACTATAACTCCGTCGGCCGCCGTACGGGAAGCAGCTCATTCGGATCTGCATCCGGTAGCCGGGGATCGTTTGGTGGTGCAAGCACTCGGACATCTGGTGGCAGCTTTAACTCATCGTCCACACGCACACCATCTGGTGGAGGAGCTCGGACATCCGGTGGAAGCTTTGGTTCGTCATCGTCCACACGCACGCCATTTGGTGGTGGAAGCGCCCGGACATCCGGTGGGAGCTTTGGTTCTTCATCGTCCACGCGCGCACCATTTGGTGGAAGCGCAGCGGGTTCGACATCCGGAAGTGGATTCGGTGCATCGAGAACAGGCCGCACCGGTTCGTTTGGATCCAGTGCACCATCCAGTGGCTTTGGCTCATCGTCCACACGCACACCATCTGGTGGAGGAGCTCGGACATCTGGCGGGAGCTTTGGTTCGTCATCGTCCACACGCACGCCATTTGGTGGCGGAAGCGCACGTACATCCGGTGGAAGCTTTGGCTCGTCATCGTCCACGCGCGCACCATTTGGTGGTGGCGCTGCTGGCGCGACAACAGGCAGTGGGTTTGGCGCATCCAGAACAGGCCGCACAGGTTCGTTTGGATCGAGTGCACCATCCAGTGGCTTTGGCTCAACACGAGCACCCTTTGGCGGAGGCGCATCGAGTTCCGGAAGCACACGCCCAAGTGGCGGTGGTTTCTTCGGTGGGGGAAGCAGCAGCACACGTTCGAGTGGTGGCTTCTTTGGAAGTAGTACGCGCTCCAGCGGAGGCGGCTTCTTCGGTGGTGGTAGCAGCGGACGCCGCTCTGGTGGATTTGGAGGCCGCAGACGATGACAGATTTAGTCTTTGTAACCGGTGGCGACTGGGATTCCACCACGCTGCATAACAATGGTTTTGAGCTTGCTGCGCAGCAGCTTCTGCTAGAGATCCGTGCTGGCCGTGATGAATTCGATGAACCCATGGATGGCGGAATTTGGGAAGGCTGTGAAATGACGGCATTTGTGCGTCCGATGGACAACCCGGATGTGCCATTCGATGCTCTTCCAGGCCGTGTTACCTTACGGTTTCCATTTCATGAGGTGATTGTTGAAAACATCACGCCATTTGTGGATGCCCGTGGGACCCGTGTCTTTTTGGATGGCCGGGATGTCAGCGACCAGCTGGTTGACTTGGTGGTGAACATCGATGCTGGTAACGACATGGTCGAGGCAGTGATTTCGGTTTACCGGAACCGCTTTTTGTTCAGTGATGAGGTGATTATCACTGATTTGCTGGGAGCCTAGTTGATGAATCGACCAACAGCTGGGAGTGTCGCCGCCGCAGAGCTTACGACAACGTATGTGTTCTTCAGTGGTCCTCAGTCAGATGGCCTAACGGTGATTCGTGATGGCGAGCTATTACTGCCGGGTACGGTGGACTCTGTTTCGATCGAGGTGGATGCATCCGATGAGGGTAATCCAGTCCTGACGGGTCTGATAAGTTTGGTGCCTGGGAGTGGTGTGGCATCTCGTTTTGGTAACAGTATCCCGCTGTTTCCGGGATTTGTAGAGGTCTTGGTTGGTGGTAAGCGCTTGCAGCTGGTCTGCCCAAACACGGGAGATCTGTCTACGCTATGGTTTGGTGTCGGGATGCGAACAAGTGGCGAGGCTACTCCAGTTCAAGGGGTTACATCGCTTAAGGTGTTGCTTGCCGCGGGGCTTGGGGCAACGGCAGACCTTGTTTGGGCAGACAATGGTTTACAGGAATCGATTCTAGCGTAACGCGTGGAATGGGCGATGTCAGCTTTTGAATTGCATCGACCACGTCTCAATACTCACTGCGCTATCTGCTGGCAGCTCTGCGCTACGTGCCGCATCGATTTGACTGCGTGTTGCACCGAGTGTGACCAGCGTCATTTTGGGTGAGCCTGACACAAGATTGACGACAGCTTCTGCTGCATCGGGTTCTGCTACGAACGCATTATCAAGCCACTGCAGTGCGAGGCGTCGGAGTTGGATGCGTTGTTCCTGCACTCCGAGTTTTGGGATGTCTGTTGTGACATCGAATGTCAGCCGCTTCCGTGCGGGATCCCAGGTTAGGTTTTGCGTGCCCGGGAGGTCTATGGGGTCATCATCAGGGAGTCCTGCTCCGGATATCTCAGCGGATGCTCCGAGAATGGGCGGCTTCGCGCCTTCGGCAAGTGTCGATTGGGATTGCTGTCCATCCTCGCCACTACTGGATGACTGCCTTGGCTGATCGAATTTTGGGTAGGTTGGTTGTTGCTTTGCACGCGCGGGATCTGGTCCGCGGTTGATGAGGGACGTTCCGACGGCGATGCCGCCAAGTGTAAATGCGACCGCTCCTGCTACCAAAAGACCAAGTTTTACAGTCTGAGGCAACGCTGCGTACCAAGTCTGCAATGCTGGTAATGGGTTCGCTTTTCCTGGCTTTCGAGTTCTTGTGCCAGATGCGGGTTTGCGCTTCGGTTTTGATGCGTGGGAAGCCGTGTCCGCACGCATCCCCATTACACGGCGAAGCCTGTCGGCGTGGTCCTGATTACCAGGTGCGCAATCAACAGCGAGCGCATAGTGTTGACGGGCATCGGTGATGTGCCCTGCATTTTCGTAGAGCTCACCGAGCAGTGCATGGGTGGTGGCACAATCCGGGACTGACTCCAGACGTTGTTGTGCAAGAGCTATCGCAACCGATGACTGTCCCCGGAGCTTACAAAGATTGATTTCGGCAAGCGTTGGCGCTTCGGATTCAGGACTTTCCAGTGTGCCCAAAGCCCCCGGTACCCCGCTCTGTTTCATCCAGTGAGTCTTGCTTCACCCAAGTAACCCGCGTGTAGCTCGCGATCACCAGCTGGGCGATGCGATCTCCACGGGAAATCACAAAGTCATGTTGTCCGAGATTGACTAGGAGAACGCCGACTTCACCGCGGTAATCCGAATCGATGGTCCCTGGGGCATTTACCATCCCGATACCGTGCTTTAGGGCAAGCCCTGACCGGGGACGGACCTGTGCTTCGTATCCTGTAGGAAGCGCAATCGCGATACCTGTCGGGATTAGCCGTCGCTCTCCGGGAGTAAGAGTGATGGCTTCCGTGATCGCCGCGCGCAGGTCCATTCCCGCAGAGTGTGCAGTTGCGTACTCTGGCATTGGGATGTCCGCTGCGTGCGGGAGCATGACGATGTCAACATTCACGGAAGCCATAATCTTGGTTAGCCAGCCACGCGGCTGGAGAGGTTGGCCGCGAAGTCGCCTGTCTGCTTTACAGGCATCGTAAAGGTAATCGTCGTACCCTTGCCAATACCTTCAGAGTCTGGCCACATCGTTCCGCCATGCCCCTCGACAAAGTTGCGAACCAGGAAGACACCGATACCTGTTCCATTGATGGAGCGTGTGTCACGGTTATCTGCACGGGCAAACTTCTCGCCGAACTTCTTTAGGAACTCGGGACTCATTCCAAGGCCCTGATCTGAAATGGCAAACTGTACAAATTCATTGCCAGGAACCATCGATGCCTTGACCTTAACAGCCCCACCATCTGGAGAATACTTCAGCGCATTTCCAATGAGGTTGTGGAGGATCTGCTCGAACTTGTCAGGGTCTGCATCGATGATCTGAGGAACATCCGGTTCCGCTTCGAACGAAATCGTATGGGTTTCCCGCTTGTACGTGGATCCATTTTCGATGGTGATGGTCTTCTTGAGCACTTCAGGGATGTCGACTGTATCGAACACCAGCTGCATGCTTGCGCCAGCTTCAATACGTGACACATTGAGGAGGTCATCGATGAGGCGGCGGAGACGGTCGCATTCTTTGTCGATGATTCCGTAAAACTCGATGCGATCCGTGTGGTCAAACATCGTCCCGTCTTCATCCATCAGCAGCGTGCTGACAAATCCCTTGATCGATGTCATTGGGGTACGAAGCTCATGCGAGACGGTTGAAACGAAGGCGGTCTTCATTTTGTCGACATTTTTGATTGCGGTGATGTCGTTGAAGATTGCGACTGTACCAAGTCGCTCGCCGGATTCATTGTTGACCGCAGCGGACTGCACTTGGAATGTGTGCATGTTTTCAGGAGCACCTGGCTCAGAAATCGAGATCTCGTCTGTTATTTCAATGTCTGAAGTGGTTGCAGTTCGCAGGAGCTTTACGACATCCTCGTTCGTAACCACGGTGTCCATTGGGCGGTTGTGGAGGCTCTCATCGAGTGCGATGCCCAGAATCTGCCGGGCCGATGCGTTCATTTGCGAGACGCGCTCGTTCTTGCCAATCATCACCAATCCAATGGAAAGGGCGTTGATCTGCTCTTCGAGTTCGCGCTTTTCTTCGACAACACGGCGGAATTTCGTTGCTGTGTTAATGACGGCTGCGGCATTACGGCTCATCCGCTCGAGAAGGGCTACATCTTCATCCGTGAAGACGCCACCAAAGCGCTGGTTGAAGACGTGGAGGACACCGATTGTCTTACGGTCGACAACCTTGTTCGTCTCTTCATCGCGCTTTTCTACAATAAGGGGTACGCAGACGCCGTTTCGGACGCCAATCTGACTGAAGATTTCCTTCGAGCCAAACTCATCCGTGACGGCATCGTACATGATTGCCGGGGCACCGGATGTAAAGACGTGACCCGAGAGGCCATCTGTCGTTGCAATGCGAAGTCCATCCAGATTCGACTCATCCAAGCCAAGGGCTGGGCGCTCAGCGATGAGGTCATTTGTCTCAGGATCATGGACCATGAGAAGACACTTTGTGCCCTGAACAATCATCCCGATTCGGGTCATCAGCCGTCGCAACGTCTCTTCAATCTCGTTGATCTCAGGGGTCGGCTGCGATGAATCATTGGATTCCTGTACGCGACGGTTAAGATCTTGGATGACTTTGTTTCGTTGACTGAGCTCAATTTCCAGATGCGCAATACGCGCTTTCAACTCGTCAAGTGTGCCGTCGAGTGCCATACAGGGTGCGTCCTTACTGTGAAAAATCTGGTTTTCCACATCGTTTGGAAACCGACAATGAACTCTACGTGCTGTCGGAAATCCGGTCTCTGCGGGATTAATACCGCTGTCGAGTATATCCCAGCGGAGTTGTTGGGTTCAATGTGAATGCGTGTTGGAGGCCGGTGATCAGGGTTCGAATAAACCACAAGGTATGGAGCCGTGTTGAAAAATAGGCACCATGGCACAAAGGACAACATCCTGGGGGATGAATGGCAAGACCATGACTGGGATGGCTTCAAGAAGGGATGTCTTGTACTGCGTCGAAAAGGGTCCGGCGATTTTCCATCTGCTTACTGTATCCCTTGATGGCCTGTGCTAGGACAAACTGTTACGCGTAGATGAGACAGTCACGATGCTTTGATAGGTGCCGATGTAATGTTGCTGTTTGAGGTGTCATAAGTGTTGGGCAAATCAGGCCGGCATCGATTATGCGCACCCGGCGTCTGTCCGGCTGGAACCATGATGTTGTAGTGGAGTGGTGCTGTTTTTAGGCGGCCTTGGTTCGTTGAATAGGCTGAGTATTTAGGTAACGGTGAATTGACTCTCGGTCGATGGCATGCTCCAGCGCATCTGACCCGCTTATAAATCCCTGATTCACCAAATCGGCAAGAACGCGGTCCATACTGGTCATCCCGGCATCGCCGCCAGTTTCAATTGCGTTTACGAGTTGATGCGTCTTCCCTTCACGAATCAGGCATCTAACCGCAGGTGTTGCCGTCAGGATCTCGATTGCGGCGATGCGCCCTCCATTCACCTTCCGGATGAGCTGTTGTGAGATGATGGCTTGCAGAGACGCCGCGAGCTGGGTGCACATTTGAGGCTGTTGTTCTGTTGGAAATGCATCGATAAAGCGGTCAACCGTACTCAGTGCGCTCTTGGTGTGCAGCGTTCCGAACACAAGGTGCCCAGTCTCCGCTAGCGTCAGAGCGGCCTTAATTGTTTCGATGTCGCGCAGCTCACCGACTACGATGACATCCAGATCCCCCCGCAGCGCGCTTTGCATGGCACTCGGAATGTCGGTTACATCAGTCCCAATCTCGCGCTGATTGACCATTGCCCGTCGATTTTGAAACACGTACTCAATAGGGTCTTCAAGTGTCAGGATATTGACTGCACGCTCCCGGTTGATGTGATCGACCATCGCTGCAATGGTGGTGGACTTTCCGGATCCTGTCGAACCAGTGACAAGAATGAGCCCGGTTTGGCACCTGGTGAGATCGCTTAGGATTGGGGGCAGGCGGAGACTTTCGATACTGGGGATGTGTGCTGGAATAGGACGGATTGCTGCAGCCAGCATCCCGCGCTGTTGATAGGCATGAACCCGGAAGCGGCCGAAATCCTCGATGACATAGGTGAAGTCTGCATCTTTTGTGCGGTGCATCCGGCTTCTCTGGTCTGTAGCAAGGAGGGATTCTATGAGCTGTTTGGCGTCATCCGATGACAAAGAGACATCGCTAACCGGTTGCAAGTTTCCATCATGACGAATCATCGGTGGCATGCCTCCGGCAATATGGATATCACTGGCCCCGCGATTGACGGCTTCCATCAGGATTTTGTCGATTTTAGCTTTTGCTGACTCACCTGATTGGGGACCGCTCGGATGCTGTTTGTTTTGTGGTGGTTGTGAATAAAGAGTCGAATACATGAGGAAAACTCCGTGATGACTACATATTCGGCCCTTAAGCGGATTTACCTCGATATGGACAATTCCACCCCGTTCAGGTCGAAGTGGATCTGTGGCCACACTCTGGTAATTTCAACAGTAACTTTTTACTTGACACACCAAAACCTGTTAGTTATACTTAGTGCCCGTGGTGAGATACCCGGTATGAGAAACG
>Ga0255117_1000514_pt1 | contig 12015 bp, 10 predicted proteins | sample Law_Atlam_RepA_8_2_FD_188583 | JGI IMG/M metagenome (GOLD analysis project Ga0255117, IMG submission 188583) | Freshwater microbial communities from St. Lawrence River, New York, United States - Law_Atlam_RepA_8h | ecosystem: Environmental > Aquatic > Freshwater > River | place: USA: New York...
CCCCACTTCCATGCGTTCCTTCTTCGCCCTGCTTTTCGTCACGCTCGTGGCTTCGGCCGCCGAGCCGACCCGCGCGCTCGTCTACTCCCGTACCGCGGGCTTCCGCCACGCTGATTCGATTCCGTTGGGCAATAAGATGCTCGCCGCGCAGTACAAGGCCGCCGGCTTGGAGGTCGACATCTCCGAAGACCCCGCGGTCTTCACCGCCGAAAACCTCGCCCGCTATCGCTCGGTCGCGTTCATGAGCACCACGGGCGACGTGATGACGCCGCTCTTGGCCAAGAACGCCACGCCCGAGCAGAAGGCCGCTGCGGCCAAGCAAGGCGATGTGGCCCGCGAGGCTTTCCAGAAGTGGATGGAGAACGGCGGTTCCTTCGTCGGCATCCATGCGGCCAGCGACACCGAGTACAAGTGGCCTTGGTTCGGCAAGATGATCGGCGGCTACTTCGCGGGCCATCCGCAGATCCAGCCGGCCACCTTGCGGCCCATCGTCAAGGACCACCCCGCCACCGCGCACCTCCCGGCGGAGTGGAAGCGCAAGGATGAGTGGTATAATTTCCGCGACCTCCAGGCCGATAACGTCGTCCTGATCCTGTTGGACGAGTCCACCTACAAGGGCGGCAAGAACGGCGAGCGTCACCCCATCGCCTGGTGCAAGCCGGTCGGCAAGGGCCGGATGTTCTACACCGCCGGCGGCCACACCAAGGAATCCTTCGCCGAGCCCGAATTCGTCCAGCACGTCAACGGCGGCCTCCTCTGGACGTTGGGGAAGTAAGCGGTCGGGACCGCACCACGTGCGGTCCCACAAGTGCAAACGTGCAAATCGGCCGAAGGCCTGTGCAAAAGTGCAAAGGTCTCTATGAAAGGTAGGGTCAGCACTGCGTGCTGACCTAGGGCGGTCGCTTTGCGACCGCGGGGCGATACAGACTAGGTCAGCACGCGGTGCTGACCCTACCATCGTTCCAGCGTCCTACTTCACACCTTTGCACTTTCGCACGTTTGCACCTTTGCACGGTCTTCCTCTTTGCCCGCCTTCTTCCCATTCAACAGCAACCCGATCCAAGTACGGCGGATGAGGAAGTGATGGGTCAGCAGGAGTATGCCGAAGGTGAGCGAACAGATGAGGCCGCATTTGGCGAGCGGCCAGAGTTTCCAGTCGGCCATCCAGAGCTGCAGGGCGATGACGAGCGGTAGGTGCGCGATGTACATCCAGAGGGAGGCGTCGGCGAGGGTACGCACCGCGGCGATGGGCTTCGCGAAATAGACGGCAAAGAGGTCGAGCAAGGTGAAGGTCATGCCCCACGCCAAGCAGGCCTGGAGTCCGCAGCTCACGAAGTGCAGGATGGGATTGCTCGACCACGCCGAGAAGAACGCGAGCGGCAGGACGATGAACGTGAGGAGGGGCAGTTGAATCCAAACGAGCCAAGGGTAGCGGGCCGGCTCGGCGCCGCGGATTCGCAGCGCCGCGCCGAAGGCGAAGAAGAAGCCGTAGAAGACGATGGTGGCCGGTTTCTCGAGGATGGACATCTCGCCATCGACCCCGAAGCCATAGTCGCGGCGCGCCCACCAGAAGAGCAGCGTCGTGACGGGCAGCAGCCAGAGCAGGCGCGTCCATTCGGCGAGCATCCAGCGCGGCATCGCCGGCAGGTGCCAGCGTTCGTTGACCCATGCCCACACCCCGAAGAGCAACGTCAGGATGATGAGTACCCACATGAACCAGAGGTGGCTCAGCCAATTGCGATGCAGGGGCTCGGTCAGTCGATGCAGTTGGAGCGGCAGCGGCGCCCTGGGCTCGAGCAAGGCTTGCACGGCGTCGCGGCCTTGCCGGATCTGCGCTTCGGGGTGCGGTATGCCGAGCAGCCAAGCGAGTTGCCGGGTTTCCCGCACGTCTTCCTTGGTGAGTTGGGCGGCCGTCAGGCCGCCGTCGTTCTTGGCCTGCAGGAGCTTGTCGGCCCAGGATCGCCCCCGCGCGGAATCCAGGATGACCTGCGCGGCCGCGGGTTGACCGAAGCGGGCGGCCGCATGGAGCGCGTTTTCGCCCTGCAGGCGGGCGAGCATGGTCTCCGCGGGTCGTCCGTTGTTCCGTTGGAGCAAGGCGCGCAGGGCTTCGGTTTGGCCCAGCGCCGCGGCCAGGTATTGCGCATTACCGAGTTCAGGGTCGTCGGGCGCCACCTTCTTGATTTCGGCGAGGTCGCCGCGCCGCACGGCGTCGTGGAGGCCATCCGTCAGTTGGATGCCATCATGGCCGCGGCGGGCTTTGTGTTCGAGGCCGAGGCCCGAAACCCAATGCGTGAGCGGGAGGAAGGCGACCGCCGCCAAGGCGAACGGGATGAAGAGCCGACGGAGGCGACGCTTCACCATGCCCGCGGCCCCGTCGCGGCGCAGCACCATCGCCGTGAAGTAGCCCGCGAGGACGAAGAAGAGTTCCATGCGCCAGCCATGGATGAAGGCCCACGCGGCCGTCAGCAGCGGGCTTTCGCCGCGGTCCTGGACGACCCAATACGGTCCCATGTACGCCATGCAGGCGTGCAGGATGATGCCGAGCAGCATCGCGCAGCCGCGCAGGGCGTCGTAGTCGTGCCGACGTTCATCCGGCAGGCTGGGCGGGAGCGTCGACACCCGCGCTTACTTGTCGGAGGGCTTCTCCAACTTCACGATGAGTCGTTCCAGCGCCGCCTTGGTCGCGGCGTTCGAGATTTTCGTCACCGCAGCCTTCAAGGCGGGGACGTCTTCGGGGCGCGCCAGCTTGAGCAAGGCTTTCTGGGCTTCCAGCCGCAGGGGTTCTTCGGTGAGCGCGGTGCAGAGGCTGGGGCTCACGGCGCGGTTGTTCCGCATGATGGCGGCCTTGATCAGCGCCGTGCGGCCGGTGAGGTCGAGTTTCGCGTCGAGGATCCCGGCGTTGAAGGCGTCGGTCACGCCTGGGCCGGAGGTCTTGGCGAGCGCCGCGACGATGTTCTCGTTGAGGGTTTCGTCCTTCGCGAGGTCGGCGAGGATCGGCACGGCGATGGCGCCGCCGATTTCCGCCAAGGCCAAGGCGGCTTCGGCGCGGAGCGGTGAGTCCTTCTGGGCCGCGAGCGCCGCCACCTGCGGGGCGGTGCCGGTCGCTTTCGCTTCCGCGAGGGCGGCGAGGAGGAGGCGGGCGGTCTCACGGTCGACCTTGCCCAGCGCGGCGCCGACCTGGCTGGCCAAGTGGCCCACAGGTTCGTCCACCAGGCGCTCCCGGAGGTCATCGACGGCGGCCCGGCGAATTTCCACGACCGGGTCCATCAGCGCAGGGAGCGCGGCGGCCTTCCCTTGCCGGAAGGCTTTCAAGGTTTCGGTATACTTGGCGTGGTCGAGCGAGGAAGTTTCCGCGGCACCGGCGACGGCGGCGAAGAGGAGGAGGGCGGGGAGGAGGCGCATGGGACGTCGGGTAAGTTAGGGATTGGACGAACGGAGTAAAGAGCAGGCCAAGCCCCGATAATCCATGAGGGAGCGTTCTTTTCGCTTTCTCACGACTGTTTCTCCCTCCAACCTCCCCGCATGTCCGATTCGCTCCAGACGCTTCGCGAAAGCAAATCCCTGCCCGTGGGTTCCCGTTTCCAGGCCATCTGCGCCATGGGCGAGGTGTCCACCAAGACGGCCAAGACCGGCACGTCCTACCATGAGGTGACGCTCGCCGACGCGACCGACGACTTCAAGGCCCGCGTCTTTAGTGATTCGCCCAACAAGCCGATCCTCCTCGCGCTCAAGCCCGGCTCGATCCTCCGCGTCATCGGCACCGTCGGTGAATACATGGGCCGGCCGGACCTGAAATTGGAAGCCCTCGCCGCCATCACCGATGCCGAGAAGTCCGATCCGGCCGTGATGGGTCGGCTGACGCCCGTCTCCCAGCACGACCCGCTGAAGATGCGCGCCGACTTGGCCGGCATCATCAGCCGCATCCCGCACGACGGTCTCCGCGCCACGGTGGAGTCGGTCCTCGAGGAGCATGGTGAGCGCTTCTACGAAGCCGTCGCCGCGTTGGGCATGCACCACGCCTATCGCCACGGCCTGCTCGAGCACACGCTCCGCATGGCCAAGTGCGCCGAGGCCTTGCTCCCGCTCTACCCGAAGGTCGACCACTCGCTCGCCGTCGCCGGCACCATCCTGCACGACCTCGGCAAGGTCCAGGAGTATTCCCGCCTCGAGCCCGGCATGGCCAAGGCCAGCTTCACGCGCGCCGGCAATTTGCACGGCCACCTCGTCCTCGGCGCCTTCATCGTGCGCACGCATGGCACCAAGGTCGGCCTCGAGGCCTCCCTCTTGGAGCGTCTCGAGCACATCCTGCTCTCGCACCACACCATGCGCGAATACGGCGCCGCGGCCATCCCTTCGACGCCGGAAGCCGTCTTCGTGGCCCGCATCGATGACCTCGATGCGAAGCTCTCCGCCATCGAGGAAGAACTCCGCAAGGCCCCGCCGGGCGTGGAGTTCACGCAGTTGCGCGCCATCGACGGCCAGCTCTTGATCACGCCGCCGAAGACCGGTCGCTGAGCGATGGACGTCGCGGAGCTGGATTTCGACCTGCCTCCGGAACGGATCGCCGCCGAGCCCGCCGCCCGGCGCGATGGCTCCCGTCTGCTCGTGGTGCGCCGCGCGACGCGTACCATCGAGCACCATCGCTTCGCGGACTTGGCCTCGCTCCTGCCGCCCGGCGCCACGCTCTTCCGCAATAATGTCCGCGTGCTCAAGGCCCGCCTCGCCGGGGTCCGTCCGACGGGCGGCAAGGTGGAGTGCCTCTTGCTCAACCCCACGGGCGAACCGCACGAGTGGCGCTGTATGTTGCGCCCCGGGAAGCGCGCGGCCGACCCAGCGGGTTTCTTCGTCGCTGGCCATCATGCCGTCGTCACGCGCACGGAGGAGGGTGGGGCTTATGTCGTGCGATTCGCCTTACCGCCCGGCCTGACCGTCCTGGACTTGGCCGATCGCGTCGGCGAACTGCCGCTCCCGCCTTACATCGTGGAAGCCCGCAAGGACCGTGGCCTCGCCGCGACGGATGACGCGGCGCGCTATCAGACGGTCTACGCGGATGCTTCCGCGACGCGTGCCGTGGCCGCCCCGACGGCGGGTCTGCACTTCACGCCCGAACTGCTCGCGCAGCTGCAGGCCGCCGGGCACGAGTCCTTTGACCTCACCCTCGACGTCGGGGCGGGGACGTTCCAGCCCATTCAGGTGTCGGACCTCACCCAGCACGTGATGCACCGCGAGACCTACGCGATCCCCGCCCGGACGCTCGCCGCCCTGGGCGCTCGCCGGCCCCGCTTGGCGGTCGGCACGACGACCATCCGCTCCGCCGAAGACTGCCTCCGGAAATGCGGGGACTTCGCCGCGGCTCCCGCCGGGGACTGGCAGTCCGAGTCGGGCCTCTTCCTGCGCCCCGGGGACACCATCGGTTGCGCCGAGATGCTCCTCACGAACTTCCACCTCCCGCGGTCGACTTTGCTTTGCTTGGTGGCCGCCTTCCTGACCCCGGGCAGCCCGGCGGGGCTCCCTTGGCTGAAGGAAATCTACGCTGAGGCCATCCGTGCCGAGTACCGCTTCTTCAGCTACGGCGACGCGATGCTGATACTCTAGGCGGACGCGCGGCTCGCCCTTGCCCTTCGCGTAGAGTTCTCCTAGGTTGCCGCCATGTCCAAGCTGCACGACGAACTCAAGGTCCGCCTGAATGGCTGGGACTGGGTCGTCTTCGTCGTCGCGCTGGGAGCCTTGCTCTTGGTCTTACTCGAGACCTTCTTGGTGCTGTCGGCCCCGACCATGGAGGTCTTCCGCTGGGTCGATAACGCCGCCTGCGGGATCTTCTTCATCGACGTGCTCGTCCGCTGGCGGCGCGCGGGATGGTCGGCCGAGTTCTGGCGCTGGGGTTGGGTGGACCTCTTGGCGGCGATTCCCTTCGATATCGCCTTCCGCACGCTGCAGATCGTCCGCGTCTACCGGATCATCCGCGTCCTGCGCGTCCTCTATAAGCTCCAGGAACTCACCACGGGCACCACGCTGAACGAGCGCCTCCTCGCGCTCCCTGGCGTGGCGTTGGTCATGATCGTCTTCAGCACCGCCCTCATGGTCGAGGCCGAGCGGCACGCGCCGGGGGCCACCATCAAGTCGGGCGGGGACGCGCTCTGGTGGGCGCTCACCACCGTGACCACCGTCGGGTATGGGGACACCTATCCCGTCACCACCGAAGGCCGCATCATCGCCGCGGGCCTCATGCTCGTCGGCATCGCCCTCTTCGGTTCCATTTCCGCCATCGTCACCTCCAAGCTCATCTTGCCCAAGGAGACCAAGGACCACGAAGAACTCCGTCGCGAAGTCCGGGCCCTGCACGCGGACATCCGCGAACTGCGGGAGGAACTGAAGAAGAAGTAGGAGGCTCGGAATGCGCCTAGGGCCGGGATGACATTATAATAATAATATCCTTACGGCTGGTGGTAGATATCGCTTTGCCTTCGGTGGCGGCGTCTGGCCACAGTTTGCCCATGAAATCCCCGTTCTGCCTCTTGGCTCTCTCCAGCTCCTTGGCCCTCGTTGGCTGCCTCAACCCTCAGGACGTGCATAACAGCGTCCGGGGTGACGACAAAGCCACCATCTCGGTCGGCGTCGCCCAAAAGAGCATCAAGGTCGGCATGTCGAACGCCGCGGTCACCGAGGTGCTGGGTTCGCCGAACATCCTCAATACCGATGAAGAAGGCCGCGAGGTTTGGATCTATGATCGCGTCACCACTTCGGTCCGGGCCACGGCCGCCCAAGGCCCGCTGACGCTCTTCGTCGGTGGTGGCGCCGCCGCCGCCGAACGCTCCCAGAGCACCCTCACGATCATCGTGAAGTTCGACAAGCAGGGCAAGGTGCGCGACCTGGCCTACCACACTTCCAAGTTCTAATCCTAACATGCGTAAACTTCTGTGGACGGCCCTCGCGGCCGTCGTCCTCGCCGGTTGCCAAGGGGGCATCCCCGATGAAGCCTTGGCCCTGCAGCCTGATTCCTTGGAGCGTCGTCAGCTCGAATCGCGCCGCTTCGCCGGCGGCAAGGAAGCCGACATCCTCGCCGCCTGCTCCGGCGTGGTGCAGGACATGGGTTTCACGATCGATGAATCCGAAACCAAGTTGGGCGTGATGGTGGCATCCAAGAATCGCGAAGCCAGCTCCGCTGGTTCGCGTTTCGCCGTCGCCCTGCTCGTCGGTGGCAACGCCGCCAACTCGATGGATAAGTCCCAGAAGATCCGCATCTGCATCGTCGTCAAGCCGGTGCCGGGCAAGGAAGGCCAGGAGTGGGTCGTCCGCTCGACTTTCCAGCGCATGGTTTGGAACAGCTACGGGCAGTTGAACCGCCTCGAAGGCTTGTCCGACCCGGAACTGCACAAGCAGTTCTTCGAAAAGCTTTCCAAGTCCGTCTTCCTCGAAGCCCAAAAAATCTAACCCATGAACAAGATTCTGCTCCCTCTCTTTGCTGCCGCCACCTTGCTGGTCGGTTGCGTGCATAACTCGACCGAGTCCGCCCTCGAGGTTGGCTCCAACCAGGTTGAGCTGCGCCAAATCCAGAGCCGTGCCTTTGATACGACGGACAAGTCCAAGACGATGCGCACCGTGATCTCCACGCTCCAGGACCTCGGTTTTGTCATCGATAAGGCTGACCTTGAACTCGGTACCGTGACCGCGACCAAGCTCGACGGCTATGCCCTGCGCATGTCCGTGAGCGTGCGTCCGCGCAATGCCAAGCAGCTCGTGATCCGCGCCAACGCGCAGTACCAAGAGCAGGCTGTGACCGACCCGGCCCCGTATCAGGCGTTCTTCACGTCCTTGAGCAAGGGGATGTTCCTGGCCGCTCAGAACGTCGACTAAGCGCCTTAGCTTACGACCTTCCAAGGCCTCCAAGTGGAGGCCTTTTGTTTTAGATTCTTTCCTGGCTCCTCAATCCCGCGCGATGACGGCGCGGACTTTGGTTTGGCGTTCGAGGGCGCGGAATTCGGCGAGTCGGTCGGGGTCCGTGCGGTCGATGAGGACGAAGACTTCCTTGCCGCGCAGGAATCGACGCGGGCTGTAAGGGGTCTTGGTGCGCTCGGCGCCTTTGACGGTCGGTTCCGGGCCGAGCTTGAAGTCTTCCTTGGCGTCGGCCGGCAGTTTGGGTGGGATGACTTGCCAGGCGTAGGTCAACTCGAGCGCATTGCAGCTCGGGTCATCCTTGGCTTCGCGGTGCGCCGCACTATCCGTCAGGTCCGCCGCCGAATTGGCCGTCCAAGGGGTGGCCAGCACGATGTGCTTCTTGGCGACCGGCGCGGGCAACCACGTGGCGGCCTCCGGTGCCGTGATCGCCAAGTAAGGCGTACGGATTTCGCCGAGCTTCGCCTGCGCGGAGAGCGTGAGCTCCGCCGTCTCCCAACGCTGGGCAAAGCGCGCGTGCAAGTCGGCGCCGGCGGGTCCCGGGAGGATGGCCGCACAGGCGAGTCCATTCACGGGCTCGCGCCCATATTTGTGTCCACCCACAATCCAAGCGCGCCCATCGGCGAGGAGGTGAGGATGGCCGGTGGCGACGCGGACTTTCACCCCCGCGGCGAGGAGCTTGCGTAAGGTTTCCACCTGCGTGGAGCGCACGGACAGAAGGACGCGGACATCGCATGCGGGGTCCTTGGCTTTTTCGAGCAGTTGCGCGAGTAGGGCAGGGTCGGCGTCGAGCGACGCCAACGTCGCCCAGAGCTCGGCTTTCGCGCCCACGATGAACGCGGCGCGGGCGTCCGCGACTTCCAGGCGGGCCACCGGTTTGGCGGGTGGCTTGACGATGGGACGGACGTCGATGGGCACTCCGGCGATCACGCGCTGCGCCGGGAAGGTCGCGGGTTGCTCGGCCTTGCCGGCCCCCGCGCGGGAGAGACGGTTCACGCCATGCCGCCACCAGCCGAGCGCGAAGAGCCGTTGGAGGTTCGGAGCCAGCGTCGCTTCGTCGACGCACAGGCCTTCGCCGGACTCCAAGAAGGCGCGCGGGGTCGGCGTGGCCGCATCGACGAGCAGCATCGTCGGATGGAAGGTCGTCGTGCTCTGCAACGTCGCGCCCGCGGCCGCCAAGGCATCCAGCGCCGCCAGGTGCACCTTCTTTTCATCGGGCTTCAGCTCGGGCCCTTGGCCTTCGGTCGTGATGATGTAGACGCGGACCTGCCGTTGCTTGGCCGCCTGCGCGAGGGCGGCCACGAGCGCCGCGTGCGTGAGCGTCGGCAGGGCCAGGTGCACCGTCGTCTGGGCGGTGCCGATGGCGGCGATCCAGGCGTTCAGCCAAGCGGCGCGTTGCGTGAACACGTACGGGCCTTCGGGAGCGGCGGGCACTTCCCCCTCACGGCGCAGCCAGACATCGCCGACCACGCGCTCGTGGTAGCGGAAGGGTTCCGAAACGCGGGTGAGCGGAGGGATGCTCATGGGGCGTCCTCCCAGAGCAGGAGGTCGTAGGCTTCCAGCAACGCCGCCCGGCTGCCGTCGGTGGGTCCGCTGGAGGGTTGTTGGGCGAGGGCCGCCGCGAGTTCGTGCAAGGAGCGCGGACGATAGCCCGGGATTTTCTGTCGGGCGGTTTCGCCGGCCTTGGCCGCCGCCGCGGGCGTGCGTTCGCCGCCCAACGCGCGCACCTGCAGCCACAAGCCCCACGCCTCGACGTCATCCGCGCGCGGGACGAGCGCGATCTCGATCGGTTCGACTTCGAAGACCCCGAGGTCGAACTGCCCGGGCACGCGGAGGTGCGCCGTGAAGGCCTTCGCGTGGCGCAGCCGGAAGTTCAGCCGCGCTTCGGTCGGCAAAGCCGCGAACGGCACGGAGAGGCCGGCCGACAGTTCGCGCGGGGCGGCGCCCGCCGAGAGCACGAGCGCGAGGAGGTCGGCGTAGCTCTGGTCGGGGCGACGTTGCAGCGGGGAAGTGAGGCGCACGTCCACGGCGGGCGGAGACTTCTCGCCCTTGCCTTCCTTGCGTTCCGAAAAGACGCGGATCCGGAAGGGGCCCGTGTGGTCGGGCGCGAGTTCCAGTTCGATCGTCAGCTCCTGCTGCATCGGCAGACTGCGGACCAGGTCGGCGGTGCGTTGGATGACGAACGGGAACTTGGGTTGCAGCAGCGAATGGCCGCACTCACCGGGCGCGGTCGTCAGCGGGACTTCGAGCGGGACCGCTTCGCCGCTGCTGGGTTCGCGACGTTCCTCGAGGTGGAGCACCGGGTGGCCGCCGAGCAGGGGTTCGTCGGTGATCGCGAAGCGGAACAAGCCTTGCTTGGCTTCGGTGGATAACCCGAGCGGGGCGACCGCCGCTCCCAGGGCGCTGAGCGTATACGCGGGATGCGCTTCCGTGCCGGTGGCGGTCAGCATGCCTTGGCGGACGCCGTGCTCGAGCCAGGTCCGCGCGGCCGCGACGGAGAGCGGCAACAAGTGAAGCGAAACATCCTCGGGCGTCAGCGGTCGCGCCTGCTGAGCCCGTTCGCCGGCGAGCCGCAACAACGGGAGCCATTCGGTCTGGGCCGAAGGCACCTGCACGATGGCCATCGTCTCCAGCCACCGGACCGTGAGGGTGCGGCGGAGGCGCAAGGTGGGTAGGCGCACGCTCATCGCAGTACCTCCAGTCGGGAGTGGAGGCTGCTGCCGCGGGGCAGGCCGGAATGGTAGACCAGATCGGAGCGGCCCGTGCCGGTGTCCGCTTGCACGCCGTGGTGGAGGACGGTGAACACCGAGGGCAGCGTGCGCTCCATGAGCGTGAGCAACGCGCGCGGTTCCCAGAGCGGTTTCTCGAAGGGGAAGATGCAACGCAGGTCGAGCAGGAGGGCGCGGGCGAACTCGCCGCGGGCCGCCTCGTCGGTGCGACGGTCGTGGAGGCCGCGGAGGTTCGCCGCGGTCCGCAGCGACCAGCTGAGCAAGATCACGGGACGGGGTTTCGCCGCGCGCCCGCGGGTCTTGGGCGCCTTCATGCGCGCGGCCAAAGCGGCGAAGAGCGCGCTGGGCGCATCCGTCACGACGAGGCGGAAGTCCGTCGACAAGCGGGCGAGCAGGTCGGTCTGCTCGATGCAGCCGCGCGTCGTCACGATGACGTTGAGCTCCGGCGCGGGCGCGGCCCAAGCGTCGGCGGTGGCCTCGGCCGCCGGGCAGACGGCGACCGTCAGTTGCCGTTGGCGGAGGTGTTGGACCGCCGCGGCGAGCGCGCGGGCTTCGTCACCGGGCGTCTCGAGCACCAGCAGTACTTTGCGTCGTCCGTAGGCATCGGCCAGTTCCGCGTCCTCATCATCGGCGGAGCCGTCCTTGCCGACGCACGCCTTGTAGGCGAGCTCGGCCTGCAGTTCCGCGAAGCGGCCGGCTTGCGTCGCTTCGGCGGCGACGAGCGCCGCCAGTTCGAGACGAGCAGGCGAAGTCGGTTGCCCGGCGGCGGTGCCGAGGAGCGTCCATTTCGCGGCGTGCACCGCGAGCGGCAAGAAATCGGCGAACGTCAACGTCTCGGCGGAGAGCACGATCAGTTGATCGTAGCCTGCGGCGTCGTGCGCCAAAGCCGCTGGCCGGAGCGCGGGATGCTGCGCTAGGCCGGCGTTCGTGCCGTAGGTCAGGTTCGCCGCGGCGACCGCGACGCGTTCGGCCTCGTCGCGTTTCAACATCACCGGGCCGACCTGCCGCAAGCGGGCCACCTGCGATTCGAGGAGGTGTGGTTGGAATTTCGTGGTCGCCCCTTCGCCGGGCGCCAAGAGCCGGAGCGGGGCGGTGAGGTGCGCGCCATCGGGATGCGTCTGCGTGGCGGCGAGGACCGCTTCCAGTTCATGGCTGTCCGTGGCCGTCAGGAGTACGCGTTGCCCGCGCCGCAGGCATTGCAGGATGAGTTCGGCGGCGGCTCGGACGCGGGCGGGGCCGGCGGCGGCTTCGAGCAGGGCGAAGTCAGGGGAGCCGATGGCCTTGCGGACGAATTCGCGGGCGCTGGCCTCGCCGGGGGCGAGCAAGAGCCAGGCGGAGGCTTCCTCGCCGACGTTGAGGGCTTGGGCGTCCCCCCAGCTCTTGGCCTCTGGGT
>Ga0255117_1000518_pt1 | contig 11989 bp, 9 predicted proteins | sample Law_Atlam_RepA_8_2_FD_188583 | JGI IMG/M metagenome (GOLD analysis project Ga0255117, IMG submission 188583) | Freshwater microbial communities from St. Lawrence River, New York, United States - Law_Atlam_RepA_8h | ecosystem: Environmental > Aquatic > Freshwater > River | place: USA: New York...
GTGTACAACTGTCCCAAGAGCAGGGTCAACACGAAGATCTTGGTCCATATGTTTAGTCTCCCTCAAATACATATGAAGATGAAATGTTTGGAGAAAATTGTTGCCTTCTGTGAGGGCTGGTTCAGGGTTGTTGGTGCGAGGCTCGTCGCCTGCTCGCCATTCTCCAACCGGATACCGCCGAATCGGTAGTCAGAGAATCGGTGATCGAGGCATCCGATGTTGTCGACCGACGACAGGCTGCGCCTCACACCCAACGTCGCCGAGCCAGCGACGAGCATCCCGGCAAGCAACATCACGAAGATGCCTAACAGCCTGATATTGGTCGTACGATTCGGGTCGTGATCGAGCATTTGTCGACCGAGACCACGAGCGTCGTTGTAGACGTGCGTCGGGGGATACCGGTTGTGCTTCATTGGGGTGCACGAATTGATGAGATCCCCGAGACTTGGAGTCGCCCGCCCGTGCCTTACGGTGCGATTCAATTCGTTGAGCCGATTTCGATCGTTCCGATGCACGGCGACGGATTCATGGGTCGTCCTGGTTTTCAAGCCCACCGTCGTGGGGGCCGGCATTGGTCGCCGCGTTTTGTGTACGAATCGCATTCGCTCTTGGCAAGCGATGGAGAATCAACTCTTGTCTGTCAAGCCGTCGATGAGATTGCTGAATTACGAATTGAAACACGCATCACTCTCACGTATGACAGCGTTTTGAAAGTTCAATCGACGGTTGAGAACTTCGGTGACTCGCCATTAATGCTTGACGCGTTCACGGTTTCGTTGCCACTACCAAGTCATGCTGAAGAACTTGGTGTCTTCGCCGGACGCTGGATACGAGAATTCGATCTTCAGCGATTTGCTTGGCCGTATGGCGCGTGGACGAGCGAGAATCGTTTGGGTCGCACATCACATGAGCACCCTCCTTACATCTGGTCAATGCAAACTGGTGCTGGAGAATGGGCTGGAGACGTGTGGGGAGTGCACGCGGCGTGGAGTGGCAATCACGTTGTCTATGCCGAGAAATTGCCCGACGGCCGTCGTTATATACAAAGCGGCGAACTCTTTCATGCGGGAGAGATGTGTGTATACGCCGGTGAAACCTTCAGTACAACTGAAGTTATTGGCGTTTATTCATCGCGTGGCTTGACGCCAGCTTCGTGGGGATTTCACAATGAAGCTCGCCGACGAGCACCGCGCCAAAATCTTTCGCCGCGCCCAGTTCATCTGAATACTTGGGAAGCGGTTTATTTCAATCACGATGTCAACAAGCTCAAAGAATTGGCCGATCGTGCTGCGGACGTCGGAATTGAGCGATTCGTGTTAGATGACGGTTGGTTTGGTGGTCGTCGTAATGATCGAACTGGTCTGGGTGACTGGTGGGTGTCTGATGATGTCTATCCCGATGGGTTGAAACCATTGATTGATCATGTGACCGACCTTGGAATGCAGTTTGGAATATGGATCGAACCCGAAATGGTGAACCCCGATAGTGATCTCTTGCGAGCGCATCCCGATTGGGCTCTTGCAACCGATGGGTACGACTCGGTTTTGGGACGCAACCAGTTAGTGCTCGATCTTTCTCGTCAAGAAGCGTTTGATCACGTGCTCACTCAGCTTGACGCACTGCTGACTAACCACGACATCAGTTACATCAAGTGGGATATGAACCGTTGGCATGTTCAAGGCAGTAGCGCTGATGGCAAAGCCGGAACTCATGATCAAACCGTGGCGATGTATGCGTTACTCGATGCACTGCGTGATCGTCATCCTGATGTGGAGTTTGAATCGTGTGCCTCTGGTGGCGGTCGGATTGACCACGAAATGTTGCGTCGTGTTGAACGAGTGTGGACAAGTGACAGCAACGATGCGCTTGAACGACAATTCATTCAGCGAGGCGCATCAATGGTGATCCCGCCCGAAGTGATGGGCTCACATATCGGGCCGTCTCGATCGCACACCACGGGTCGTCGGCACACGATGGCATTTAGGGGAGTGACTGCGCTCTTCGGGCACCTCGGCATCGAAGCCGACATCACACAATGTGACGACGACGAGATTGCTCAGCTCGCACAACTGATCGATATTTATCAGGGCTACCGTGATCTGCTGCATGGTGGCGACACCGTTCGTTTTGACACCTTTGCAATCTCGGCAGGCACGAGCCTCGCCCATGGCGTTTATTCACGCGACCGCACCGAGGGCCTTTTGGCGTACTGCCAACTTTCATCAGATACTTCGCTGACCCCTCCGACATGGCGAATCCCGGATTTGATTCCTGATCGCCAATATCGCGTCGACATCGTGCCAACCGACCCGTCCGGTTCGGTCATGGTGGTTGGTCCGGCCTCGCAGCAGCCCGATTGGGTGGGGCGGGCGCAAAAAGGCGAGCCATTGACCTACTCGGGTGAGTTTTTGGCCTCAGTGGGTCTACCCGCGCCCATCATGTGGCCCGAATCGGCAGTGCTCGTCCACCTGTCGTGCTCGTAGCATTGAGGTGTGTCCGAATCACCTTCTGAACGAATCTCTGCTGAGGTCGTGGTCAAAGTTTCACGCTTAGCCCGCCTTGACGTCACGCCCGATGAAGTGCAACGCATCACCACGCAAATGGCGGGAATGCTTGAACACTTCGCTGACATTGATGCTCTCGACTTGAGCGATATCGAGCCCATGACGCAGCCGTATCCACTGTCGAATGTGTTCCGGGAAGACGTCGTGGTCACGGGTCTTGATCGTGAAGAGGTGTTGGCCAATGCGCCAGCTGCTGAAGACGGACGTTTCCGAGTTCCGCCGATTGTTGGATTGGACGGCTGAGATGACAACGCACGCGAATATTCCCACGACCGCTGCTGCCATTGCTGATGGAGTTCGCTCTGGCGCATTGAAGGCCGTCGACGTTCTCGAAGCGCACCTCGCCCAAATCGCTGCTCGTGAAGGTGACATTCATGCTTTCAACTTGGTGACTGCCGACGAGGCTCGTGCGGCGGCTGCTCGTGTTGATGCCGATGTCGCCGCAGGTCGTGACCCCGGCGTTTTGGCTGGTGTGCCGATCGCGCTGAAAGACAACATGTGTACCCGCGGAATTCCGACGACATGTTCGTCGAAGATTCTTGAAGGCTGGCGCCCGCCCTACGACGCAACTGTTGTGCAGCGACTCGCCGCGGCCGGTGCAGTCGCCATCGGCAAAACCAACCTTGATGAATTCGCCATGGGCTCAAGCACTGAAAACTCAGCGTTTGGTGTCACCTTCAACCCGCGCGATATTTCGCGAGTTTCCGGCGGTTCAAGTGGTGGAAGCGCAGCGGCTGTGGCTGCTGGTTTCTCGCCGATCAGTATTGGTAGTGACACGGGTGGTTCAATTCGTCAGCCAGCGGCACTGTGTGGCGTGGTCGGTGTTAAGCCTACCTACGGAACAGTGAGCCGTTATGGCTTAGTTGCTTATGCAAGCAGTCTCGATCAGATGGGCCCGTTCTCAACTGATGTACGCGACTCAGCACTTGTACTTGAAGCAATCAGCGGTCACGACCCGATGGACTCAACATCAATTCCGCAGGCACCGTTGTCATTGCAACACGTTTTGTCACAAGGTGTTGAAGGATTACGCGTTGGTCGAATTACCGATATGCCAAGTGGCGCCGACCCCGATGTCACCGCTCGCCTTGAAGCGGCGTTTGATGCATTGACGGCCGCAGGCGCAAAGATTGTTGATGTTGAAATGCCGTCAATGAAGTACGCGCTCACTGCGTATTACCTCATCGCGCCAGCAGAAGCGAGCAGTAACTTGGCTCGTTATGACGGAGTGCGTTACGGCCTGCGCGTGAATGCAACTGACACCAATGCGATGTATAGCGCAACCCGTACCGCTGGCTTTGGCGAAGAAGTTAAGCGCCGCATCATGCTCGGAACCTACGCGTTATCGGCTGGCTATTACGACGCGTATTACGGCAAGGCACTCAAGGTTCGTCGACTCATTAGCGACGACTTCGCTCGTGCCTACGCCAAGGCCGATGTTCTGCTCACGCCTACGTCGCCCATTGTTGCGTTCCCTGTTGGCGAAAAGTCTGATGACCCGTTGGCGATGTACCTGTGCGACATCTACACAATTCCGACCAACCTTGCTGGACATCCGGCAATGAGCGTTCCATTCGGAACTGGTGCTCACGGTTTGCCAGTCGGTGTACAAATCTTGGCCCCAACTTTGGGTGAACAAGTGATGTTTAAAGTTGCTGCGTCTCTTGAACGAAGCATGATCGCGGCCGGAGGTGCAAAGTGACTGCTGCAGATAGCAAGACTCAAGGCTCGGAAATTCAGTACGACATGAGCAAGAACGAAATCAAGGTTGCTCCGAACGACGGTTCATATCTGCTTGATGGATACGAACTTGTCTGTGGTCTTGAAGTTCACGTTGAACTTGCAACCGCAACCAAGCTGTTCTCGGCCAGCGCCAATCGCTTTGGCGATGATCCGAACACGCACATTGACCCTGTCACGCTTGGACTTCCTGGCGCCTTGCCAGTACTGAACCGCCAAGCAGTTGAGCTAGCGATGCGTATCGGTCTGGCTCTGAACTGCAAGGTTCAGCCGAGCACTTTTCACCGCAAGAACTACTTCTACCCAGATATGCCAAAGGCCTATCAAATCTCGCAGTACGACCAACCGATCAACGTCGATGGTTGGCTTGAACTGCCAGGTGGAAAGAGCATCGGAGTTGAGCGCGCTCACCTCGAAGAAGACACTGGTAAGAGCACGCACATCGGCGGAACTGGTGGACGTATTCACGGCAGCGATTATTCATTGATCGACTTCAACCGTGCTGGTGTGCCACTTGTAGAAATTGTGGGTCGTCCCGATATCGCCAGTCCCGAAGAAGCGCGTCAATACGTCACCGAACTGCGCCAGATTTTGGTCGCTGTCGGAGCTTCTGACGCCAAGATGGAAGAAGGCTCGATGCGTTGCGATGCCAACGTGAGTGTGCGCAAGCCGGGCGCGCCATTGGGTATTCGTTGCGAAATCAAAAACGTCAACTCAGTGCGTTCTTTGGGCCGCGCTATTGAATACGAAGCACGTCGCCAGATTGTGTTGCTTGAAGCTGGTGAAAAGATTCGTCAAGAGACTCGTCACTGGGACGAAACCGATGGTCGCACTCACACATTGCGTTCAAAAGAAGATGCCGACGACTATCGCTATTTCTTAGAGCCCGATCTCGTGCCCTTGAATCCTGATCAAGCATGGATTGATGCAGTTCGTGCTGCATTACCGATGTTGCCGCGTGAACGTCGTTTACGTTTGTCGCAAGCGACCGGCGCTCCAGCCGACGGCGAAGCAATCATGGTGGTTGTTGAACGTGGCCAAGACGATTACGTGATGTCAGTTGGTGAAGCAGGCGCCGATGTTGCCCGCGCGCTCGTTCATGTGAAAGAAGCCTTTGCTGAACAGGGTGCAAACCCAACAGTGCCAGCAGCCGATCTCGCACAAATGATCATCATGGAAACCGGCGGCAAGTTGACCTCGACTCAAGCGAAAACTGTGTTGGCCGAAATTGTGGCGAACGGTGGTGGCGACGCTGTGGCGATCGCAGCAGCAAAAGGCTTTGAAGCCATGGATAACTCGGCCCTTGAAGCCATCGTCGATCAGGTCATTGCCGAGCAGGCAGAAGCCTGGTCGAAGTATTGCGGTGGCGAACAAAAGGCCATGGGTGCCTTGGTCGGAGCCATCATGAAGGCCAGTCAAGGTAAAGCCGACGGCAAAGCCGTGACGGCATTGCTTCTTGCCAAAAAGGGCTGAGACATACCCTTTCATAGGGCATGACTAGTCGGCTTGCCTGCGTAGACCTCGTGGTCGGGCGAATACTGTGGGGTCATGGGGATCACATCAAAACTTTCGCCGTTGCCACTTGATGATGCAGAAATTCTGAAGCAGTTGCCGGAGGCAGAACTTTTGGCTTTGCTCACTGCTGTTGCGCATATCACCGACGACCTTGAAGTGCTCGACGATCGGTTGTATCCAAACCTTTTGACTTTGCGCGAGCCACAAAGTGGTTATACCGAAGAGCAACAAACTTTGGCGCGCGACATCGTGATGCGAGGTCTGCGCAAATTCCGTGATGAACAAAAAGGGGTTCCAGCCCGTCCATCGCTTGAGCGCTTACAAGTGATCATGCAGTTCGTCGCCGGAGAGCCAGTGAGCGAACGTTACGTTCCGTTACTGCTTGAAGAACTGGCTCTCGATGGTGATCAACTCCGTGCACCGCAGTGGAACAAATCATCAATCGCTCCCGACCGTGAATTTTCGGCCATCATCATCGGTGCTGGAATGTCGGGTATTGCTGCGGCACATCGTCTACGCCAAGCAGGAGTTCCCGTCACGATCCTTGAAAAGAATGAAGATGTTGGTGGTACGTGGCTGGAGAACAAATATCCCGGTTGTCGCGTTGACATTCAAAACCACATGTACAGCTACAGTTTCGCGCAGCGGCACGACTGGCCATTTTTCTTCAGTCCGCGGCAAGTTCTGCACGAGTACTTCCGTAACTGCGCCGAAGAATTCGGTTTGCTACCCATCATCAATTTCAAGACCGAAGTTGAATCGGCGGTTTGGGATGAAGACGCACAGCAGTGGGTTGTGACCTCGATCAACGCTGCCGGAACCAAGCGTGTCGACCGCGCGAACATTTTGGTGTCTGCTGTTGGGCAATTGAATCGACCGAATTATCCCGATATCGCTGGCATTGATTCTTTCGAGGGTGATTCGTTCCATTCGGCTACTTGGAATTTCAATGTTGATCTCACCGGTAAAAAAGTTGCCGTCATCGGAACAGGTGCCAGTGCGTGCCAGTTCATTCCTCAGGTGGCAAAACAAGCGGGAGAGTTGTTTGTATTTCAGCGCACGACCCCGTGGATGATCCCGGCACCGCGTTATCAAGAAACTGTTCCCAATGGTTTCAACTGGATGCTCTCGCATGTGCCGTTCTACGCAGCGTGGTATCGCTTCTCGATGTTCTGGCGTGGCGCCGAAGGCATGTTGCCCGCAGCAACGGTTGATCCTGATTATCCGCCAACAGAAAAGTCGGTCGGTCTCATGAACGAGATGATGCGACAGATGTTGACTGAATGGACAAATGCTCTCACTGAAGGTGATGACACGCTGCGGGCGCAATTGACTCCGAACTATCCGCCACTTTCAAAGCGCTTCGTGGTGGACGACGGTGCATTTGCTCTCACATTGCGTCAGCCACATGTGAGTTTGGTGACCGACAAGATTGAGCGCATTGAAGCTGCTGGCATTCGTACTGCAGATGGGCAACTTCGTGAAGTTGACGTGATCATTTACGGAACTGGTTTCAAGGCCAGTCAGTTTTTGACCCCAATGAAGGTGACAGGTCGCAACAAAGTTGATCTACACGAGCAGTGGTCGGGGGATGCTCGGGCCTATCTGGGAGTGGTGATTCCTAACTTCCCGAACTTCTTCTGTTTGTACGGTCCTAACACCAACATCGTCGCAAATGGATCAATCATCTATTTCAGCGAGTGCGAGGTGTACTACTTGGTTGAGTGCGCAAAGATGTTGCTCGAATCAAACTTGGGTTCGCTTGATCCGTTGCAAGAAGTTCACGATGAATACAACGAACGTATTGACGCAGCCAACAAGCTGCGCACATGGGGCTTTTCGACGGTGAGCAGTTGGTACAAGAATGCGCATGGACGTAGTGCGCAAAACTGGCCGTTCAGCGTTCTTGAGTTCTGGGAACAGACTCGGGTGCCCGAAAGCAGCGATTACAAATTGGTTTCGAGGTAAGGACTGTGATGAGCGAGCACATCAAATACACGCGTGACGGCAAGATCGGCACGATCACCATTGATCGACCCGAAAAGAAGAATGCGATGACCTTTGCGATTCTTTTTGATTTCATCGAAACAGTGCAGCATGCGGGTGAAGACGATATTGCAGCGCTCGTCATCACTGGAGTCCCTGGCGCGTTTTGTGCGGGAACTGACTTGGCCGATCTATCAACCATTCCGGGGGCGCAGCGAGGTTTGCGGGGATCGGCTGAAGAAACCGAAAAATGGTGGCCCATTGTGCAGTGTCCTAAGCCGACGATCTGTGCCATTGACGGGCCTGCAGTTGGCATGGGTGCCGAATTCACGTCGCAATGCGATATTCGATTGGCGTCAACCAATGCGAAGTTTGCCTGGAACTTTGTGCATCGTGGGCTCGTGCCCGACACTGGTGCAGGAACATGGTTGCTGCCGCGAATTATCGGAGTACAAAACGCTCTGCGCCTGACTTATACAGGCGACATGATCGACGCTGCGGAGGCATTGCGGCTTGGGTATGTGCTTGAAGTTGTTGAGTCGGCCGATCTCTTGCCACGGGCTTATGAACTTGCTGAACGAATCGCCAACGGCTCGCCGCATAGTTTGAAACTCATCAAAGAACTCACGTACATGGGCCTCACTGCTCCAGTTTCAGAACATATGGAACGACATACGTCGGCAATGTCGGCAAGTTTCAAGAGTGATGATCATCGTGAAGGTGTGGCCTCGTTTCTCGAACGTCGCCCCGCGAATTTCACTGGACGTTAAGCCAAGCGTCACCCTTTTTATGAAGATCTCTACTACCCGATCGGCAACGATGTCATTATGAGAATTTTGCTAACTAACGATGATGGAATTGATTCAGTCGGATTGCATGTTTTAGCTCGTGCGATGCGTCCCTTTGGTGAAGTAGTCATTGCCGCACCCGATCGCGAGTTTTCGGGTGCTGGTGCAGCACTCGGTGCATTGCATCTCATCCAGCCCGAAGTGCATCGTGCTCATGTTGACGGTATTGATGAAGCGTGGGCTGTCACTGGGCCTCCGGCACTTTGTGTGATGTTCTCGCGTCTTGGTGCATTCGGTGCGCCGTTCGATTTGGTTGTTTCTGGAATCAACCCTGGCGCCAACGTGGGTCGATCGGTGTACCACTCGGGCACTGTGGGTGCAGCTCTCACTGCGCGCAACGGTTTGATTTCGGGTATTGCAGTCAGCCAAGCCGTCACCGGATTCGGTGTCGAGGGCCAAGGTTGGGACGAAATGTTGGTTGGTCAGAAGTGGGAGACCGCAGCATCAGTTGCTGCGGCCTTTGTCGAAGGATTGGTAGCCAACATGCCGACGACCCCGATTGTGGCCAACATCAATGTGCCGAATACCGAACTCAGTGAGATCAAGGGTTGGAAGTCGGCACGACTTGGCCATGAACCGCCGCGCCGCATGAGTACTGCCAACCTCGAACCTAAAGAGGGTCATGAAGGCAGCTTCTACGTGCGCATGGCTTGGGGAGACGCAGCCGAACTTCCGACTGACACTGATGGCGGAATGGTTGCCGATGGTTATGTTGCAGTGAGCTATCTCAGTTCGATTGTCAATACAGAACGAGATGATGTTGAAGCAGCCGAGTCGGCGATGACGCGATTGATTGCTGGCAAATAGCTTTAATGCACTTGCGCTAGATCACAACGACTGGCGTGCCGACTTGAGCGAAGTCCCAGGTGAAGTCGGCATCAAGATTGGCCTGACGCTGACAACCACCAGAGAGTCGCTGCCCGAGTTCGGCGTCGGTTTGATACGGCGAATTATCTTCAACGTGGATCGGCAACGCGTGAAAACCAATGGCACCAATGTCGGTCTTCAGCCAGCGCACCATCTTGTACAGGTAAGCCTTGCCGTTCCACGCAGTTGACACATCTGAACGGCTATACACCTTGTGGGTTCCGGGAGTTTCGTTGTTGTACTTACTTCCCGATATCAACCATGAACGGATGACGACGTTGTCGTCACCGACCGCCCAGACGCGTTGACCATTTCGGTCGTACACCAAGCGTCGACCTGATCCTGAATTTGCGGGCAGCGGGGGAGCGTCGGGACCACTCGTTGCGACCGATGAAAGTTCATAGCCAAGAAGGTCAACTGCGCCAGGGGCAGGGGGTGGAGTGCGTACGACGAGCGAAGTTTCATCGGGCCATACACCAAGTGACAAGGCTGTTTCACGACCAGTTTTTCCATCAACGAAAAGGTCGCGCTCGGTTTGGAGTTTCTTCACCGCATTGGCAGTCTCGTTGTCGTAAGTGCCGGTCGCTGTACCCGTCAAGAAACCAGCAGTGATCAACGCGTTCTGAAGGCACGTCACGCTTTCGCCAGTGTCACCAGCGCCGAGTGAGCGAACGGTCATCGTGCACGCAGTTGTCGTGGTGGGGTCATCGCCGGCAAGGTCCGCGATGTCGGTGGCAGGAACGCTTGAATCAACGCCGATCACAGTTGTGGTGGTCTCCACGCCAACAGGGGCGATGTCAACAATCGAGTTCTCAACCGCGACGGTGGTGTCGGTTGAGACTGCGCCAGAGCCCGAGCCACCGTTCACTACGGCAGCCACTAGGCAACCGAGGACAACGACGCCGATCCCGGCCATCATGATTTTGCGTTGTTGAGGTGTCGTCATAAGGGGGTCATCAGAAGTGGTTGAGGGCAAAAATTACAGCGAAATCAGGTTACTCAGCGATGGCGCGCAGGTGTTGGCATGGTGACGGGAGTCAAGTCGTCGTTGCGACTTGAAAATCAGGCTCGGAGTGCAAGAACCACAATATTCATCAGGTCGTTCCAAGCCTTGAGGTCGGGCATGAGATCTTTGGCGAGGTCAACACTGGCCAGTCCGATGGCGGTTGATTGCAACATGACGGCCACTGCGTATGGATCGACGTCAGATCGGATGAATTTCTGGATCTGAGCCTCTTTGACGATGTCACTAATCTGTTTCAACAATTGACGCTGAATATCAGCGACATGCTTAGCGAGTACGGGATCTTCGAGCGCAGCGGCTAACACTTGCACTCGTTCGGCACGAGCGTCGACACGATCGGGCAGGTTTGGTTGAACGGTAATTTCGCTCATGATCAACAATGGATCGTTGACGTCGGCACCGTGGCTAAAAGCCTCGGTCACCAAATTTGTCAAGGTGCGCATCTTGCGAACGTAACGTTCGGCTAACGCGGCGTTGATGAGGGCTCGACGATTTTTAAAGAACCAGTACAGCGAACCGGTTGTCATGTCGGCGTGTTCAACAATGTCTTTCAGACGAGCGCCGTCAACGCCATCGCGGTCAATCATGAAAAGCGTGCTGTCAATTAAACGAAGGCGGATAGCGCTGTCGGTATTTTCCATGCCGCGAGTCATAGGGCGAATCCTACACATTGCTGTCGTCGCGACATGTGTGAGAATATCGTTCATGTCGCAAAGTCGCTGGACCACTAGGGATATCCCTGATCATTCGGGTCAAACCATCTGTATCACTGGAGCAAACTCCGGTCTTGGTCTAGAAGCCACCCGCAATCTTGTGGGTGCTGGAGCGCGTGTGATCATGGCGTGTCGCAACGTCGAGAAGGCCGAGGCGGCCGCCCAAAGCCTGCGTACTGGCAAGGGTTCGGTTGAAGTTCGGCAACTTGACTTGGCGAGCTTGGCGTCGGTTCGTCAATTCAGCGAGCAGTTGCTGGGAGACGGAATTGAACTTGATGGGTTGATGAATAATGCCGGGCTTATGGCTCTTGATCAAAGTCGAACGGAAGACGGATTCGAAACTCAAATAGGAGTGAACCACCTTGGGCACTACGCCTTGACCGGCTTATTGCTTCCGTCCTTAATGAAGCGACCGAATAGTCGCATCGTGAACGTGTCAAGCATGGGACATATTCCTGGCAAAATTCATCTCGACGACTTGATGTGCGATCGACGGAGATACAGCCGTTGGGGTGCCTACTTCCAAAGCAAGTTGGCCAACATCTTGTTCACGAATGAACTGGAACGACGATTGCGAGAAACGTCTTCAACGACGATTGCTTTGGCGGCTCATCCGGGAACTGCGCGAACTGAACTTGGCAAGACCGGAACTTCGACGACGAACTTGGTGATGCGTCGGTTGACTCCTGTCCTGACGCGGACTGGCGTCCAGGGCTGTGAATCTCAAGTACG
>Ga0255117_1000520_pt1 | contig 11980 bp, 5 predicted proteins | sample Law_Atlam_RepA_8_2_FD_188583 | JGI IMG/M metagenome (GOLD analysis project Ga0255117, IMG submission 188583) | Freshwater microbial communities from St. Lawrence River, New York, United States - Law_Atlam_RepA_8h | ecosystem: Environmental > Aquatic > Freshwater > River | place: USA: New York...
CATCGCGGTTGACGATCCAATAAGGTGATTTAGATGGAATAACATCTAAGCAAGGTGGAAAATCCTTGCCTTGCCGATGTACCCATAAAACGGACCTGCTCTTTGCTCCAACGGCAGCGGCCAACGTTTCTTGCTGACCGCTGTAATAGCAGCACGGAAGTGGGTCAATCGATTGCTGAGCGCGTGTCCCACTCGCAAATAGAATGAGTACGAGGCAAAGAATGACCCGTACTCGTGTCATCAGGACCCTAGAACAGTATCTACCGTTGCGGTCGCAGCACTGATTGCATCATCAATGCGTGATGCATCTTTGCCGCCAGCACTAGCGAAGTCTGGCCGTCCGCCACCGCCGCCGCCCATTATTTGGGCAGCTTGCTTAGCAAGATTACCGCAGTGAACACCCGCAGCGACCGCAGTCTTGGTCGCCTTAGCGACGATGTTGACCTTGTCACCAATCGCTGCAATCAGCATCACGACGCCATTGTCCGTACGGCCAATGAGCTCATCCACCAGGTTACCAACGGATGCAGCATCTGGCGCATCGATGGCCTGGATAATCACCTTGATACCGGCCACAACTCTTGCATCCGCCAACAAACCATCCGCGAGGCTGCCCGCCTGCTGCTGCTTAACAGCTTTTAGCTCAGCGTTTAGCTGCTGACGCTCATCCAGGAGACGTTGAATCGCTCCCGAAAGGCCATCTACTTTGACATTAAGAAGTGATGCTGCACGTTCAGCATCACTAATCGTTTTGGCGATGTATTCCATAGCACCATCGGATGTGATTGCTTCGATCCGTCGTACGCCTGCTGCGCTGGATGACTCACCGACAATTTTGATGATGCCAATCTCGGATGTATTCGCTACGTGGGTACCACCGCAGAACTCGCGTGAGTATTCCCCACCAACCGAAACAACCCGAACGACATCGCCGTACTTTTCCCCGAAGAGCATCATCGCACCGAGCTCGCGTGCTTCGTTTATCGGTTTTTCGGCGATGTCAACGACTAACGCTGCAGCAACTGCATCGTTTGCCAAGCGCTCGATCACTTTTAGCGTCGCGGCAGGAATCGATTCTCCGTGAGAAAAGTCAAACCTTAACCGATCAGGAGCGACGAGCGAGCCGCGCTGTGCGACATGGGAACCCAGCTGGTCACGCAATATCTTATGCAGTATGTGGGTCGCGGTGTGATTGGCCCGAATTTGCCGTCGGCGATTCACATCTACGGATGTATGGACCTGACCACCCGTCGCGAGGTCACCTTGATGAACGAGGACCGAGTGGAACCACACACTGTCCTTCTTAGTGACATCCAGAACACTTGCTCGGAAGTCATGAAAGGTTAGCTCTCCGGTATCACTCACTTGTCCACCAGATTCTGCATAAAATGGGCTTGCTTCGAGGACGATATCTGCGGTCATCCCGGCGGTCACAGACTTAGTCGGTTGTCCATCGACCAGTATTCCGGCAACCACAGTTGTTCCATCGAGGGCTGTATAACCGGTAAAGTCTGTATGGGGCAGGTCGCGGAAGAAAGCCTTTACGTTGTCATCCGTGATGATCCAGGTTTTCTTGTTGCCCTTACCGGAATCAATTGCATGCTGCGCACGTGCTTTGTTGAATGATTCCTCATCAATCACAACACCGCGCTCACCCGCAACCTCTCGTGTTACTTCAAAGGGCAGGCCAAAGGTGGCAAACAGATCAAATGCTGCAGCGCCTGTGAGGTCACCCTTTGCGAGTGAGTCATCTAGACGTACAAGTCCATCCGAGAGGATGTCTCTAAACTGCGCTTCTTCACGTCGAACAGCAACCAAAATGGCTTCTTCACGATTGACTAGATCGGGATAGGCATCTTTCATGTGTGCAATAACTCCCGGGACCGCACGGTCCATGAATGGTGCACTATCGAATCCAAGATGCCGAATTCCAGCAACGATTGCACGACGCATAAGTCGGCGTAGCACATAGCCATGCTTATCTTTGTCGGGGAGGACACCATCACCGATTAGAAATGTCGTTGCACGGATGTGGTCTGCAATCCGTCTGAATGCAATATCAGTTGTGGCATCAGGTGTCGACGTATACGTCTTGCCGCTCAGCGCTTCCAGGTGATTGATAATGGGGCGGATAACATCGGTCTCGAACGGTCCGGCAAGATCATTGATAGCCGCGGCTGTACGCTCGAGGCCCATTCCGGTATCGATATTCTTCTTCGGAAGTGCTTGGAGTGCGTAGTCACCGCCAGTTCCAATGCCGGTGAACTGCGTGAAAACGTTGTTCCAGATCTCAAGCCAGCGACTCCCCTCGCCATCCCAATCCTGGTCAAACGGTAAGTGAGGTTGGAGGTCAAAGAAGATCTCTGAGCAGGGACCACAAGGCCCTTGACTCTTTTCGACGATCGCGTTTGAAGGCCAATAGTTCGTCTTTTGGCCTAGTCGGGTGATGCGTTCATCTGGCATCCCGAACTTTCTCCAGAGTGCGTACGCATCGTCATCATCCTGATAAATCGTGACGCGGATACGCTTGCGGTCGATTTTTAAGACATCAAACAAGAACTCTGCGGACCACTCCACCGCTTCGGGCTTGAAGTAGTCACCAAAGCTGAAGTTTCCGAGCATTTCGAAAAACGTACAGTGGCTGATATCGCCAATGTCATCGATATCTTTTGTACGCAAACACTTTTGACTGGTCGCGATGCTTGTCCTCGGAGGTGTTGCGCGGTCTTCAAAGTAGGCTTTGAACGGGACCATGCCAGCAACGGTAAAGAGGAGTGTGGGATCTTCTGTGACCAACGAATCTGATGGCAGGACAAGCGCACCTTTGGATGCGAAGAAGTCGAGGTAGGCGCGGCGGAGTTCACTAGCTTCCATATTGAGAAAAGTATATCGCCAGCACCCTGTGGAAGTTTCGTACCTGAGTCCACCATAAAACCCGTATTCGGGTAAAATGTGCGTTGGTTCAGTATTGAGGTTTCGTGACCGATATTACTGAGTGGAAGGTTACAGTTCGGCATGCATGATGACTCAACCACGGTAGATCGGCCCCTCTCGCTTCATGGACCCAATGCGGCCTATGCCCGCGAGTTGTATGAGCGCTGGATGGAAGATCCGGCGTCAATCGACTCCGATACAAGTGCTCTTTTTGCTACAGGTTATATTCCGCCTGCCGAAGCAAGCAGTACTTCAGTAGTAGAAACAACTAATGTTGAAACTATCATGCGGGCGGTACACCTCGCTGGTCTAATTCGTGAACATGGCCATGTCGAGGCAAATCTGAACCCCTTGCGGAGCCCATCGAAGATAGATCCGCAGCTGACGCTTGCCTATCACGGACTCACCGAATCAGATCTGGCATCGCTTCCTCCATCCGTTGTTGGTGGTCCCGCGGCCGCTGGAACATCCAATGCACTAGATGCAATGAACCGTCTTCGACACGTTTATTGCGGGACGATTGGCTACGAGGATGATCACGTCCAGTCGCCTGAGCAACGTAACTGGTTGCGTGATGCCTTTGAATCGGGCCGCTACCTTAGAGCGATTACAAACGATGATCGTTCGTGGCTGCTTGAGCGCATTACCGAAGTGGACACATTCGAGCAGTTTCTCCACAAGACCCAACCGTTTCAGGGTGAAAAACGCTTTTCGATCGAAGGCGTCGACATGTTGGTTCCAGTCCTTCAGAGCATCGTCCAAGGCGCAGCCCTGGCCGGCAACCTCGAAGTTGTTATTGGAATGGCCCACCGCGGGCGGCTAAATGTCCTGACACATGTCCTCAAAAAACCATATCGCCAGATGCTCTCTGAGTTCATCAAGGGGAAAAAGTACCTCGTGCCAAGTACGAGCGGCGCTGGATCCGGTGGCTATACCGGTGATGTGAAATATCACAAGGGTTATGAGCTCCGCATTGAGACCGCTGATCATGGAAGCGTTCCTGTCACGCTCGTGCCTAACCCCTCGCACCTTGAGTTCGTGAATCCTGTTGTCCTTGGCCGCGCACGCGCCGCTCAGGAACATCGCGACCATCAGGGAAAACCCTCCCGGGACATCCTTGCTGCGCTTTCTATCTTGATTCACGGTGATGCTGCATTCCCTGGCCAGGGTGTTGTAGCTGAAAGTCTAAACCTTTCGCGCGTGCCAGGCTACCGCGTTGGTGGAACCATCCATATCATCGCGAACAATCAGGTTGGATTCACAACGGATCCTGAAAACAGCCGCTCTACACTGTACTCTTCCGACCTCGCAAAGGGGTTTGAGATTCCAATTGTTCACGTGAATGGAGATGATCCAGATGCATGTCTCGCGATGGCGCGAATGGCATTGGACTTCCGCCAGAAATTTGGCTGCGACTTCCTGATCGACATTATCGGATACCGTCGACACGGACATAACGAAACCGATGAGCCCCGCTACACGCAACCTCAAATGTACGGTGTTGTCGATGCACATCCACGTCTTCGTGAGCTTTATGCTGAGCGCTTGACAGCAAAGGGTGTCGTCGATTCGTCTGTTGTAGATTCGATGTTGTCTACAGTCCGTGAGGCGCTTGCAGATGCGCGCCAATATGCACTGGAACAGGCTGGTGGAACCGTAACAACACCGGCAGTTACCATCGCCCCGGATATCGTCGTTGAAAATGTTTCGTTTGACCGATTGCAGGTCCTAAACGATGCGATTACATCCACTCCGGATGGATTTGCAGCGAACGATAAGCAGTTACGGCAGGTTCTTAAGCCACGTAAAGCTGCTCTGACCGCAGATGAACCGGGCATCAACTGGGCACATGCAGAGGCATTGGCATATGCTTCCATTCTCGAAGATGGAACCCCTATCCGCCTCTCAGGTCAGGATGCGCAGAGAGGCACCTTCTCACAGCGGATGTTGGTCTTGCATGACGTCGAGACCGGGGCCCGATGTCACCTACTCAGATTCGTTCCAACCGCGAATGCATCCATTGCAATCCTGAACTCACCGCTTTCGGAAACGGCGGCGTTGGGCTTCGAATACGGCTACAGCGCTCATGCAAAGGAAACGCTTGTTCTCTGGGAAGGGCAATTTGGTGACTTTGCTAACGGAGCCCAAGTCATCATTGATCAGTTCATCGTGAGCGGTGATGCAAAGTGGTCGCAGAAATCCGGTTTGGTGATGCTCCTTCCCCATGGTTACGAGGGTCAGGGACCGGAGCACTCATCTGGACGTGTGGAGCGTTTCCTACAGTCGGCTGCAGGAAACAATATCAGGGTCGCAAACTGCACCACACCCGCAAACTACTTCCATCTGCTAAGACGACAGGCAAAGTCGTTGTCGATAGATCCTCGGCCGCTTATCGTGATGACACCAAAGAGTCTTCTTCGTCATCCAAAGGCGGTATCACATTCATCCAGCCTCACGACGGGCGCATTCCAACCTGTACTCGATGACATGCGAACAGACATCGATAAGGGTTCGATCAAGCGAATCGTTATGTCCAGTGGCAAGATTATTGTGGACTTGCTGGCAAGCCCGTCCCTAAACCCGATGACCACGGCATTGCTTCGCTTGGAAGAGATTCATCCATTCCCGATGGACGACATCACACGCCTTATCGCAACGTACCCCAACGCGACAGAGTTCGTCTTTGTACAAGAGGAACCTTTGAACATGGGAACGGCAAGCTATGTCATTCCAAAACTACAAGAGCTATTGCCTTCCAACCTTGCGCTGCGCGTCGTTGGCCGTCCGCTGGAAGCAAGTCCTGCCGAAGGAAGCATCGATATGCACAACGCGATGCAGGCCCACATTGTTCACTCAGCACTTTCCTAAAGGATTCATGGATTAACCATCCAAAGGAGTTTGTTATGTCAGTCGAAATCATCGTACCCAACATGGGTGAATCTGTTGTAGAAGCCACCGTTGCACAGTGGATCAAGAAGGTTGGAGATGCGGTCAAGGCTGGGGATGATCTGGTTGAGCTAGAGACAGATAAGGTGAATCAGGTTTTGCAGGCAGAAGCCGATGGTGTCCTCGCATCAGTTGCATTCAACGAGGGTGACACGGTTACCGTCGGTGCAGTTTTAGGCACGATTTCCGGTTCTGGAGCCACAGCCGCTCCTGCTGCACCAGCTCAAACAGCAGTTACAGAAGGCTCTGCCAAGGAATCATCTGAGCAGGTTTCTAAGGGCGGTGTCACTCCTGTGGCTGAAGCGATGGCTAATGCCAATGCCGTTGACCTAAGTAAGGTTGCGGCAACTGGTCCTGCGGGTAAGGTTGGCAAGACTGATGTTGCATCGGCGATTTCCGGTGGCGTTGAAAACACCACTTGGTCCCCAAAGAAGCCCGCGGCACCGGCAAAGCCTGCAGTAGCAGCACCTGTGTCATCGGCACCATCTGCTAAACCGGAAGAACGTGTACGCATGTCACGACGTCGTCAGACGATTGCTGCGAACCTGAAAACAGCCCAGAACACAGCGGCAATGCTGACGACGTTTAACGAGGTCGACATGTCTGCCGTCATGAATCTCCGGAAGCGCACGAAAGATTCCTTCATCGCGACCCATGGCGTTGGCCTTGGCTTTATGTCCTTCTTCACGAAGGCTGTTGTAGGCGCACTCAAGCAGTTCCCTGCTGTCAATGCCGAGCTGCAGGGTGACGAACTGGTCTATAAGCGATACTTCGATATTGGAATCGCTGTCGGTGTAGAAGATGGCCTCGTCGTTCCTGTTATTCGCGATGCAGATAAGCTAAACTTTGCGGGCATCGAATCTACCATCAAGGGTCTTGCTGAAAAGGCAAAGAAGAATGCGCTTGGCATTGGTGACATGACGGGTGGAACATTTACGATCACCAATGGTGGCGTTTACGGTTCACTGATGTCCACTCCGATCCTGAATTATCCTCAGGTAGGTATCCTTGGGCTCCACAGTATCAAGGAGCGTCCTGTCGTAGTGGATGGTCAGATTGTCATCCGTCCAATGATGTATATCGCGCTCTCGTACGACCATCGTGTGATCGATGGCGGGACTGCGGTGAGGTTCCTGGTAAAGGTCAAGGACCTTATCGAGAACCCGGATGGCCTCCTCCTCGAGCTCTAAACAACGCAACAAGCCCTGCCATCTGGCAGGGCTTGTTCTTTATTTACGGCACGCAGCTTCAGTTTAGCAAACAGCTAGAAAAGTAGCAGACATACTTGGCACGTAGAGTCTAATGTATGCATTTCCATCGGATTGAATGGATACGTAGACCATATCCTCATCCAGCCTAGCGTAACCAGCATACCTACGATTTTCTGTCGAAAGAATGACGCGATAATCGCCATTCACCGGAACCGGTATCCAGACATCCTCATAAGAAGCATCTGGGCTAGTATTCGTTACCAGAACGATTCCATCACGATGAAATGCCGCGAGCCTGCGCCCGTCGTCCAAGAGTGGTGCGGTCATGTATGACTGAGTCCAGCACCCTAAGATCCGCTCACAATGCATCAAGTCGCTATCAAATGCAGCCAGTTTCGGATACATCAGTGACTCATCTGATGCCAAATGCCATTTACGATAGGCGTATTCAAAGCAATCATTGTTATCAGGCGTCGGAAACTCCACCCAGTCCGGATGTCCAAATTCATTGCCGATAAAAGACATCCACGCTTCACCGCCAAGGAGGACGACAATAGACTTGGCTACATTAACAACCGACATCGCCAAATGAACGTTATGACTCTCTGCACTTACATGCATTTCTGAGTACATTTTGGGGCCCAGAAGCCTGAATATGAGCGACTGTCCGCCGACGATCGCCTGATCATGAGACTCTATGTAGCCAACGTGCTTTTCGTCAAAGCGACGGGAAACCAACGCATGCCATAGTTCAGATGGGATGATTCCCGTGTCCATAATCGACTTGACCATCAATTCGAAGAAGTCTGGTAGCCCCATCTGCAGGCGATAGTCAAATCCAACACCGCCCTTTTCAGAGGACCGTGCCACCCCGGGGAATCCACTGACATCCTCAGCGATGAGGATGGCATCCGGATTAAGCTTATGGACAAGGTGACACAGACGAACAAGATACTTCAGCCCGAACTCATTGAGGTTGTTTCCGTAATAGTCTTCCTCTGTAAAGGACCGATGGCCTATACCGTGATCGTGATAGAGAATGGACGTAACACCATCAACCCGGAATCCATCAATTCCATACTCTTCCATCCAATACCGGACATTTGATAACAAGTACGAAATCGCAAATGGATTCTGGTAGTCGTAGACGAGAGAATCCCAAGCAGGATGAATTGCATTATGGCCACGGAGAAACAGATAGCCTTCTTGACCATCAAACTCCCCAAGGCCCTCAGCCAAGTTTTTGACGGCGTGCGCATGAACGAGATCGATAATCACTATGAGACCAAGTTCATGGCATTTGTCGACCAAGTACTTGAAATCCTGCCGCGTTCCAAATCTACTACAGATTCCGTAGGGATTGCTTACATGGTAGCCAAATGAGCCATAGTATGGATGCTCGTGGACTGCCATCATTTGAATAGCTGTGTACCCGTCTGCTTGAACCTTTTGAATCACAGTTTCTGCGACTTCCAAGTACGTGCCAATTCTTGGTGCGGCTGCAGCAAGCCCAATGTGTAACTCATAGATTTTCAGGGGATGGTTTTGAGCACTTGACTTAGTCGGTGGAGTAAGGACTTCGAAATCAAAGATCGCAGCAAAGTCGCCATTTGATGATTGCTGAGCATATCGACACGTTGATGGGATCCGATCACGTGACCCGTTGTAGCCGGCAATGTGAAGTTTATATCGACTTCCAGGGACAACCCGGACGCGATCAATGGAGATTTCCCACTCAGTTTCGGAGATTCGGTGTAACGGATCCCTGCCTCGGTCCCAATGATTGAAGTCACCAATGATCGATATAAAATGTGCATTTGGAGCGTGTTCTCTGATCACTATCTGATCATTTTCCACGAATGCACCAATTCGATGATGCCAGCCAACATCTATTGAAGTATCGTTTAGAGCTTCCACAAGCATCCCGTTTCCAGCGGTGATTGGTTCGGAATCCAGAGCGCCAGAATTAGTCATTAACAGCGGCCATAGGAATCTGCATTGGGTTTATCTTTAGTCCATAAACATGCGCAATCAGTTGTCGCGCGATGGGAGCGGCGTGAGATCCACCATGGAGATGTTTACCATCTGCATCTAACCATACAGCAAACGCGATACGAGGCAGCTCACCTTGTTTCTGCGCGTAGCCCGCGAACCAGGCATGTGTTGGGCTCCGTTTACCCCTAGACTCCGCACTTCCAGTCTTGCCAAATACATCGATTCCGGGAAGGCGGCATACCTGCCCTGTCCCTCGACTATTTGTCACGACACCATGCATCGCCTGTTGCACCAGGTTACGTGTACGGTCAGACCACCCAACGGTACCGACAACCTTTCCAAGTCCAGGGGGCTGTGTAATGAGCGATGATCCTGGTTCAGCTGGTTCTACATGGTCAAGGAGATGTGGGACAATTCGGTTTCCATTATTGGCAACAGTTGCCGCAAGCGACGCCATCTGAAGAGGCGTTGTAAGCATTGCGCCCTGTCCAATGGCCATGTTTGCAGAGTCACCACTAAACCACCCTTCGTACTGCTTCTTGTAGTGACGATAAATTGCTTCTTGTGACTTTGGTCCATCGATGTTTCCATCTAGCTCACTCGTAAGATCAATACCGGTGTCTTCACCGAGTCCAAAGCGGCGTGACCACTTTGCTAGTTCTTCCTGACCGACCCAGATACCTAATTGCCCAAAGTATGCATTACAAGAAACGGCAAACGCATCCATCATGGTGACGTATCCATGGTTACCAGTGCATCCAAGAAAGGATCGCTTTCCAATCCGCAATCCCCCATCACAGCGAACAGCAGTACCCGGAGTTACTTTTCCTGACTCCAAAGCGGCTGTCAGGGTTATGATTTTCATCACAGACCCTGGCGGTAGCTGCGCCTGTGTCGCCTCATTTGTTGCAAATGGCTTGATATTGGAATTGTAAATGTACTTAGGCATTGGACGTACATTCCAAAGGTTGACATCATATGTTGGGCTTGATACAAAGGCCAGAATTTTCCCCGTTGAAGGCTCGATGGCTACGACAGCCCCCTTCCGACTTCCGAGAGATTGAGTGGCTATACGCTGAAGATTCGTATCGATAGCCAACACCAATCTGCTCCCCGGCTGCGGAGGAATCACATTGACAGTTCGTCGTTGTCCATTGGTGCGATCTGTGGCGAACTCTTCATCCCCAGGAATACCAGCCAAGTACTTATCATAGAAGCGTTCGATGCCTTCACGGCCGATGAAATCACTCGCCTTGTAACGTAGCCGGATATCCGTATTCTTCAGGTCCTGCTCAGAGACAGGGCTTGTATAGCCAAGGATTGATGTGAAATGTTTTCCATTAGGATAGCGTCGCATAGGAACAACTTGCACGATGACGCCTGGCATTGTGTCGATGTTTTCAAGAACGCGCGTTGCAATCCGCTGAGACACGCTCTGCAATATTGGGACGGGTTCATACTTTGGCCCATTGGAGACGGCAGCATAATTGTCCTCAATGCGTTTTTGATCCAGCTCACAGGCACGAGCCAGACGTTTCCAGACCATTGGTAATGTTGTCGGACCAACTGGCGTTTGCTCAGGCTTCTTCTTAGGCAGCCAACCGGGAACGATAGAGATCACATATTTGCTGGTTGTTGTCGCCAGTAGGTTGTGTTTCGAATCAGTAATCTCGCCACGTGGAGGTGTAGATCGAGCGTGCTTCAGTGTGTTTGAGATAGCATTTTCAATGTGCTTGTCATAATCATAAAACTGAAGATGCCATAGCTTTACAACGAGTGCGACGAAACCAAAGAGGAATAACGAAGCAAGAACTACCAACCTAGGGATAAGAGCATTGGAAATCTCTGACGTTCCAACCGTGCTTACACTTACGCCTTGGGAAAACCGAATCCCATTCGCAAATACGTTTCTTGCAGTCCGAAATCGGCTGTTAGTTGGGCCGTTCATCCGGCTGTGCTCCATGTTGATTGCATGTTCGCTTGGGTGCCTTCGACTTAGGCATCAGCTGGCGTACAACTTCCACGCAATAGTCATTTGCCCGCAGATTGCTGTCACTACAGATCAGCACTTCCACTTCAGGATCAGGCTTGACCTCGGGTTTCTTTATCCGTACTGTGGTCGGCGATGGAATGGTTGGTTGTGGCGTCTCAGCTGGCTTTGGCTCATCAATACTGTCAGGTACTACAGGCGGTATTGAGTCGACATCCGGTTGTTCCAGAGGCGCGGCAGAATCAAGACCTGCATCTTCAGGTGCTGTATCGACCTTCACTTCTGTTGGCGTGGGCTCAACTACGCCAGTGACTGGAGTTTGCTTAGGTGAATCAACCTTGACATCGCTCTCATCGGATTTCAATGGCAATGATGCAATCCGGTCAAGTTCAGACAGAATCGTTGGTGCATCCCGCATGATCGCAGCCCAAACGGGAGCACAAACACGGCCTCCAGTAATGCCTTCCATTGGTAGATAGCGAACAACCTCTTTATTGTTTACTATGACCCGTTTGACTCCGCACATGTAAACGGTAGTCACTAACTTAGGTGTGTAGCCGACAAACCAGGCATCCCGGTTGTCACTGGTAGTACCAGTCTTTCCCCGTGCGCCTTCTACCTCATGAATACCCCGAGCACCGGCGGCGCTTCCATAATCAATAACCGCCTTTAGGCATTCATCCACAAAACGAACTGCAGCGGCTGAAAGGGCATTCCGAGTCGCTTCAATGCCGTCAACGGGAATCGAATCTCCATCACCATCAATGATCCCAACAATTGCAACGGGTTTGTGTGCTGTACCTGCATTGGCAAAGGTGCAGTACGCGGTGGTCAGCTCCAATGGACTCACAGCCGCGGTACCCAGCGCCAATGTGAGGTCTCTGTTCATCGGAACATCAAGACC
>Ga0255117_1000525_pt1 | contig 11891 bp, 9 predicted proteins | sample Law_Atlam_RepA_8_2_FD_188583 | JGI IMG/M metagenome (GOLD analysis project Ga0255117, IMG submission 188583) | Freshwater microbial communities from St. Lawrence River, New York, United States - Law_Atlam_RepA_8h | ecosystem: Environmental > Aquatic > Freshwater > River | place: USA: New York...
ACGAACACCACGAATTGACATGCAACTGTGTTCGGCTTCGATAACGACTAAAACGCCAACGGGTTCAAGCATTGACTGCATGGCGTCGGCCACTTGGCTGGTGAGTCGTTCTTGAACTTGCAAACGACGCGAGTAACCCTCGACTAAGCGTGCCAACTTTGACAGACCAGTGAAACGGCCAGTTGAACCCGGCAAGTAAGCGATGTGGGCGGTGCCATTGAAAGGCAACATGTGATGTTCGCAGACTGAGGTGAAGGGAATGTCGCGGACGAGAACCATTTCATCGTGTTCAATGTCAAAAGTTTTTGACAGGTGATGATCGGGGTCATTGTTGGTGCCCGACAAAACTTCGGCCCACATGCGAGCGACGCGACCCGGAGTCTCGAGCAATCCATCACGTGAGGGGTCTTCGCCAATCGCTTCAAGGAGTTCGCGGACGGCACGTTCGGCACGGGCATGATCAACATTGCGTTCGGCCGTATATGTGATTTCGGCGTCGATTGTTTTGTCGGTAGACATAGGGCAAACGCTATCGGCGGGCTCAGCCTCCAAAGCCACCTGAACGAAATAGGTCAGCGAACAGGGCTTCTTCGCGGGCGCGAGCCTCTTGTGTGCGGGTGCCTCGCCCAGCCACCATTAACTGCTTGATGACACGGGTCGAGTACGCCGACTTGCTGGCAATGGTCGTGGCAAGTTCACGAGATTGCGAAAGTGCCTCACCTGCTGGTGTCGTGCGAAGCGCGAGACCAATCGCAACGGCCTCGGTTGCGTCAACCCAGCGGGCTGTGAGCAATAGTTCGGCGGCACGCTGCCAACCAATGCGATCGGCGAAGAGAACACTGCTTGCGGCTTCGGGGGGTACGCCAAGTTCGCTAAAGGGCACGCGCATGCGGGCAGTTTCATCGATGAGCACGATGTCGCAAAATGGAAGCAGCGTCATACCGATGCCAACGGCGACTCCGTTAACTGCGGCGATAAGTGGTTTGGAGAAAACTTCTAGTGCATCAAGCAGCACGGTGAATCCGCCGGCTTTGGAAGTCGTCGGAGCACCACTTGCTACTCCAGATGCAAGTTCCATCATTTCTTTGAGGTCTTGTCCCGAACTAAACGCAGCGCCAGCCCCGGTGAGCACAACGACGCGGACTTCGTCGTTCGTATCGGCATTCTTGAGTGCATCGGCGAGCAATTCATATTGCTCGCGAGTAAAAGCATTTTTGCGCTCGGGGCGATTCATGGTGATGACGGCAACGCCATCATTGATTTCGAGCTCGACACTCATGCGTGTTGACTGCTGACAGAAAGAACTTCGCCGGTCATATAGCTCGAGTAATCACTCGCGAGAAAAACAATCACGTTGGCGATTTCCCAAGGTTCGGCAAATCGACCAAAGGCTTCGCGTTGCGTGAGTTCGGCTAACAATTCATCGCTCGTGACTTTTGCCAAGTTGGCATGCATAGCAATACTGGGAGAAACCGCATTGATACGTACTCCGCGCGGACCAGCTTCAATCGCCGCGCAACGAGTTAATGCCATGACGCCAGCTTTGGCGGCGGCATAGTGCGCTTGGCCTTCTTGCGCTCTCCAGCCGAGAACGCTTGCATTATTGACAATGACACCAGTGCCACGCGGGTACATGTGGTTGAGTGCAGCGCGGGTGCAGCGCATGGTTCCGTTGAGCGTGACGTCAAGAACGATTGACCACTGCTCGTCGGTCATCTCGTGGAGTTGTGCGGTTCCACCAAGCCCGGCATTATTCACCAAGACATCAATGGCGCCAAGTTCTTTTGCAGCTTGAGCAATGAGATTTTGTACGCTCTCTTCATTGGTGACGTCACACTGGATGCCCACGACACCGAGTTCGGCCGCTGTCTCGGCCAATCGTCGTTCGTGTTTATCGGAGATAACAACCCGGGCGCCCTCTTCAATGCACTTACGCGCTGTCGATGAGCCAATGCCACTTCCGGCGGCGGCTGTGATCAGCACACCTTTGCCGGCGAGCAAACCATGACCGGGAACATATTGCGGATTCTTGGTGGCGATATCAGGCATGATTTCCCTCGTGGTGCTGGTTGTTGCAACGGGTTAGCGCGGAAGGCCGAGCACACGCTCGCCCAATACGTTTCGTTGAATTTCGTTTGACCCACCGTAGATGGTGTCGGACCGCGTAAACAGGAAGAGTTTCTGTTCCAGGGTCAACTCATAGGGGAATCCTTCGGCAATCAAACCCGCAGGACCCATGATGTCGATCATGAGCTCGCCAAGATCGCGGTGCCAAGAACCCCAAAACAACTTCGAGATACTCGCCTCGGGCCCGGGGACACCCTTGGCCGACATACTGCGCAAAGCATTGAGCTTGAGGAGTCGAAGTCCGGTGTGCGCCTTGGCGAGTTTTTGCCGAATATTTGGATCATTGATCTTGTCGTAGTCGCGAGCTAGTTGCACGGTGGCATCAAGCTCGCGCTCAAAGCCGACTTGTTGCGCCAAAGTCGAGATGCCGCGCTCGTAACCGAGTAACGCCATTGAGATACCCCAACCATTGCCTGGTGTGCCAACGACCATGTCGGCTGATGTTGTGGCATCGGTAAAGAATGTTTCGTTGAATTCTCCACCTTTGGTGAGTTGCAGAATTGGACGAACCTCAACCCCGGGCTGATCCATGGGAATCAACAAAAACGTCAGTCCGGCATGGCGTTGTGAGCCCGGTTCGGTTCGAGCCACGGCGAAACACCAATGGCTCACGTGTGCAAGAGAAGTCCAAACTTTTTGACCGTTGATGACCCATTGATTGCCGTCAAGATGGGCTTTGGTTTGCACATTGGCAAGATCGCTTCCGGCGTTGGGTTCGCTGTAACCCTGACACCAGCGTTCTTCGCCACGCAGAATTCCGGGTAGGAACAAATCGCATTGTTCACGAGTGCCGTATTCGATGATGGTCGGTGCAAGCAGGTTTTCGCCCATGTGGTTTGTTCGAGCGGGAGCTTCGGCACGCACATACTCTTCGGCCCAGATGATCTGTTGATCAACAGTTGCGCCGCGTCCGCCGTACTCGGTGGGCCAACCCAGACCGATCCATCCGGCGCGACCTAAAACTTTTTCCCATTCGACGCGAATATCGAATCCGATGTCTTCGTCTCCGGGACCACCGCGTCCGCGCAAGGTTGCATAGTCGTCGACCACGTTGTCGTGGAGCCAGGTGCGGACAAGTTCACGAAATTGAACGGGGTCTTGGGGGAGCGGGGGAAGAGTGGTCATGGTGAGGGTCTTTGATTGAGTCTGTTTCTGACGAACCGTCAGAAAGTTTACCCCTGATCTCGTCGGGGTGCAGAGGCGAAGACCGAGGGGATTACGGTCAGGTCATGGACTTCAGCATTCCCGAATCGATCCAACAGACCTTGCGTGACCTTGATGCTTTCATTGAACGCGAGATCAAGCCCCTTCAGGCGCAAGACGACAATGAGCGATTCTTTGACCATCGTCGAGAATGGGCCCGTACCGACTATGACAACGATGGTGTGCCGCGTGCCGATTGGGAAGAGTTGCTGCGCGAAATGCGACGTCGAGCCGATGCCGCTGGATGGTTGCGACTGGCTTTGCCACCCGAGTTTGGCGGGCGCAGCGCAAGCAATCTTGAGATGGCGATCATTCGTGAGCATCTCGCGACAAAAGGTCTCGGACTTTTCAACGACTTGCAAAATGAATCATCAGTTGTTGGCAACTTCCCAACAGTTTTGATGATGCGTGATTTTGGCACCGAAGAACAAAAGGAAGAGTGGATGCCGGGGTTCTTGAATGGAACCAAGCGTTTGGCTTTTGGTTTAACCGAACCCAATCATGGAAGTGACGCGACGTATCTCGAAACAACGGCGGTCCGAGATGGTGATGAATGGGTCATCAACGGAATGAAGCGCTGGAACAGTGGATTGCATCATGCGACGCACGACATTATTTTCGCTCGCACGTCAGGAGACCCAGGAAGCCCAGTCGGAATTTCGGCGTTCCTCGTTCCGACTGATCTCCCCGGCTTCAACGTTGATTTCTTTTGGTGGACATTCAACATGCCAACCGATCATGCTGAAGTGAGCTTGAAAGATGTTCGGGTCTCAAGTACCGCATTGTTCGGGCGATTAGATCATGGTCTTGATCTCGCGCAGCATTTCGTGCACGAAAATCGTATTCGCCAGGCGGCATCGTCATTAGGTGCCGCGCAGTACTGCATTAACGAGGCGGTGGCCTATGCCAACTCGCGCGTCACGTGGGGAAAGAAATTGTCGAGTAATCAAGGAATCCAATTCCCATTGATTGAGCTACACACTGAAGCTGCCATGTTGCGTCAACTCATTCGTTACACCGCTTCATTGATGGACAATTCAGTGAAGAGCGATCGACCTGACGTTGAAGGCTTCATGGAGTTCACTCACCTCGTGGCGATGTGCAATTACCGCGCCAACCGTTTGGTCTGTGATGCGGCTGATCGAGCAATGCAGACGTGCGGGGGAGTCGGCTACAGCCGACATATGCCTTTCGAGCACATCTATCGACACCACCGCCGCTACCGAATCACCGAAGGTGCCGAAGAAATCCAGATGCGTAAGGTCGGCCAGCATCTCTTTGGCTTTGGTCGCAAATAAACCTTGCGACAGCCCAAACGGATCGGGTTAATTCTCGAGAATTGTTGCTGTGTCAATTGATGCGACAAAGACGGTTGATCCGATATCGGCTAAGTCGGAGATCGGCAATCGAGCGGTCACGATTTCACCAGTGGCGAGCCTGATCCCGAGAGTTCCGTCGTGACCGAAGTAGGACCGTGATTCGACGACACCAGCATGTCCATGTTGAGGATCGTGAGCAAGTCGAATGTGCTCTGGTCGCACTAGTGCAATGACTCGTTGTAATGATGAGGAGCACGGCGACGAGCCAATTGCATGGAATGCCCGTCCCTTGTCAACAATGGCCGAAAGCAAATTTGCGTCACCGATAAACCTGGCAACGTGCGCCGACCGAGGATTCTCGTAGATCTCTTGAGGTGAGCCAAACTGCGCCACGGTGCCATCGAGCAGCACAACCACTTTGTCAGAGATTGACATGGCTTCTTCTTGGTCGTGCGTGACGATGATGGCAGTCGATTCGGTTTTCCTGATGATCGCTGTTACCTCGTCACGCATTGACGAACGCATATTGGCATCGAGTGCAGAAAATGGTTCGTCGAGCAAAATCAACCGAGGACTCGGAGCGAGGGCGCGAGCCAGCGAAACTCGCTGTTGTTGACCACCAGATAATTGGGCGGGCCGACTGCTGCGCTGTGAAGTCATGCCAATCAAGGTAAGCATTTCGTCGACTCGCCCATGTTGATGACGTGGTAATCCGAAGGCGATGTTTTCTTCGACGGTGAGATGCGGAAAGAGTGCGCCATCTTGTGGGACGATTCCGACACCACGCTTTTCTGGCGGGAGGTGAACGTCAACAGATGAAACGATCTTGCCGTGCAGTGAAAGAGTTCCTGATGTGGGGCGGTCAAAGCCCGCGATCAGTCGTAGCAAAGTTGTTTTACCTTCGCCTGAAGGTCCGAGAATTGCTGTGATTGCTTTTTCTGGAACTTCAAAAGAGATATCAGTCAAAACTTGCTGGCGACGAAACGCTTTACACACTGATTCAACTGACAGGATGCTCGTGCTTGTCACTTAGAGCCTCCTAGAAGCGATTGCGGTCGGGATTGATACAAAAACAATGATTGCTAAAGCGTAGGGACCTGCGCCGGCATAGTCCGATACCGAGGTGTAGGTCCAGAGTCGTGTCGCCAGTGTCTCTGAACCAGTTGGCCGCAACAACATGGTGGCCGGAAGTTCTTTCATGCCTGCGAGCATGACAAGTGCTCCAGCAGATAAAAGCCCAGGTGCAAGAAGTGGAAGTGTCACTCGCCGGACAATGGCCCATTGGCTGAGCTTGAGTGAACGTGAAACTTCATCTAAGGAATCGGGGATTTGTTCGGCTGCGGAACGAATTGAGCCGACTGCTACCGGCAAGAAAAGTGCGACGTAAGCAATCACGAGAAGTGGAGTGCGTAAATAAATTGGCTCAAGTAATCGAACTCCAAGAAACACCATCGAGATGGCGATGACGATTCCGGGCAAGGCATGCGTGACGTATGTTGACTGCTCGAGCAAAGTAGTCGAGCGACTGGGGTAACGACCCGCCAAGATTCCGATCGGTAACGCCAGCTGGATTGTTGCCAGAGCAGCGAGACCTGAAAAGAACACAGAGTGCCAAAGTGCAGTAGCGATATCAGCCATGCTGTCCTCGCTTCCGTAACGGTAGACCCACGTCACTACCCGCCAAATCGGAAACGCCAGAGCGAAGATAATGATGGTGCTGAGATACGCAATCGCAACTGGCTTGATGGAAACGCGGTGTCGCGGGTTGGCGTCAACTGATCGCGCGGACAAGTGGGATTCGTTCTGACCGCGAAGGATCTTTTCGCCGAACAAGAGAACGAGAGCGATGAGTACCAAAACAATGGCGAGAATCGCCGCGCGGCTTGGATTGAATCCGGAGCGATACGAACTGTAAATAACCCACGTGAACGCGTCGTATCGCATCGTTGCGACTGCACCGAAGTCGCTGAGTACGTATAGGGCGACAAGTAGTGCGCCAGTTGCGATTGATCCACGAACTTGGCGAGCTGCCAAAAGAATGAGTTGCAGCGATCGTCCTCGTCCGTGAATCACCGCGATCTCTTCGATAGCGGGGTTGAGTCGACTCAACGCTGCACATACGGGAAGAAAAACATACGGATAAGTCACCAAAGTGAGGACGACAAAAGCCCCTGTGAATCCGGCCATTGATGGTCGCCAACTGATCCAGGCAAAGGCCGCCAGATAACTAGGTATGGCTAGAGGCAGGGCCAGCAACACTCGCCACCCTGAGCGAAAAGGAATGTCACCGCGGGTGACGAGCCAAGCCGCGGGAACAGAAATTAAGACGGACGCGATACTGACACTTGCGGCAAGGAAAAGACTGCGGACGACCAGTTCAATTGTTCGTTGCTGCCAGATTTCATCCCAAACAAAGTCCAGTCCTCGATCGGATGCGATGTCAAAGAGGTAAGCCAGCGGTGCAATTGAAGTGAGTGCTGCCAATAGCCCAGGTAAAACCAGCGCTAGTGGCGGCCGCGTCATTCGTATTGAGGTCACAAGTTTGGATTGCCTTTACAGCGACAATAAGCCGATGTCGTTCAAGAGTTCTTGAGTTTCGGCGATGCTCTTGAGATCTGAAAGATCGATGCTCGGTGGATCAAGTTCGGCCAGCGTTGGTAATCCGTCAAATGGAGCAATGCCATCGACGAGGGGATACTCAAAAGACTTCTCAACAAAGAATTTCTGCGCAGTATCTGAAACGAGGTAACTCGCGAGACATTGAGAACCAGTGGGATTATCGCTGTTCTCTAATGCGCCAGTGCCGGCAACATTCACGAGCCCACCAATGTCTCCGGGTAAGTACTGGTTCTGAGCGACGACGTTCTCTGCGCCTTCGGCAGCAATCTTTTCGTAGAGGTAGTAGTGATTCACCAGACCAAGTGCAACTTCGCCAGAGTTGACGGCGTCGCGAACTGCGCCATTCTTTTCGTAGGCAACTGGGTTGTTGGCAGCGAATGCTTCGAGCCACTCACGAGCATCATCCTCGCCTCGCACAACTCGCAGTGCGGTGACAAATGATTGCCAACTGGCGTTCGTCGGAGCGAAAGCAATCTTTCCGTTCCACTGAGGATCAACTAATTCATCAATCGAAGTGGGTGGCGTAGAAACGAGAGTTGGGTTGAACACGACGACTCGGGCTCGGCCACTGGTGCCAACCCAAGTGTTTGTCTCAGAGCGGTACTTCGCAGCGACTCGGTTGAGTACTGCATCTTCGAGCTCTACAAAAAGGCCAGCCTCTGATACTGCTCCAAGGGCTCCGGCATCTTGCGAGAAAAACACATCAGCTGGCGTGGCGTTACCTTCGGTCAATATTTGGCCGGCTAATTCTCCGCTATCGCCGTAGCGAACCTCGACGTCAATACCGGTGTCACTGGTGAACTGGGTGTACAAATCGGCGACGAGCTTCTCGCTACGACCCGAGTAAACGGTCAGTGAACCACTTGCTGTTTCGCACGGATCTTTGGCAACTGGAGCAACCGTCGAGACATCGGAAGTGGCGGTGGTCGCTGCTGGCTGGGTGTTTTCTGAAGTCTCTGACCCACCACAAGCCGCAATTGAGAACAGGCTCAAAGTTGCCAGGCTGGCCACCAGAATCAGGGTCGTTCGGCGGGTTTTCGTTCTGGTTACAGATGTCGCTGCCACGGTGCTGTTTCCTTCCGGCGGGAGTGTTGTCAGGTGACCCTAACATTTGATAGGCATGCCTAACAACATGGGTCCAAGATTTCGGGCGAGATCACTGGGGTGATCGAGAAAACTGGTGACCACGGCTACCGTGGGGGCATGTCTGAAGCGAATTCTCCAGGAAATAAGTCCGAAAAGATGTCTGAAACGGCAGTTGACATCAAGCCCCGGAGCCGTGACGTCACCGACGGCATTCAGAAAGCGGCCTCTCGGGCCATGTTGCGGGCCGTCGGATTGACCGACGCCGATTGGGAGAAGCCCCAAGTCGGAATCGCTTCATCGTGGAATGAGATCACTCCATGCAACATGTCGATTCGTCGCTTGACGACTGCGGCCAAAGAAGGCGTTCGTGCTGCTGGTGGAGTTGCCCTTGAATTCGGAACAATCACGGTCAGTGACGGAATCTCGATGGGTCACGAAGGAATGCGTGCATCCTTGGTGAGTCGTGAAGTGATCGCCGACTCGGTTGAAACCGTGATGCACGGTGAGCGACTTGACGGTCTCGTTGCGACGGGCGGATGCGACAAGAGCATGCCCGGAATGATGATGGCGATCGCTCGACTCAATTTGCCAGCAGTGTTTGTGTACAACGGTTCAACGTTGCCGGGATATCTCGACGGGAAAGCGCTCGATATCACGTCAGTGTTTGAAGCGATTGGTGCGTGTGCTGCCGGAACAATTACTGAAGAAGAGTTGGGAGAAATTGAACGTCACGCGTGCCCAGGTGAGGGTGCATGTGGCGGAATGTTTACCGCCAACACGATGTCGTCAATCGGTGAGGCACTTGGATTGTCATTGCCAGGTTCGGCTTCGGCACCAGCAATTGATCCCCGTCGTGAAGTGGATGCACGTCTTGCCGGAGAAGCAGTTGTGAACATGCTTCGACTTGGCATTCGCCCGAGTGACATCTTGACCAAGAAGGCTTTTGAAAATGCAATTGCACTTGCGAATGCTTTGGGTGGAAGTACTAACGCAGTGTTGCACTTGTTGGCAATTGCTAATGAAGCTGGAGTCGAATTAAACCTCGAAGACTTCAATCGCATAGCGGCGAAGGTTCCGCACATTGCCGACATGAAGCCGGGTGGAAAGTTTCATATGACCGACCTCGATCGCATCGGTGGAGTGCCCGTTGTTTTGAAGATGTTGTTGGATGCTGGCTTATTGCACGGTGATGTGATGACGGTGACCGGAAAGACCATGGCCGAAAACTTGGCCGAGATCAATCCACCTGCACCCGACGGAGTTGTCGTGCACCCATTGAGCGAACCGATCAACGTTGAAGGTGGATTGCTCATTTTGACAGGGTCACTCGCTCCTAAGGGAAGTGTTGTAAAGGTCGCGGGTCTGACGCCCGAGCAACGTTTGTTTGAAGGAACCGCTCGCGTATTTGATGGTGAAGATGGCGCGATGGCCGCAATCATGGCCGGAGAAATTCAACCCAACACGGTGCTCGTGATTCGCTACGAAGGTCCAAAGGGTGGGCCAGGCATGCGCGAGATGTTGGCAATCACTGGAGCGATGAAGGGTGCTGGTCGTGGTTACGACTGTGCACTGATTACCGACGGTCGTTTCAGCGGTGGCACATGGGGATTCTGCATTGGTCACGTGGCGCCAGAGGCAGTTGATGGTGGTCCGATCGCGTTCGTGCGTGACGGTGACAGGATCAAGATTGACGTGGCCAATTTTGGTCTCGATCTGTTGGTCGATGAAGCCGAATTGGCTCAGCGTCGTGAAGGTTGGAAGCCGAATCCGCCGCGTTACACGAGTGGCGTGTTAGGCAAGTATGCCAAGTTGGCGCAGGGTGCCGAAAAGGGCGCCATCACCAACCTGATCTAATTCCGCCACTTTGGATTATGGTTGCCGCTGAGCGGTAACTAACTTCCAAAGTGGTGAGTTATTACCGGCTCAGGCGTTTGCGGGCGAGTGCTCGCCAGCCGTTTAAGAAGGTGCACAAGAACACGGTCGCCACAATGATGAACGCGGTTGCGGTTCCGTCGTTAAAAACGAAATTGCGCAGAATCATTCCAAGAACGATTGTGGTGACCCAAACGATCGCTCCGGTTCGAAGTTCTAGTGGCCTCTTCCAAGCTTGTGTCGCCAACCAGCCTGCAACTGCCGCAATTAGGAAAGGCGCGGCCACGCGGAAGATTCCGGCAGCAGCTTCGCCTTCGTCATGGTTCTTGCGACCGATCGCTACGAAGATCACGATGCAGAGCACGTCGATGACTGCGGACCACAGAATAATTTTTGACTTCATAACATCACCCTTTGTTGATTTTTTCGATAGTTACGACTGCGTTGTAATCGGGGATGCGACTCGCATCCTTGTTGATGCCAGCGTCAATCAATACATTGCCCTCGGGCCAGTGCACCTGAATTGACCGCGATGCCAAAGCAACAATTTTGACTCGAGCCTTCATCGAGCCGATGTCGCTGCGCAGAAGGACAAGATCGCCTTCAGCGACATTAAGTGCTTTGGCGTCACGATGATCGATGTACACCGCGTCACGAGTCGCACCAGTCAATGGATCGACTTCATTGAAAATCATTGAGTTGAATTGTTTGCCTCGACGGGTCGACAAAAAGAATGCGCCGTCGGGCAAAACTGGGGGAGCGATGTCGAGGTTGGTGAATCGAGCGCGACTATTCGGAAGCGGGAAATCGCCATCAGCGCACAGGTGTCGACCGCCGTATTGAATCGCATCATGTGTCTTTGACAGGTTTTCAATTCCGGCATACATAGGAACGACTTGTGCAATCTCTGTTCTCAATGACTTGTTATCGGTCCATGAGAAGTGTGGTGCAAGCGTGGGATTCATTCGCACTGCAATGTCCGAGAAAATGCGCCATTCACTACGTGCTTCGCCTGGAGCGGAAACAATTTCAGGGCTAAACGCAATTTGGCGTTCGGTCGTCGTGCTAGTTCCGCCACCTTCTTGTTCGTAACGAGTTGCGGCTGGCAACAAAATGACGTCGTCGCCTTCAATGAACATTTGTGAGGTGAGCACGATGTCTTGGTGAACGCGTAAAGGCACTCGCGAAAGAGCTGCTTCAACGCGCTGTGGATCGGGCATGACATCTAAGAAATTTGAGCCATCCAAATAGAGCACGTCGAGTTCGTCGCGTTCGGCAGCCAAAACCATTTCGGGTGCAGTGATTCCTGCCGTTGAAGGAACTTTAAATCCCCAGAGCGCCGATAAGTCGCGCGCCGATTCTTCGGAGACGGTGACGCCACCCGGAAAAGCAGTTGCGTATGCGCCCATTTCTGCGCCACCTTGAACACCGGAGTGTCCGCGAATAGGCATGAGGCCTGCTCCATCGCGTCCAACATTCCCGCGGGCGAGAGCGACGTTCACGATTGCTTGCACACCCTCGACGCCGTAGCGGTGTTGAGTAATGCCCATACTCCAAATCAGTACAGCACTCTGTGAGGTCGCGTAAAGATCGGCGAGTGCATTCAGCGTTGCATGATCAATGCCAGTATCAATCAGCAATTCATCAATATCGAGTGTTGATAAA
>Ga0255117_1000526_pt1 | contig 11885 bp, 6 predicted proteins | sample Law_Atlam_RepA_8_2_FD_188583 | JGI IMG/M metagenome (GOLD analysis project Ga0255117, IMG submission 188583) | Freshwater microbial communities from St. Lawrence River, New York, United States - Law_Atlam_RepA_8h | ecosystem: Environmental > Aquatic > Freshwater > River | place: USA: New York...
CGCGGTCACAGCAAGGGAGTCATCCGAGAGGATTTTCCGCGTCTCCTTGACCATTTTGAGCTCTTCTTCGTTATAGCCGGTTTCATCGATGGCGGTGTTGTGGCTAAAGAGATTGAAGGCAATCGGGTGCGGGAAGATTTCAGGTTCTGGAACATTCCCAGCTAGGATTGCAGCGGTTTGTGTCTCGAGCTCACGCATCGCGGCGGCGCCGGCACCGGATGCTGCCTGGTAGGTGCTGACAACCACGCGCCGGATGGGGGCAAGTTTCCGTAGAGGCGCGAGGACCATCACAAGCAGGATGGTCGAGCAGTTCGGGTTGGCGATGATGCCATTGTGATCCGTAAGGGCATCCGGGTTGACTTCCGGAACGACAAGCGGGACGGATGGGTCCATCCGGAAGGCGGATGAGTTATCAACAACAACGGCTCCTGCGGCGATGGCGGCGGCGGCATATTGCTTGGAGCGCGAGCCTCCGGCGCTGAAGAAGGCGATATCGATGTCTTTGAAGCTGGATTCGGTGAGCTCTTCTACGACGATGTCCTGGTCTTTGAAGCGGATTGTCGTGCCGGCGCTGCGGCTGGATGCCAAGAGGCGTAGCTGACCAAGGGGGAAGTCTCGGGTTTCAAGAAGCTGGAGGAATTCGGCGCCTACTGCGCCGGTTGCGCCGACGAGGGCGACATTGTAAGCAGACATTGGTGCATTCTATCGAAACCGCCTCCTTGGATGCCTTATCCGGACACCCTCACGGCATCCTTGCTGACGCAACTTACACAAATTAGCGCTCAGAGAGCTCATCCATAAGCTGCACAGCCAATGAACCGATGTTCGTATCTCAAACGCAATGTTTCGCCAACGCGAAACGGAAACAAAGAAGAGCTCGCCCGTAGTCTGCCGCTGAACGCTCCAGTGGCACCGGAAACAAGTTGCAAATGCAACATCACGTAATTTCGGAAATCACCACCTGAAGCTCTCATGCACACGAGGTTCCACATCATTTCTATGCTGATAAATCCTAGAAAACCGTTTTGTCAACGCAACGAGGAAATACTGTTCAGTCACTTAAGCCGTGCACAAATGTGCACGCATTCACGGTTTCGCCAATATCAATCTCCCAAACGGCCGATAAGCGGGCCGCTTATCGACGATAAGGTCCCAGTGTGAAGGCGGTGGAAACAGCTCGGATGTGGCATCCGGACAGTGCGGTTCGGTACTCAAACATAACATTGGTTATCGGTTGGCAATGTCGCCAGTCTGCTGCATAAAACCCAGCAAAGACCAGTACACACTTTGGGCAGCCGGGTTTTCCCGGAAGTGTTTCCCTTCCTCAGCGCGGTTCAACGGCGATGGAAATATCAGTACTTGGGAGTCAGCCACAGCGGAATAGTCCTGCAGTGGACACATGACCCGGGATTGCAACCTGATAGAGCTCAGCCGAAGGAGCCAGCCTCCCGGGACAAGGGCGTCCCGGGGGGTAAGTAACAACAACTTTGTTATGGCGATGCAGGAAATCTCTCCTGCATCTGTGAGCAAGGAACAGCGATGGAGACAACGATGGCATACCAGTTTAATGAAGAGGTCGGGATGAGCAGAATGATGGACATAACGGCACCAGCGGGCCTGATTTGGCAGCCTCAGGCACCCACCTTGGATGCCACGCCATCAAATCCATACGGCGACACCCTCGCTGCAATTGCAGCACTGCTTCGCTTTCACATGGTCGCCCTCATTTGGGGGATGGCAGTCGTGATGATCAATCTTGCTGCACTGATTTGGTTTACAGGCGTCGTGATTGTTCAATCACTCACCTACACATTTCGCTGGATTGTTGAAAACCTACGGGCAGCTCCAGTGACGATGGACTACACAGCTGACACTTGGACCACCCGGTGAAAGGAACCCCAAACGAAATGGAAGCCATCATTGGAATTGCCGCAACCAACGGCCCATCGACCACCGACAGCATCGAAATGCTGCATGCACTCGCCATCCCATGCGTCCGCTACCACCTCCTCCATGTCGTCTCCCCATACCTTGTCGCCGGTTACCCCAATGACATCGTCAGTGGAAATGACTTCATGGCCTGGCAAGCGGACACGGAAGTGGAAAAGGCAAATGAGTTTCTTCCGAGAGTCAAACAACACATTCAAGATTTAGGGGTTGATCCAAACTACATCAGCACGGATGTCACAATCGGAAATCCTAGGTACGAGCTGGTCAACCTCTCGTACAGCCGGGATGCTACGCTGGTCTGCGTCGATGCCAACATCGCAAAGCCGATTGAGCGCTTCGTCCTTGGCAGCACAGCGGCAACGGTAATCGCTGGGGTGAAAGCCAGTGTCCTTGTCAGCCGAAAACGGTCCAGAACGGGTGATCTCCGTGTTGTGATCGGAGTCGACCACTCAAACTATTGCAATGCAGCCCTGCACAAATTCATCGGCTGGATGCCTAGGGGAATTGCACATATTGACCTTGTGACTGTCTTCAACCCGGATGATGCCAGAGGCACAGATATCGGTGTCGACAGCTTTGACACCATTGGGGCCATCCGTGAACGCCTTCATGATCACCTCGCGCAGACGGAGCGCTTCATGAAGCGGGTAACTCAGGATGTACAGCTGCACGTCATGGAAGGAAGACCAGCGACAGTGCTGGTTGATGCCGCAGTGCGCTTTGATGCAGATTTGTTGGTGGTCTGCGCAAAGGGCCATGGACTCCTTGAGCGGATTACCCTCGGCTCAACGAGCACACAAGTGATAGATAGCCCGAAATTTTCAGTCCTAGTGCTCCGCAATGGCTGATCGACTAAACCGTGAAGCTCCCGGATTCCCGCAGCAAAATGCGCTAATCCGGCCACGGTCTCGGGAGCCACCCGTGGTAAGACAGAAATACAACTGGACAACCCGCATTTTATAGGCGCCAGCATATACAAAGACAACCGATGCTCAACCCCCATATTTGTAAGTGCCAGCCGATAAAGATGAAGGTGTAATGCGAGTCAATTCCTCCTTCAGTCAAGTAACATATTACATATGCGTCCGTTCGTAAAGTTAATGGGCCGGGGAGAAGTCCACTTAGATGGCTCACTGGCTGATGTAAAGCTCACGCGTAAGCTTTGGTACGTGTTGGCATTGGTTGCAATAGCCCCGGATGCTGAAATGTTGCGCACAGAGCTCACGGCGCTGGCTTGGCCACTAAGCGATGAGCGTAGCCGCGATGTCCTCATGCACAAGTGGCGCAAGTCGGTTGTAGATGCGTTCTCCGAGCTTGGGGTAAGTCCGGTCATCGTCATTTCAGAACGGTTCGTCAATTTTGACACAACCTTGGTGACGATTGACTACATCGAGTGTCTGCGTATCGGCAACACACTCCTCTCATCCCACAGTGCAGCTGCAACTCTGGAAGCCGCCATAGAGTTCGACACACTGGCATCAGATCAGATTCTGCTCTCTGGATATCCCGAGGCGTTTGAATCCCAACGCACAGACTTTGATGCGCTTCGCATCCAATGTCTGGAACGTGGCTGGAAGGCTGCCGTCACCTGCGGCAACAATGAAGCAGCAACACAGTTTGCAGACCGCCTAAGGAAGCTTGGGTATACGGGTGATCTGTATATCGAAGCTGATGCAGAAGAATTTGGCATCGGTAGGGAAACAAAGCCGCGTAACTATGCCCAAGGCATCGCAGCACTCCTCATACTCGGACTGTTCAGCGCACCGATCATCCTCGGGCGCATAAGCCAACCGCCCCCAGCACAGCGGACGTCCGGAAGCATGTTTCCAGATCAGACTCCAACCTACATCGGGCGATTTATCCAGTACGAATACAAGCCTAAGCCCGAAGACCAAGTTACATTATCCGAGGCAGTGGCAACCATCCAAGTTCCGGGGCGTGGCACAGTTACAACCGGAGTCGTCCGCCACAAAAATCTCGATCAACAAATCCTAACCGTATGTACAACCGCTAAGCGTAAGCTGCTTTGGTCCACCCTTACTCCACAGATACAAGGTGTCCAATACTTCCCAGATCACATCACATCCGATAAATTTGGCAACGTTTTTGTAGGCGCCCATGTGAACGTCATGATCAGGGAATCTGCTGGTCGGGCACCTGGTCGCTATCTCGCTTTGCTCAAATACGGCCCAGATGGCAAGCTGCTGTCCACATCGATTTCAAAGTACCCGCAAGACAGAATCCTTCACCTCATCCGCGTCGTCAGTGACATGGAAGGCGGAGCCTGGCTGTTTTCAACAGGCAACAAAAATTCTAATTCCGTGTCCATTCTTAGGATGCACCTGAGGGCATCCGGTGCACTTGATGATGCACTCCCCACAGGCAAGGGTATTGCGGAGCTCACAGCGGTAGTGCAAGGTGCACAGGGTGAAAATTATCTAATCAGCACGATTTACAAGGGCATAAATCCACTGAATGCATCCGACTGGCAGGTACAGCGCATCTCCAAAGATGGCAAGCTTGAGTGGACTAGAACAATTGATGGTCCGGCCCACCGTAATGACTTTTTCAGTGATGCAACCTTGGCAACCAACGGAGATGTCCTCGTTTTTGGTCCGCTGGCAACCGTGACATTCGATGGTGTTGTCCGTAACATTCCCTCGGTAATCCGCATGGATGCTGGAAATGGGCGCATCAAGAAGCTGGAACAGACCCAGACGCACTTTCTCAACACGCGCGTGATGCTGTCCTCTGTTCCAATGCTGGATATGTATGTGCTTGGTAGCTATGACATGACAGAAAACGGGTCGAACTCGGTCTACTTTTATCGCTCCCGGGTATCGGATGAATTTTCCTCTTTGTCGATGGTTGTAGGCCTTCCCAAAAAGATGAAAGCCAAGCGAATTGTCTCGATGTACTATCGCGGATCTCTGGCATCGTTTAGCGCACTGATGCAACCGCTCGAAAGCCCGGGACAGCGCCTTGCTCTGATTTACGTCAATAAATACAGCGGAACGGACATTACAACCGGCATTCTAACGACAGACAGATTGGTTCATTACAACAAGTCAGATGCCAACATCGTTGCGGGCCGCTTCGGCAAAAACTTCACCGTCTTTGACTTCACTGGTCTCAAGTAATCCGCGACAGTCCCACTAATCAAAAAGCCACTACTGTGCCGTGACCAACTCGTGTGTGTGACTTACACGCAAGTTCGCAAAGGCCTTGTCTGCCTCCCGGAACGGAAGACCATCCGCTCGAAATGACCCTGTAAAGGTGACTCCATCGATGCATGACTCGGCAACCGCAGCACCAAAGACAAAGTTGGACTGAATCTCGATTAGCACTGTGTCACCACTGACGACATCGATTGGGTTCTTCAACGTAATCCATCTCCACGCATGGTCGTTGTCGAAGGAGAACTCACTTGGAACCTCCAAGTCAACCCCAGAGTTCACTTGCGTTCCGTTTTTGTGAATCGACAATTTCGTCTCGGTTCCCAACCCCGCAGTCAGACACCCAATGCTCTCGATGCGATACGAATAGTGGAATGTAAAGCTTGTTCTCAGTGGTGAAAAGTAGAGCGCATGGTCTGTCGGAGGCTCCGTAATTACTTGAACAGATGTGCTTTTAGGTGCAAACCTCTGACCAACAAGATTCTTCATCCGCTCAAGGTAAACACGCTTCCAGCTCGTCATGATTCCTCCCACCACGTACACACCAGCTGTCTTTGACAGAAAGTGCAACAATCCCATCAGAACATGCACCGCCAAGAATCGATTGGAAAATCCCTGACGGTGCAAGCCGTACCCTGAACGATCGTGATGAATGATTTCAGTCCAGGGTGATGACGGAGTCGACTAACGCAGCCTGTCTGCACCATGTCTGTTCGCCAACACCCACACAATGTGTCAAAAGGCTTTCTTACGTCAAGCGAAATAGCGTCTAAACTTTTCTAAACTTTCGAAAGCGCAAGTATTTACAATCACTTTTCAGCCGTGCTCATAGGCTAAATGTGACATTTACTCCCACTGTAAGGATGTTATGTAAACAATTACGTCATCAGCAAACTGAAGTCCATAAACAAATCGGAGCGGGTGATTTGGGTGACTAATTCGATGCCACCCCACAAGAAATTATTCATGCTAGATGCGGTGAAACTGACAGCTCACAGCTGAGAAAAAGCCTGATTTGACAAGGTGAAGGGTGGGCTAGGGATCAACAGTGATGCCTATGTCAGCCCTAATGCCGCTCTACGATGCACACCGGTTGCCACCTGTACATCGCAGAGCGGATCTCAGGTCTCTAGAGACCTGATGTGTACCATGTGAACTGTTCGCTCAGGCACACCAAATGTTCTCATTAAAGACGTTCTTAACGCACTCATCATCTGAGTAAACTTTAGTAAATTTTTGGTTTCAGCACAGATTCCCTAGGTGTTAGGAATTGTTATTGCGACATCACAGATGACTACAGTCTGGAATTTGTCGTCGGATCGGGCAAGGGCTAGGTGCAATCATCGACCACCCTAACCGCCTCGACGCATCTCCCACTGGCGTGTTCCAGAGGACGCAAACTGCTGAGGTGCCAACGCCCGCAACCGATTCACTACAGGCGCTGCGAACAAGCCAGCATCAACGAATGCCTATTTGCACATTTCGACTGATGTTGCTGAGTGCGTTCTCAGCTTTCGCGCAGGCTTTCCTGCCATCGCATTCAACCTGCGCCCGGATAATCACCACCGGAGGCGTACCAGCAAGCTGGCGGAGACCCTTCAAAATGCGATTGGGGAGATGCTTTAGCCGACCCATTTTGGCTGCTGTCTCGATACCACCATCTTTGTCCTGCTCCCAGTAATCGAGAATCAGACGCTGGCTTGGCCGGCTCTGACTGGCGAACTCCAGCCGACGTACGGAGAGTCCCGGCGGAGTCGACAGCTGCCCGCGGTAGACAAAGTCGCCCTGCGCCATACAAATCGTTGGGTCATGATACGCATCCAAATGGGCACCATTTACCACCGTCATCACAATGTTCGGGTTACGCGGAGCCTTGTACTCGTACAGCTTCGCCAGAGGCTTTCCCACCAATGCCAGAAACTCAGCATTGACATCCACCAGACGCGTCTTGTACTGCCCGATCTGCAATGGCGCAATCGGCATCCAGGTCGACTGTGCCTGCACCTGACGATGCTGAAGAGAGCCGGACGTGAGAACCCCAATGGCCAGCAGGGCTGCAAAAAGGGCTGCGTAGTCAAATGGGAAGCCACTGCCAGCGACCGCAGGTGCACCTGCGGCCGTTTCATGTTTTCGGTGATGTTTACCAAGCCAAACAGCCAAGGCAACTCCGATGGCCATATCGATGGCAATCGCCACGTACCCGATTTTCCCCGGCGTTGGAATCCCGATTCGTCCTTGAATCGCCGCAAGAATGGACTCTGGCAGTGGAATGGAAAGGAGTACAGCCGCGCTCAAAGGTAGCCAAATAGCCCGCTGCTGAAGACCAAGGTGAGAGACCACCAGGCTGGCGATGACAATGAACAGCCCTAAGATTCCAACCGTCGATGCATGGCCCATCAGGCCTAAAAACAGAATCGCCGCACCTAGCAACACGCCAGCGAGTGAGATGATAATCGTCTTTTGGTGGATGCTCGTGCTACGGAGGAACATTTGGCTGAGGGTGGTCAGAAGAGCTGTGGATGCGATGAGCTGCCACGGGGTAACCACGGCGGATGTCAGCCAAAAGCTAATCGGGACGTCCATCGTAAGGGACATTGGGCGCAGGAAGGCCTCCCGGATTTCATTCCGCATCCAAGGTACATCCACACGCAACAGGAGCAAAATGCTGGCGAGGAAGACAACCCTGATAATGGCACCGACGATTTTGTTCTGACGGGTCTGACGGATCATCCGTGGATCTGTGGCAAGGTAGATTGGCCGTCCACTGGCATCGAACCCGCTGACTTGCCTGGCAACCGCATAGCCTTCCAACGCATGCCGCCGCAGTTTTTCAGCAGCAGACTTTTTTGCCTGAATGTCCCAGAACCATCCAAGAGCAATAAGGGCGACGAGCCCGATGCCGCCTGCAATCAGCAAGATAGGCAATGGAAGCTCATCGCTTCCATCACCCGTTGGCTCGTACCCTTTGACTCGCCCCACAAATGTAAAGGTCCGCTTTCCAGCCGTCCCCACCAGCGTTGCCTTCTCACCAGCCATCCGGAGGTCCCAGCGCGTTGCATAGGTATCCGAGCTACGTCCCATCGTAAACAAAAGGTGGCTTGGCTGTCCGGTAGCACCCGAGAGATCGAGAATCCCAGGACTCATCGATGCATCAAGGGCATATTGTGACAATGGGCCAAAGAGCTCCGTCACGGTTGAACCGGCATCCACAAGTGCAAGCTGCCCGATGTAAATCGTAAGCACACCTTGCGGAGTGGCAAAGCCGGTCAGCTCAAAGACAACTGTCAGCGGTTTCGCATCATTTCCCGTTTCGGTGGATGCGCCATCAAACTGGATTGCAAACCGGTCAATCGCACTTGCCATCCGGGCAGGCAGACACATCCCCAGCACGAGTGTGATGACGATGAACAGAGTGCGTAGAGCTTTAGACTTGAGTAAGTGCATGTAAGGAAGGAACATCAGTCAAATGGATGCACCCAAAAGGATTGCATGGGACGGAGGGGGAACCGCTTCAGAATAGCTTTCTGCAGACAGGCATCCGTCCCATTAGCATCATCCGGAATTGACTTCCAATTGACACGCCTTACAACGACTAAACAATTATAAATTTTTGCAGCAATGGGCAATTAGGAGGAATCGCGACTGCTTTGCCATGGGAACAGGCCTGCGAACATGGGTCGCTTGCGTTTTATGATGATGCCTGCCAGTCCCACAGTAGTACCAAACATGACGAGCTCACGTGTACCAGGCTCCGGCGCTACATTTTCTCCAGCAGTGGATATGTCACCACTGGGTTTTGCGAGTGAGAACGAATTCAGGGCCACGTAGCCACTGGCTGTGGGCTGCTCAACGGTAATCCACGTAATTGGGGCATCCCCAAAGTAACCAAGAAATGTCCCCGCACTTGCACTTAGATCAAGCGTGTATGGGGTCCCATCCGATGTCGTAACCAAAAGCGATGTGTTTCGAAGCTGATCATTTTCATCCACAACGCCAAAGTAACCGGCAAACGCAAACGAGTTGAATTTCAGATTCAACACATTGCTTTGTTGATTGACGCTGATGAACCCTTCGCCAGCATTGTTGACGCCGCGGTAGAGAGTGGTTCCATTGGGGCCCTCTTCCCAAATCTGTAAGTCTCCCCCTAGACGGTTGAGGACACGACCACGGCCAAGTGAGTCCGAAAACGTATCCGTTCGCACACTTGTAACCGCAGCCAGCCAGGCTGCTTTGGATGTGTACCAAGTGCCTTGAGCCACCGCTGGAAATCCAGCCATGCCAAGTGTGCATCCTGTTAGCACACTGACGTACCAAGTTCTTGGACTCGCAAAACAACGCATCATTCCTCCGCAGGCAACCAACCTCACAGACCAATAAGGGCAAGACTTTTGCCGGGACATCGCTTATTGGCATCGAGTCGGGTTTGACTGCGTGGAGAGTAATAACAAACAATTCCAGAAAATTGATGTAAAAGTCGCTCTAAACTTTTCTAAACTTGGTCATTTAGTACACTAGTCACACACAATTGGATTTATAAGACACATTTATTTGCAAAGTGCCACTTAGGGTTACATTAAACGCATTTATTAACTTGTAAGTACTGGGATGAACAATAAACGCACTGAGGCATTGAAAGCCATGGAAAGCAGTGTCGTTGATGTCGGCTATCGCAACATTGCAAGCGTGGAGAAGCTTTCGCGGAGACGTACTTATAGCAAAGATTCGTGTAACCCCGGTGCATCTCTGTGACTAAACTTTTCTAACTTTTTCGATTGCTACCCGGATTAGGCCGTTTTTTGACCGATTTTGTTGCTAACGCACACAGACCCATCAATCATATTGCATTTGACACCTACTTTGGGTGCATCAACTAAATCAAACGAGCTGTAAGAGTTGGGGATTATCGCCAGCACATCAAGGAAGTAGACAGTAAAGGCTAGACCTCACGGTGTCCTGCTGCAGACGTGAGAACTGCCTCATTACTACGACTTGAGGTGGATTTAAACGGAATCTAGTTGTCAGTGACACATATATTGTTAGGTTCTGCTTGTTGTTATTGATACATACATAATTTGGTGACACTTCCGCCCCACGAAAAGAGCCATCTTTAACTTAGCGCTTCTTCGCATCGGCGTGAAGGCGCGCTATCAGTTGCAGCGCTTTCAGATGCCTTTGCCAGAAAGAAACTGAACTCAAAATTTAGAAACACTTACCGCCCCGCGACGAACGCCACACGGAACTTAGCGCTTCTTCGCATCCGCGTGCAGGCGCGCTATCAGTTGCAGCGCTTCCATTGGGGACAGACGATTGGGATCAATCGACTGCAGCTCTTCAACCACCGGGTGGATTGCCGCTTCAAAGAGCGTCATCTGTAAGGTCGCAGTTGTTGTCTCAATACGAGGCGCTCCGCCAGCCTTCTCGAGCTGCATCAGGATGCGCTTAGCACGCTCGACAACCGATGGTGGCAAGCCTGCCATCCGGGCAACCTGAACGCCATACGACTTGTCCGTACCCCCCGGCAACACTTTGCGCAGCCACAAAATACGATCATCTGTTTCACGCACCGCAATCCGGTAGTTCCGCACATTCGTCCGCTGCTTCTCAAGGTCATTCAGCAGGTGATAATGCGTCGCGAACAATGTCTTTGCCCCAAGCTCACTGAGGTGCTCGGCGACTGCCCACGCAATACTAAGACCATCGTACGTCGATGTCCCCCGGCCAATCTCATCCAAAATCACCAAGCTACGCTCCGTCGCGTGATTGAGAATTTCAGCCGTCTCCGTCATCTCCACCATAAATGTCGACTGTCCGCTTGAAAGGTCATCATGTGCCCCAACGCGTGTAAAAATCCGGTCCACAATCCCAATGTGCGCGGCATCCGCAGGAACAAACGAACCAATCTGCGCAAGCAGCACGATCAACGCAACCTGCCGCAGCACCGTCGACTTACCAGCAGCATTCGGACCCGTGATGACGTGCACGGTCTGCTCGGTATCGAGAATCGTGTCATTGGGGATGAACCTTTGGATTCCCCCGGCGAGCTTTTCGACCACCGGATGGCGTCCAGCCACAATGGAAATAACATCCCCGTCATCCACCACCGGACGGCACCAGCGGTTGTTCACCGCAAGCTCTGCGAGAGCCGATGCGACATCGAGCTGGGCAACAATCCTTGCCCTATCAAGAACACTTCCCGCCCAGTCCCGCGCGATCATTTCGCGCAGCTTGATAAACAGCTCCCCCTCAAGGGCAATCTGCCTGTCCTGAGCCCCCATCACCTTCGCTTCCATTTCCTTGAGCTCAGGTGTGAAGTAGCGTTCGCCAGCTGCCGTGGTCTGCTTGCGGATGTAGTTCTCCGGAACAAGTTCCAGCTGCGAACGGGGAACTTCGAGGTAATAACCAAACACACTCGTGTAGCCAATTTTGAGGTTTCGGATGCCGGTGCGTTCCCGCTCGGATGTCTCAAGCTCGGCAATCCACGCGGCCCCGCCTTGGCGAAGCGAACGAAGCTCATCGAGTTCCGCATCGTAGCCTGGCTTGAAAATCCCCCCATCACGCACCAGCAGTGGAGGCTCATCCACGATGGCGTCATCGATGTCTCCCGCGAGCGTACCTACCGGATGCAGCTGAGCGACAAGGACATTAATGGCTGGCTCTGCAACGCGGGCGGCGGCAGCCGCGAGGATGTCCAGCTTCTTCAGACTGGTTCCAAGTGCCTTGATGTCTCGTGGGCTAGCGGCTCCGGTGCAAATGCGGGCG
>Ga0255117_1000535_pt1 | contig 11783 bp, 9 predicted proteins | sample Law_Atlam_RepA_8_2_FD_188583 | JGI IMG/M metagenome (GOLD analysis project Ga0255117, IMG submission 188583) | Freshwater microbial communities from St. Lawrence River, New York, United States - Law_Atlam_RepA_8h | ecosystem: Environmental > Aquatic > Freshwater > River | place: USA: New York...
GAAAAGATTGCGCTGTTTCGCTCGCTCTTCAGAGGGCGGGAGGATGTTTATCCGCGACGGTTCGAGAGTGTCAAGACAGGCAAGGCTGGGTATTCACCGGTGTGCGGCAATGAATGGCTGCGCGGCGTGTGCGAGAAGCCGCGCATCAAGTGTGGCGACTGTGCGCATCAATGCTGGCTGCCAGTGACGGATGAGGTGGTGCGCTGGCATTTGTCGGGCAGCGATGATCGCGGGCGGCCATGTGTGATTGGGGTGTATCCGATGCTGGTGGATGAGCGCTGCCTGTTTCTGGCGGTTGATTTTGACGATGGCGAGTGGGCGGCGGATTCACTATCATATCTGGCGACGTGCGAGCGGCTGGGGATTCCTGCGGCGCTGGAGAGATCCCGATCTGGAAACGGAGGGCATGTCTGGATTTTCTTTGCGGAGGCGATCCCGGCATCGCTCGCGCGGAAGCTGGGTGCGCACATTCTGACGGAGACGATGGAGCAAAGACCGGAGGCGGGATTGAAATCGTATGACCGGTTTTTCCCGAATCAGGACACCTTGCCGCGCGGTGGTTTTGGCAACCTGATTGCGCTGCCATTGCAGAAGGCTGCCAGGGAGAATGGCAACAGCCTGTTTGTTGATGCCGAGTTGAAGCCGCATGCGGATCAGTGGGGGTTTCTGGCTAGCCTTGGACGAGTGTCGATGGAGCGTGTCGAGGCGATTGTTCGTGAGGCTGAGGGACGGGGGCGTGTCATGGGGGTGCGGATGGCGATTCCGGATGAAGAGGAGGATGGCGAGTCTTGGAAGCTAACGCCTTCCCGCAGCAAACAGAGCCTGCCCGCGGGTGAGATGCCGAAGGGACTGGAGATTGTTTTGTCCGATCAGGTGTACCTTGCGAAGGCGGCGTTGCCGGCGCCGTTGAGGAACGCGGTGGTGCGGCTGGCGGCGTTCCAGAATCCTGAGTTCTACAAAGCGCAGGCCATGCGACTGCCGACCTTTGACAAGCCGCGCATCATCGCGTGTGCGGAGGATCATGCCGAGCACATTGCGCTGCCCCGCGGTTGTCTGGATGATGCGTTGGCGTTGTTTCGTTCGCTGAAGATCAAGGCAACGATCCGCGATGAACGATTTGGTGGACGGGCGATTGGGGTCACCTTCAGGGGCACGTTGCGAGCGGAGCAGGAGAAGGCTGCCGCGGCGATGCTGGCGCATGATTGCGGGGTACTCTCGGCGACGACAGCTTTCGGCAAGACGGTGCTTGCTGCGTGGATGATAGCGGAGCGCGGTGCGAACACGATCGTGCTGGTGCATCGGCAGCAGTTGCTGGAGCAGTGGGTGGAGCGATTGAGTCAGTTTCTGGGTTTGAGCACGAAGGAGATCGGGCGATGGGGCGGTGGGCGGAAGTCGCTGACGGGCAGGATCGACATTGCGCTGATGCAGAGTGTGGTTAGAGACGGGACCGTCAATGACATGATCGGCGACTATGGGCACCTTGTGGTGGACGAGTGCCATCATCTATCGGCGCATAGTTTCGAACTCGTGGCGCGACGGGCGAAGGCGAAGTTTGTGCTCGGGCTGTCCGCCACTGTAGCGCGGAAGGACGGGCACCATCCGATCATATTCATGCAATGCGGTCCCGTGCGGCATCGCGTGGATGCACGCCAGCAGGCTGAAGAGCGCCCGTTCACGCATGAGGTTCTTGTTCGGCCCACGGGCTTTTTCCCGGACAGTGGGGCCGAGGCTGACATGCGTCTGGAGTATCAGCGACTATGTGCGGCGGTGATGCACTCGGAGTCCCGCAATCGGTTCATCGTCTCGGACATCATAGAGGCCGTGAAGCAGGGACGCTCGCCTGTGGTGCTGACGGAGCGCACCGGGCATCTGGAAATGATCGCCACGCAATTGCGCGAGCACATTGATCACGTGATCACGCTGCAAGGCGGAATGAGCCGCAAGGCGCTCAAGGCGGCTCTGGATCACCTCAGCAGCATCCCTGCCACGGAGAGCCGAGTCCTGATTGCCACCGGACGCTTCATCGGTGAAGGCTTCGACGATTCGCGGCTCGATACTCTGTTTCTTGCCATGCCGGTTTCATGGCGTGGCACCATCGCGCAATACGCGGGGAGGCTGCACCGGTTGCACGACGGCAAGACAGTGGTGCGGGTGTATGACTATGCTGATCTCGACGTGCCGATGCTCGCACGCATGTTTGACAAACGGTGCGCGGGTTATGAAGCTATCGGCTACACGATCCTGTTGCCGGCAAGTGCAATGCCTGGCTGGCCCGCCGAAGTGCCGCTGCCCGTGGATCCACAGTGGAAGCAGGACTATGCTGCGAGCGTAAAGCGGCTCATCCGTGACGGTGTGCATCAGCCCCTCGCCCAACTCTTCGTTCACATCGCCAGACCATTCGCTGCTGATTCCACAGGCGCTGGGCGTGCACGCAGTGCCAGTGAAGCCTTCATCTTCCGCCGCTTCGAGTCACTGCCCGAACTCAAAGGCCGTTTCCGGCTCAATGAGATCCTGCCCATTCCATTCAATGATCGCGGTCAGACCGAAGTCGATCTGCTCTGCGAGGAAGCGAAACTCGTCGTTGAGATCGACGGGGCCCAGCATCTTGGCGATGCTGGTGCCTATCGCAGGGATCGCCGCAAAGACGCCCTTCTTCAGGGTGCTGGCTATTTTGTGTTACGCTTCCTAGCCGACGATCTTGGCAGGCATCTTGATGAGGTTCTGGACACGGTGCTTAGAGTGATGGCGATGAGGATGCGGGATGCAAAGGGGGGACCGGGAGATTCATGAATTGTCTCCGAACGCTGCGATGCGGGACGTCCGTTGGGCGGACGGAGATAGGCATGCCGGTATTTTTTCGGATGACTGGATTCACCGGGTTGGGGGAGCGGGTTTGGGGCGGAAGGCGCCGGCTTGCTCCGAGCCAGTGACTTCACTTCGTTTTGCGGCGCACGCGCTTCGGCTTCTCCGGGGCGAGGGTCATCTGCGGGGTGACCTTGATGCCCATGCGCTTGTAGTAGTCGAGCATTTTCTCGGTGGCCACGCGACCGGCTTCGAGCACGATCTTTGACATCTCCGACATTTCGGGCTGAGGTGTCTCTTGAGGGTTGTTGGAGGTGAGCATGGCGTGAAGTTGGTCGAGCGTGTGCGTCTTGCTGTCGGCGATCTGGACCGGCGGAGGTGTTTGGTTGTTCCACAGTCCCCACTCATCGGCAAGCGGGAGGTAATCCTCCAGGAAATGCCGAAGGCTGCGCTCATAACGGCGGCGGATGTCGTCCTCCGGCACGTGATGGCCACCCAGTTTCACTCGCAGGGCGACGCGTGTCCGGCGACAATTAAAACTGACCCCCGACGACAATTAGAACTGACCCCTGATCGGGTGGTTCTCCGGGGCGGACTCGGTGCTCTGCGGCACGTGGTTTGACACCGGTCGGGGCGGCGCGTGTTGCCTCGGGTTGTGGTCAAAAGAACCCAACTCACGAAGCTCGTTCACGAGCGCAACCAAGGAGCAACCATCCGTATGAGTGCCATGAAAGCGGGCATGTCCCGCAACACCGCCCGCAAGCATTTGCGGCAGAGCAACCCCCTCGAACAGCGGCCGCAGCCGCACACATGGAGGACCCGGGAAGACCCGCTGGAAGCGATCTGGCCGCGGGCGCTGGAGATGCTGCGCACAGCGCCCGAACTGGAAGCGGGGGCGCTCTTTACCCATCTGCTGGCCGCCCATCCCGACAGGGTTTCGGAGAAGCATCGGCGCACGTTCCAGCGCCGGGTGCGTCAGTGGCGGCTGGTGGAGGGGCCGGAAAAGGAGGTGTTCTTCACCCAGGATCACAAGCCCGGAGCGGTGCTTGCGGCGGACTGGACGGAGATGGACAGCCTGCAGATCACCATCGCGGGCCGTCCGTTTCCTCACAAGTTCTTCCACGCCGTCCTGCCGTATTCGAACTGGGAATGGGGTCAGCGTGCGCTTGGCGAATCGGTTCTTTCTCTGCGCGGTGGCCTCAATGCGGTGCTCGGTCGGCTTGGCAGAGTGCCGCGGGAACTTCTAACAGATCACTCGTCGACGGCCACCCATCAGCTCAGCCGGGACGGGAAGCGGCGCGGGTTCAACGAGGAGTTTCTCGGGATCTGCGCGCACTTCGGGATCACGCCGCGCACGATCAATGTGGGGCGGCCCCAGGAGAACGGTGACTGCGAGAGCAGTCACGGGCATCTCAAGCGCCGCATCCGCCAGCACCTGCTGCTGCGCGGCAGCCGGGACTTCGGCAGCGAGCAGGAGTACGACCGGTTTGTGGCCGGGGTGATGGAATCGGCCAACGTGCTGCGGACGGAGCGGCTGAAGGAGGAACTCGCGGCGATGGGCGAAACGGCCCCCGAACCGGTGCCGGATTACCTCGAACTGATCGTAACCGTCGGAACGGATAGCACAATCCGGCTGCGCAAGCTGGTGTATTCGGTGCCCTGCCGGCTGATCGGAGCGAAGCTGGTGGCGCGCCTTTACGAGAACCGCATCGTGCTGCTGTCCGGTGCGCAGGAAGTGGCGCAACTGCCTGCGGGCCGTGGAGACAGCGGTGGCGTGATCGACTTCCGGCATATGATCAACCACCTGCTGCGCAAGCCCGGTGCGTTTGCCGGATACCGGTGGCGGGAAGCCATGTTTCCTTCGGTGATCTACCGGGCAGCGTACGATCACCTGAAGCGCGCGGGCGACGAGGAGTCGGCGGACCGGCGATATCTCGAAGTGCTGAAGGTGGCCGCCGACGAAGGACAGACTGCGGTGGAGAACGCTCTTGAGCATTTGTTAGTCGCGCCACACCCCGTGATCACGGCGGCAGAAGTCAGGGCGGTGCTCGACACATGGCGGGAGATTGAGCATGAATGGCGCGGGCACCCCGGGCTGGAGGTGCGCCTTGAGGACTACGACGCACTGCTGGAAGGAACGCAGGAGGATGGTCAGGAGCCGGAAGACAGTCAGGAGGTGGCGGCATGAGCGCGCACCAGGACCCCGCGGAGATGCTGCTGCGTTCGTTCCGGCTGCCAACCATGGCAGGTCAGTATGAGGAGGTGATGCAGCGGGCGGAGAGGGAGGGCTGGAGCCACCGGCAGGTGATGCGGCACCTCTGCGAAAGCGAGGCGGTCGAGCGCTCACAGAAGCGCACAGCCCGGCTGCTGGCCGAGTCCGGATTGCCCGAGACGAAGACCCTCAGCACGCTCGACGAGGCCGAGCTGCCTGTGAAAGTCAGGAGGCAGCTCCCTGCGCTCATCGATGGCGGCTTTGTCGAACGCGCCGTCAACGTCCTTGCCTTCGGACTGCCGGGACGGGGCAAGACGCACTTCCTCGCGGCGCTGGGCCGGGAGCTGATTCTGCGGCATTCGAAGCGGGTGCTCTTCCGCCCTGCGTTCAAACTGGTTGGGCAGCTGTTAGCGGCCAAACGGGATCTGAGGCTGGAGAGCGAACTCAGGCAACTCGACCGCTTCGATGTGCTCATCCTCGACGACATCGGCTACATCCAGCAGAGCCGCGAGGAAATGGAGGTGCTCTTCACCCTGCTGGCGGAGCGCTACGAAAGGCGGAGCATCCTGATCAGCTCGAACCTCGTCTTCAGCCAGTGGGACCGGATCTTCAAGGACCCGATGACGACGATGGCAGCCATCGACCGGCTGGTGCACCACGCCATCATCCTCGAGTTCGACGGAGCGAGCCTGCGTGCCCGGAAGGCTGCCGGGAAAGAGCCCAAACCTCCGGAGGAATAGCCCCCCGGTCCGCGCCTGCGCGCGTCCTGGTTCCGGTCGGTACCGTTGTCCGGCCTCGGCCGGACAACGGTACCTCCCTCCACCAGGACGCGCGCCCCCCTCTCCGCACCGGATGCCCAAGCCACCCCCTCGCCTGACATCTCAGGGGTCAATTCTAATTGTCGCGAAGGGAATTTCTAATTGTCGCTGGACAGCCAATTCCTCTCCGCCATTTCCGATGGCTGTCAGTCCATCCGGCGCTCCCTGCACTCGTGCTGTGGGCTGAATCTGCGATCGGTTGGAAGGCAGCCGCCATGTATTCATTTTAAGATGCGAACGTCGGCTCCGGGAATTTTGATCCCGGTGTTTCTTGGAAAAATAAACCGTCAAACAGAAAAGCGCTTAGCCAAAAAGCCTGCTGAAATAAATAGGCTCAACGGGAATCTCTGTGGGGTGAAAGTCATGAGAACCTCATGTCCAGCTGGCCGAGAAAGAACAGGATCCGTGTACGGAATGCCTCGTAGTTAGGCAGTCCTTTGGCGCTATGCTTGAGACTCTGCACCATGGAATTGAGGCCCTCGCACGTCGCGTTTGTTATTCGGTGTTTGAGGTAATTCAGGATTCCGTCAAGGTGTCTCATCACGGTCGCCGCCGCGTCGATCATGGGCTTCAGTCCGCTGGCGCGAACCGCATCCACCCACTCCGACACGAACTTCATTGCCCGCCCCAGACTCCGGAACTCCCAGAAATGCCGGAAGTTCTCCTTGAGCGTCCACGCGGTTCCCGTCTGAAGATCCCGCGCCAGCAGCGCCCTGAATTCGGCAGCGCCACGGGTCCTCAAATCGACGGACGACCTCAGCCAGAAGTACTTGCTGTTCTTGAGCCCGGAATCACCGCTGGAGCTGAGTCTCCGTTGCTCTGTCCGGCGAACTCTATCCACTGCTGCGTTGAGGTGCATGGCGACATGGAAGCGATCAAATACGATGGCGGCGTCCGGCAGCACTTCGCGCGCAGCTGCGATGTAGGCCGGGCTCATGTCCATGGCGATCGCCTCGACACCGCTTCGCGCCGTTTCCGAAATCCCGCGCAGAAGCCCTGCGGCAACATCGATGGTCCGCCCGTCGGCGACATCGATGACGCAGCCGTTGTCCAGATCGACGAGCAGCGTCGCGTAGCGGTGCCCCTTGCGGATCGATTTGTCGTCGATCCCGAGACTCGTGGGGAAAGACTCCTCGCGCCGGAGCAGCCCGCGCGTCACAGCCCGTCGCATCACTCCATCAACCATGTCATCGGTGAGTACTGCGAATCGTGCAGCTGCGCGGACCGTCCGACACTCCCGGAGAAGGTCGATGACGTGCTCCTCAAGCGCGCGCGTCAGACGCCCGCCCGGCTCGGCCCACGGAACGGAAACACTCATGGTCTTGCCGTCCTTGAGCAGAAGCCGCGGAATCCTTGCGGTGACGATCGTCTGAAAATGACAGGTGTCGAGATGACGCCACGTCCTCTCCCGCCAGCCCTTGATCTCAGCCCGCTCGCCCGTCTCCGGGTCGGCCCACACGACACCGGCAGCGCACTCCACGGTGATCCTGACGAGGCTGTGATCGCCGTCAAAAGCCACCTCCGTGACCTTCCACGGAGCGGAAATGCCGAGGGACTGGGCGTAGAACGATTTCAGGTCGAGACCTTTCATGCCTTCCAGATAGACGGGATCAGCCCTGATTTCCACCCCACACTAAATCCCGCTGCGCCTAAATACTAATATCACTCAGACAATAGTGACCAACTCCTCGAAGAGTTGTGCTAACGGACCCATCCCGGGACTATTCCCGAAACACCTCGGACACTTCCCTGCGTGCTTGGCCAGAGGCTCGTATCCGCAATGGAGACACTCAACAATTCCGTCTTTCATGCTCATTAGTTTAATCTAGGCTCAGCAGATTGTCATTCGATATTCTCTAAAACTAAAATTGCTATTTCGACATTCATCGACCGTCAATATGATCATGTAAGCACATCCCGTGCTTGCGGTAGTTCCACGTGCACTGCACTTGCCAGAAGCCAGAAACAAGTACATACAGCCCGTAAATACCAATAGCGCCATGGAGACCAGATTCACCAGCTGAAACAAGAAGTAAGATGGAAAAAAAGAAAAGATGCCGAACACCCAAAAAAGGTTGATTTCTAAAAAAGGGGCCGATGAAAGGCGCAAAAAATACTAGAATGTATTGCATGTGTATATCAAAAGTTGAGTTTTCAGAAGCAGCTATTCAAATTGCCGAGTATGTTGACGTCATGGTCCATTTTGTATTGTTGTGATTTCTCATGAGCTGGGTTGTTTATTGTTGGTTTCATTGACGGGATCTCGCCAGCGACAGAACCAGTGCAAGTGTGATTCCGACAAATATGCGGTTGCGGATTGTTTCATTTTAACTCATTCCTAGTTAGTCGGCAGAGGGCTGGCAAGGAGTTCCTCGTCCTAATAGCTAGTTCCTCGTCCTAATAGCTTCCCCAGCATGGATATCCTCCAGGCCAGCCCCAAGTGCCATTTTCAGCCGGCATGTGGGTCACTGGTGCATCGTGGGACACGTTCCATATATGACGGGCCGTTTGCGGGCTGTAATGGCGAGGAGGCGGCGGCGTGATACAGGAAGGGAGGAATGCGAGTGCACCAGCGACCGCGGTTGCTCGCAGGCGGCCCGTTGGCGTAAGAAGTATCGATACCGGATGTGCCTTCATGGTGTGAAGTAGTTATTGAGTGAGGTAGTTTCAGCGGCCGAAGTTGTTCAGCAGCGACAAGCCTCGGTTCACTCCGGAGATCATGTCACCGGCATTGCTGATGTGCCGAGTGACCTGACGGGCTCTGTCCATTTCATCCCAGCGCTGCCGGTTTGCCATGTTGTACTGCATGTGGTTCTGCTGATACTCGCCATGCGAGATCAGACCGTCTCCGTCCATGTCGTGACGGGTCACCGGATGTTCGAAGGACGAACAACTAGCCATCATGGCTGCTGTGGAGATGGCCAGAGCCGGGCGGGCGAGGATTTGAATGAGATTTTTGGGGTTCATGGCTATTGTGGGTTGGTCGGTTTGGTCGGGCCGGGAGCAGCCGGACACTCTCAGAACCGCACTCCCGCGCCACTTGTGACAGCCGAAGAGAAAATTGATCGGTCTCGGGCTCCGCTGGGGGAGCCGCATCGGCACGGAGCGGCAGGTTGAAGACCATAGGACGCTGATTATCAGATGGTGCTCCGCAAAGTCGCTGGGCATTTCCATGCCGTGGAGGGTCACCGATGTCATCCACGAGGCCGACTACACGTGTCGGCATCGGGGCACATGGGGGCTCCGAGCCATCGTCCCAGCGCGTATTAAGTGCGTGCCAGCTGCGCAAAGCGTTGAGCGCCATTGGGGCAACCGTGCCTCCCCTCAGACCCACGTGCCTATGCATTCCGGCGGACTTTAAATCAAGCCTTCCTGAAAGAGACCTTCTCGAGTCCAGCAGGCATACCGCGACGATAACCCTCGTTGGGTGCGATTCCATCGTCACTTCTTACCACTACAGCCCGCGCCATATTCTTGACTCGGCCAGAAACATTGGATATTCCACCAGCAATGGACACGCCTAATACTCGGCCCGTTTGCCCCGAATGTGGTGCAACTCCTGAAGAGGGAGGCGGCGGAATGTCATGCCCTGCATGCGTGGCGAACCTTAAACCAACCACGGAGCAGTTTCCGGAATCGCTGTTTTGGGGATTGAATTCTCCGCGCGGTGGGAGGGCTTCGGAGAATCCGGAGCCGCCGCCGGAGCAGATTGGGCCTTATCGCATTACTGGGGAACTTGGGGAAGGCGGTTTTGGTATCGTGTACAGTGCGAATCAGACCGAACCGTTCGTTCGCCATGTTGCGGTCAAGGTCATCAAGCCTGGTATGGACACCAGGCAGGTAATTCGTCGGTTTGAAGCCGAGCGACGGACACTTGCAAGGATGGAGCACCCGAACATCGCCGCGGTTCTTGATGCGGGGACTACTGCGAACGGACTGCCTTTCTTTGTGATGGAGCTGGTCTCCGGTGAGCCTTTGACAGAGTATTGTGACAACCGCCGCCTGACGATATCCGAAAGGCTTGTGCTTTTCAATCTCGTCTGCCGTGCCGTTCACCATGCCCATCAGAAGGGTGTGCTGCACCGCGACTTGAAACCATCCAACATTCTCGTATCGGAGGTGGATGGGCGTGCGGTGCCGAAGGTAATTGACTTCGGTATCGCAAAATGCTTCGACACCGGCGTTGATGACGATGGCCTCCGCACTCCAGGATTAAGCGTCGAGGGCATGATCATTGGTACGCCGGAGTATATGAGCCCGGAGCAGGCAGGTGCAGCGCCGGACATCGACACCCGCAGCGACATCTATACCCTTGGCGTTATCCTCTTCCAGCTGCTCACAGGCCAGACACCTATCACACCGAGATCGCTCAACAGAGCAGCCGTTCATGAAGTGCTTAGACTTGTCAGGGAGGCGGACCCGGTCAGTCCCAGCAGTCGTATCATCCCGAACACTGCTGATGCTGGTAAAACATCCGCTGCCCGCCGGACAGGGCCCGGCAGACTCAATCGCACGCTGAAAGGTGATCTTGATTGGATCACACTCAAGGCGCTCGAGAAAGAAAGGGACCGCCGCTACAACAGCGCTGCCGAACTGGCGCTGGAACTCGAGAACTTCCTGGCCGGCAAGCCGGTCATCGCCGGACCCCCGAGCGCGGCATACCGCATCAGGAAGTTCGTTCGGCGCAACATGCTTGCCGTCGCTTCATCGGCGGCTATCTTGGTTCTACTGGCGGTTGGCGTAGCGGTGAGCACATGGCAATGGATGGAGGCCGTCAGTGCACGCAATACGGCCGCGCGTCTTGGCATGAATCTTTTCGTCAAGTCAATCGATGACGACCTCAGGCTTGGTGCATGGCCGAAAGTAATTCGAAAAGTTCGCGAGGCTTCCGTGGCTGATGCATCGAATCGAACCAAACTGCTGTTCCATGAGTTCGAGGCACGCGAGGCTCTTGAAGACCCAGACCTTTCCGCAACAATAATGGCGTTCGATGCCGCCAGTCTCCCTACTGTCCAGCACTCCACTCTCCTGTACTGGCGGGCCGGGGTGCTTCTGCAGCGCGGCGAGACGAATGCTGCGCTCAAGTCGTACAGCAAAGCCGTAGCCGACGGTCTTCCCCCGGTGGAGGATGCCTTGGCAAAGGGCTATACAAGCGAGACTGTGCATCAGGCTGTTGAGCACTTCGGCAGGGCCGTTGATCTGGCTCCCTGGCGTCCACTAGCTCGGCGGAATCTCACTCTGGCGCTGGTACTGGCCGGGCGCATCGATGATGCCAGGACGAGTATCGCTACAGGTCTTTCCCAAAGATGCCAGCCTCTATGCGCAGCTGTGCCTACTGGAGGCTTTTCAGGGCAACGCGGCTGCGGCTCAGGCAGCAGCAGCGAGGATTCCGGAATCGCATTCCGAACTCAGGGCTATCTTTCGCAGTATTGCGAAGCCTATATCGACCGCTGGACAGGACATCATCCGAGCTTTTTGCGGCAGTGAGCCTCAGTTTTCAATTCTAGATCGCTTTTCACTGACGGCGCAGTTGATGCTGAGGCGTGGCGGTGGAAACCTTCTTGGATCATCGTCCAATCCTCCGCCGATCCTGAAAAGCGGTCTCTATGCCATTACAGGCGCTTTACTCGCGAATGAATCTGATCCCCAGAGAGCTGCCGATGATTTGCGCGCCGCACTGAAGATTTGTGATGAAGGAACGCTCTGGGCCTTGCTAGGAGCGATTGAGTGGAAGCGCGGTAATTTCGCAGGAGCCATCGAGCCTCTCCGAAAGGCTCAGACAACCCCGGCCCTGCTGGGCAACATCAAAGAAGCCGCAAGGCTCCTCGAAGGCGCTTCGGAGGCGGGCATATTCGGGAGAAGTCTGGATGATGGTGCCCAACCAGACATTGGCGCACGTGACCGTGCTGCTGCAGCTTTCCTTGATTTTTTCAAATCAGGATTGCCGAAGG
>Ga0255117_1000537_pt1 | contig 11774 bp, 9 predicted proteins | sample Law_Atlam_RepA_8_2_FD_188583 | JGI IMG/M metagenome (GOLD analysis project Ga0255117, IMG submission 188583) | Freshwater microbial communities from St. Lawrence River, New York, United States - Law_Atlam_RepA_8h | ecosystem: Environmental > Aquatic > Freshwater > River | place: USA: New York...
GCTCCTGACCGAATGTAAAAAACGCATCCGGGCCAGTCATGTAAGGGTACGCAGCCTAGTGCCGCGTGCCCTTATTTGTTGGCGGCCCACGCCTCAAGCTCCGGCCACATCCCGTAGAAGTCGCCGCTACTCTCCAGCAGAATCACATCCTGCTTGCGGTCTGACCAAACGGCAATCTCGCGGCGGAGACCAGCCCAATTGTCAAGCGGCACAGTCTCAAGGTTTGGTCGCTCAATGGCCTTTGTGATCTCTTCCCACGTCAGCTGTTCATGCGTTGCCGCGCCATGGGTTGGCGGAGGCAGGACGATAACCCTGTGGGCTTCGCGGAACAAATCAGAATACCAGTCAAGCGCTGCCCGGTTACGGAACGAAAATGTGTGGGGCTCAAAGATGACCGTTAGGCGGCGGGATGGATAGGCGCTGCGAATTGCATTGATGCCAGCCTGCAGCTTTGCCTGCGAACTTCCAAAGTCATTGAAGATGGGTGTGTGGCCAAGGCGGCTGATCCGCTCGAGTCTGCGCTTCACGCCCCGGAATGCATAGAGCGCATGGGCGACGGCCTTCGGCTCGGCTATTCCACGAGTTGCCAGCATCGCAATAATCCCGATGGCATTCTCGACCATATGATTGCCGATAACCTGCAGCTCGCACTCGCACTGGAGCACATCATCCTTCATGACCCGAAAGCGCATCCCGGCATCCGAGCAGTGAATATCCTCGGCCCACCAGGTCGTTCGTTCATCCCGCTTCACGCCATACCAAATCGGTACGAGGCGGGTTTGCTGGATGATGCGCTCAATGTTGGCGCCGGTTGTACAGCAGAAAAGTCCGCCATCGGATGGCAGCTCGGAAAGCAGCTGTCGGAAGGGCTGGAGATAGTCGCCAACCGTGGGATAGACATTGAAGTGGTCATGCTCACAGCTGGTCAGGAGCACCGTCTTGGCATTGTAAAAGGCGAATTTGGGTGTCAGTTCACCAAGCTTTGCCGGGTATTCATCCCCCTCAAGGACAAACAGATTCGACTCATCCAGATGTCCATTTTCTTTGAGGTCAATCGAATCCGCGCCGACAAACCAGCTCGGGTCTTTGCCAACAATCCGCAGGACGTGTGCACACATCGCGGTACAGGATGACTTCCCAAAGCTCCCCGCAACCACAATGTTATGGGTGTCTTTCAGGAATGTTGCCAAGGCTTCGGGAAAGGACAGAACCTCAACACCGTTTTCGGCCTGCAGACGATAAGCCTCAGCGACCTCCGAGCATTCTGCGGGTGTCAATTTTGCATGCCGCCCAATCACGATGCGGTTTACGCCAGCTGGAATGTTCTCAACCGCGTATGGTGTCGCACAGGCAATCCGGTAGCGTGTGATCAGGTTGCTCACCGGTGGATAAAAGCCTTCATCGGAGCCGGTCACCGTCCAGCCGGCATTTTGGTGGATGCGCGCGACGCCGCTCATGCCAGCACCGCAGATTCCGATGAAGTGTACGATTTTGTCTGAATTCACAGATGTTAGTATACGTTTTCACTTACTCTGCTGGAAGCAGATGCCCAGATGCTGCAAGATTTCCGGGTAACTGTTACACCCATTCTTAACGACTGGGTTGATGCAACCACCGATTTGTTTGATGTAACCTCTAGAATGGTTCTCATCTACGATGGATTGGCGTTGTGGATCCCCATTGAACGCGTATACTTTTAAGCCATGTTCCAACGACGGGATTTCTGGCGGGCCGCCGCCACACTGAGTGGCTTAGCCGGCATCTGTATCGGTGCCACAATCGGCGCGCCGCCAACAAAAGCACCATCGCCAGCCCAGACCGCTGCGTTTGAAAAGTCTGTCCGGCCAGTCCTTTTGGCACGCTGTATTTCCTGCCACAGCAGTGATTCCAAAATGGGCGGAGTCCGCCTGGATCAGGCCATCGACTCTGAAACGGCCGCAAAGCTCGCAAGTGCCGTAACGCATACCGGCAAGAGCAAAATGCCCCCGAGTGGACCCATCCCGGCTGCCGAACAGAAAGCCCTCCGCGATTGGGTCGCCGCGGGAGCTCAGTGGCCTGCCGGTTCGAAGATGGCGTCATCCAGGGATATCAACAGCCAAATCAAGTCCCATTGGGCGTTTCAGCCCATTCGGCTTCCAGCCCTCCCAAAAGTCAAAGACACGGCATGGGCGAAAAATCCCATCGACCGCTTCACCCTCGCCAAATTGGAAGCCGCTGGTATCAAGCCAAGCAAACCCGCTGATAAGCGTACTCTTATCCGCCGGGCAACGTATGACCTTACGGGCTTACCGCCATCGCCTGAAGATGTACGTACATTCATTAATGACAAATCGCCGGATGCGTACGCACGCCTAGTCGACCGCCTGCTCGCCAGCAAGCACTACGGTGAGAAGTGGGGACGTCACTGGCTTGATCTCGTGCGCTACGCGGAAACGAATTCCTACGAACGCGATAATCCGAAGCCGAATGCATTTCGCTTCCGGGACTATGTCATCAAGAGCATTAATGATGACAAGCCATTTGATGTCTTCATGCGCGAACAGCTTGCCGGGGATGAAATGCCGAATCCGACGGCAGAGCAGCTCACGGGGACAGGGTTTTACCGCCTGGGCATTTGGGATGATGAACCTACGGATCCCGAGCTTGCGCGCTACGATGGCCTCGATGACCTTATCACTACCGTCGGTCAGACATTCCTTGGGCTGACAATGGACTGTGCCCGCTGCCATAACCACAAAATCGATCCGATTCCACAGGCTGACTATTATCGCCTGCTTTCGTTCTTTCAAGGCATCAACCACTTCCGGAACGGCGGCCCCACGGATGAAAAACCTGTCTTTGAAACGACATCGGAGAAGACCCGCTACGATGCCGAAATCGCTGCATTTGATGCCCGCAGGGAAACCGGACGCAAGCGCCTCGATGAGCTTCAGGCAGCCTACGGCAGGCGCCGTGACCGGGATGCGATCGCAAACGGTGACCTCTCGGATGTCCGCTGGGTGTCCTACGCTAGCAATGGAAACAATATTCCTGATTTTGCAGCGGCTAAGCCAACGGGTAATGGTGCCCTGAGCCCTGCCCTCTTCGATGTCGCCCCAGCGCGTGGCAAGGGCAATATCGCCATTGCATACGATGCCACCATCAGCGTTCCGCAAGCCGGCAAGGCGACGTTCTTCCTCGACTCTGATGATGCATCCAAGCTGTATGTCGATGGCAAGTTAGTCATCGACTATGATGGCAGTCACGGCGAAGGCGCGGAAAAGAAAGCCGACATCGAGCTTTCAGCCGGCAAGCATGCAATTCGTATTGCGTATGTCCAAGGGGATGCCGGATCGCCGCTGGGCCTCAGCGTTGCGTGGAGCCTTCCAGGGCTCGGCAGGCGGCCACTGTCTGTTTGGGCCAGCACGAGTGCGCTCGGGCAACCCGTCCAGCGTGCCTATGACCAGAAGCGTTTTGTGTCTGCGGGAGAGGTTGCAGAACAGACGGCGATTGAAAAGTTGCTGGATGACAATCAAACCAAGCGGCCATCCGCAAATGTGGCGCTGGTTGTCACGGAGGCTGGACCGAACCCGCGTGAGACGAATATTCTGCTTCGTGGGTTACACACAAGCAAGGGTGACAAGGTCGAGCCCGGCTACCCGGTTTGTACCGGTGGGATAACGCCTCCGCTGGATGAAGCAGCACCTGGAGCCCCAACCAGTGGCCGGCGGATGGCCCTTGCGATGTGGATTACTGGCCGTGAAAACGTGATGACCAAGCGGGTCCTTGCGAATCGGATTTGGCAATATCACTTTGGACGCGGCATTGTGCGGTCAGCGAATAACTTTGGAACTGCGGGCGATAAGCCGACGCACCCTGAGCTGCTTGACTTTTTGGCGGAAACGCTCGATTGGAATGGCTGGTCCCTCAAGGATATGCACCGCCTGATCATGACGAGCAATACGTATATGCAGGACAGTGCGCTTCGCCCGGATGCCAACCGCAAGGATTCCTTGAATGACCTCTTTCATAGGTTTGACATGCGGCGTCTCCAAGCGGAAGAAATCCGTGACAGTATTCTCGCGGTCAGCGGGCTGCTCAACACCGAAATGTACGGACCAAGTGTGTATCCGGACATCGATAAGGAAGTCCTCAAAGGCCAGTCCATCCCCGGGAAAGACTGGTACCCCGAGCGCAACACGACGCAACAGAAGAACCGTCGATCGATCTATGTCTTTGTAAAGCGATCGCTTCTATACCCACTGTTGGAGGCGTTTGACTTGGCGGAGACGGACCGTACATCCCCGATGCGATTCGCATCCACGCAGCCAACCCAAGCCTTGACGATGATGAATTCGACCATTTTGAATCAGGCTGGCAAAGGTCTTGCGGAGCGCATCAAAAAGGAAGGTTTCTCCGATAACCGGGCGTTTGCACGGCGGGCGCTTGCGCTTGTGATGCAGCGGACACCAACCGAGACCGATGTCACCAAGCTGGTTTCGCTTGCGATTCGCTTCGAGCTTAGGGGAGCAACATCGCAGCAGGCCAAAGAATACTTGTGTCTGCTGGCACTGAATTTGAATGAGTTTGTATATCTAGACTAAGGCGTCGGTGGTGGTGCTGCCTCCGGATGATGTGGAAACACGCAACCGTTTTTCTCTCGGGATTCACGTTGCGTTTCACGGGGCAAATGCGGGGCTAGGTAAACGGAAGCAGCGTTTTCTGGCACTGAATTTGAATGAGTTTGTGTATCTTGACTAGGGCGTCGGTGGTGCAGCTGCCTACGGATAATGTGGAAACACGCAACCGTTTTTCTCTCGGGATTCACGTTGCGTTTCACGGGGCAACTGCGGGGTAAGCAAACGCTACCAGCGTTTTCTGGCACTGAATATGAATGAGTTTGTGTATCTTGACTATGGCGTCGACGATACTGCAGGACACGGTTGAAGGAATCTGATTATGGACAACAAGCATTTTTGTGGTCGTACGCGACGGGAATTTCTCTGGGAGGCTGGAGCGGGCTTTACTGGCCTCGCGCTGACTGGGATGCTGTCCGGGGATGGTTTCTTTGGTAACGCCGCCCATGCTGCTGGACCGCCGAAGATTGGGCGAGGACCGCTCGCTGAGAAGCCTCCGATGATGCCTGCGAAGGCCAAAGCCGTCATCTTTCTGTACATGTACGGTGGTCCCAGCCAGCTCGATACCTTTGACTACAAACCTGGTCTGATCGGGCGCGAAGGCCAGACCGTTTCCTATAACAACTTCCGTAATGGCGGCAAGGCATCCACAGTTACCCTAATGGAGCCGAAGTGGAAGTTTAAGCAATACGGACAGTCCGGGACCTATGTTTCCGACCTCTTTCCACACGTTGGGCAGTGCGCGGATGACCTCTGTATCGTCAAGTCGATGATTTCCGATTCGCCAATCCATGGGTCGGCGATGCTGCAGATGAACAGCGGCAAGATTTTGTCGGGTTCGCCAAGCATGGGCGCCTGGGTCAACTACGGCCTCGGTACTGTCAACCAAAACCTGCCTGGGTTTGTGGTGATGCTGGATCCATCCGGTGGCCCAATCTCTGGAGCTAAGAACTGGTCAAGCGGCTATATGCCGGCCGTGTATCAGGGCACAGTTTTACGTTCAGCAGGCGATCCGATTCTCGACCTCAATCGTCCAAAGGGCTTTGAGCCGGACATGCAGCGTGACATGATTGATACGCTGAATCAGTTCAATGATGAACACCGGCGCCCGCGTGGAGACAACTCCAACCTCGCAGCGCGTATCGCATCGTATGAGCTTGCCTACCAAATGCAAAACTCAGCTCCCGAAGTCGTGGACATTTCGAAAGAGCCTGAACACATCAAGGAAATGTACGGCCTCAACAACGCTGTCACCAAGGATTTTGGCACGCGCTGCCTCCTCGCAAGGCGGATGGTTGAGCGTGGCGTAAGGTATATCCAGCTCTATTCCGGTGGTTCGAACACAGACTTCAGCAGCTTCTGGGATGCGCACGGTGGCATCGTTGCTAACCACAATGGCCTTGCGAAGAAGGTCGATCAGCCGATTGCCGCGCTGCTCAAGGACCTTAAACAACGCGGGCTCCTCGAAACGACATTGGTGGTCTGGGGTGGTGAGTTTGGGCGCACACCGCATAGCACCGGGGATGGCCGTGACCACCATGCAACCTGTTTCTCGACTTGGATGGCAGGCGGCGGCATCAAGGGCGGTATGTCCTATGGCGAATCCGATGAAACTGGCCACGAAGTCGGTCGTAATCCGGTTCCTGTCAAGAAACTGCACGCCACGGTCTTACACCAGCTTGGCATCGACCCGAATCGCCTAGCGTTCTTCTACGGTGGCCTCGATCAAAAGCTGGTTGGTGTCGAGCATGTCGAGCCAATCAAGGAAGTGATCGCCTAGCACTTCGTGGCTACATCCCCGATGCTGGATTGGCTGGATACGGTCCTTCAAGAGGAACGTAAACGACTTGCCTGCCCGGGGATTGTCGCTGGTTTTATCGATGCCGGGAATAAGCCTCAGATAGCCACAGTGGGCATTCAGCGCGTTGGCAGCGATACGCCTCTGGACGTGACCGATGCACTGCATCTGGGTTCGTGTACCAAGGCATTGACGGCCCTTCTCATCGGGGATGCGATTGGCGCGGGACAGCTCCGGTTCAAAACGACGCTTGGAGCGTTTAGTCCGGTTTGGAAGAAATCGCCGTGGGCGGATCGCACGATTGATGATGTGCTTCGCCACGAAGCCGGCCTTCCAGAGAACGCAAAGTGGTGGTGCCTCGCGGGAACGGGCCTTGCTGTAACTGCTCAGCGACGAGATGTCCTCAATACCAAGTGGCTTGACGGTAGTAAACGCACAACACGCGGTAAATATGCATACTCAAATGTCGGCTATGTCGTCCTTGGGAGTGTGATCGACACCGTTTACGGGATGCCCTACGAAGATGTCGTGCAGCTGCGGATTGCACGGCCAAATCTCTTGCAAAGCACTGGGTTCGGAAATCCACCCTCTGTGAGCGGGCACCAACAAGCTCAACAGGGCTATCTTTCGACCACTTTGGATAATCCGCCGGTGATGAATTCTGCTGGTCGTCTACATATGTCGATGGGTGATTGGTTACAGACAGCAAGCCTACACACAGACTCCCGCAGCTTTCTGCCACAAGATGTTCGAAAACAGCTGCAGTTTAGCTCAGTGGATGGCGGCTATGCGGGTGGTTGGATTGTCACCAAGCGTTCTTGGGCGGCGGGGCCAGCGCTAACGCATGCGGGATCGAATACCTTCTGGTTCGCCGTGATGTGGATTGCACCAAACACGGGACGGGCATTTGCGGCTGTAGCCAATGCCGCGGGAGTAGAGGTTTCGAACAGCCTTGACCGAGTTATTGCAACCATGATTCGTAATTCCGGACCAGTGAGGGGTTAGTCAGGATACGGGATGTAGTAGACAGTGCCAGCCCAGCGACCGCCCATATCGACTTGTCCAACACCAACGGTTTGCTCAAAGACGTTCAGTGTGACACGATCGACATTTTTGTAGATCGAGTGTGTCATTTCACCGGATGGCTTATGTGTGGAGACTACGATTGCCTGGGATGCATTGGTACCTATATCCCGAGCGGTGTTGGTTATGAGCTGAATCGTCCCAGTTTTTGGATTCGATACGAAGCGACGGACATTTGTCAGATATTGACCATCCGGGAGGGTCACTTTTTCTGCGTGTTTTATGGCGCCCGTCACGGCATCCAAGACATTGAGCGAGATTGGTTGGCGTGAATCAATCGATGATTCATGCACTGTTAGTTGAAGTTCTCCCTTTTTGGAGAGTTCGTTGAGTGTGACGTAAGGATTGGGGATGTCACTGGTAAGGGAAATCTGTCGTCCAATCGCGCCAGTGTGTACGTTAACGGTCGCAAGTGTTGGGACAAGCTGAGGGACATCAGTTGGGGACTTTGCGGATGTCATCAAGCCCGCGACGTAATGATACTCAGCCTCAGTCGCGAGACTTTCACTTGTGATGAAGTCATCTGCTTTGGCCGGACCATCGATTTTGGATGTCCAAAGGATGCGTCCATCGTTTGTGAATGTTGCCATAAACCAGTCGTTGGCAGCGGATGTGGCGGATGACTTTGCATTTGCGATGACACAGTACTCATCCTGTGTGTGGCGGCTGAAAGCGATGACTTTCGCTTGGATACCACTGATGACAATGTCACTAATGATGTGCCCTGTGCTGTCAAAGTGCGTAGCGAAAATCTGTTCCTTGCTATTTTCTGCGGTAGAGCTGCAGTACCACGCACCTCCACGCTCATCCGCAACGATGACCCGCTTGACTTCTGATCCATGGATGATTTTCCTACGTGTTGTGGCTTGAAAGCGGAGCTTTCCGTTCACATCATAGGAGACCACTGATCCGTACCAGCCTTCCGCATTCTTGGGCTGCTTAATCGAATATGTCTCGCCCGCAGCAAAAACGTTTTTGGCGGCATCGAATTGAACGGCCTCAAGACGGTCCGCATCGTGGCTAGCACTGCTAACCCGGCGGATCCAACGGGGCTTCATGTCATTACCGAGGAGGGTGACCAAGCCGTCGACATCTTCTGTTTTGGTCTTTACGATTCCGGCTACAGCCACAAGACCATCGGGGCTGCGGCTCACTCCGAGGAACTCAGAGTCATTTAGCTCGCCAGGTCCAGGAGTGTGTTGGTAGCCAATGATTTCGCTGATGGGCGGTGTTTTGACCAGTGTTTTTGGAGCGGAGACCAGCGGGACCTTACTTGGAAAGAAAAATGACAGCAGAACGGCAAAGGTCGCTGCGGCAACTGCTAACCGCACTTTCCAGTCGGCAGTCTTGAACCACTCCAGGAGCGACTTTCGTGGTTGCTGTGGGCTGACTGGTGTTGATGTAACAGGTTTCGCAGTTTGAATCCGTACCGGAGCTTCCAGGAGGCGTGCATTGAGCGCTTTCGCGACTTCGTTATCCGGATGTAAATCCAGAACAGCATCCAGAATTCTTCTGGCTTCAGGGAGACGCCCGGCATCGATGTAAAGCTTTGTCAGCTCGATGCGCATTGTTGTGAGGCGGGAATCCTTGCGCTTACGCTCCGTATCAAACAAGTTTTGCGCATCCGGGGCGATTTGTCCTCGTCCAAGGAGCTCAATCTGTGCGGTCAGATTTTGAAGGCGGTCATCCAGGAGCAGCGTGGATGCGTATGCATCATATAATCGGCGGCTCTCAATGCAGTCGATGAAGATGCCTTCGACCTTGAGGGCTAGATATCCCTTGTCAACCACCAGCATCTCATCGTGGCCTAGCTGGGATGTGAACTCGCGTAGGATGCCGACTTCCTGACGGACACGAACTTTACGGCTCTCATCCGAGCTGTCCGGCCAAATCGTTCTGGAAAGAGATTCACGTTGAACGGGTTCAGGATAGGAAAGAATCAACGCAGTGAATATATGTCGTGCTTTGGTCGACGCAAGCTCTACCCGATTTCCATTGGAATCAAGAGCTTGGAATGGTCCATATATGCTGATCGTCGATTGTTGCATCTACAAGGAAAGGGGGCCAGTAAATCTTAATGAGTCATTCTACAATAGTTGGTCCCCGATTACAGGGGTACGTAATCGGTTAAGAATTATGATTCTTGTGCCGATGGGTGACATTTCAAGGCGATTAGCCTTGTTCGTAGGCGTGGGTTTGCGAACATCCCCAGTCGCTACAGTACCCAGTACATATGCAATTGTGTAAGGGGACTTTGCTGAAAGCTTTGTCGTTGATCGTTAGGATTGGCCACATGCTCCACCAAGCGACAGCACGGTGGAACGATTACGTGAACACGAGCCAGAGGCCGATTGGCACACGAGAAACGCTTGGTCACCGTTGGGTGGGCGTAAGCGCACATAAGTGGGCAACCACGACTTACGGTTACTTGTCGCGGTGGAGTTGTGGAGTCGAGGCCACTAGTGCACTGCGGTGTGGCCGAACGGTGATGCGATTACATCAGCAACAGTAGCTGGAACAGGTTCTCGGCGAAAGATGGTTTTATGCTGTCCGTTGGTTGACTGATGTACCTGGGCATCCTGAGCTCCTTTGGCTTGTCGTACGTTGCCATCAGGACAAGCCCTGGCCCCCGCAGCTCCAGAGGCTTGAGCGAGACAATCTCACCGCGCTCCGATGCGTATGCCAGACAGACGACAACACAATCCGGCGTTCGAACCGGTTTGGTCTCGGATATCGTGGAACGACTCTCGCGGTGGAGGTTGTCAGTTACACCATGCTGGCTGCTCTGCAAAGGCATCGCAGAACCCGCATGTGGGACGAGGTGTAGCGGACGGATATTAGCAATCATTACGAATGCAAGTCTAGGGGGAATGTGCGTAAACTGGCAGGAAACGTAAGTGTAAATTAAGTGTAAATTAGCCTGTAATAATCCTGTAAGACGGCGATTTCGCACATTTTCGCATGACATTGTTACGTGGTGAACAGACGTCACGATGGTAATTTGTTACGTGTCGTGGCGCTCCATTACGCGTTCTGGATAAGCCGGATTTTCAAAACCAAACTTGCGGTAAAGGTCCTGGGCATCCAGTGTGAACAGCACCCAGCGGCGCAGCTTGGGCATATGTGGCAAATCAAGCGTCTGGTCGACCATCCACGTTCCAACCTTGTTTCCACGCTCCGCCGGGTCGATATAGACATCGCATAGATACGCAAACGTCGCATAATCTGTGATGATGCGGGTTAGGCCGACCTGCCGATTGCCTTTGTAGAGCCCGCACACCAGCGAGTGCTCAAAGCTGGTGCGGATCATGTCTGCGGTGCGGTGATTTCCCCAATACGTTGCCAGCAACGCTTCGATTGCCCAGTCGGTATCGATACGGGATGGCTCTGTGCTAAATGTGTACTCGCCAAATGTTGCTTCGTGCAGCGGTAGTACAGTCTGCATTGCTCTATCTTTCATCCTCGCCCAAATATTTGGTCCTCATTACATTACACCTTCGACTAGTGAACGCAATGTAAGCGGCCGCTCACGAAACGGAGATTATCCTACCAAAGGGCTCTTAACGTGTGCGCTCACCCTCTAATCGCCCGTGAATTGGCGAGAGCGGCGTAACTTGCCTTTCTTGACCATCGAACTGAGGCGCCAAACGTAATCGATTGTGAACTGCCGTAGACTGTTATCATAAATAGCAGGCGTACATTCATCAAAGCGCGATGCCGCCGTTACGCCATCACACCTTATTTTGCGATGTCTGTGGGTGTGCGAAAGTAGCCATTGAGAGATGCACTGTTAGGTGCAGACAACATATTCGAGGGATGGGAACATGGCTTTTGAAAAATCCCAGTTGCTGAAGCTGTTGGCCGAATGGCAGACGCTTGTCGGTGAGAATCCAACGCTAGATGCCGGCGACGCTATACGGGAGCTGTGGCCAGTAGAGTCTGTGCACGGCGAACGTTACTATCTCAAGCGGCTTGGGCCATGGCGTAACCTGCCAGTCCTAAGCGAGTACCGAATGCTCATCCACTTGCTGGAAGAAGGTGTGCGTGTACCGGCTTTCCAGTTGACCGATGATGGTGCTGTTACCGCAGGGCCGGCAGAAGATTCGTTTGTGCTCATGCGCGCTTTTCAACATGTGCAATTTGCTGCTGCTGAGACACCTCACTTTGAGTCTGAGGTTGGCAGTGCGACAGCACATTTGCACCAAGCGATGTCGCGTTATTCGCAGCCTCTTGGTTCATATACTGAGAATATTTCAGGCGGCATCACGGTTGAACTG